>Ga0316222_1001244_pt1 | contig 32152 bp, 32 predicted proteins | sample TBH18011metaG_FD_206008 | JGI IMG/M metagenome (GOLD analysis project Ga0316222, IMG submission 206008) | Freshwater microbial communities from Trout Bog Lake, Wisconsin, USA - TBH18011 | ecosystem: Environmental > Aquatic > Freshwater > Lake > Hypolimnion/Profundal zone | place: USA: Wisconsin... | reverse complement strand
GTTTGCTGCCTATCTTCGGCGGCGCTCAGGGGGTGAGACGGATACGCCTTGCGCAGAAAAAATCCGGTCTTATAACCACTTTACGAAAGTCCTACCAATCTCTGCGTAACATCAGTTACTTAACGCGTATGGCTACGGCCAAGCTTTATGGCGCGCGCCTGACATCGCTTAGCCTAACTGATTTCTTGCGATGCGCCATGAAAGCCAGCAGAACCAGACCACTGAGCATCATGCCGTAGGTTTCCGGCTCAGGAACAGCAAGAAGAACACCAGAAGCCAGATTATTGGAAATAGTGTAAGTGATGAATGGGGTTGTGTTGTTGCTGAACGGCACCAGATGTCCAACACTACAACAAACTTCCGGGCTGTAAGGAGCACCTGTGTGATTGCCAGCTGCAAAGGTCGGACTGACATTGAAGCTTTCTGTGGTGCTATAGCCGCCATTCCACGACATATCGCTTGAATTTACGGCCATAACGTTTCCGTTGGAAAGAATTACGCTACCATTACCAAATTTGATAGTCAATCCTATGGTGATATCTGTCTCTGGCGCGCCAAATAAGTTGCTGTTTAAAGTGTTGTTATAGCCGGTAACAGCTGTCGTTCCATTGCCTGCCACGTTATTGGCAGGCAGGCTTGCGACTTCCTTTGGAACTACGGGCTTGTTAGTCGTTACATTGTTTTGCGTATCTGCTGAATAAACAGCCTGAATTTCACTGGTGCTCGCATTAGCAACACTGATCAGAATGAAGATGCATGCGACGACGGATGAACCGAAGGCGAATTGTACCTTGCTATTTATGCCTCCCCAAATATCAAGTAATTTGTCCTTTGTCTCGGAAAAATTTACCTGGTTTCTCAGGAAGGTGTACTTGTATTCCGCCCGCTCAAGACGCTCAACTATACGCCCATTTTCCATGGCCTCGTTGAGCAATTTGACATCATGAAACCGGTCAAAGGTGATCGCAGCACGAGACAAGGATTCCGTTGCATCCGCAATCAATGGCGTAAATCCACTATCAGAGAGCGACCATGGAACATCAGCCATGACCACTTCATCGGCGATCGTTAGGATGAGCGGCACGCTACAATGCAAGAAACAGTGATGCTCAAAGAAATTCAGATGCCGCCACACCCGATCCACAGTATCGTGCACAGGACGTTCTGCACCCGTCTCATCAGCAAAGCGTGAGCCATGAACACAACCGATATACAGATGAAGCTCTTTACGTGCTGAGTCAGTGGCCGAAAATGAAATATCGGTCACTTGCCACGGCGATTGCAGGCCGAGCGCCATGCTAAATAAAGTTAAGCTATTCATGCTGAAGTTATCTCATTACCCCTATAAACAACATAGAGATTAAAAACTTTGGATTGCCCTGCCAATAACTTGCACTTGAATTTTCAAGTGTGCCGTCTTTCGATATACTGATGGGAGTGTCCCTGAGAGTATTCCCAATAACGGAAATTGTCAAAGAAATTTATGCCACAGGATTCATTCAGCGAATAAATGATGAAAAAGATCTGCTGAGCGTGCTGAATGTGCATCAAAGGCGGGAAATTGCCACGCGCACCCTCCGCGCTGCCACTGCTGCCGGCAAGAATGAATTGTCCATGAATAGCGAATCCCCTGCAGCGGCACATGTTCGGCACAAACCTGTATGCGGCTCAGGAAGCGGGGATTTTTAAATGCCGGCAAGCTATGTGGCGGTATGATAAACCGGGTGCAGAGCGGCTTTCCTGCAGCTCAATTTGCTGATGCTACAGGTCTATACCCGGCTGGGCGCGAATACCGTCACGAAAGGCATGTTTGATGTCGGCAATTTCACTAACCGTGTCCGCCATCTCAAGCAAACATTGTGGTGCTGCACGACCGGTAATCACCACGTGTTGCGTTGCAGGGCGCGCAGCTAAATCGCGGCATACCTGCGCCTCATCCAGATAACCGTAATTGAGCAGATACGTCAGTTCATCGAGCACCACCAAATGCAGCGACGCATCGGTAAGCATCGTTTGAGCTACCGCCCAGCCGCGCACTGCGCTGGCGATATCCGCCTGCTTATTTTGCGTATCCCAGGTAAACCCATCTCCCAGCACATGCCATGCAACGCCAGGCTGATTACCTAAAAACAGCTCCTCACCGGTATCACGACGACTTTTCAGAAATTGTGCAATGCCTATCTTGTACCCATATCCCAGTGAACGCGCGACCATGCCGAAGGCGGAACTCGACTTGCCCTTGCCATTGCCGGTCAGAATTAACAATAAGCCCTTGTCCCCGTCTGCTTTGGCGATTGCGGCATCCACAACGGCCTTTTTACGCGCCATACGGCGGCTGTGCTGCTCGTTACTGTCCGGCATGCTGCAAGCCCGATGCGGGTTTTGATAACACCGCATATAACAGCACAGCCGGCACCAGATAGATTAAGGCGCTGAGCTGATAGGGCAAAAAGTATTGCGCTACGCTGTTTGCATATTGCATCACCGTCATATCGGAAAAACGCCCCGCGAACAGGTAAAAACTGACATTGGAAATCACAAAAGCGGCTGTCGTCGAAACCAGTGCGACAGTGGCGAATAAACCCAAACTGCGGAGGTTAGCGGTATGGCGGGTCGCATAAAAACGCCCTGCATAAAACAGCGCCGCATAAGTCGGGATCAAAAACCAGTAAGCGGGTGAGAAACACCAGCCGCTGACACCGGCATAATTGATCGCAAAATAATCAGCCGCCCCTGCCACTAGCAATAAAACTGGAAACGCGACCGCTGACAACAGAAAACCTGCCATCAGAAATACCGCCAGCGAGGCATCCGGCAGATGCGTCATCGAGTCAAAGTGATGCGAGCGCGTCGCTGCCATCAACCCGAAAAGTGCTGCGAAAAGGGCGATTCTTTTAATCCGGATGTGATTCATGATGTCTCCTTGTTGTATGTTTTTTGCAATGATACCAAAACGTGATGCAATGCTGCGAAAAACCGGGACGAACTGGCCGCCCCTGCTCAGATAATAGTGATTTCTAAAAACGATAACTGGCATTCAACATCATATTGCGCCCCGGCATAGGATAAGCATTGTAGCGTCCGTTTGTGGTCGTGCTAGCAACGGCATAAGTAAAATACCGACCGTTGAACAGGTTGTTCACCGTTGCCGTCCACAGCCACGCCCCTTCCCGATGCAACAATTTCATATCCAGCGTGACGTAAGCTGGCATTTTCTGGCTAAAGGTATTCGTCTGATCATTATCGAAGTATTGCTCTCCCACATAGTTTACATTTGCACTCAAACTGTTATTTTCCGACATTTTCCAGGAAGGGGAAAGCGACAATCTGTTTCTTGGCACCAGCGGAATATTGTTTCCTGATACATTTATTCCACCATAAATTCCCTCGCGAAATTTCGCTACGGTATAGCTATAAGAAGCCGTCAGATCAAACACATCGCTATAGTGATGCGTTCCTTCGAGTTCCAGTCCATAACGGCTAGTCGGCGAAAGATTCATATTTTGATAGGTGATCGCATTGTAATAAATCTCGTTATTCAAATTCATGCGAAAAAGCGCAGCACGCACTTTTTCTTTGCCGCTTTTATAGTCAATACCCGCCTCGCTGTCCTGCGAGGTCTGCGGCTCCAATATAGATATGGCGGAATCATAGGAAGGCCCACCATATTGATGGTAGATTTCGTCTACGGTCGCGATTCTGAAACTGTGACCTAGCCGGCCAAATAACGACAATTCCTGATTCAAATTATGGCGCAATCCGATTTCATATGCATTCACATTACGGCTCTGACTCCCCGATGCGTACGCTGCCGGATTAACGGTATCGCTGGCCTGATAATCGACTTGCTGTGTGCGAGCGCCCAGTGTCAACTTGGTATCCGAACCAAATTGCGTCGTATTTTGTGCATACAGAGCACGATTAAACTGTGTTGCCAGGATATGCGCAGTCAACGTACCAACGGGATTGGTAGAGCGCTGCGAGTCATAATTCCAATTAGCAAAATCCAAGCCGACAACCAATTCGTTGCTTTTGCTACCCAGTTGATAGGTAATTTTCGTGCGTGGCGTGAAAGATAATAGATTAAGATCTGTATTCAGGTAACTGCCACCATAAGCCGCATAATACGCCTGCTGCTTAGAGTCTCGATACGAAAGCTCACCAGCCAACTCCCCAAAGCTCATCTGCTGTGTCGTCCCAAGACTGACATGAGCACCATCGCTCTGTCCATAATCCAATGGTGTCGAAGTACCGCGCGGATCAGTCGCGAGCTGATTTAATCCAATACTGGCATCTACAGTACGCACACCCGGATAGCGCAAATCCTGATGATCGGCACCAAACTTGAGAACCGCATTACCATTACCGACATCAGTGCGCAAATCCGCTTCCATGTTGTTTTGTGTAAGGTTATTATTAACTCGATAATTTGACGTATCCAACCCGCTCGCCGTGATGCGCATTCCTATTCGATCGGACGTTCCAGAAAGTGCAAGCTGCCACTCTTTAGCTCCATAACTACCAAAACCGACGCTCACATCACCCAGCATTTCTTTACTTGGACGCTTGGTAATAATATTGATCGTGCCCCCGGTTGCGCCGCCGCCAAATAGCACGGCACCGCTGCCGTTAATTATCTCAATGCGTTCTACTGAAGAAAGTGGAATGGCCGACAGGCGGACTGTAGTCAATTCAATATCATTGAGCGGCTGTCCATCCAGCAAAATAAGCGTATTTTGATTCCCTGTCACACCCAATCCGCGCATATCAATCGATTTGTCTGGTGTACCACCGGTACTCATCACATGAATACCCGCATGTTCAGCAAGTAAATCCGGAATAGTAGTCTCTGCGCTTTTGGCGATATCCTCACTGGAAATTACGGTGACGTCCAGCGATGTACTGTCACGCTTTTCGGGAAAGCGGGTTGCGGTGACGACAATTTCATCTAAAGTGCCGGTATCGGCAAAAACGCTCAAAGGGAAGCTGATCGCACCGAACAGTGCGAGGGTGATATATTTTTGTTGCATCGTAATTTCCTGAGTAAATTCCAAGCGACCCCGTTGGAATGTTGTAAATTAGGGAAATATGCGCGCAACAGAACTTGGGATGGCAATGCACCCCGGTTCTGATATGCCGCCCGCATATCTCCCGTACTGTGCTTTGTGGCCGGTATCCGGGCTCACGAGTCTTGATTTGCCGCCTTCCCATGATTGCTCACAGTGGCATGATGACAAACCCGCACTCGATGACCGTTGCGGGGGCAGCTCAGGCATTGTCAGGCTGGAAAAATCACCAGCACAACGCACCTGCTTCCCGTTTAACTTGACTGTATAGCAGTCTTAGCACCTCAAAGTGCGCACACTTTAGCACGGCTGCAACCCGCTGCAAAACCCCGGCGGCAGGAAAAACTGACCAAAAGCGTGCATATGCGCGTCTTAGCATTTGACTTTTCAGCACTTTTCCAATTATATTAGCGTATGGAAAATGAACTGAACGCTTTAGAGGGCAAACTGGCACAACTGATACAAATCAGCAGTCAGTTACGCACGGAAAATCATCGGCTACGCCAGGAACTGGCACAAGCCACAAGCCACAATCAGCACTGCAATGAGCAATTGGAGGAAGCGACCAACGACAAGCAGCTGTGCGGCGAACAGCTAGCCGAAGCGCTGCAACGCAACCAGCTGTGCAATGACAAAATTGCAAGTGTCAAAGCGCGTCTGGAAAAATTACTGCCCACCTTCCCCGAGGATATGCCATGAGCAAAGTGGATGTCAGGATTCTCGATCGCGAACTGCGTGTGGCCTGCCCTGAAGAGGAACAACAGGCGCTAAAGTCAGCAGTTACCTACCTGAACAAAAAAATGACCGGGATTCTCGATACCGGCAAGATCGTAAATGTCGAACGTATCGCTATCATGGCCGCACTCAACATCGCACATGAATTACTTTCCACAAAAGTAGGAAGAGGGATTGACCTTGCCGACTTAACGCGTAGAATAACAGCCATGCAGGCAGCAATTGATCAGGAACTTGCCGAACAGAGCAACTTGTTTGAATAAAGGCTGAACAAAGTTTTCGAGTTGTCCCCTGCGGTGTTCGTCAGACTCATATATTCTTTGAACCAAGTAACTTTACAGGTCGCGACTCATACGCCATTGTTGTGAATGTCCCTTGCGGATGATCCTGATATGGCAGGGAAGTGACCCTCTTGAACCTTAAGGTTCGAGATGCTGGGTCAACGGCACAGGCGGGGGGCTTTATTTTAGTGCGACCGCAAGGTCGCACTTTTTATGCCGGGTTAGCCAGACTGAAAGATTTTCAATCTGGCGCCGGCAAACTACCCGCCTATCAGTTGCGTCAGCGCATAAATCAGCAATCCGAACAGTCCGCCGACCAGCGTCCCATTGATACGGATATATTGCAGGTCACGCCCCAGATACAGCTCCAGCTTGTTGACCATATACTGATCATCCCAATTGCCGAACTCCTCCCTGATCAAATCACCGATCATGCCCTTATTCGCATTCGCCGCCTGAATCAACGCTGTCTGAATATGTTCATTGATCCATGCGCGTAGCTCTTCGTTACAAGCCAGATGCTGCTCCAATTCACCCAGCAGCCCCATTATTTTACCGGTAATCACAGACTCGGCATGCGACAGGTCGAGCACGACCCAGTCGCGCAACTGCGCCCATAAGGATTCAATCTGATGCCCGAACTCGGGATGATTGAGCCAGCTATTCTTCTGCTGCGCCACCCAATCCTGCAGTTCACCATCCTGTTGCAGGCGCAATACGTAAGTATTTATTTGATCATCGAACTCCCGGTACAGCCCGTTACTGCTATCTTCGGCCACCTCACGCAATTTGTTAACCACCGCAGTTTTGATGGTCGGAACGAAGGGTTCAATCATGCTTTGCACAAAGCTGCTATCGCTCCATCCCTTGATGAAAGCAGCAATTTTTTCCGTATTCTCCGGATTCTCCACATAATCGGCGAAGCGATTCAGCCCGCCGTGCAGTATTTTATGATGCCGCCGACCTCTGGTGACCAGCGCAAGACCGCTGACCATAAATCCCGAAAGATCAATGCTTTGCAGCTTATTTCGGGCAGCTTCGGCGATAAAATTGTGGATACGCCTGTCGTCCAGCGATTTCACGCTGTATACAATGGCTTTACCCAAATAAACGACAATTTTTGCATGATTCCCGGGTAGCCACTGCGCCAGGTGACTGGCGGCGTCGAAGCGTTTGAGCCGTTGCCCGATGACTTCCGCGCTCAAAAACTGTCCTACCACAAAATCCGCCAGACTGTTTGCAATCGTACGCTTGTTTCGGGTAACAATCGCAGTATGCGGAATCGGAATCCCCAGCGGATGACGAAACAATGCGACCACTGCAAACCAGTCGGCCAACGCGCCTATCATCGCCGCTTCCGCGAAGGCTGCCAGATAACCCCAGGCCAGCATTTTTCCGGCAACGTACAGGCAGGCGGCAAACGCCAGCAGTCCGCCAGCGATCCCTTTCATTTTGGCCAGTTCGCGTTGCCTTAATGTATTTTCCGCCGCAATGGCGCGTTCTGCAAGATTGGTCATATTTTCCTTATACTGTAAGCTGGTGGACTTTTTTCCAGCGCCCAAGAGTATCGCAACTTCCTGTTTCGCGCTATAGCAAGTAGAATCAAATTACCACGGCTTCGCAGCACAAGTAAGTTTCACCTTGACTCGGCCTGTAAAAATATACAATACATTGAATTAATTGTTTAAACTGGACTTACTGGAACAAAAATGCATTACTGGCTTATGAAATCTGAACCTGCCGACGTCAGTATTGACGATCTGGCGACTTTCCCCGGGCAAAGTGTCGCATGGTATGGCGTGCGAAACTATCAGGCGCGCAACTTCATGCGCGACCAGATGGAAATTGGCGATGGCGTGCTGTTTTATCATTCAAATTGCAAAATACCCGGCATCGCCGGCATCGCACGCGTCGCAACACACGCTTATCCCGATGCCACGCAATTTGATCTGAAAAGCAAATACTTTGACGCAAAAGCCAGCGGAGAACAGCCGCGCTGGTTCAATGTCGATGTACAACTGGTCAAAAAAATATCCCTGGTTTCACTGGCTGAGATGCGCCTGCACCCTGAGCTTGCCCGTATGCGTACACTGCAAGCCGGCAACCGCCTGTCGATCACGCCGCTAGCTCCTGATGAATGGCACTACATCACAACGCAATTGATACGCGACTAGCGAGTTCCACGTTAACGACAAATGGTTGCTATCAGTAACGCACAAAACATTGAAGACAGCGCATCCTGGCTTGCCGGGCTGACGGGCGGTTTTACACCGGCTGAAGTTGAATTGATAGGCCGTGCCTGTACACTGGCCGAACCCCTCTATGCAGGACAAACCGAACTGACCGGCACGCCGCTAATGCAGCACGCACTGGGCGCTGCCGGCATTCTGTCCGGCATGAACATGGATTTTGAAACCCTTGCGGCCACCATCCTGCATGCCGTTCCCGAATATCTGGACGACTGGCAGGCGCGCATAGCAACTGAGTTCGGCAGCAATATCAAAGGCCTGGTTGAAGGTATTTCACGTATTGAACAGCTCCGTCAGTTTCGCGAAATGCGCCAGCTGCACACTGAAGATGCTCAGCAAATTGAAGTACTGCGCAAAATGCTGCTGGCGATGGTCAATGATATTCGCGTGGTGCTCATCAAGCTTGCCGAACGCACCCAGACCCTGCGCTGCCTGTCCGGTGCCGAGGAAGCAGTACAAAAACAAGTTGCCGGGGAAACGCAAAGCCTGTTTGCCCCGCTGGCCAACCGCCTCGGTGTCTGGCAAATCAAATGGGAACTGGAAGATTTGTCGGTTCGTTATCTGGATCCTGAGCTCTATAAGACAGTTGCAAAACTGCTTGATGAACGCCGTGTCGACCGTGAACGCTATATCACCGGCATCGTCCGGCAACTGCAGCTTGGCCTCTCGAATGCCGGCATACCGGCTGAGGTGACAGGCCGCCCCAAACATATCTACAGCATCATCAACAAGATGAAGCGCAAGCACCTTACCTTTGATGAATTATACGATGTGCGTGCGGTGCGGATTCTGGTTGAAGATGTGCAAAACTGCTATGCCGCCTTGAGTCTGGTGCATGAATTATGGACGCCGATTGCCAGCGAATATGACGACTATATCGCTCACCCGAAAAGCAATCATTATCAGTCGCTGCATACTGCGGTCACGGGTCCGCGCGGGCAAAATTTTGAAGTACAGATACGTACCCGCGAAATGCACCAGCATTCGGAACTGGGCGTCGCAGCGCACTGGCGCTACAAGGAAGGCGGCAAGACGGATGCCAAACTCGATGAAAAAATTATCTGGTTGCGGCAGATACTGGAATGGAAAGACGAGCTCACCGACCGGGGTGACTTACAGGATAAATTCAAGAATGAACTGTTCCACGATCAGGTATATGTGCTCACACCGCAGGGGCGCGTTATTGATTTACCCAAAGGTGCCACGCCGGTCGATTTTGCCTACATGTTGCATACCGATCTGGGACACCGCACGCGCGGCGCAAAAGTGGATGGCAGCATCGTTCCGCTCAACTACAAGTTACAAAACGGACAACGGGTAGAGATTCTCACCGGCAAACTGGGCTCACCCAGCCGTGACTGGCTCAATCCCTCGCTGGGATTTTTGCAAGCCGCACGTGCGCGTGCCAAAGTACGCTCGTGGTTCAACAACCAGAATCTGGATGAGAGTATTGCACAAGGCAGAATACAGCTGGATAAAGAACTGCACCGGCATGGCATCACCTCGGTGAATCAGGAAAAACTCGCACAAAGGTTGCATTTTAACAAACTGGATGATTTGCTCGTCGCCATCGGGCGCAACAAAATTACCCCGAGGCGTATTGCCGTTGCCCTGCAGGAAGAATTGCCTAGCCGTGTCATTGCGATCACAAAACCCGTATTTAAGCCGGCAGCAGAGCGTAAATCATCAACCGGCGTGCTGGTTGAAGGGATGGGCAATCTTGTGACACGGACAGCCAAATGCTGCAATCCCGCACCACCTGATCTGATTGTCGCCTATGTGACGCGCGACAGAGGCATTACCTTGCACCGCCAGGACTGCACCTTCGCCACACGCCTGACTGAGCAACACCGGCGCGAGAAACTGCTCGAAGCCAGGTGGAGCGAATAAAAACAGCCACCAGCGGCAAAGTGCACAAAGCAAGACGGTAAGTGATCTGATATAAATTATAGTGGTGAAGATTAAAGATACGGGTCAGGAACGAGTGACCCATAATATGGACAACTGGCCTTACCCGACAACAGCAGCAAAAAATAAGCGTGTTTTCAACAATTAAGGAGTAGAAAATGTTTGACTGGAGAGATTACAACAATGGCATTATCGCTTTTGACTCGGGCTATGTAAGACCCATTCTCGCCGCAATTCACCTGATCGTCGAAAACGGCAGGGCTGCCTTCATCGACACCGGCAGCAATGATTCCCTGCCCAATGCGATAGCCGCTTTACATAAGGTGGGACTGGATGTCACTGCAGTCGATTACGTCATTCTGACCCACATTCATTTGGATCATGCGGGCGGTGCAGGTGCGATGATGCAGGCTTTCCCTAATGCCTCTCTGGTGGTTCATCCGCGCGGCGCGCGGCACATGGCCGAACCGTCCAAACTGGTCTTGGGGGTTTCGGCGGTGTATGGCGCCGAGTATGTCGCCCGTGTTTATGGCAACATCATCCCAATCCCTGCCGGGCGCATCATCGAAGCTCCCGATGGTCACGTTATATCGCTGAATGGACGCTTACTGACCTGTCTCGACACACCGGGTCACGCGCGCCATCATATCTGCATCGTCGATGGCAAGACAGGTGGCATCTTTACCGGAGACACCTTCGGATTGTCCTACCGTGAACTGGATGTCGAGGGACGTCAATTTATATTTCCGGCCACCACACCCAGCCAGTTCGAGCCGGATGTAATGCGCGAGTCAATTGCCCGTTTACTCGAATTGCAGCCGCCCGCTATGTATTTGACCCATTACGGCCAGCTCAACAATGTCGCACAGCAAGGACAGGATTTGAACCGTCGCATCGACGCGGTGGTTGCACTGGCACTTGCCGAAAAGGATACCGGTGTGGAGCGCCAGCAACGGATCAAGGCCGCGCTGACGCAATATTTATTGAGCGAACTTCGCCAGCACGGCTGCACACTTACTGACGACACGCTGCTTGATTTGTGGGAAATGGACCTGGAACTCAATGCACAAGGACTGGTGGTGTGGCTGGGTTCAGTCAGATAAGCCGTGCATCATCCCTGCCATTTTTAATACGTCTCCGGATGATAAAGTCGGGATATTGAAGCGATGTACGTATGGTTGAGTGACTGCACCGGATGTTCGACTCGCGACGGGGGGCGCGGGACTGCTGCCGGCAAAGCCGGCAGTCTCGTCAACGCAGCAAATACAGACACAAGCAAAATTTTCTTCAGCATCCGGCATATTCTGTTAAAAATAGCAAACAAAGCACACAGCCTGCAAAAAAACAGTCAAATCTGCTACGCACAGAGTTTGTAAATTGCGGAAAAGGCATAAGTCCTTTCCACTAAATTCAGCATTGCCTGGCTGACAGTTTTTAGTAAGTTGTCTGTAACTGAAAAGATCAGATTAATTATTTGAATTGAAATATTAAGCCGATGAATAGCATGACAAACAATATGCACTTTCCCGGCATAGCCGCGAAGAAGAAGCGAATTTATTCGTGCTTACAGCAACACGTTATACAGGCAAGAAGTTTGTCACGGTTTATTGGCTTGGTAATAACATCATTCATCCCCGCTGCACGACACGCTTGAAAGTCAGATTCCATCGCATTAGCAGTTAGTGCGATAATCGGGATCAGAGCTTTTGTACCTGCAAGAGCTCTGATTTTATGTGTTGCCTCTAGCCCGCCCATTACTGGCATCTGCATATCCATGAGAATAAGATCATAATCTTTTTTTCCAACAGCTTCGAGTGCTTCAACACCATTCCCGGCAACATCAACCTTGTATCCAAGCTTAACGAGTAAAAACGCTGCAAGTTTCTGATTGATCCTATTGTCTTCAACAATCAGCACATGCAAAATTTTCTCCGCTAGTTGCTCAACTTGAAGTGCAGATACCTTTGAAAAATCTGGTGCTGTCTTTAATTTTTGTTGTTGAATACCCGATTCAAGGGGTAGTTCAAACCAAAAACAACTGCCTTTTCCTTCAACGCTATTTACGCCAATAGTTCCACCCATCTCCTCAATCAGTCGCTTACTGATTGCAAGACCTAAACCCGTCCCCCCGAACTTTCTTGTTGTTGAAGCATCTACCTGACTGAAATTAGAAAATAATTTATCCAGTGACTCCGCAGGAATTCCAATACCTGTGTCGTATATTTCAAAGCGAAAGCCTTTGACGAGACGAACGATACTAATTCTGACTTCACCCTGGTTTGTGAACTTGATTGCATTCCCGGCAAGATTTAGAACCACTTGTTGAATACGAAGACTATCACCAATAAATATGCTGTCAGCATCGGTGAAAATATCTATCGAGAAGTTGATACCATTTTCGTATGCCCTCACTTTGAGTGTTGAACTCACTTTATCGGCGATATCTTTAACCGAAAATTGATCAAGCTCAAACTCCATGCGATCAGCCTCAATTTTTGATAAATCGAGAATATCATTAATGATGGTCAACAGTGATTCGCCGGAGTATAAAATATCATTCACTAACTGGCGCTGCTCAACCTCCAGTTTTGTATCCAAAAGAAGTTGAGACATTCCCATGACGCCATTCATCGGCGTTCTAATTTCATGTGACATATTAGCCAGAAACAGGCTTTTAGCAATATTGGATGCTTCTGCGCGTTCTTTTGCAACTTGCAAATCCCGGCGAACCTGGTCCAACGTGGTGAGTGATCTGAGCAACATAAGATTCAGGAAAATGGCCAACAGACTAACTACACATGCCATTTCAAGAACCAATTGGCGATATGCATAATAGGGTTTCAACACATCAGAGACTGATTCACCAATGACGAAATTCAATCCAAACTGAGGAAGTTTGTAATAACCACAGATATGCTCAATACCATCAACAGCGGAATATGCACGGTAATTACCCGAGACAGGCCCTCCTTCCTGCAGAAACGGTCGGTTGCCGGGAACTGCTGACCGGGATGACTGATTGGAAGGATACCTGGCCATATATCTACCCGTTTTATTCAGCATCGCTGCCAGACCATGTTCTCCGAATCCCAATTTCACAGCAAACTGAGAAAAAAGTTCCGGACTGACAGAGGCAACTAAGACGCCATTGAAATTCCCATTGTGTTGAATTGGACGGCTAAATTGAATGGACCACTTACCGGATATTTTACCAAGCAGCGGTTCACTAATATAAAGCTTGTCTGTACCGGTGGATTCGCTGTGCACCCGGAAATGCACACGCTGGCTCAAGTCAGTATGAACAGTATGTTTTGCCAGATTGGAAAACACCACAATTCCATTTTTGTCGAGCACGCTAACCTGAAAAGCCAAATCATCGATATTTTCTTGTCGTCTTTGGATCATTGCTGAAAATTGTTGCCCGTCTCCGGTCCATTGAGAGCGGGTATCAAGCAATATTTCGTTGATGCGCTTGATCGTAGAGCGTGAATATTCTGAAAACAACTGGGATTGTATCAACGTCTTGACTTCAGCTTCGTGCAGATATACTTTTTCACTGCGGTCTAGCTCATATAAAACAACAGCCCAAATTATTCCCACGGTTACTATAATAGTGGCAGCAATTTGAAGCTTAAGACGCGAATTGAAATTAGTCATTTAACGCCCGGTGAACCCCTACCCGCCCAGATAAGCGCGCTGCACAGCATCACTGCCAAGCAATTCGGCTGAGGAACCTGACAAGGTAATGGCGCCACTCTCCATCACGTAACCGCGAGACGCCACTTGCAAAGCCAGCCGGGCATTTTGTTCCACCAGCAAAATACTCATGCCTTGAGCTGCTACTTCCCTGATGGTTGCAAAAATTTTCTTCACCATCAAGGGGGCTAACCCCATACTCGGTTCATCGAGCATCAGCAGCCGCGGGCGACTCATCAGCGCGCGCGCCATCGCCAGCATTTGCTGCTCTCCGCCTGACAACGTACCGGCCAGCTGTTCGCGGCGTTCGACAAGACGCGGGAACAGCGCATACATACGCGCCAGATCCTCATTGATTTGCGCCTGATCGCAGCGACTGTAGGCGCCCATCAGCAGGTTTTCAGCAACCGAGAGCCGTGCGAATACGCCGCGCCCTTCCGGCACCAAGGCAATGCCCATGGCGACACGCTGATGTGCCGCAACAGCGTGCAGACTTTTTCCATCAAAAAGGAGCTGTCCGGCAGAGGGGTTCAATAAACCGGCCAGCGTTTTGAGCGTGGTGGTCTTGCCCGCGCCATTGCTGCCGATGAGGGCGACCAGTTCGCCGGATTCAACATGAAGGTCAATGCCCTTAACGGCATGAATACCGCCATAGCCTGCCTGCAAACCATTAACTTCGAGCTTACTCATCTTCCGCCCCCAGATATGCCGCAATCACGGCAGGATTTTGACGCACTTCGTCAGGCACTCCCTCGGCGATTTTTTTCCCGTAATCGAGCACCGCCACGCGATCACACAACCCCATGATCAGCTTCACATCATGCTCAATCAGCATCACCGTGATACCCGTCGCGCGAATGTTCTGTAGCAGCGCCTTCAAACTCTCGGTCTCAGTTGCATTCATGCCTGCCGCAGGTTCATCCAGCGCCAGCAGCAGCGGTTCGGTAGCTAAGGCGCGGGCGATTTCCAGACGGCGTTGTTCACCATAGGAGAGATTCTTTGCCAGCGTTTGCGAAGGTTTACTAATCCCGACGTAGCGCAGCAAGTCGCGCGCCCGATTTGTCGAGTCCAGCTCCTCGCTGCGGGTCGTCTTATCGCGCAGCAGCGCGCCGAATACCCCGGCATGCGTTTTTGCATGGCGTCCTATCATCACGTTTTCCAGCGCGGTGAGGTGGCTGAACAGGCGGATATTCTGGAAAGTGCGCGCAATGCCTGCCTGCGCCAGCAAGTGTGATTTAGTGGTCTGGTAACTATCTCCGTTAAAATTAAACTCACCTGAACTTAACTGATACAAGCCGGTGATGATATTGAAAAGTGTGGTCTTACCCGCGCCGTTAGGTCCTATCAGCCCGTAGATTTCACCGCGTTTGATGTGCAGGGAGACATCTTTGAGTGCGCTCAAACCACCGAATTGTTTACCCACACAGGAGAGTTCCAGTAAAGTTGCCAGCTTACTCATTGCTCCGCCTCGTCTGTTGCAAGTTCGCGGCGACGCACGCGGGAAGGCCATAAACCCGCAGGTCTAAACAGCATCACCCCTATCAGCGCAGTGCCGAACAACAGCATGCGTAAACTTTCAGGGTCAATAAGCGTCCTGCCGAACATCGCCTGTTGCAAGGGCACGATGCTGTGACGCAACACTTCCGGCAACAGTGCAAGGGTCATTCCGCCCAGAATCACGCCGTAAATATTGCCCATTCCGCCCAGCACGACCATGCACAGCACCATGATCGATTCCATCAGACTGAAACTCTCCGGGCTGACGAAACCTTGAAAACCGGCAAATAACGTGCCTGATACCCCGCCAAACATGGCACCCATCGCAAACGCCAATAGCTTCAGATTGCGCGTGTTGATGCCCATCGCCGAGGCCGCCACCTCATCTTCCCGTATCGCCATCCAGGCACGACCGATGCGTGATTTTTCCAGGCGATGCGAGACAAATACCACCACTGCGGTAAAGCCTGCAAACAGATAAAAATACAGATGTACCGACGGCAGTGAAAAACCGAATACTTGTTGCGTGGTATTGAGCGACACCCCCGCTATCCTGACAGGGTCTATCATACTGATGCCTTGCGGTCCGTTGGTCAAATTGACGGGCGCATTCAGGTTATTCATGAAAATACGGACAATTTCACCAAAACCTAGCGTGACGATGGCCAGATAATCACCGCGCAAGCGCAGGGTCGGCGCACCCAGCAAAATGCCGAAACCACCTGCGAGCAGTGCTGCCAGCGGCAAGACGATCAAAAAGGACAGATGCAGTCCATCAGGAAACAGCAAAGGATATGCCAGCGCCAGATGCGGGGAACTGGTCAGCGCATAGCAATACGCACCTACCGCGTAAAAGGCGATGTAACCCAGATCCAGCAGCCCTGCATAACCCACCACGATATTCAGCCCCAGCGCCAGCATGATATACAGCATCGCAAAATCTACGATGCGTACCCAGCCGCGACCGAGCAGCGCATCCGTTAAGAACGGCAACACCGCGACAAACAGTATGATGCAGATGATTTCCCTCGCCCTCGGGGAAATGGGTGAACAGAGCGGGAGATTTTTTTTCATGCGCGTTCCGCCAGACGTTCGCCCAGCAAACCGGAAGGCCTGAACACCAGCACGGCGATCAACACAAAGAAGGCAAATACATCCTGATATTGACTGCCCATGAATCCATTGGTCAAAGGACCAATGTAACCCGCGCCCAGACTCTCAATCAGACCGAGCAGCAAACCGCCTAACATCGCACCGCGCAGATTGCCGATCCCGCCCAGCACCGCAGCGGTAAACGCTTTCAAGCCCAGCAGAAAACCCATGTAATAATGCGCCAGTCCGTAATTGGCACTCACCATCAAACCGGCCACAGCAGCCAGCGCTGAACCCAGCATGAAGGTGATCGAAATCACACGATTGACATCGACACCCATCAATTGCGCTGCATGCTGATTTTCCGCCACAGCCCGCATCGCGCGCCCAAGACTTGTGCGATGCACCACGATCATCAGCCCCGCCATAATCACCACCGCCATGATGACAATGATGATTTGAATATCGTTAATGATTGCGCCGCCTACGTAATGAGGCTGATTTTTTATCAATTGCGGAAAGGCGTGGTAATCGCGCCCCCAGATCATCATCGCCAGATTTTGCAATACGATGGAGACCCCGATTGCGGTTATCAGCGGCGCCAGACGCGGCGCATGACGCAAGGGCCGGTAGGCGATGCGCTCTATGCCAAAGCCCAGCAGCATACAACCTGCCATCGCCAGGATAAGGCTGACGGGCAACGCCAGCAGCGGCGCAACTCCCCAACTTATCAGGGCGGTCAGCGCAGATAGTGCGAGCATCGCGCCTGCCATCACCACTTCGCCATGCGCGAAGTTGATCAGACCTAATATGCCGTACACCATGGTATAGCCCAGGGCTACCAGCGCATACACGCTGCCCTGCACCAGGCCGTTGATAATTTGCTGTAAAAATATGTCCATTTATTGACGTATCACTGCACGGTTTCCAGCGCCTGCCATTTACCTTGTTGCACCTGATATAAGGTGACATTTCCCGCCTTGAGATCGCCATTTACATCAAACTGAATTTTTGCCGTGATGCCGTCATAGGAGATACCGGCCAGCGCAGGCAGATATTTCGCAGGATCTGCGGAGTCGGCCTTTTGCATCGCCGCAATCATCACATTTACCGCGTCATAGCAATAAGGCGCGTATAACTGTATGGGTTGGTATTTGGCAACAAAACGCGTTGCGAACGTTTCACCACCGGGCATTTTATCCAATGGCACACCCGGCAGGGAGGCATACACGCCATTTGCCGCATCGCCAGCCAGCTTGATAAACTCCGGCGTACGCCCGCCATCACCCATCATGTATTTCACGTTCAGCGCCAGCGCCTTGATTTGTCTGGCCATCGGCCCGCCCTGTGCGTCCATGCCACCGTAGAACAACAGCTCAGGCTGCTTACCTTTCACTGCGGTCAACACCGCTGTAAAATCCACTGACTTATCGCTGGTGTATTCATGGGAGACAATGTCGGCACCGGCAGCGTGTGCCGCCTTGATGAATTCATCCGCCAGCCCCTGCCCGTAAGCGGTACGATCATCGATCACGGCAATTCTTTTAACGCCCAGATTTTTCACCGCATACATCCCTAGCGCGTGTCCTTGCTGCGCGTCATTGGCCATCACGCGAAATGCCGTCTTGAAACCCTGATGGGTATAGCTTACCGCCGTAGCGGAAGGCGAAATCTGTGGAATCCCGTTATCGCTGTAGATTTTTGCAGCAGGGATAGTCGTACCGGAATTCAGATGACCGATCACACCGCTGACTTTATTGTCCGCCAGCTTTTGTGCGACGATGGTCGCCGTCTTGGGATCCGCCTGATCGTCTTCGCTGATGAGTTCGAAATGCACCTTTTTCCCGCCTATCACGATGCCTTTTGCATTCGCATCCTCAATCGCCATGCGCGTGCCGTTTTCATTGTCTTTGCCCAGATGCGCCTGAGGCCCGGTTAATGGCGCGACAGAACCTATGCGTATCACCTGTTCGCCGGAAGCCGCAGCCTGATCGGAAGCTGTTTTTCCACATCCTGCCAAAGCCAGCATAGTGAGCAACAAAGCAGTGCGTATAAACATTTTTAATCCCTGTAGTTATGATGACTCGCATTTGAATTATGCGTAGTCGGCACGATCCTTGTCAATGTTGCCAACTGACGTTGCTGTCCTTGAAAGTAAAATACCTCACTTTCACTTCTCTCAGTACGGCTGCGGCAATCTCCCGGCATTGGGGCGGGAAACAAATGAATCACTATGCGAATTTCATTTCACCAACAAAAAAGCCGGCTTACACCGACTTTAATTGAAAAAGCTCAAAACTATGCTGACGGACTATTTATCCAATGTCAGAATATAAGCAACCAGTTGCTTCATTTGATCCTGTTTCTTGCCGATTGCATCGTTAGCAGGCATAGGCATCGTACCCCATACACCATCACCGCCCTTGGATACCTTGATCAACAGACGCGCCGGGGCAGTCGGATCACCTTTGTATTTTCTGGCAACATCCCGCCATGCAGGACCAACTAACTTCTTGTCTATGGTGTGGCAAGCCGTACAGTTATTTTCTCGTGCAAGCAAAGGCATACTATCGGATACACTCACCGCAGCAGCCGGTGTCGTGACAGTGTGAGCGTCCTCCGCCTTGTTGCACGCAGCCAATGCAAAGAGACACAACAGCAAGCTATAACTTTTTTTCATGAGAACCCCGGTTGTAAAACAAAAAAGTAAAACCGGATTGCCCGGTTTTACTTTTATGCTAATCACTTACTTCAAAGCTGCGATGAACTTGCCCAGTGCTTCAATTTCAGCGTCAGTTGCTTTGCCGGCATTACCCTTGGCTGGCATTTGACCCATAATACCCTTGGCCTTCCAGTAAGGATCATCCTTCAATCCCTTGGTAATGCTTGCTGAGATTGTTTTTGCCGCATTCTTGTCATCTTTGTATTTTACTGCAACATCTTTCCAAGCTGGACCCATTATTTTATGGTCAATAGCATGACACATAGCACAGGCACCGCTTTTTGCTTCTGGTGGCATATCAACAGCCATTGCTGAACCTGCAATCATCAAACCTGCTGCGACTGCCATACTTGTGATAATAGATTTCATATATGCTCTCCCGGTTTATAATTATAAAACTGTAAAAAATACGGAGGCTCACCCTCCGCTATTGATTCTAAACAACTCTGCTTCGTTTGCCTACCAGCTTCTTTGCCTGCCCGGATTTAACGCACGCAAACCACCTCTGGTTGACAGTTTTTATATAAATCCAATTTGATGGTCACTTCGCCTTAAATCGATTCAACGCGATATTCTACCATCAGGGTATGGCAGACTCCGGCAGCTACTGTCACGACATTTTCCATTGCATTCACCGATTCAACGCAGATCATTTCGCGCCAGCCATCCGGCTGCCCCATGTCACCCATTCTGGCCGCTTTTTTAATCCACGGCGTCCACACCACAGTGGCTTGACTGCCGGATTTTGCTATATGGATGCGGCGTTTCAACAGATCGTCGTGAATCACACAAGCTGCGCCGGTATTGACATAGACACGATCCACTTCCCCGTCAAAACGAATATCACCCTGCTGTTTCCACAAGTTTGAGCCACCCACCATATCCCAGTACTCACACCCTTCCAGCCCGGTCACACGCACAGCACTGATGTCGCCGATCTTAAAATAGGTATGCAAAGCTTCACTGAGCACAAAATCGCTGTCCCCGGTATTGGCGGTGCTCAATTCCATCCGCAATGTTTCGCCTATGATTACAGTCAGTTCCACAGTACATTCATGCGGCCACTGCAACCGTGTCTTATCGGAGGCCTCAAGACGCAACATCAACTTTGTCGCGCCATCAGGCAGGGTAGCAGATTCAATCATGCGCCAGGGCACAGTGCGCGCAAAACCATGCCCGGGGAAAAAAATGGATTCAGTTGCATGCGCACCAAACCACGGCCAGCACACCGGAACGCCGCCGCGTAACGATTTTCCTGCTGCGAGCCTGGTGTCACGCGACAACCAGACTACAGGCACTGATTGGCTTTTAGGGTGCCAGCTCATCAGATGTGCGCCCTGCAAGCTAAGCTCTGCACTGCACAGCGCATTATTGATTTGGGCGACGACAAGGCCGCTTGCGTCCTCCCTGAAAACCAGTTCGTCCTTGATGCCAAAGTGCGTATTCAGTTCTAAAGTCATGTCAAAACTCCAGTGGACAGTTTTCAATTTTCAATTTGTGTGACATCCCTCACCGCGCCCCTATCCGCGCTGGTCGTCATTGCGGCGTAAGCGCGCAAGGCTACTGACACCTGCCTGTCACGGTTAACCGGCTTCCACGCCAGCTTGCCGCGCGCAAGCATTTCATCGCGACGTCGGGTCATTTCTTCAGCGGAAATCTCAAGCGTGATGCTGCGATCCGGAATGTCGATGGTGATGGTATCCCCCTCCTCCACCAGACCAATTGCGCCGCCCGCTGCGGCTTCAGGCGAGACGTGACCGATAGACAGGCCAGAAGTACCGCCGGAAAAACGCCCGTCAGTCAGCAAAGCGCATACTTTGCCCAAGCCCTTGGATTTCAGATAGGAAGTCGGATACAGCATTTCCTGCATGCCAGGTCCGCCTTTAGGCCCTTCATAACGAATCACCACCACATCGCCTGCTACAATAATATCCGCCAGCACCGCTGCGACAGCATCGTCCTGACTCTCAAATACGCGGGCTCTGCCTTTAAACTTTAAAATACTTTCATCCACGCCGGCTGTTTTCACGATACACCCATCCATCGCCACGTTGCCATGCAGCACGGCCAGGCCGCCATCACGGCTGTAAGCATGCGCGCTATCACGTATGCAACCTGAGGCACGATTCGAATCTGTTTCCGGATACAGCATGGATTGCGAAAAGGCAATCGTCGTGACGATGCCACCGGGGGCTGCCCGGAAAAATTTCTGTGCAACGCCTGTCTTATCCTGCACGATGTCCCACTGGGCAAGCCCTTCACGCAAGGTCTTGCTATGCACCGTACCCGCATCGCTATGCAGCAATCCGGCTCTGTCCAGTTCGCCTAGAATCGCCGGGATACCGCCTGCGCGATGCACATCCTCCATGTGGTATTCAGAAGAGGGGGCAACTTTGCACAGCGTCGGTACATGACGCGACAGTCTGTCCATGTCCTTCATGGTAAAATCCACCCCTGCCTCATAGGCAATGGCCAGCAAATGCAATACCGTATTAGTCGAGCCACCCATGGCAATATCCAGCGTCATGGCATTTTCAAAGGCGTTGAAATTAGCGATATTGCGTGGCAGCACCGACTCATCATCCTGCTCGTAATAGCGTTTACACAAATCAACGATCACACGACCCGCGCGCAAAAACAGCTGTTTACGCTCGGCATGGGTCGCTACCAGCGAACCGTTACCCGGCAGGGACAAGCCCAGCGCCTCAGTCAGACAATTCATCGAATTGGCAGTGAACATGCCGGAGCAGGAACCGCAAGTAGGACAGGCTGAACGCTCAATCGCATCCACTTCCTCGTCACTGTATGCGCTGTCCGCTGCCGCCACCATCGCATCGACCAGATCCAGCCCTTTTGTAACGCCCTTCCAGTTCACTTTCCCGGCCTCCATCGGGCCGCCGGAGACGAACACCACCGGAATATTCAGCCGCATCGCCGCCATCAGCATACCTGGCGTAATCTTGTCGCAGTTGGAGATGCACACCAGCGCATCGGCACAATGCGCGTTGACCATGTATTCCACCGAGTCGGCGATCAGATCGCGACTGGGCAGAGAATACAACATACCGCTATGACCCATGGCAATGCCGTCATCAACAGCTATGGTATTAAATTCCTTGGCAATGCCGCCTGCCTTCTCAATTTCACGCGCCACCAGTTGCCCCATATCCTTCAGGTGAACGTGACCGGGCACGAACTGGGTAAATGAATTGGCAATAGCGATAATGGGCTTGCCAAAGTCGCTTTCAGTCATGCCGGTTGCGCGCCACAAGGAGCGTGCCCCGGCCATATTGCGACCATGAGTGGAAGTGCGTGAACGATAAACTGGCATGATGTCCCTCGGGGGTAAGCTATAATCAAGTGAACAATTCTACCTGAATCCATCATGCTCGTTTATCCAAATATCAACCCCGTCGCGCTGCAACTAGGTCCGCTGGCCATTCACTGGTACGGATTGATGTATATGGCAGGATTTTTAAGCTTCATCTGGCTGGGACGCAAACGCATTATTGCGCTCAAAGACACTCAGATGAGCAACAAACTGCTCGATGATCTGTTATTTTACGGTGTACTGGGCGTGATAGCCGGCGGACGACTGGGCGAAGTGCTTTTTTATAACCCGGACTACTATTTTGCCCATCCGCTCAAAATCCTTGCCGTATGGGAAGGCGGCATGTCGTTTCACGGCGGGTTTATCGGCGTTTTGCTGGCAATGGTAGTTTTCGCCCGCCAGTATCAGCTGCACTGGCTCGAACTGATGGACTTCATTGCCCCGCTGGTACCGCCGGGCTTAGCCTTCGGACGACTGGGGAATTTTATCAACGGAGAACTCTGGGGCCGACCGACCGACTTGCCCTGGGGCATGGTCTTCCCCAAGGTGGACAATTTGCCTCGTCACCCTTCCCAGCTTTATGAGTTCGGACTCGAAGGGGTCTTGTTATTTGCGCTGCTCTGGCTGTATGCAAAAAAACCACGTCCGACAGGCGCTGTGTCCGGCCTGTTCCTGATCGGCTATGGCAGCTTCCGCTTTTTGGGCGAATTTACGCGCAATCCGGATGATGGCATCTTCGGCCTGATGACCTTTGGTGTCAGCATGGGGCAATGGCTAAGTCTGCCTATGGTATTAGCCGGCCTCATCATGATGAGTTGGAGTCTCAACCGCACTTGACACAAACCAGCCGCTCTCGCACACTACGCAGGTAAAATTACGGCGACAGCGCTTTGAATGACATCTCCCTAGCTTCACTGTTCGGCATATTACTGCTGCTAATGGTTTGCAGCGCATTTTTTTCCGGTTCGGAAACCAGCATGATGGCCATCAACCGCCATCGACTCAGCCATTTGATCCGCAAGGGTAACAAAAGCGCGAAGCTGACCGAACAATTACTGGGCAAGGTGGACAAGTTGCTAGGTTCCATCCTGCTCGGCAACACGCTGCTCAATGTAGCTGCGGCGACACTGACCGAATTTATCGTCTTGCGCCTGTATGGCCACAACGAACTGGCCATGCTAATCGGCACGCTGTCACTCACGCTGGTGCTGCTGGTATTTTCTGAAATACTGCCAAAAATTATCGCAGCAAGTTATCCGGAACGCATCGCGCTCCCGTCGAGCTATATTCTTACCCCGCTGATTACGCTATTTCATCCTGTTGTTTCAGTCGCAGGCGGCATCGTTAAGGGTGTGTTGTGGCTGATGCGCATCAAGATTCAGACCGATCAGAGCAAGCAAAAAATGACGCTGGAAGAATTGCGCGGACTGGTACTGGATGCCGAGCATTTCCTGCCACGCAAACATCAAAAGATGCTACTCAATCTGGTCGATCTGGAGCGCATCACGGTCAACGACGTGATGATCCCGCGCAATCAGATCGAAGCGCTCGACATTAACGCGGATCCCGAGACGTTGCGCCAGCAAATCATCACTTGCCACCACACCTTGCAGCCTGTGTATGCGGACGACCCCGGCAATATCATCGGTATCCTGCATCTCAAACGCGTCGCCGCCCTGTTCCAGGAATCCATTTTAAATGTTGCGCAACTGCGCGAGGTCCTCTATACCCCCTACTTTATTCCTTCCGATACCCCCCTGCTCCAGCAACTGCAACAGTTTCAGGAACGCCACACACGTTTAGGACTGGTGGTGGATGAATACGGGGAGTTGCTGGGCCTGGTCACACTGGAAAATATCCTTGAAGAAATTGTCGGTGAATTCACCACCCAATCCCCCGCCCAAAGCGGTAAATTTCTGCACAGGGAGGATGGCAGTCTGTTGCTGGAAGGGAGCACCAGTTTACGCGAACTGAACAGAAAACTGGGCTTGCATCTGCCGATGGACAGCGCAAAAACATTGAATGGCTTAATACTGGAACATTTCGAAGATATTCCTGAGCCGGGCACCAGCCTGAAAATCGCCGGGTATCCCATAGAAATCATTCAAACCCAGGATAGAGTTGTCAAAGTAGCCCGCCTTTTCCCGAGAATTAACCAACGGTGAGTAAAAAGTGGTAAGTGGTAAGTGGTAAGTGGTAAGTGGTAAGTGCTGCAAATTATTCCACTTCCCGCTTCCCGCTTTAGTTTCATCTGCTTTACAATCAGGCCAAAGCTCGGCATCATGCATAACAACTGCAATTCAAAGGATATGTCATGGCTGTCGCAGCAACGAAAGCAAAAGAATATTCCTATGCATGGGAAGGCAAAGACAAATCCGGGAAATTAATTAAAGGTGAAATGCGTGCCGTAGGTGAAGCCAATTTATCAGCTCATCTACGTCGGCAGGGCATCAATGTCACCAAAATCAAGCGTGCTCGCAGCAGCGCGAAAGCGATTACCCAAAAAGACATTACGCTGTTCACAAGACAACTGGCCACCATGTTAAAGGCCGGCGTGCCCTTGTTACAGTCGTTTGATATCGTAGGCAAAGGCCATCACAACCCATCGGTTTCAAAATTACTGTTCAGCATCAAAACCGATATTGAGACCGGCAGCAGCCTGCAGCAGGCATTCAAAAAACATCCGCTGTATTTCGATGATCTGTACTGCAATCTGATCGGGGCAGGCGAATCGGCAGGTATCCTGGACAGCTTGCTGGAACGACTGGCAAGCTATCAGGAAAAGATTTTAGCGATCAAGAGCAAGATCAAGTCCGCTCTGTTTTATCCGGTTTCCATCATTGTGGTCGCCTTCATCATTACCGCCGTGATCATGATTTTCGTCATTCCTGCGTTCAAGGAATTATTTTCAAGTTTCGGTGCCGATCTGCCCGCGCCAACACTGGTTATCATGGCCATTTCCGATTTCTTTGTCCGCTACTGGTGGCTTATTTTTGGGGGTATCGCCGGCGGATTTTATTCCTTTTTCTATGCGTGGAAACGCAGCAGACCCATGCAGCATTTCATGGACAGAGCAATGCTTAAAATTCCAATATTTGGTGAACTGGTGCGAAAAGCCACCATCGCACGCTGGAGCCGCACCTTGTCGACCATGTTTGCGGCCGGCGTACCTCTGGTCGAAGCATTTAATTCAGTTGCCGGTGCTGCCGGCAATGCCGTCTATTTCGACGCCACCAAAAGCATACAGCGCGAAGTGAGTGCCGGTAACAGCCTGACGGTGGCGATGCAAAACACCGAGGTATTTCCCAGCATGGTGATACAAATGGTATCAATCGGCGAAGAAGCCGGCTCTCTTGATGCGATGCTCTCAAAAGTAGCCGATTTTTACGAGGCTGAAGTGGATGATGCGGTTGAAGCACTCTCCAGCCTGATGGAACCGATTATCATGGTCGTGCTTGGTACCCTGATCGGTGGAATGGTGATCGCCATGTATCTGCCCATCTTCAAGATGGGGCAAGTGGTTTAATGAACATGGATAGTGGCAAGGTGAAAGTAGTAACCTGGAAAGGTTCAGCACAAATTCAAAATGCTGGCGCGTTTTAACCACCCACTACTGACTATTCACGACTTGCCACTGACCACTTATTACTCACCACTTCCCATTCAAAAATGAACTTACTCGATCTGCTCCAATCTTCTCCTCCGTTGTTCATCGGCGTAGCAAGCGTTATCGGCTTACTCGTTGGCAGCTTCCTGAATGTCGTCATCCATAGACTGCCGAAGATGATGGAACTTAGCTGGCAACAGCAATGCGCCGAACTGCGCGGAGAAGAAACGGCTCAAACAGAGCCTTACAATCTGCTGGTTCCCCGTTCTGCCTGTCCGCTTTGCCATCACGCCATCAGCGCATGGGAAAATATTCCGGTGGCAAGTTTTCTGCTGTTACGCGGGAAATGCCATGGCTGCGGGGCCGGCATTTCGCCACGCTACCCGGCAGTCGAAGCACTGAGCGGTATTTTGTGCGGATTTGCTGCGTATCACTTCGGTTTCGGACTCACGGCAGCAGCGGCCATGCTGTTGATCTGGGCGTTGCTGACACTGACCGCCATCGATTTTGACACGCAACTTCTGCCTGATGACATTACACTGCCACTGATCTGGAGCGGACTGTTTTTTAATCTTAACGGGGCATTCACCAGCCTGCATGACGCCTTCCTCGGCGCTGTATTCGGCTATCTGCTGCTCTGGGCCGTCTACTGGCTGTTCAAACTGGCGACAGGCAAAGAGGGCATGGGTTACGGCGACTTCAAACTGTTAGCCGCCCTGGGGGCCTGGCTGGGCTGGCAAATGTTGCCGCTGATCATCATGCTGTCCTCTGTCGTCGGTGCACTCGCTGGTATCACACTGATAGTCGCGTTTAAACATGGCCGCAACATTCCTATTCCTTTCGGCCCTTATCTGGCAGGAGGCGGCTTGATCGCGCTGTTCTGGGGGCAAACGCTGACACACTTACCCTTTCCGGCACTATGAACATGTCCGCTGAACAAGCTAAACTATGTGTAGGACTGACCGGCGGAATAGGTTGCGGAAAAAGCACGGTTGCGCAGTTGTTTGAAGCGCTTGGCGCACGGATCATTGACGCTGATGTCATTTCACACCAGCTGACGCAGACAGGGGGAGGCGCCATCCCAGATATTCTCACCAATTTTGGTCACAATTTCATCACACCGGAAGGTGCAATGAATCGCGGTAAAATGCGTGAACTGATTTTTACCGATAAGCATGCCAAATTAAAACTGGAAGCTATCCTGCACCCGCTCATTTTAACGGCATGCAAAGAACAGTTAACAGAAGCGGGCAGCGCGCCATACACCATCCTGGTAGTGCCCTTGCTGCTGGCCTGCCCGGATTTTCTGGCCCTTGTTCAGCGAATCTTAGTTATTGATTGCAGTGAAGAAAATCAAATTTTACGCGTCAGACAACGAAGTGCACTTGACGAATTTCAAATTCGTGCGATTATTGCAAAACAGGTATCACGAAAAGAACGACTTGCGCACGCCGATGACATCGTTGAAAATGACGGGGGAATTGATGGGCTGACAGAGCAAGTTAGCACGCTGCATCAGTATTATAAAAACAACAACCATTTGACGGCAAGCTGATATTCAATATATCGTCCTGCCTTGACTAATTTAACTCCATATCAGATAAAACAACGTGATCAGCTACGAATTCCCGATCAATGAAAAAATACGCACCTGGCTGCGTCTTGAGGATTTATTCGCGCGCCTGAACTATTTCCAGTCAGGCGAGCTTAGTATGGAGCATCATGTTGCACTGACGACACTTTTTGAAGTCCATGAAGTCGCCAGTCGCCCGGATCTCAAATCAGAATTATTGCAGGAACTCGAACGTCAAAAACGTGCGCTCGCTTGTTTACGCGACAATCCGGCCATTTCTGAAGAGGCACTGAATGTAATCCTGAACGAAATCGAGCAAGCCTCTGCCGCCTTGCTTGCCATCACGGGGAAAGTGGGCACCACATTACGTGAAAATGAGTGGTTAATGAGCATCAAACAGCGGGCCAGCATGCCGGGCGGCACTTGCCAGTTTGATTTGCCTTCCTATCATTACTGGCAGAAACAAGCTGTCAGTTTGCGCCGTGCCAACCTGCTCGAATGGTTGTCGCCACTGCTGCCAATTAGTAAAGCCATCAGCATTTTATTGCGGTTGTTACGTGAAAATGGCAGAAAACTCAGCTTCATCGCGCATAAAGGCACATTCCAACAAATGCAGGGCGGTCGCGCTGCACAATTACTGCGCATCACCCTGCCCTCAGGTTTGGCCTGCATACCTGAACTGGGCGCGAATAAATATGCCATCAACATTCGCTTCATTCTTGCAAACTATGAAGCAAAATCTTCCTTATTTGAAGAAGATGTCGCCTTTGATTTAACTTTTTGCAGCCTGACATCATGAGCACCATCGTGCCTTGTCCGCGTTGCGGCAAACAATCCCCGTGGGATACCGGCAATTCTTTTCGTCCCTTTTGCAGTGAGCGCTGCAAAATGATTGACCTTGGAAAATGGGCTGACGAGGCGTTTCGCGTAGTGCTTCCTGACGACGAACAGGAATTTACCGCTCCCGACGGACATAACTGAATTTACCTACGCAACAATCATGCCCGCAAGCGAGTGGGGCTACGCCAAGCGTAATTTACGTGAGACTTACCAGGCCTGACGCAATAAGGCGATGCCGTGTGCGCCGCACTGCCATGCGGTTGTCATATCTGCCGGAGTCAATCCGCCCAGCGCATACACCGGAATAGAAGATTGCTCCGCTATTTTTGTGAAGTTCACCCATCCCAGCGGCACCCCATCCGGATGACTCAGCGTCGGTAATACCGGACTTAGCAAAGCAAAATCACAGCCCAACCGCTCCGCGTGACGCAACTCCTCAACAGAATGACAGGAAGCACCGCACCAGGCCACAGCAGGGCGTTCGCTGCATTGCTCAAGTTGTAGTGAGTTCAGATGAACCCCGTCAGCACCAAGCGCTTGCACTAAGGCAACATCACCGTTAATTAACACCCTGGCACCACAGGCATGCGCCATGACAACTACGCGCTGACCAAGTTCGTGCAAGGCTAAGCTGTCAAGACTTTTCTCGCGCAATTGCACCAACCCCAAACCGGCATCCAGCTGCAACTGCAATTTACTTAAAAACGGCTCAACGCCCAGCTCAGCAACATTACTGATGGCATAAAGGGTCGGTAATTCCAGTGCGCGCAGCACGGGTGCATTCGCCGGCAGCACAGGTTCAACCATTACCTTGCCCGGATATTGCCAGGAAAACTGCTGGCCTTCGTGCGGATACAACTCCCCTGTCCATTCAGTCACCCGGAAAAAACTTAAGCGAACCATTGCATGAGGATAGCGGAATACTCGCGTGATCCACGGATATGCCGTCACCACCGTGATCCCCAATTCTTCCTGCAGTTCACGAACCAGCGCCTCACGTGTCGACTCGCTTACTTCGACTTTTCCACCGGGGAATTCCCAGTAACCTGCCCATATTTTGTCTTTGGGGCGCTGTGCCAGCAGAAAGGTACCGTCCACACGCTGCAACACCGCAGCGGCAACCTCAACGATACGGGTTGTTAAATTGTTCATAAAACCTCAACGTCATTTTTAACAGCGGGAAATTGGCTGTGTTTCAAGGGATGCTGCAAATAGCAACAGCCTCAGTCAATATTTGGTTGTTCAGGTGATGATTCCTTGTTGCATCAGTCGTTTCTATAAGCTGGGGTCAGGTCTCCCGTTTTGCGCAAAACGGGAGACCTGACCCCAGCTTGTGACTTGCTTTAATGACACGGCTAACTGTCGAAGATGAAACGCCAAATGCTTCAGCTATTTGTGTTTGGGTATAGCCACCTTCATTGAACGCTCTGACGATACGTGAATTGCGTTTGGTCATATTTGCACCAGGCAGTACATAGCGCGCAAGCGGTTTTATTTTTACCGGATTATGTTGCTGCAACTTACTTACCTGAGCAAGCGGCTTAATTTTTCCTGGCATAAACTCCTGCATACGCAATATGAACGCATCATCCCCCAAAAATATCTGCTGCCGAAGATATTTACCCCACAAATCAGCACCCGCTCCTTGCGCAACGAATTCAGCATATTTTTTGGTGGCTACTTCCGATGGTAAATTAAGTTGCTCATAAAGCGGGTTACTGTTTAACCAACAAGGACTCTCGACCAGACCTGCATGTGCCAGGTAACTGCTCCATTCATATTGATGCGGCTCGCTAACAAGTCCGGCACGTACGGGATTAAGATCAACGTATCGGCAAACTTCCAGCAAATAGCGATCAGTGTCAACCAATATTGCCTTGAAACGCCCCTGAAACAAATGTCCTGCGAGTCCATAACGGAAATTATATTTTTGCGTGTAGACCCCATTCACATGCCGCATGATACGCGACAAATTAGCATGATTCGTATGTAAGACAAGGTGATAATGATTGTTCATCAGGCAATAGGCCCACACCTGGGCATCGAAGCGATCAAGCGCCTCGGCAACTACACGCATAAACATCAAGCGATCTGCATTATCCAGAACGATGGGTTCTTGCCTGTCACCACGTGAAGTGACGTGATAGGTTGCGCCTTCATATTCGATTCTCAATGGTCTGACCATGCATATAGAATAAATGATTAGATCCAAATTTACCATATGCCAAATGGCATAGGCTGGGGTCAGGTCTCCTGGCATAGGCTGGGGTCAGGTCTCCTGGCATAGGCTGGGGTCAGGTCTCCCGTTTTGCGCAAAACGGGAGACCTGACCCCAGCCTATGGAAAGCAAATGCTGATAGAGATCCACACGGATTGCACACCATCAATGAATAATTATTAAATCAGCGAGACGGAATATTCATAAAGTGTTTCAGGATCAATATCAACATTGCCCGGCCAGGTCACCGTACCATTTTCGACAAAAGCAGCTTGAAACGTATTAGCCGATTTCAAACGGCTCCATGGTTTTTGGTCTATGTATGCGGCCATATCAAAGCTGCGTCGTTCATTATTCTCAAACTCAAGCAGCAAGATAAAATCAGCTCGAGCTAGCACATTCACAACATCAAGTAGCATTACTATTTCCTTTACTTAAGCGGATCAATTCTGAAAGGCTCAATACCCTCTTTGGCAAGCTGCCAATCTGCCATCAACTCTTCACGATGCAAATCTACCCATACTTGCACCATGCGTAACTGTCGAACAGGAAAATCACCTGCTAGCAACGCGCCATCCTCAATCGCAATCGACGCCTTGAATCCTTGATAACGGATGTGAATATGCGGAAGATGATGTTTTTCCCTGATCTCGAAAAATATTGCAATAATAATTCCGTAGAACATACTGATCGTTGGCATGAAGAATCTCCGTGATAAACTATTTTGATGCAGCTCGCAATGTAGAGAATTAATACGCTATCGTCAATAGAAAAGGACACCCGAAGGTGCTCTTTTAGATTCAGATCAACATACGCCCCAAAGGACGCGATTGATTAGAATGTGTGCTTAAGACCAATGTCGAAACCACGTGTGCCGAAGCCTGTTTGGTTAAGACTGCTGTCTGTCAGGCCGCCTTTGAATGCTGCGTTAGAGCCAGAATAAGCTGCTGCGCTTGTTGCGATAGAGCAAGATGCGCCGCTGTCGTTTGTAATCGTTGCGAAATCAGCATAGAAGCTGGTACGCTTGGACAGGCTGTAGTCAGCACCAATGCTGGTCTTCTTGCAACTATTGTTAGCGAACTGATCATCTTTAACAGATGCAAATGACGCTTTCAAGGTCACAGGTGCGACAGCACCGATCATGGCATAGGCTGGGGTCAGGTCTCCCGTTTTGCGCAAAACGGGAGACCTGACCCCAGCAGGAAAAATGTAAACATCAAGCGATCTGCATTATCCAGAACGATGGGTTCTTGCCTGTCACCACGTGAAGTGACGTGATAGGTTGCGCCTTCATATTCGATTCTCAATGGTCTGACCATGCATATAGAATAAATGAT
>Ga0316222_1001239_pt1 | contig 32273 bp, 29 predicted proteins | sample TBH18011metaG_FD_206008 | JGI IMG/M metagenome (GOLD analysis project Ga0316222, IMG submission 206008) | Freshwater microbial communities from Trout Bog Lake, Wisconsin, USA - TBH18011 | ecosystem: Environmental > Aquatic > Freshwater > Lake > Hypolimnion/Profundal zone | place: USA: Wisconsin... | reverse complement strand
GACAACGACACCAGCTTGCCGTCGGAACTGCCCATGATCAGGCGATCGGAGGCCAGCACCGGGCCGGCCCACAGGATGCGGCCATCCTTCTCCTTGGGATCGACCCAGTTCTGCATCTGGGTCACCCAGACGATCCGGCCGGTCTTGGCCTCCAGCGCCAGGGCTTCGTTGTTGTTGGTCAGCACATAGAGGTAATCGCCGGCCACCCATGGGCTTTGGACACCGCCGATTTCCCGTTCCCACAGGCGGCGGCCGTTCCGCAGGTCGATGCAGACCATCAGATCGCCATTGCCGATGGCATAGACGCGATCACGGTCGATGGCCGGCCGGCCGCGGATATCCATCAACGCGCCCACATTCTCGGTCCGCCGGGCGGTAATCAGCGAGTCCTGCCACAGCAACCCGCCGGTATCCACCTTCAGCGCGAACAATTCGCCCGAGGTATAGGCAACCACCACCGTGTTGCCGTCCACCGCCGGGCTGTTGCCCGCCAGCAGGCCGGTGGCCTCCGCGATGCCGGAATGGGTCCAGAGGATGCTGCCATCGTCGGCCGCAAGGGCATAGGTCTGGTTGTCCACGGTCACGCCGAACACCCGTCCGCCCCGAACGGTGGGGGCGCCGCGCATGGGGCCGGAGACATTCTGCCGCCAGACCACCTCACCCGACCTGGCATCCACCGCCACCATCTGGGCAAAGCCGGTGGCGGCGAAGATCCGCCCGTCCTCATAGGCGAGGCCGCCGCTGGTATAGACCTCGGAGGTATCGTCGGGGGTCAGGTCGGTATGCCACAGGCGCTCGCCGGTGGCGGCGTCGAAGGCACTGACCATGGAGGAGGCATCCACGGTGAACACCTTGCCCTCGGCGATGATGGGCTGGGCCAGCAGCTTGCGCCGCTTGCCCGATCCCGACCCGGCATCGGCGGTCCAGCGTTGCTCCAATGCCTCGGAGACCATCATGTGCTGCATGGCGTGGTTGGAATAGCCGCCGGCCTGGGGCCAGTCGTCATTGGGTTCCGGCGGCGGCAGCACGATCTTGGCGACCGGTCCGGTGATCTCCGGCTGGGCCACCTTCTCCTGCGCCAGAATCGAGATGCGCTTCCCGGGCAAGGGCGGCGCCTTGTTCTCGCCCAGCCAGTCGGAGCAGGCGGCCAGCGACAGCACGGCGATCAGAACCCCCGCCAACCTGCGCAGCATGACGCACATTCCCATGGGTCTTCAGCTCCTGGAACGCGGGCCGGTGGCGGCCATCATCTCGGCGGCACGCGCCCGCACCCCTTGAGGCGCGGCCGCATCCTCGGCAATCTTGGCGAACAGGTCGCCGGCACGGGCGGTATCGCCGCGGCGAAGCGCCGCCAGGGCCTGAATCTCGCGGGCGGAATGCCGCCACGAACTGGATTCCTGGGCCAGCGGCTCCATGGCTTTGTCGAGGGCGACCGGGTCGGCGCTGTCCAGCGTCAGATAGGCGGCCCGGATGGACGCCATGTCGCGATAGACCTGATCGAGCCCGGAATCGGCGGCCAAGGCCTGGTACAGCGCGGCGGCGCCGGCGGCATCGCCCTGCTGCTGGCGCAGATCGGCGAGGCGCAACCGGGCGAGCAGGCGATAGCCCTTGGTCCCCTCGCCCTCCAACTTGCCCAGCACCTCGGCGGCTTCGTCCTTCTTGCCCTGTTCAAGCAGGCTGTCGGCCTCGGCATAGCGCAACGACGCCGCCTGGCGCTGCCTGGTATCCCAGGCGCTCCATCCCTGATAGGCGGCCACGGCCAGAACCACGGCGACGGCGGCGGCGGTCAGCAGGCTGCTGTGCTTCTTCCACAGCTTGTTCATCTGCTCGTGCCGAAGATCCTCGTCAACTTCCTGGATCAGGAGATCGGCTGCTGCGTCATCGTGCTTGTCGGTCAAGGGTTTCAGTCTCCATGCGGATCGCCCGGTTCCGCGGTGGCCACAAGATATCGGCGGTAATCGCGCCGTAAGATAGTCCGCGCCGCGCCCCTTGGCAAACCCCAACCATATTGACGGCGGGGCCGAGACCGCCTAATCCAGCTTTTTATTGCCTTCGAGGCGCCCGCCGGGCCAATGTCCCGTCCGCCCCCTGACCCGTATCGGAGTTTTCCCATGTCCTGGCTTGCACCGGTCGATCTGCTGGGAGCAGCCGCCGGGCTCTTGACCACCGCGGCCTTCGTGCCCCAGGTGGTCAAGACTCTGCGGTCGGGCCAGACCCGGGATATCTCCCTGGCCATGTGGCTGTCCCTCTGCGTCGGCGTGGCGCTGTGGCTGGCCTACGGCATCATGCTCGGCGCCTGGCCCATCATCGCCGCCAATGGGCCGACCCTGATCCTGGCCGGCACCATCCTGGTGATCAAGCTGCGGAACATGAGCAAGGAATAGCTATTCCTTGCGGCCGCCATGCAGCGCCGACCACTGCACCGGATCGTGCAGGAACGAACGAACCTCCTCGATGGCGCGCTTGTCGAACTGGCCTTCCATTTCGACCACCTCCAGCACGTCCCACCAATTGGCGAGATAGCCCATCTGGACGCCGATCTCTTCCAGATTTTTCATGGCACCGGGGAAGACGCCATAGAAAAACACCACGAAGGAGTGATCGACCTTGGCGCCGGCCGAGCGCAGGGCATTGACGAAATTGACCTTGGACGCGCCGTCGGACGCCAGATCCTCCACCAGCACCACCCGGTCGCCATCCTTGAAATCGCCCTCGATCTGGGCGTTGCGGCCGAACCCCTTGGGCTTCTTGCGGATATAGAGCATGGGCAGGCCGAGCAAATCCGAAACCCAGGCGGCATAGGGAATGCCGGCGGTCTCGCCGCCGGCGATGGCGCTGGCGGTCTCGTAGCCGACCTCGCGCAGGATGGCGTTGCTCATCAATTCGCTGATCTTGGCCCGCGCCCGGGGGAAGGAAATCACCTTGCGGCAATCCACATAGACCGGGCTGGCCCAACCCGAGGTCAGGATGTAGGGCTCTTCCGGGCGGAAGTTGATCGCCTTGATTTCCAGCAGGATGCGCGCCGTGATCAGCGCCGCCTTCTTCTGCTCGGGGGTACGCGAAACGGTCTGTGCCATGGTGGAGTCCTCTTGCCTTGCCGCTAGAGCCGGATGCCTTGAGGTCGAATCGCCCCAAGATTCGCCCGAAAGGCTGAATCCGTCTCTCATCAATACATTAGAGGGCGATTCAGGCAATAGTGTGAAGCTTGGCGGCTTCAACCCTATTGTCATCGCGCTCTAACGGGGGGTATAGGCACAATCCGGTTTTCCTGCAAGACGACAGAATGAGGAATCGAGATGTCCGACGTGATCGAGGTGAGCCGCGACAATGCCGTCGTCACCGTGGCCCTGAACCGGCCCGACCGCATGAACGCCCTGAACCTGCCCATGTGGCGCGGTCTGGCCGAGGCGTTCACCGCCATCGCCGCCGACCGGTCCATCCATGTGGTGATCCTGCGCGGCGCCGGAACCTCGGCCTTCGCGCCGGGCGCCGATATCGAGGAATTCGACACCCACCGGGCCAATGCCCAACAGGCCAAGAGCTATGATCAGGTCATGCGCAAGGCGCTGGAGGCGGTGCGGTCCTGTCCCCAGCCGGTGGTCGCCGCCATCTACGGCCCTTGCGTCGGCGGCGCGCTGGAACTGGCCTGCTGTTGCGACCTGCGCCTCTCGGCCAAATCGGGCAGGTTCGGCGTGCCCATCAACAAGATCTCGGTGGTGATGGCCTATCCCGAACTGGCCGCCATCCGCCGCGTCGTCGGCCCCGCCGTGGCGCTGGAAATCCTGCTGGAGGGCCGGATCATGGAGGCCGACGAGGCGGTGGCCAAGCGCCTGATCAACCGGGTGGTCGAGGATGCCGCCATGGAGGCGGAAATCGCCGCCACCGCCAGGCGCATCGCCGCCGGGGCGCCGCTGGCCAATCGCTGGCACAAGGCGTTCATCGCCCGCCTCGACGATCCCGCCCCCATCTCGGCAACCGAACTGGACGAGTGCTACGCCTTCCTCGGCACCAAGGACTACGCCGAGGGGCTGGCGGCCTTCCGCGCCAAACGCAAGCCGGTCTTCACGGCGGAGTAGCCCGTCACCCCCTGACCGCGCCCTCCACCAGGCCGGCCAAGGCCCGCAATTCGGTGCGCGAGTTGACATTGCGCTTCTGCAGGCGCTGGGCGATGGTGGAGACGGTCTGGGGCTTGCCGGGCATGCCGAACACCGAGGTGAAGCCGTTACGGCCCATCACCCGGAAGGCGGTGGCCAGGGACAGGGCCGCCTGGAAGGTGGACAGCGACAGGCCGGCGAACAGCTCCGAACGTACCGCGTCATTGACCCCCGCCATGGCCGCCACCAGTTCGCGCATCTCGTGGCCGCTGCGGCTGCCCAGCACGGCGGCGACGTTGCGGTCGGTGATGGCTTCCCACCAGAACTCCTCCTGGGCCGTCCCCAGGAAGGACGGCGGCGCATGGCGCGACGCCCCGGCCCCCATGGGAAAGCGGCGGGACGGCAGCGACGACGCCTCCAGACGGGGCGGCAGCGGCGGCGGCGTTTCGGACAAGCCGCCGGACACGACGCGCAGCGGCGATGGCGACGCCTCCGATACGGCGGTAATGGCGTCAAGCAATTCGGCCTCGCGAATATCCAGCAGGCGCGGTCCCATCTCCTGGACCTTGTGAAGCGGCATGGGCGCGTAGTGCGGCACCAGCTTCACCTGCCAGTCGTGGATGAGATATTCGCTCATGGCCTGATACAGCCGCCCCGCCCTGGAGGTGGGATCGCCGGGATCGCCCCCCAGGATCTGGCGGAAATGGCGCTTGGCATGGGTGCGCAGAATCATGGCGATGATGTCGTGGATCGAACGGCCACAGCGCAACCGGACGAAATCATCGTTGACCGCGCGGCCCCGGTCATCCACCAGCAGCGCCCTGAAGGCGTCGCGATGGCGGCGGAAGATGGAGACGCAGCCGTGCAGCAACTCGGAACTGGCCATCACCGTGTCGTAGAACTCGGCCCCGCTCATCTGGCCGAAGGCCGGAATCAGGCTTCGGAAAATCTCCGCCACCGGCCCCTTCAGGGTCTCGTTGATGAAGCGCACGGCATCGCTGCGGGCGGTTCCGCCCTCGACCCGGCCGACAATCATCCGTCTGGCGCTGGCACCGTCGCGCGGCATGCCTGATATCCCCCAAGTTTACATCAGGATGACCCGCCGGGCGGAGACAAGGCAAACCACGAAAATTGTCGACTTGTTGCCTTATCTGACGATCACATCACTCTAAAACGTGATCTGATACCCCGCATAATAGGAAAATGTATTGGTATCGTCCGCGTTCCGCACCCCTCGCCCGGCGGAAAACAAAATATGATTCATTTCGTCGATATCAAATTTCCCACCCAGGTTAAATCCACCGGAGATCCTGCCATTGACGCTGTCCTTTCCCTGCTCGAACACTTCACCGCCGAGGGCCAGATATTCGGTGATCTGGCGCTGGATCAGCCATCCGGCAAACCAATAGTTGCGGTTATCGGCGTTCCTGTTGAACCAGTAGCCGCCACCGCCATAGGTCGTCCACTCGCCAAAGGATTTTTGCAGCCAGACCGGAACAAAAACCCTGGTATAGCCGCTTCCCAGCCCCTGGGACGCATTCCCGGTCGGCAGTTCGATATTGGGGTACAGCGCCACCTGGGGCCGCCACCCGGATTCGTCTTCCTCGATGAAGCGATACTTCACCCCGACTTCCGTATCGCCATAGCCATAGGACAGGGACTGCCCCGCAGCCTGCTGGAAAGGCATGGCGAGATTGACATGAAACTGAACATTGGGGAGCAGGCCGTAATTGATGTCGACCCCGGGAAGATTCCCTTCGTGGCCGTGGTCATGATAGGTGCCCTGGGCGGCGGTATTGATCTCGAAATGCTGATATTCGACCGGCTCCGGGTCGTCGGTGACGAAGGGGGGGCCGGCAAAGGCCGGCCCTGCCGATGCAAACAAGGCGAGGCAACCCGCCAGAAGCGGGCCGCCAACGGATAATACCGGCGAAGGCTTGATCGGAATTTCCGACAAATATTCGCCGGTATCCAGCCACCATTGCGGCAGCGGCCAAGCGCCCGGATAGGAGCGCCCGGCGAGGAAAAACAGGCGAGCCAATTCGTTGGCTCGCCGATATAAGCTGCGAGGCATGAAATTACTCCGGATCCAGAATCAACAACTTGACTGTGCCGGGCACGAATCCGCGCCGCCCGCTCCGGCCCTCGTCCTTGTCCGGCTCGGCGGTCACCAGGAAAAGCCGGCCGCTATCGGGATCCAGGGCCATGGTGCGGGCCCCCGGCGCGGTCGCGACCGCCGGCAGGGCAACGAAATCCTCGGCTCCGGTTTCGGCGATCCTCGACAGAGTGCCGTCGCCGTTGGAACTGAATACGATCCGACGCTTGCGGTCGAACACCACGGCATCGCTGCCCTTGCCAATGGGCAGGGAGGCGACCGGACGCCCCGAATCGGCATCCAGCACCACCAATCTGGCATTGACGCAACTGACGAACAGCCGGCGGCTGTCGGGGGCCACGGCCAGGCCGTGCGGCGCCTCGCATTGGGGGATGGACCAGCGTGCCTCGATCTTCAGACTCGCGGTGTCGAGGCGCACGACCTCGCTCTTATCCTCGATATTGACGAACAGGGCGCCCTTGCCGTCGATGGCGTTGAACTCCGGCTTGCCGCCCAGATCCACCCTGCCCCGCACGGTATCGGTGCGCGGATCGATCACCGTGATGTCGTGCCCCTTGCCGTTCATGACGAAGACATCGCCGGTCGCCGTATCGGTGATGGCGGCATCCGCCCCGGCATCGGCCGGAATATCCTGCAACCGGCCGAGGCCGGCGAGGTCGAACACGGTGGCCTGGCCGTTATTGGTGACATAGCCGCGGCCGGGCACCAGGGCGATGCCATGGGCGCCGGTCAGTCCGCCGACCCGGCCGAGAATCCGGCCGCTCGGCCCGTCCACCACGGTCACCTCGCTGCCATGGGCGATGAACAGGCGATGGGATGCCGGATCGAACAGCAGGTAATCCCATTTGTCCGGGCTGCCAAGCGGCACGATCTGGCTGAGGCGGAAACCGGGGGCGGCGACCTCCGCCTTCACCGGGACGGCAGCACTCAGCAGCGCCATGGCGGCGAGAACACGGAGGGATAAACGAGACAGCATGAGCGACTCCACGACCGCGGCACCGGCCCGCCGAACGGGGCCATGCGGCATGGGGCATTTGAGTATGGCGTTGTCGGGTGCCTGTCAACGGTTCAGCAGACGGTCGAGAGCGCCTTTCAGACGGGCCAGATCCACCGGCTTGGCCAGATAGTGGTCCATTCCGGCGGCGACACAGCGTTCGGCTTCGCCCGACAGGGCGTTGGCGGTCAGGGCGATGATGGGGGTATGACGGCCCTCTTCCGCCCGGATGGCGGCGGTCAATTGGAAGCCGTCCATGCGCGGCATGTGGCAATCGGTGATCACCGCCGAAAACCGCCGCTCGCGCCAGGCCGTCAGGGCGGCGGCGCCGTCACCGTACAATTCGGCCTCATAGCCCAGAATCCGCAGCTGGCGGAGAATCACCTGCTGGTTCACCGGGTGGTCTTCCGCCACCAGGATGGGGAACCCGCTCCAGCGATTTTCCGGCGCTACCACCGCCGAAACCGGCGGCGGCCGGTGGGCCGCTTCCGGCTCGGTCCTGGCCGCCCGGAGAACGGCCAGGAGAATCTGGGACCGGCTCAACGGTCGCCCCAGGAAGCCGACACAATTGGGCAGGCGTTCCAGATCGAAGCGATCCGCCGACTCGCTCGCGCCGATGAACACCAGCGGCGTCGTCCCCAGGGCTTCCAACTGACGGGCGGTCACCACCTCCGCCGCCAGCAGCGCCGCGTCGAACGGCGACTGGGTGGCGGTGGCCTTGCAGGACGCCGCGACCGCCTCCTTGACGCCGGGAACCCGGATCACCGCCGCTCCGGCCTGTTCGGCCACCAGGGCGATCAGACTGCGTTCATCGGCATCGGGATCGACCACCAGGACCCGCCGCCCCATGAAATCAGGCTCCGGCCCAGGGGGAGCCGCCGCCTCGCCGCCGCCGTCTTCCAGTTCTCCATCTTCCGCCACCTCCAACGGAATGGTGCACCAGAAAGTGGAGCCGATGCCGGGGCGGCTTTCGAAACCGGTGCTGCCATCCATCAGATCGACCAGACGCCGGGTGATGGAGAGTCCCAGACCGGTGCCGCCGAATTGGCGGGTGGTCGAGGTCTCCGCCTGGGTGAAGGGCTGGAACAACCGGTCCTGGACCTCGGCGGCGATGCCGATCCCGCTATCGGCGATGCGCATATGAACCGTCACCGTCCCGCCATCGCCGCCCCTCGAAGGCCCGCCGCCGAGACGCTCCACATGAATGGCGACCCGCCCCTGCCGGGTAAACTTGACGGCGTTGCCGGCCAGATTGAGCAGAATCTGGCGCAGGCGGGTCGGGTCGGCCATCACCAGGGGCGGCAATCCCGGATCCGTGAAGGCGGTCAGCACCACCCCGGTTTCAGCCACCGCCGGAGCGACGGACGACATCACCCCGTCGACGAGGCGTTGGATGGAAACCGGCATCCGTTCCAGCTCCAATCGGCCGGCTTCGATCTTGGAGAAGTCCAGTACGTCGTCGATGATACGCAACAGGGCCAACCCCGACTCGCGGGTGGTGGCGATCAGGTCCCGCTGCTCGTCGTCGAGATGGGTATGGCCAAGCAGTTCCAGCATGCCGATCACCCCATTCATGGGGGTCCGGATTTCGTGGCTCATGGCGGCGAGGAAGGACGACTTGGCCCGGTTGGCCGATTCGGCGATTTCCTTGGCGCTGGTCAAGGCCCGGATGGCGGAATCGCGCTCGCCGGTCGCCTCCTGAAACTTGGCCAGCACCCGGTTGAACGCGGCGGCGATCTCGGCGGCCTCGGTCTCGGGGGCGGCGGCCAGCGGCAGGGCGAAGGATAACGGATGCTCGTGCGCCTCCATCTGGGCCAGCAGGTCCTGCAGAGTCCGGCTGTTGGCCTCGCGGGAGCGGCGCTCGGCCAGGGCGCGCTCGCCCTCCAGCCGCATTTTCTCGATGGCGTTGCGCTTGAACACTTCGACGGTGCGGGCCATGGCCGCCAACTCGTCGTCGAGATCGCGATCCTCCACTTCCAGCGTCCAATCGCCATCGGCCCCGGCCTCCATCGCCTGGCGCAGCCGCAGCAGCGGCGAATGGATCGACTGGCCGATCATCCAGCTGACCCAGGCTCCGATGGCCAGCATGACCAGCGCCGCCCCCGCCCCCATGGCCCCCAGCCGCAGCAGTTGGGCGTGGGATCGCCGCTGCAGGGCTTCCTCGCGCTCACGCCCCTGGGTGATCAGGCTGTCGATGGCGACCGACATGGCGGCTTGATTGGCGTCGACCTCGTCGTTGAGGACGCGGGTCCGCTCCTCGAACCCCCGGGCGATGGCGTCGACGGCACCGGTCAGCGACCCCGCCCGGCGTTCCAGCACCGCCAAGGAGTCGCGCTGGAGGTCGTTGCCGGCCAAGCCGGCCAGAACCGGCATGGCGGCGGTCATGCGCAGCAGGCTGGCATGGGCGGCGGCAGCGTCGGCGGGATTGCCGTTGAAGTAAAAGACGTTGATGGCGATCAGGGTCTCGACGAAGTTCTCGTGGGACTTGACCAGGGCCGGCGCCAGCATGTCGCCGCTGCGGGTCCGGGCGGTGGAGTTGAGAATGGCGTAGAGACCGGAAATTTCGCCGGTGGTTTGCAGCACCTGGCTTTCATACAGCCGGGCGATATCGGCATTGATCGTCTTCAGGGTCTGAAAGCCGGCGACGAAGCGCCGGGCCGCCTCGTGCATGGCCACGGCATCGTCGGAGAGCGGCCGCTCATGGGCTGTGGCATCCCCCATGGCGACGAACAGTTCCTCCGAACGGCGCATGGCCTCCTTGAGCAGATCGTCGGTGGGGTTGGCCAGATATTGGCGGATCAACCCCTGAAGCCGGCTGGCCCGGATGTCCATATCGGCCAGGGCGCCGGTTCGCCGCTGCACCGTGCGAAGTTCATCGAGATCGGCATTGATCACCGATGCCGCATGCCACCCCAGCCCGCCCACCGCCAGGGCGACGAAGACATTGAGCGCCACCACCAGCGGAATACGCCAGGCGATGGGCAGCGCCCGAATCCAGCGAATGAATCGTATCGGTGCCATCTGTGGCGTTTCCCCCTCCCGCCCGCCAATGCTACCCGCGCCGCCACCGGGGGGAAAGAGAAGTTCCATCGCACCCCCCAGCTATGTCGTGTGGATGACTTGACCGGAACCAAACTATCCCCCAGCATGTTGCTTCCCTTCAAACTTTTGACGGATGCCATCGCCCATGCGCCTTACCCTGCACACGGATTACGCACTCCGGGTCCTGGTTCATGTCGGCCTTCGCGATGGTGATCTGGTGACCATTACCGAAATCGCCGACCGCTACGGCATCTCGAAGAACCACCTGACCAAGGTGGTGCACCAGCTCGGCCGGATCGGCTATCTGGAAACCGTGCGCGGCAAATATGGCGGCGTGCGCCTGCTGCGACCGCCGGAACAGATTCGCCTGGGCGAGTTCATCCGCGACACCGAGGACGATTTCGCCCTGGTCCGCTGTATGCGCTGCGACACCCAGGACGACTGCCGGCTGAACGGCCACTGCATCGCCCATGACGCCCTGTCGGCCGGATTGAATGCCTTCTTCAAGGAACTCAACCGCCATACCCTGGCCGACATGCTCGAGACCCAGCGCCGCGCGGCAGCGGCGGCGGCGGAGTAAGGGCTTGGGCAGAAATAACCGCGTCGGATGGCGCCGGATTTTTGTTCGTCTGCAAGGCTGCGGGAAGGGGCGCATACCCAGGGTATGTAACCCTTTCCGCAACGCGGCGGGCGGGCAACAGAGACAAGCCAGATGATGCGGTTATTTCTGCTCAAGCCCTAACAACGCCGAGGCCCCGCCATCCGCTCCATCAACTCCGGTTTTCCAAGACGGGAAAACCGTGTATCCCTTGTGACCTGGGGATCAGCATTGGGGAAAACCATGTCCACTCACGACGCCGCAGACAACGAGAACGAGCAGAGGGTCATCAACGAGTTCCTCGAGGAACTGCGCGATACCGCCAGCCAGCTTCAGGTTCTGCTGGGCAATCTGCGCTCGCACAGCGTCCCGGTGGCCGAGGGCCTGGCCATGGTGAAGCGCGAGGCCAGCAACATGCGCAGCCACGCCCAGGGCCTCAACCTGCCGATGATCAAGCTGGTCACCCACCGTCTCGACGAATATGTCGGCGATCTCAAGACGGTCGGCGCGGCCGAGATCGACGAGATCCAGGTCTTCGTCGACAAGATCGAGAAACTGGCCGATGGCGAGCACGTCGCCGAGGCCGACGCACCGACGGTGATCCGCTCCCTGCCGGCCAAACGGACCGCCGACATCGATTTCGGCAAGATCGAGAAGAAAAACGTCGAGATCCTCCTGGTCCTGCCGGAAAAGGCCATGTCGCGCATCGTCGAGCGTGAGCTGGCGGCCTGCGGCTACCGCACCTCGACCATCCGCGACGGCTTCGCCGCCATCGAGACGGTGGTGCGGACCCGCCCCGACATGGTGCTGGCCTCCATGGAACTGGGGTTGCTGTCCGGGATCGATCTGGGCTGCGCCCTGGCCGCCATGTCGCCGACCCAGCAGATTCCGTTCGCGCTGTTCACCAGCTACGAATGGGGCAGCCCCAAACTGCGCGGCATGCCGCCCCGGGCGGCGCTGATCCGCAAGGGGCCGCAATTCGGCGATGATCTCGCCGAGACCCTGGCCCGCTTCGAGATCACCTAGCCCGGATTTCTCACATTGTCACGGATACGACGGAGGAAAAAATGGCGAGAGAGCAGGCAGCAGGCGCAGCGCGATGTGGTGCATCGCGCAAGACTGATAACGCACTCTGTCGCCATTTTTTCCCCGCCCGCAGGGTTGCGTTGCGGCGGGCGCAGGCCCGCGATCATTTGGTTTGCCGGCGAAGCCGGCGGGCGCCCAGCTTCCCAACGCCCTCGACGTGGCCACCAGCCACGCCTTGTGTCCCTTCGGGCCATCCCTGTCGGGATCGCATCTACGATGCGCCGCTTGCCCTACGGGCTGCGCCGGTCGTCGGATCGCCGGATCGCCCCCCCGCAAACGCAATCGTATCTCGCGAGAGTGTGAGAAATCCGGGCTGACCCCGGTGCTCGCCTCCCTCACGGTTCTGCTGCTGTGCCAACTCGCCGGCGAGGCGCTGGCGCGCCTGCTGGGCCTGCCCCTGCCGGGACCGGTGATCGGCATGGTCATCCTGTTCATCGGCCTGGTGATCCGGGGACGGGTGCCGCCCGGCCTCGACCAGACGGTCAAGGCCATTCTCGGCAATTTCGCCTTGCTGTTCATTCCCGCCAGTGTCGGAGTCATGGTCCATCTCGCCACCATCCGGGCCGAGGCGCTGCCCATCGCGGCGGCGATCCTGGGCAGCACGGCCCTGACCATCGTGGTGAGCGGCCGGCTGATGCAGGCCTTGTTCAAGCCGCCGGAAAACAACACAGCCGAGGGGCACGAGCAATGAACCGCTCGGACCTGCAAAGCATCTGGGTCTATCTGGCGGCATCGCCGCTGCTGGGCCTGACCTCGACCCTGCTGGCCTACCAGGCTTCCATCTGGCTGTTCGAACGCTGTGGCCGCCGCCCGTTGCTCAACCCGATCCTGATCTCCGTCGCCATGATCGTCGGGTTTCTGATGGCCACCGGCGTCGAGTACCGGACCTATTTCGACGGCGCCCAGTTCGTCCATTTCCTGCTAGGACCAGCGACGGTGGCGCTGGCCGTGCCGCTTTACCATCAATTGCCGCTGTTGCGCCGCGCCTGGCCGGCGGTGCTGGCGGTGGTGCTGACCGGAGCCGTGGTCGCCTGCGTCGGCGCCGTCGCCATCGCCTGGAGCCTGGGCGGTTCCGAGCGTATCCTGCTGTCGCTGGCGCCGAAATCGGTGACGATCCCCATCGCCATGGGCGTCGCAGAACGCATCGGCGGCATTCCCTCGCTGACCGCCGTCATGGTGATGCTGACCGGCATCTTCGGCGCCGTCGCCGGCGGCTGGATTCTCGATCTGGCCCGGGTGAAGACTCCGGCGGCACGCGGTCTGGCGCTGGGCATCGCCTCCCACGGCATCGGCACGGTCCGCGCCCTGCAGATGGGCGAAACCGCCGGCGCCTTCGCAGGCCTCGCCATCGGCCTGACCGGTCTGGCGACCGCCATCCTGGTGCCGCTGCTGGTCTCCTGGGTGAGGTAATCGAGGGACAACCCAACCAGACGAGACACGACCGTGGCTCGGCGGCGTAAAGCCTACATCCCCAGCATTTTGCGGATCCCGGCAACGTTCCAGCCCCGGGCGGACTCCACCAGAAGATCGCTGCTGCCCAGGTTATCGCCCTCGATCTGCAACAGCACCCGATTGCCCAGGACCATGGTGATCTCGCCGGCGTGATTGTCAGCATCCCACCGCAGCAGGGCATCCTCGGCGCCGATCTTGACCCGCCGGATATTGGGCTGGTCGAGGGCGGTGGCGGCGAACTGGCCGGCGGCGGCGAAGACCGCCGGACTGTCCAGGACCAGGCTGGCGTTCAGCGAACTGTCGTCGCGGCCGTAGGCGAGACTGACCGCCAACCCGCCGCCGGTGCTGGTCAGTCCCTGGACCTCGACCGCCTCGCCGCGCCAGCCGTTGAGCGGCGGCGGCATGACCTCGCCCAATGCCTTGCCCAGGCGGCCATGCATTTCGACCACCGCGGTCTCCAGCTCGGCGGCGGCGTGGGCGAGATCGCCCTTGCCATAGGCCAGCCGCGCCGCCTCGATCCGGGCGGGAACCGTGTCCGCCGCCCAGGCGGATACCGCCGGCAACAATGCGGCGACGAGAACATAGGCAAGGGGCGCGAACTTGCGCATGGTCGACGGGCTCCCACCGGAAGAGGTTCGCCGCGACCTTACAAAGCCCCAGGCCCGGCGGCAAGGGTGCGCGGCGCGCCGGCCTCTGTTAAACTTGATCGGGGCATTTTGGCGAGCCAAAAGATCGGCTCGCCGGTATCACCTTCCAAGGCCACGAATTTGAACCTCGTTTTTCTCACCCTCGTCGTGGCCGCCTTCGGCGTCGCCGCCGTCGCCGAACTGACCGGTACGGCGGGCGCCATGGAAACCCTGTCCGCCGCCATGGTCGAAGCCGCCGCCGCCGCAGTGCCGCTGGCCCTGGGTCTGGTGGGCATCATGGCCTTGTTCCTGGGCCTGATGAAGGTGGCGGAGGACGGCGGGCTGCTCACCGGTACCGCCCGGCTGCTGGAACCGCTGCTGCGCCGCCTGTTCCCCGACATTCCCGCCGGCCATCCCGCCATGGGCGCCATGGTGATGAACGTGGCCGCCAATCTGCTGGGACTGGGCAACGCCGCCACGCCGTTCGGCATCCGCGCCATGGAGCATCTGGAGCGCCTCAATCCCGACAAAGGCTGCGCCAGCAATGCCCAGGTGCTGTTCCTGGCCCTCAACACCGCCGGTCTGACCCTACTGCCGACCAAGGTGATCGCCCTGCGGGCCTCGCTCGGATCCGCCAACCCCACCGCCGTGGTCGCTCCCACCATAGTGGCCACCCTGGTCGCCACCCTGGTCGCCGTCATGGCCGCCAAGATCCTGCAGGCATGGTGGTCACCACCGGCGACGGTCGCGATCCCAGCCCCGCCCGCCGCCCACCCGCCGCTGTGGCCCAGCCTGCTGGCCGCGGCCGGCCTGCTGGGGCTGGTGCCGCTCCTGCTGGTGAAGGGCCGCGCCATCGGCCCGTGGATTCTGCCGGGTCTGGTGGTCGGATTGCTGCTGTTCGGGGTGCTCCGCCGGGTGCGGATCTACGAGAGCTTCGTCGAGGGCGCCAAGGAGGGCTTCGCCGTCGCGGTACGCATCATCCCCTATCTGGTCGCCATCCTGGTGGCCGTCGGCATGTTCCGGGCCTCGGGGGCCATGGCCCTGGTCCTGGAACCGCTGGGCCGCCTCACCGCCCCCCTGGGCCTGCCGGCCGAGGCGTTGATGATGGCGGCGATGCGGACCCTGTCGGGATCGGGCTCCTACGGCCTGCTGGCGGCCGATCTCCGCAATCCCGCCATCGGCCCCGACGGCTATCTGGGCACCCTGCTCGGCACCCTCTACGGCTCCACCGAAACCACTTTCTATGTACTGGCGGTCTATTTCGGAGCGGTACGCATCCGCCGCATCCGCCACGCCCTGGCGGTGGGGCTGATCGCCGATCTGGCCGCCCTGGTCGCGGCGGTGGTGGTCTGCCGGCTGCGATTCTAGAGCGCGATGACATTGGATTGATGCGGCTCCGCCGTAATCCAATGTCCGGCTCTAATCCGCCGCCACCGGCCGGGTCAGCTCCTCCACCAGCCGGAACGCCGAAACGCCGTGATGGTAGCGATGCAGCAATTGGCGTTCGGGCAAGTCCAGATCCCGCAGGGAGACACCCAGCAATTGGCGCAGATGTGTCTCCACATCGCCCTTCCACAACGTATAGCCGGCATCGAACAATGCATAGGGAGTGGCCATTGCACCCTCCTTCACGACGGAACCGGGGAGCCTCTGCCCACCGGCAATTCCTGCCGTCCGCCCCGCCCGCCATTTCCCGGGAACAACCGGGAGACCGCGTGGGACTTGAAGGATCAAATGCATCGAATGTGCCAGATGAGCGGGATGCGATCCGGCCCGCGGCTCGGCACGGATTATTACAATTTCCTCATCTGTCTTTGCCGCACCACCCCGTTCCATGCTTCTCTATGGCTGGCATCAAATCTCGGCGACCGGAACCCGACGCTTGGGCTATGCTATTGGGAATAGCCCGGGGTGGGTGTTCCATAGGATCCGGGACATACAGGATTCAAAGGGGGGGGCGGACATGCAGGCTTCACGCAGAACCTATGCGATCGCGACAAGCGCCGTGTTCACCGTGGCGGCGGCCTATCTGATCATTGCGGGCGAAGCGGAGGTTCCCTCCGCCCTGGCAATGCTGATCAAGGGACTGGCGGTGATCGCGGTAATGATCCAGGCGGCAATCCTGTTCAGCGGTGGCGGAGGGGGCTTCAGGGCCGAAGCGGAGTCCTTGTTCTTCGACCGGTCCAAGGATGCCAATTTCGTCCTTGATGGCCCGCGTATCGTCGATTGCAACGACGCGACGGTGGAGATGCTCCGGGCGTCGAACAAGGAACAGGTTCTCCGCCTGACGCCGCCCGACTTCTCGCCGGAGTTCCAGCCGGATGGGCGAGCTTCCGGCGACAAGGCGATGGAGTTGATCGGCACCGCCCTGAAGAACGGCTTCAACCGGTTCGAATGGATGCATAAGCGGTTGAACGGAGACCCGCTTCCGGTCTCGGTCACTTTGGTGGCGACCATGATCGGGGGCAAGCCGCATCTGCTGGTTTATCTCCACGACATTTCCGAACTGGTGGCGTCGCGCGAAAGCCAGCAGCACTCCTCGACGGAGCGGCATGGAACGCTGGAGCGGCTGGCCGCCAGCTTCGAAAGCCGGGTCAAGGGGATCGTCACCAATGTGGCGGAATCCGTGGGGCAGTTGCAATCCACCATTCGGTCGCTGTCGGACTCGGCCGATGAAAGCAGTCATGGCCTGGGCACGGTACGAACCTCCACCCGCGATGCCACCGACAGCGTCGAGGCAGTGGCGGCTGCCAGTACTCAGCTGTCGTCCTCGATCCATGAAATTTCCCGGCGGGTCTCGGAATCGGCGGCAATCACCCGGGAGGCGGCAGAGGAGGCGCAGATCACCAACTCCAAGATCGAGGGACTGGCCGTGTCCGCCCAAAAGATCGGCGAAATCGTCACCTTGATCAACGACATCGCCTCGCAGACCAACCTGCTGGCCTTGAACGCCACCATCGAGGCGGCACGGGCCGGCGATGCCGGCAAGGGCTTCGCCGTGGTCGCCAACGAGGTCAAGACGCTGGCCAATCAGACCGGCAAGGCCACCGAGGAGATTTCACGCCAGATCGCCGCCATCCAGACCCAGACCAAGGATGCGGTGGACGCCATTCGCCATATCGGGGCCACCATCAGTCACATCGATGAAATGTCCACCGCCATCGCCGGCGCCGTAGAGCAGCAAGGGGCGGCGACCTCGGAAATCGCCCGCAACGTGGATGCGGCGGCGCAGGGAACCAAAAGCGTGGCCCACATCATCGCCTCGGTGGCGGATTCGTCGGAGCGGACCGGACGGATGGCCCACCAAGCCGCCGATGCCGCCGCCGCCCTGGGGACCGGCAGCGGTGTCCTGGAGCAGGAGGTGACCGCCTTTCTGTCCGAGGTCCGTTCGGCTTAGAGCGCGATGAGGGACGGATTCAGCTTCTCGGTCGAATCGCGGAGCGCGATTCGACCGAGAAGCATCCGGCTCTAGATGAGCGCCGAGCCCCAGCTCAGGCGCAGCCGCTCCTTCTCCAGGGCCAGCCATTGAACGGCCACCGTCGCCATGGAGTTGTTGATGCGGCCGTCGCGCACCATGGCCAGCGCCTCGGCACTGGACACCACCAGGGTGCGGATATCCTCGCCCTCATGGACCAGCCCGTGGATTCCCGAAATGAGCGAACTGTCGACCCGGGCGCAGTACAGGCGGCAACTCTCGGACGAGCCGCCGGCCGTCACCAGGAAATCGCCGATATGGATCATGGCGCTGGGTTCGGCCCCCGCCTCTTCCATGGTCTCGCGCCGCGCCACGTCGTCGGGATGCTCGTCCTCGTCGATGATCCCGGCGACACATTCGATCAGCCAGGGATGCCAGCCGGCAGCATAGGCGCCGGGGCGGAACTGCTCGATCAGCGCCACGGCGTCGCGGTCGGGATCGTAGAGCAGCACCACCACGGCATGGCCGCGCTCGAACACTTCGCGCACCATCTCGGCGGTCCAGCCGCCGGCGAAGGTGCGGTGCCTCAGGCGATAGCGGTCGACCCGGAAATAGCCTTGGAACACCGTTTCCTTGGAAAGAACCTCGACATCCGTCTTCGCGTCCAAGACCTGAAACTCCGTATTGATTCCGTATTGGTCAGGTACCGAGCAGGGAGCCGACCGTTCCGATGAAGATGGTCGCCATCCCCAGAACCAGATTGATGGTGACGATATGGCGGATGCGGGTCTGATACTCCACCGCCTTGGCCAGATCGCCGGCGGCGAAGGCCCGCTTGAACCCTTGCCAGGGGCCGAAGAACAATTGGGTATAAAGCCCCATCATCACCAGCCCGCTCAGCTGCATGATGTCCACATGGGTGGGACCGCCGGTGAAGCCGCCACGGAACCCCACCAGCAGCACGCCATAGCCGGTCGCCAGCAGGGTCACCACGCTCAGCCACACCCAGACGAAGAAACGGGGGAGTACCGCCCGCCACACCGCCAGACGCTGCTGCGGCTCCAACTGGCCCAGCGCCGGACGCAACACCACATGGGCGAAGAACATTCCCCCCACCCAGACCACGGCGGCGAGGGTGTGCAATCCCATGGTCAGCCCGTAGGTATAATCCATCGTGGTCACCCCAGTCCCAGCTTGGCGGCGATTTCCTCGGCCAACGCCTTGATTTCCTTGGTGGCGGTATGGCGGGGATTGCTTTCCACCACCCCCTTGCCCTCCATCATGGAGGCGGCGAAGGCGACCCGGTTGCCCAACACCGTCAGGGCCACCGGAATTTCGGCATCGCGAATCTTCCTGCGCACCGCATCCACCAGCTTGCCGCGCGGCGGCGTGCGGTTGAACACCATCAGCGCCGGTGACTTTTCCTTGCGGGCCATCTCCAGGGTGGGGCCGGTGGCCCAAAGATCCATGGGAGAAGGCTGCATGGGAACCAGGATCAGGTCGGCGGCCCGGACTGCGATGCGGACCTCGGTCTCGGCATGGGGCGGGCTGTCGATCAGCACCAGATCCACATCGCGTTTCAGGCGTTCCAGCTCGGTGGACAGCCGCCAGCCGGAAGCCTGAACGAAGGTGATGCCGCCACCGGCCTCGTCGACCAGGGCCTTGCGGATATCGTACCACGCGGCCAACGACCCTTGCGGATCGATATCCAGGAGTCCCACCCGCCGGCCTTCATGGGCATAGACCACGGCAAGCTGAGCCGCGATGGTGGTCTTTCCCGCCCCACCCTTCTGTTGGGCAATGGTCACGGCCTTGGCCGACATGATGTTCCCCTCGCTCGTCAAACCCACACGGATGGAAGGCTAGCCCGGATTTCTCACACTGTCACGAACGCAAAGGAAGACGGCACGAACGCAAAGGATGACGGCACGAACGTAAAGCAGGACGGAGAATCGGGCGAGGCCACGGCGGCTAACGCCCTTCCAACAGGGGCTTGATCCCCGCCACCGCCTGCTCGATACGGTCGGCCGGCACCTTGCGCAGATCGAAGCCGAACCAGCCCTTGGGCACTTCCAGCATATGGCGATCGATCGGCCCGACCTGAAGCCGCGACAGCGACATTTCCACCGGGGAATCGTCACCATTGGGATTTTCCACCACCCCGACCGCCTTGACCACGATGCCCTCGCGGCTGGTCCAGATGTCGCCGGCAAAGCCGCCCTTGGGACCATCGGCCCGCACCTTCCACCGGGTGGCACGAATTCCCGCCACCGATTCCTCGCGCAGCCGGCTGCGTTCAACCCGCCATGCATCCAGTCCCCCAGCCAGGGCGCCGGCGGCCTGCAGCGACACCCCCACATACCATTTCCCTGAAAGTCCAAGGATATATGCTGCGTCGCTATCACGAAGGATCAGGATTCCCTGGCCGCCGCCGCTGGTGGCCACATCGCGCCGCTCGCTGCCATGGCTATGCCATACCTGGCCTTGATAGGTGCCGCGCGAGCTGCTGACGGTGAAGTCGGCGCGATAGGAGATGGCGGAATCGAGCAGGTCCAGGGCCGGCTCGGAGGCCCAAGCCCCGCCGGGCCAAACCCCGCCGGCAATGACCGCCAGAATGAAGGCCAGCACGATCTTGGACACGACTTTCTCCTTCGCAAAACGCATGATCCCCAAGGAACTCTTTGACAGCGCAGCGCTCCCCTCCCACTCTATCATCACCGCGGGAAGTGGCCACTGGGGAGAAGAACATGCCCAAGCAGCGCGCCGACGAACAGGCGCAACACGACCTGATGGTCAAGGAATTGACGGAAAGCGAGGAATGCTACCGCTCGCTGACCGAGATGAGTCCCGATCCCATCATCGTTCACAGCCAAGGAATCATCCTGTTCGCCAATCCGGCGGCGGCACGGTTCTTCGCCGCCGATTCCGCCCAGGCGCTGGTCGGCCGGCCGCTGCTGGACATGATCCACCCGGACTCGCGGGCCGTCGCGCTGGCCCGCATCGCCGCGCCGCCGCCGCCGCCCTTCCTGGCGCAGTACCGGCTGGTGCGCCTTGACGGGCAGGTGTTCGACGCCGAAGTCGCCGCCTGTTCCATCACCTTTCGCGGCACCGCCGCGCGCATGCTGGCCATCCGCGACATCACCGAGCGCACCCATGCGCAAGAACAGATGCTCCAGGCCGCCAAACTGGCCACCCTGGGAGAAATGGCCGCCGGCCTGATCCATGAATTATCCCAGCCGCTCAACATCATCCGCCTCGCCGCCGAAGGCGCGCTGATGCTGATCGAGCGCGGCAAGGCGTCGCCGGAATGGCAGGCCCAGCAGTTCCAACTGGTGGTGGAACAATCCGAGCGCGCCGCCGAAATCATCGACGATATCCGCATCTTCAGCCGCCGCGATACCAGCCCGATTCAGGTCTTCGACGCGGTGCAGGGCATCCGGACCGCCACCGACGTCCTGCTGGGCCAACTGCGTCCCGACGGCATCACTCTCGACCTGGACACCCCCCCGGGGAGCTTGCCGGTTCGCGGCCGCCGCGTCCAGTTGGAGCAGGTGGTGATGAATCTGCTGAACAATTCCCATCACGCGCTGCGCGATGGCAAACCCCATATGCCGGACGGCTGGCACGGCCAGATCGACATCGAGGCGGAATGCGACGCCGACCAGGTCAGGATCGCCATCTCCGATAATGGCCCCGGCATTCCCGAGGCGATCCGCCCCCATATCTTCGAGCCATTCTTCACCACCAAGGACGCCGGACGCGGCACCGGCCTCGGCCTGTCGGTCAGCCTCAACCTGATCACCGCCATGGGCGGACGCCTGGAACTGCAGGACAGCCCGGTCGGCGCCCGCTTTGTCATCCGCTTGCCGCTGGATCGCAAAGCCGGCGCCCCGCTGGCCTCCGCGGCACCGCTCTGCGCGCCATCCAGCGGGGCCTTCGCCAATTCCCACATCCTGGTGGTCGACGATGAAAAAGCCGCCGCCGATGCCCTGGCCCATTACCTGACCGCGCTGGGATGCCGGGTCAGCATCGCCGGCACCGGCCAGAAGGCATGGGATGTGTTTGCGGCCGATCCGGCCGACGTGGTCATCACCGATCTGCGCATGCCCGCCGGAAACGGCGAACAACTGGTGGAAAAGCTGCGGGATTTCGATCCGCTGCTACCGATCATCATCGTCACCGGCCATCTGGGCGCCACCGAGCGAGTGGCCGACAACCTGCAGGACGACCGCTGTGCCGTCCTGAAAAAGCCGGTCGCCCTGGGAAGCCTGGGGGATTTGGTGGCACGGTTCCTCCTGCCCCCCGCCGAATAGTTTTTTCGGCCCCGGCCATAGTTACGATTGTGTCGGTAACAATGGCTGTTTATACTTTCAGGTAGGTTCGGAGTGGAATTCGCCGGAAGACGGGGGAGTGGGGAAAGATGAAAATTCTGGTGGCCGACGACCATAAACTGGTTCGTGACGGACTCCGTCCTTTTCTGCACGAACTCGACCCGGCCGTGGAAGTCCTGGACGCGGCGACGCTCGGCGAGGCCTTGCTGCTGGTGGACAGCACCCCCGACCTCGGTCTGGTGCTCCTGGACCTGATGATGCCGGGCATGGACGGGCTGGTCGGACTGCAACAGGTCAAGAGCAAGATCCCCAATATCCCGGTGGTCATCGTTTCGGGCTATTCCTCACGCGATCACGTCAGCGCGGCGGTCCAGTCCGGCGCCGCCGGCTTCATTCCCAAGACGGTGAGCGGCGCCGCCATGGTCAACGCCCTGCGTCTGGTCCTGTCCGGCGAGACCTATCTGCCATCCAGCACCTTCTTCGAGGATTCGGCCAGCCAGACTCCCCTGGCCGATGCCAAGCCGGCCGGCGCCCCGCCGCCCTTCGACCGTCTGTCGCGGCGCGAGGGCGAGATCCTGGCCCAGTTGGTGGAAGGGCGGACCAACAAGGAAATCGCCATCGCCCTCGGCCTTCAGGAAATCACCATCAAGGTTCATCTGCGCAACGTCTACCGCAAGATCAGCGCCGCCAACCGCGCCCAGGCGGTTCGCATCGCCCTGCAGTCGGGCTGGATCATGCCGCCGGTCATCAACTGATACGTTCTATTTGGTCTTCATCTCGTGGACGCCGCTCCAATCCGCCGGCGGTGGATTGGACAGGTACTGGCGGCAGCGCTCCGTGAAGATCGCCGGAATCCGGTCGTTCGGCATCAGGCCCGCGATCTGCTCGTAGAGCTGAATCGCCTGTTTCCAATCCCGGCCCTGATAAGCCGCGAAGGCGGCCTCGGTCAGGCGGCAATGCTCCACCTCCTCGGCGGTCGCCAGCAATTCGGCGAGGCCTTGCCGCAATCCCACCAGCTCGTACACCCGCTCGCCCGCCTTGCGCCCCTTCACCGCCACCACGTCCAGCGGACGGACCAGGATGCTGTCGCCGGCCGAGGCGACCACCGCCTCGCTGATGCAGATCTGGGAGCCGTAAACCTTGTTGACGCCCTCCAGGCGCGACGCCACGTTGACGCCATCGCCGACCGCGGTATAGCTCATCCGCTGAACCGATCCGATATTGCCGACGATGACATTGGCGGTATGCAGGCCGATGCGGACGAACATGGTCGGCAGTCCCGCCGCCGCCCATTCGTCGTTCAGCAGCGCCTGGCCCCGCCTGGCCTTGAGGGTGGCGATACAGGCGCGCAAGGCGTGATCCTCGCGCCAATGGGGCGCGCCCCAGAAGGCCATGACGGCGTCGCCGATATACTTGTCGACGGTGCCGTCCTCCTGCCCGACGCAATCGGAGATGGCGGCAAGGTGGCGCGAGACATGGACCAGCAGATCGCCGGCCTCCATGCGCTCCGACAGCCCGGTAAAATCCGCCACATCGGTGAACATCACCGTCAGGGTGCGGTCCTGCCCGCCCAGTTCGATGGGACGGCCGCTGGCGACCAGTTCACGGACAAGATCGCGCGGCACGAACATGCCGAAGGTGCGCAGCGCCCGCTTCATCATGTTGAGCGAATTGATCAGCTCGCTCACCTCGACCACTTTGGCATGCATGACGATGGGATTGGCGAGATCGAATTTCTGGATCTTCTGGATCTCCAGCGACAGCCGGGCCAGGGGCCGGGAAATCCAGCTGGACAGCATGGCCAGACCGATCATGCCCAACACCATCAGGCCGGCGCCGACCAGCACGATGTCGCGGCTGTTCTCCTTCAAGACACCCACGAAGTCGCTTTCCAGGACGATGACGGCCAGCAGCCAGTCCTTGCCGAACTTATCGGGCAGGCCGGTGAACGAGGCCAGATAAGACCGCCCATTGGATTTGAAGGGGACCAGCCGCCCCGCCACCGCGTGATGGGCCGCGAAGGCGTCGGTGATCTTCGGCTCGTTCAATTCATCGGCCTTCACCAGCGACAGATTCATCCCATCCTGGCGAATGGCGCGGGACGCGTCGGGATAGGCGATGATCCGCTCCCGTTCATCGACGATCAGGGCGACGCCGGACGCACCGAGATCGAGGCCGGCGAGAAAATCGGAAAGCTGCTGGGTGGTGATATTGGCGGCGACGGCGCCGATAACGCGGCCGTCGCCGGCGATGATCGGATAGGCGCAGGCGATCCCGGGCTGGCGCGTGCTGGTATAGACCAGCAGATCGGTCCAGATCAGCCCCCGCCGCGCCACGACATCCTTGTACCAATCACGGTTGCGGGCGTCGTAGTTCAGGGTGTTCGAGGTCTCGCGCCCGACCACCGTGCCGTCGCGCTTCACATAGCTCCAGACATCCGAATAGCTTCCGTCCTTCCGGTCGATCACCCGCAGGGCGAACCGGGCCTCGGGCGGCGGCGGGGTATTGTTGGCGCCGAAGGTGGTGGTTCCCGGCGGAATGGGAAACGCCTGCAGGAATTTTCCATCCGCCTCGAAGGCCAGATAGATGCTTTGCAGCTGTGGCGTGGAGTCGAGCAGGCTCATCAGATAGGGGAACAGCGTCCCGTCGCGCGCCTTGGCCTCGTCGAGACTCGCCAGCTGGGCGGTCGCCTGCACATGCGCCGCCACCGGGTCGAGCAGAGACACGGCGCTGTTGATGCCGGAGACCGCCCCCCGCTTGACGAAGCGGTCGACCAGATCAAGGACCGATCCTTCGTTCTTGTGGTAGGCGAAGGCCACCAGGGTCACGATGATGACGGTCAGCAGCGCCGCGAAAGCCGTCAGGATATTGATCTGCAAGGTCAGGCCATGACCGCGTGAATGGCGCCGCCTCTCCCCATCCCGGGCCTTGCCGGGCACGGCCACGCCGCCTTGATCGTGAGGAGTCATGTTAGCCCTCCTGGCACCCGGGCACCGAACCCGGCCATGCCATCTTAGGTGGTGTTCGAGTCCACAAATGTTAAGGGCCTGTGGAATTTAAGGCCCCGAGAGCCTATCTTCGCCTCCATGACCGCCCCGACCCTCACCCTTTGCGCCGACGATTACGGCCTCGCCCCCGGCATCGGCCGCGCCATCCGCGCCCTGATCGAAGCCGGACGGTTGCAGGCCACCGGCTGCATGACCGGCAGTCCCCACTGGCCGGATGAGGCGGTTTTGCTGAAACCGCTGGACGGCAAGGCCCAGTTCGGCGTCCATCTGACCCTGACCGACCAGCGGCCGTTGGGACCCATGCCCCGGCTCGCCCCCCAGGGCAAACTGCCGTCGGTCGGAACCATGATCAAGGCCGCCGCGACCCGCCGCCTCGCCCATCCCGCCATGGCAGCCGAGATCGCCGCCGAATTGGAGCGTCAGGTGGATGCGTTCGAATCCGCCATGGGCCGCGCCCCCGATTTTCTCGACGGCCATCACCATGTGCATCAGCTTCCGGTGGTCCGCGACGTGGTGATGGATCTTTGGCGCCGCCGGCTCGGACCCGGCGGCGGCTGGGTGCGGTCGTGCTGGGAGAATCCCCTGACCATCCTGGCCCGGGGAGTCGATCCCCTGCGCGCCGCCGTCATCGCCCTGTTGGGCTTGCGGCTGCGCCGGATGCTCAAAGCCGCCGGCATCCCCCATAACCAAAGCTTCCGGGGCGTCTACGACTTTTCCGGCACGGTCGCCTATGCCGAGCTGTTCCAACGCTTCACCCATCGCCCCGGCCCCCGGACCCTGGTGATGTGCCATCCCGGCGAGGTCGATGACGCCTTGCGGGCCTGCGAATGGCTGACCGGGCAGCGCGAGGTGGAATACCGCTTCCTGGCTTCGACGGACTGCCAAACCTCCCTGGCCCAGCGCGGCATCACCCTGTCGACGTTATGACCCGGCGCTCCGCAGCGGTCCGGCTGGCCGGGTTCTATGCCGCCATCTTCGCCGCGGTCGGTATCCTGATCCCGTTCTGGCCGTTGTGGCTCAAGAGTCGCGGCATGGGGCCGGCCGAGATCGGCCTGCTGATGGCCGCCACCTCCCTGCCCCGTCTGGTGGCCAATCCGGTGGTCGGCCATTGGGTCGATCATCGCGGCGACCGCAAGACGCCCATGCTGCTCCTGGCGCTGGCGGCGGCGCTGCTGTGGCTGCTGTTCCCGCTGGCCACCGGCTTCGTGCCGATCCTGATCATCACCGTGGTGGCGATCTTTCCCTATACCAGCCTGATGCCGGTGGGCGAATCCCTGGCCATGATGGTGGTTCACACCCATGGGCTGGATTACGGCCGGGTCCGGCTGTGGGGATCGCTGGCCTTCATCGCCACCGCCGTGCTGGTGGGCAGGCTGCTCGCCGACTGGCCGGTCTCGGTGCTGCCCTGGCTGATCGCGGCGATGCTGCTGCTGACCGCCGCCAGTTGCACCACCCTGCCCGATGCCCGCGTCGCCATCCATGAGTCACCGCCGCCGCCGGTGCGGCCGCTGTTGCGCAACGGGATCTTTCTGCTGTTCCTGCTGACCACCGCCCTCAATCAGGCGGCGCATACCGTCTATTACGCCTTCGCCACCATCCATTGGAAAGCCGCCGGCCTGTCCGACGCGGCGATCGGCGTGCTGTGGTCCGAAGGCGTGGTCGCCGAGATCCTGCTGTTCTCGGTCAGCAGCCGGGTGGTCGCCCGCTTCGGGCCGACCGGGCTTTTGCTGGCGGCCGCCCTGGGCGGCGTCCTGCGCTGGGCCATCCTGGGAACCACCGCCCATATGGCCTGGATCATCGGCGCCCAGCTTCTGCACGCCGCCACCTTCGGCTGCGCCCATCTCGGCGCCATGCACTTCATCCTGCGCGCCACGCCCCATTCCCTGTCCGTCCGCGCCCAGGGCGTCTATGCCGCCATCGCCATCGGGCTGATCCCCGGCCTGATGACGCCGCTCAGCGGCATTCTCTATGAACATCTGGGCGGCGGCTCGTTCCTGACCATGGCGGGACTGTCGGCAGCCTCGGCGGTACTGGCCTGGCGCTTGAACCGCATCTGGAACGGCGAACCCCTGATCCAGGCCTGAAACCCGTTTCCCATGATCGCCGGCTGGAGTAGACTCTTCGGTGGGGACGATATTTTAGGGCGGATGGGGTATGAACGGGAAGGCCAAGACCGTCGCGGAGATGTCGCGACAAGAACTCATGGAGATGTTGGGCCGGTTCGCCGGACTGCCGCCGCCACACGGCCATGACCAGGACGACTGGGATGACTGGCTGGTGGCGTCGGTGCTGCAGCGCTGCCGCCGCGACTCCGCCGATGAAATCGCGGGAACCGCCGCGGCGATCAAGCTGCTGGCGCCGCTGAAATTCTTTCCGCAATTGCTGCCCCATCTGGAGGATCAGCTCGGGCGCGGCCTGACCACCGAGGAGCTTCTGCCCGCCGTCGCGCTCAGGAAGAAGAAGAAGTAGCGCCCGACAGACGCGCCGCCACCGCGGCCATCACCGGCCGCCAGTCGCCCGCTTCGGTCTGGCGGAACAGCCGCAGGCTGGGATACCAGTCGGTGGTCACGCCGTCGAACCGCCAGCGCCAGTCGGCTCCGATGGCGGGCAGCAGAATCCAGGCGGGACGGTCGAGGGCGCCGGCCAGATGGGCGGCGGCGGTATCCACCGAAATCAGCAGATCCAGCTGCGCCAGCACCGCCGCCGTGGCGGTGAAGTCGGTCAGCAGCGGCGACAGGTCGCGCACCCGCCCGCGCCAGGGCGAATCGGCCAATTGCTCGGCCGCGGCTCCCAATTGCAGGCTGCACCAATCGATGCCGGGAAGATCCAGCAGCGGCGCCCAATCCGCCAGGGCGATGCTGCGATTGGCATCGTTGCCGTGCCCGGGATTGCCGGCCCAGACCAGCCCGACCCGCCGGCCGGTGGCCGGTGGCAGGGCCAGGGAGAGGGGGGCCGACAGATAGGGGCCGCCGGGCCAGGACCCTTCCGGCACCAGCCCCAGCTTATGGGGCAGGCTGCACAGCGGCAGATGGCAATCCACCTCGGGAAGGGCGTCCGCCAGACCGAACGCCGCCTCCACCCCCGGCGCCGAGGCGGCCAGGGTTTTGATTTCGTCCCGCAGGGCGAGGAAGACCCGATGCCCCCGGCGAGCCATGTGGGGCACGAAGCGCAGGAACTGCAAGGCATCGCCCAGCCCCTGGTCGTTCCACACCAGCACCCGGCAACCGGGCGGCTCGGCACCGCTCCATTCCGGGACCGGCCAATCCAGCGGCGCGATGCCGGGCAGCCGGCGCCGCCACTCATAACCGGCGAATCCCTCCGCCCAGCGCCCTTGCCGCAACAACAGATTGCCCAGATTGAAATGGGCCAGGGCGAGATCATCGGCGGAATCGGCCAAGGCGATGGCGCGGCGGTGGCAGGATTCGGCGGCGTCGAGGCGACCGGCGCGCAACTGGCACATGCCCAGATTGGTCCAGGCGGCGGACCAGCCGGGAACGGCCCGCAACAGCCGGTCATAGACCTCCACCGCCGCCACAATCGCGCCCCGGCGATAGAGGAAATCGGCATGGTTATAGAGCAATTGCGGCTGGTCGGGACAATGGCGCAAGGCCTCGTCATAGACTGCGCGGGCGGCCTCCGGGCCATCGCCGGTCTCCACCGCCGAGGCCAGATTGAGCCAGGCATCGTGGTGGGGCGGGGCCAGGACGACGGCGCGCCGCCAGGCCGCCGCCGCTTCGGCCAGGCGGCCCAGATCGCGCAGAATGACCCCATGATTATAGGCGACGTCATCCCGGCCGGGCAGCAGGCCAGCGGCCCGTTCCACCAGGGGCAGCGCCGCCCGCGGGTCGCCCTGCGCCGCCCGGACCACCGCCAGCCAATAGAGTCCCTCGCCGGTGGCGCCCCGCGACAACAGGGATTGGCAGGCGGCCTCGGCGGCGGGGAAATCCCCCTCCTCCAGCGCCTTGATCAAAATTCGGCAATGGTCGTCGGTGGTCACACACACCCTCCGTCGAGTCAATGCAGGATGGGCAGCAGCAGCCGCCACATCATGCCCACCGTCCCGCAGGCCGCCAGGGTCGGCATCATGCCCATGCGGAGACGCAGCATGGCGAAGCCGGCGGCGGCGGCCAGCAGCAGCGACAGCGGGTCCAGGCTGGCGAGTTGAGGAATGGTGAGGCGCAACGTCCCCAGCCGGCTTTCCACCACCCGGGTGAAGAGGACGTGCAGGGTGAACCAGACCGTCAGATTGAAGATCACCCCCACCACGGCGGCGGTGATGGCGGCCAGCGCCCCCGACAGGGCCCGGTTGCCGCGCAGGGCCTCCACATAGGGGGCGCCGGCCAGGATCCACAGGAAGCACGGCGTGAAGGTGACCCAGACGGTGAGCGTCGCCCCTGCCACGCCGCCCAGCCACGGCCCCAGGCTCCCCGGATGGCGAAATCCGGCGACGAAGCCGACAAACTGGTTGACCAGGATCAGCGGCCCCGGCGTGGTCTCGGCCAGACCGAGGCCTTCCAGCATCTCGCCGGGCTGCAACCAGCCATGCACCTCCACCGCTTGCTGGGCCACATAGGCCAGCACGGCGTAGGCGCCGCCGAAGGTGACCACCGCCATCTTGCTGAAAAACAGACCGATGGCGCCGAACGCCCCCTCCCCCGAAGCCAGCGCCCCCACGACCGGCACCCACCACAGCACCAGGCAGATCACCGCGATGCCCAACGAGCGGCGGAGATTGGGGCGGGTATGAGCGGCACCCCGCTCGATGGCCCGGTCCGCCGCGCCGCCGCCGCCGGCCGCGTCCGGTTTCGGCTGAAAGGCGGGATGGCCGGCCCGGGCCGCCAATCCCCCCCCGATTCCGGCCCCCAGCACGATCAGGGGAAAGGGCAGATCCAGGAAGAAGATGCCGGCGAAGGCGGCGGCGGCGATCCATAGGAATTCACGCCCCTTCAACGCCCGCACCCCGATACGCAGCAATGCCTCGATCACCACCGCCAGCACCGCCGGTTTGATGCCGTAGAACAGCCCTTCGACCAGCGGCAGTTGATGGAAGCCGGCATAAAGGCCGGCCAGCCCCATCATCACGACGAAACCCGGCAGCACGAACAGGGTTCCGGCGACGACGCCGCCCAGACTGCCATGGAGCAGCCACCCCATATAGGTCGCCAATTGCTGCGCCTCGGGACCGGGCAGCAGCATGCAATAATTCAGGGCGTGCAGGAAGCGGGTCTCTCCCACCCAGCCCTTCTCCTCCACCAGGATCCGATGCATGGTGGCGATCTGCCCGGCGGGACCACCGAAGCTGAGCAGCCCGATGCGCAGCCAGACCCTGACCGCCGCGCCGAAACTGGGATGACTCTGGCTCACATGATTTCTCCGCTCAACCCCCGCCCGCGAGAGCGCCAAAATCCTACACCACCCGGAACAGGCCGCCCAGCCGCCATCGTTACCCGGAGGTTCGCCAGCGTCCTCCGTCCGCCCCGTGACAGGGGAAGAAATCCGGTTTAGAATCCCAGCCGTCCCATCAAAGAGGCTGGCCATGCGGGTATGGGCTTTTCTGGGAGCATTGGCCATCGGCTGCGGAACGGCGCAGGCCCAGCCGCGCCCGGCCGCGTCCTCGACCGAAATCTATCAGATCCAGGCCGACAACCGCGAGGCGCTGGACCGGATTCTGTTCGAGTGCGAAACCTCCTATTGGACCGTCGAGCTGGACCCCATCCGCCACAAGGTCGAAATCTCGCGCTATCGCAAGGGCGGCAAACCGCAGGAGGTCACCCCCCCCAATACGGTTCCGACCCTGGAGGACCGCAAGGCCATCGCCCTTTGGGCATCGTTGCGCAACACCTGCTCCAACCGGATCACCACCTTCCTGCAGAACGCGCCGCTGCCGGGCGGGGTCAGCCGTGACGCCGCCAATTGGGGCAACTCCTTCCTGGTGCGCAGCATGGCGGCCACCGGAGAACTGGTGGCGGCCCTGGAACAGGGAAAGCTGACCTATTCCGACTATGCCTTGAAGCGCGGCGAACTGGTCCGGGAGGTCGATGCCGAACATTCCCGCTGGCGCCAGGCCATGCTGCTGCCCGAAGCCGACCGCCGCCTGCGGGAGGCGGAACAGGCCGACCGGCGGCTCAAGGTTTTTCTGGCCGATCTCAGCACCTCGCTGAACGGGTTGCCGGGCCAGACGGCGCAGGCATCGCCGCCGCCCCAGCCCGCCCCGGGCCGCCTGTCCGAGGCGCCGCTGGCGCTGTCCTTCCCCAAGGGGCCGGAGCGCCCCGACGATATCGCGGTGATCATCGGCAATGCCGATTACACCAAGCTTGGCCACGATATTCCCGATGTCAGGCCCGCCCATGCCGATGCGGCCGGGATCCGTCTTTACGTCACCCAGGCCTTGGGCATCTCGGACAAGAATATCATCGCCATGACCGATGCCACCGCCGCCCAGATGCTGGCGGTGTTCGGCAGCGACAAGGATCATCGCGGCCAACTCTACGACTGGGTGAAGTCCGGCCGCTCGCGGGTCTTCGTCTATTACGCCGGTCATGGCGCGCCCGGAAACGACGATGGCGGCCCCTATCTGGTTCCCGCCGATGCCGAGGCCAGCCGGATCGGCCTCAGCGCCTATCCCTTGCCCCTGCTCTACGACAATCTCGCCAAACTGCCGGCCGAAAGCATCACCGTGGTGCTGGAGGCCTGTTTTTCGGGGCAATCGCAGGCCGGCTCGCTGGTGGGCAAGGCGTCGCCGATCCTGATTTCCAGCAAGGCGGTGACGCCCCCCGCCAAGGTCACCGTCATCGCCGCCGCCGCCGGCGACCAGATCGCCAGTTGGGAGCCGGACGAGACCCACAGCCTGTTCACGGAATACTTCCTGCGCGGCATGTCCGGCGAGGCCGACAAACCGCCCTACGGCAATGGCGACGGCATTGTCAGCCTTGCCGAGCTGGAGCCCTATCTCAAGGAGACCCTGACCTATTACGCCCGCCGCTATTGGGGCCGCGATCAGGTCGTCCAGATCGCCCCGGCCCAGACCGAAAAAAAATGATTCGCTGTTAACCCCATCACAGCCATTTTTTGATCATAATGCGAGTATAACTTGAGGATGATGTCGCGGTAACGACACGGGAGGGCGTCATGATGCCGGTTCCGCTTCGCTCAAGATCCTGGGGCCTTGCCGCCCTGGCCCTGGCGGTCGTCGTCGGGGGCTTCGGCATCCCGTCCAATGCCTGGGCCGATGGCTGGCGTCACCCCGGCCGTGGCCGTGGCGGGTTCTATTATCAGCCGCCGCCGCCACCGCCACAATTCGTCTATGTTCCGGCAGCGCCACAGACCTATGTCTATGTCGCTCCCCCGCTCCCGGTCATCGGGCCGCCCCCGCCGCCGCCGCCGCCGGTATCCTTCTCGCCGGTGTCGCAGCAATTCGTATCCGTGTCGCCCCCCCCGCCCGCCACCATGATGGCGGCATCGCCAGAGGTCTCGGGCCTGCCCCCGGATTTCAGCGCCGCGACGTTGCCGTA
>Ga0316222_1001238_pt1 | contig 32281 bp, 15 predicted proteins | sample TBH18011metaG_FD_206008 | JGI IMG/M metagenome (GOLD analysis project Ga0316222, IMG submission 206008) | Freshwater microbial communities from Trout Bog Lake, Wisconsin, USA - TBH18011 | ecosystem: Environmental > Aquatic > Freshwater > Lake > Hypolimnion/Profundal zone | place: USA: Wisconsin... | reverse complement strand
CGCCCGTCCGGTTTGATGAGGGGCGGGAAGCAGACGGTCATTGGCCTCAGGGCCTCCCAATCCGTCGTTTCCCGCCTACTCTACAGCTTGCGAAGAGCCTGTCCTGAGTCTGTCGAAGGAATCTCACGAGGCGACCCCGACGTTAGATTCAGTCGGCGCGCAATCGGAACTGAAGGCTCATCGAGCGGCGTCGTCAGCTTCGAGATCGTTGAATGGTGGCATAACGCTGGCTGGCGTTCTGTGAGATCCTTCGCAAGCTCAGGATGACAAGTAATGAGGGCCGCTTCCAAATTCCGCGCGCGGTTTCCGATTGTGCGGATAATGGAAAGTTAGAGACGCACTGTTTGCTCTGTGTCAGGTGTCACGCGTTGACCCCGGTTCCCCTGTCGCGCGAGAGGTCCAATCGTCCAGCAGCATCGCGTCGTGAATCTCTTCGCACGTGCTTCCATGCTGCCACGATCACAAACGCTGTTGCCAACAGAACAAGAATGACGGAGATCAGCCGAAAACGATACTTCATAAAAGTCAATCGCTGGTGATATTATCGATGAATGAACGAAAACTCATAGTAGGACAAACGGTTAGCCCCGCGTATTTATATTACTAAGGGAGCCATTCCTCCTTTGCTCATTCGCCGTCTCCTATTCAGATGTTTAGCACCCCCCCTACAACTCCAGCGATTCCCCGGGCGTGGGGAGAATCACTTCGCTGTTGGGAAGATCGGCCTTGAACGCTTGCCGGAACCACTCGATGGCGGGCGGGTCGCCGTGGACGAGGACGATCTTTTTCGGGGTGACGCGGTTCACCCAGGCGCGGATGCTTTCGCGGGAGGCGTGCGCGCTGAAATTGAATATCTCCACGTCGCAACGGAGCGGTTGGGCGGGTTGATCGGGGTCGAGTCGCACTTGCGCGCCAGCGGCCGCGTCGCGGATGCGCCCGCCGGGGGAATTGGGGTCGGCGTATCCGATGAAGAAGAGCGATTGCACGGGCTCGCTCAGCATGCGGGAGGCGAAGATATTGGAAAGGGTGTGTTCGGACATCATGCCGCTGGTGAGGGCGTAGATGCGTCCGCGTTTCATGGGCAGTTCGACGATGTCGCGCCCGTTGACGACAAACGGGGCGGCGCCGTCCATGAGGTGGATGCCGGGATATTGCCGCGGCCATTGGCCGGCGAGTTTGTCGTAGATTTCGGTGAGCTTTGCGCTCAGGCCGCCAATATAGACGGGTAACCCGTTTGGCATGAGGCCGCGACGCTGCATGTTGATGAGCATGGCCAGCAGTTCCTGGGTCTTGCCGAGGGCGAACACCGGGATTAAGACCGCGCCCCCGCGCTGGAACGCCCGGCTGAGCGCGCCGGCCAGTCGTTGTTCTTCGCCGGCGCGGGTGAAGCCGGGGGCTGTCTCGTGGTCGCCGCGGGTGGTTTCGACGATGAGCACATCGAGCGGTTCCTCCGGAAAACCGGCGGCGCTGGAGATGGTCTGATCGTCGAAATTAACGTCGCCGGTGTAAAAGATCTTGCGGCCCTCGCCGCGGATCATGGTGCCGGCGGACCCCAGGATGTGTCCGGCATCGTAGAACTCGAAGCTGAGCGGCGCGTCTTCGTTTGCGCCGAGCCGTTCGCCGTCGAAGCTCCACCGTTTGTGCAACGGAACGACCTGCCAGCGCTTGCCGGCGAGATCGGCTTCCCGGTGCGTGAAAAGCGGGTAATCGGCAATCCCGGCTTCCTCGCGCATCCGCAGCATAACGTTGACGGAGTTGTGGAGCATGACGTCGCCGATCTGCCGGGTCGGTTCGGTGGAAAAGAGGATGGCTCCGGGGTGCCTGCGCATCAGCACCGGGATGGCGCCGACGTGATCCTGGTGACCGTGGGAGAGGATGATGGCATCGACTGAGCCGTCGGGAATCGCGGTCAGGTTCGGCAACGCGTCAAGGCCCTCCATCCGCGGATGCAACCCGCAGTCGAGGACGACTCGCTTGCCGCCGATGTCGAGCGCGTAACAGTTTGCGCCGATTTCCAGGTTGCGTGTGAGATTTAGGAATCGCATAAGTGAGCCTTGATTCGGAAATTGAAACCGCAGATTTCGCAGATGTACGCAGATGAGAGAAGGGGCTTTCCTCGCGGTTGGTTTTCACGCTGCGAGTGAGCGTTGAGACCAAATCGGCATCGACAAACGCCCTGCCAAAAATCTGCGAAAATCTGCGTTATCTGCGGTTTCACTGCTGCTTCTGGGTTTAATTTTCTGCCGAATGCAAACCGCCGGTGCCGGCTCGGAATGAAACCAGCATCTGTTCGGGATCGTTCGGCCGACCCTTGGAACAATTCCACAGGCAAACCCCGCAGTGAATACATTTTTCGCGATCGAACGCCGGAACGCCGCCGTTTTCCCCCGGCACGATCGCCTGGCCCGAGCAGCCTTCGATGCAAATCTTTTCCCCGCAGCTGGCGCAGAGATTTGGGTAAAGGAATACGACGTGGTCCGCGTAGCCGGGGGGCGCCTGCACTTTTCCGCCGATCAACAGCGCGTCCTGGTGGGACATGAGAAGTTGCCCGTCGTAAGGGATGGCCGGCCACCCCGCGCGGTCCATCAACGCCGGGTACAGGGGGGCGTCCTTGGCCCGGCAATCCTGGCGAATCTGGGCGATTTCTGCCGCCGAAAGCTTGCCGCGGTAATATTCTTCGATGGAGGGAATGCGCCGGTGGGGCGGAACCGGTTCGCTTCCCAGGGAAAACGCGCCGTTGGTGAGGCCGGTCAGAGCCATGCCCAGCATTCCGGGAATGAACCCCTGCTGGAAACCGTCGCGCGATTTCTCCGCGATTCGCGCCTCGGCTTCAACCCAGCTCGCGCGTCGGCGGGCGACGTAGGCGGCATCCAGGTTCTCCTTGGTAAACGGCTTACCCGCCTTGAGCAGTTCCAGCACGCTTTCGGCCAGTTGCACCCCGCTGGCCCATGCTTCGTCCACGCCGGAACCGGTCAGCACATTCGTCGTGCCCGAGCCTTCGCCGATCCGCGCAAAACCGTCGCCGGCGAGCCGCGGTTCGCCGCGCCGCCCGGATTCGCCCAGGGTTTTCGCACCCCAGGAACGCAGTGTTCCGCCCTTGAGATAGCGCCAGAGGTAAGGGTGGAGAATCCAGTGCTGGAGATAGCGGTAGGCCGTGCGGACGGGGCTGTCGAACCACGAGGGCACGAAGATACCCAGCGAGGCCACCCCGTCGGGATGCACGTAGAAGAAGCCGAAAATTTCGGGCTCGGGATAGCCGAAGGTGTGAATGACGGTCCCCGGTTTCAGCGGCGAACCTTTGGGGAGATCGACGACGAATTTCATTCCGATGGCCCATTCGCGGGCGTGATTGCCTTCGGGCATCCCAAGGCGCTCATCCAGTTGCCGTCCGATGGCGCCCACGGGGCCGTCCGCAATAACGGTCAGGGCCGCGCGGATATCCATGCCGGGCATGAAGCCGTCGCCGGGCGTGCCGTCCTTGTTGACACCCTGGTCGAGCAGGCGGACTCCCACGACTTTGTCTCCCTCGAAAAGCGCCTCGGAGACGGGCGTGCCGGGCCAGATCTGCACCGTCCCGGCGGTTTGCACCTGTGCGCCGACCCACTGCATGAACTGCCCCATGGAAAACACCATGCCGCCATCCTTGTGGAGAAACGAGGGAGTCCACGGAAGGCTCAGGGAAAACCGCTCTTCCGGGAACGCCATTTTAAGGGCTTTGATAAGAACGTCCGCCGCGGACATCGCCACGGGACGGCGGCTTGCGCCGATCGGGTCGAGCAAATAGATCACGCGTTCTTCGCCGACCGGAACCGACATCGGGATGCCCGCGCTGTCCAGGTTCGGAAAAGACTCCCGAAGGGCGCGGGCGCGGGTGACGACGCCGGAGACGCCGAAACCGATATCGTCGGCGCGTTCATAGCAAACCACTTGCGGCGGCAGGCCGGGAATCGCCTGGCTTTCGACGGCGGGAGAGCCGTCTTCGTTGACGAGTTTTGCGGCAAGGGTTGAAAGGAACCCGCCCATTGCCGGCCCGAAGCCGACGCAGGCGATGTCAACATCCATGCGCGCGCGCTCAACGGAGGTTTGGTTGGAATCAGTCATGGCGCGGTATTATTCCATGCAAAAGCGTCAATGCGCAAAGGAATAACGCCGTACGCCCGCGGTGAAAGCAAGGGACCGGAGGGACTTAAGGGACCAAAGGGACTTTTTCGACAGGCGCTTACAAGGAGCCCGGCGCTTTGCTCATCCGGAAAACGACGGTTTTCTGGGCGGTTGCCGCAGGGCGGTTGAGAACTTTATCCATGATGCCGGCTGCTTCGCCGGCGGTCCTGCCCATTTCCGTCTGAGGCCCCAGGTCGGATTCGAGTTGCCGCAGGAGCGGCAACGCTTCGGCGCGTTGCGTTTCGGCCAGCGCCTGGATGGCGACGGTGCGGAAAATCGGGCTGGTGCGGGGCTCGCGCGCCCAACGCGGCAACATCGGCAGGGCGACATCCGGAAAATAGCGCGCGATTCCGTGCAGGGCATAGTGGCGCGTGCTCGGGTCGCCCTCCAATAACTCGTGCTTCCAGTAAGACCATTCGGCTTCCGGGGTGATGCCGTAGTGGCGCATCGCGATCGCGTGGGCGAGGGGATCGATCATCGCCTCGATCTTGGTTTGGGGATCGACGGTGATCGCCAGTTGTTCGTCGGGGATGCCCATCTGCCGCAGCATCATCAGCGCCTGGACAATGTCCGCCGTCTCCACCTTGAATGAGGTCGTGTCCCATTGGTTTGGGAGGTCGTTGCCGGTTTCCGCAAACTTGGCGAAGGCGCTTGCGGGGAGGTTTTCCAGAATCGCCAGCGCTGCGGTCTGGGCGGCGGGCGCCGCGATCTCGGGGTGGTCGGCCACGAATTCGAGGAGCGGTTGGAGCTTGGGAAAGGTTGCCGTCGAGACCGCGAGGGCGCCATCGGCGATACGGTTGGTCGAGGCGGTGGCGATGCTCTTGAATTCCTCGATTCGCGTTTCGCCGGGATGAAAATCGACCACGTAAGGGCGCAGGGAGACGACCAATCCGTTGGCGCCCTCGAATGCCTGGCCGGCGGGAATCGAGAGGCGCAGAGGCTGGGTGGAGCGGTTGATCCCCATCATGCGCAGGCGGTCGCGCGCGTTGCCGCGGAACTCGGCGGTGAGCGTCTTGTCCTGCAAGGCGATCAGGAGATCTTCAATCAGGGTCTGAGGTGGTGGTGGGGGAGTCGGCGACGCTCGGGAATGGCCCGCCCCCCCGGCGCCCGACAGACCGCGTCCCGCCGCGATGACCGGGGCGAGCGGTTCGGGGGTGTTGAGAGACCGCGTTTCGCGCACTCCACGCAGAAACCATCCGCAGGCCCCTCCGAGAAAAAGGGCGGCAACCAAACAGATAACAAGCGCGGCGCGGTTCATGAAATGCCGAAATCGGCCAGAAAGATAGCACGCAACGCGCCAGAGGGCACCGAAGCCGCAAAAACCTTTTCGGAGTCGCGCCGGGATGCTATCGATTTCCCATGGCGTATTCCGCTGAGTATTCCGAACTGGTCGATGAGTTGCTGGGGCACTGGGGCGATTGTTTGAAAAAGTTGCATCCGACGGAGCCGCTTTCGGGATATGCTGTCGAACTGGCGGGCATCCGTCAAGCGACCGATGCCGCGCTCAGCGGAGGAAAATCGGTTGGCCCGCTGTTTCCGGTCGTTCGCGCGGCGTTGCTCATCTATTTCGATTCGCTGCCGGAGACGCACGCGCATCTTCGAAATTTGGCGGGTCCGCCGGTCGATTACTGGCGGGGAATCCTCCACCGCCGGGAGGCCGATTTCGACAACGCCCGGATCGCTTTCAGCCGGGCGGGCGAACTGGGTTTTTTTGCAAAATTGCATGAGGCGGTTTCGAGATCCTCTCCGCTTTTCGCGCGGCAATTCGCCTGGGACCCGTACCTGTTCACCGGGCAGTGCGAACAATGCAAGTTCGGCGAGACGGACTTGGAAGAGGACCTGGTCGAGATTCAACGTATCGAGTTCCGTACCGTGTTTGACTACACGTGGAAGCGGAGTGTGGAGCTGAATGCTGGGTAGTCGTGGCGAGGGCAGACGGTCAGGGTAGAACAGAGGGCGATGGAAAGGGATTACTGACGGGAATGGCACTAAGTTAAGGGCGTCTTGGGACAAATGTCGGCGTTATTTGCAGTCAGCGCCCGTGCTAGGGACTCCGGGGAGCGCAGGCGCCTCGCCTGTGGCCCTTGGCGCCCCCGCCAAGGGCATCGTTGAGAGGACGAACGCGCGCTGGCACCCAGGACGGCGTCGGCGGGGGTGCCGGCGCCCGCACGCGAGGGCGCGTGCGCTCCCCGGAAATCCGCATCCGTCGCCGCTCCGCTTGTTCGTGGCTCCAATACCCATCGAAAGTTTTCCTTAACTTAGCGCCATTCATTACTGACGGCTTCTGTCGGGCAATTGCGGTGGACATGGTGGTTTGCCACCGCTATAAGGACCGGCATGTCAGACATGAGTGCTCGAGAGAGCAAACCGCCTGCGCGTCCGGCAGAGGCTGCGGCCAGTGCGTTTAAAGAATTTATTGGGCTGCAACTGGCCGCTCCCGAATCGAAGTTGAACGTTGCGCGCGCGCAAATGGATCTGATTCATGCGGCGTTGCTGCGGGCGGCTCAGGCTCCGCTTCCGGCCGCCAAAAGGAGTCTGCGCTATCTCTGGAAAGTGTTTGGGGCGCGTGCGAGGCGATGGCAGTCCCGTGAGGAAGGCGTCGTGCGGATGGACGCATCCCGTCTTTCCGTCTGGAACCGGGCCGCGGGTCGATTTCGTTTTGCCGTCAATATCGTGCCGGATTTGTGGGTGCCTGGTGCGATTTCCATCGACGGCTGGGTTCTCGCATCGACGGGAGAACCGGTGGACACCGTCAGGGTGATTCTCGATTCAGGCAAGAAATTGACCACCAAATGCACCCGCACCCGCGTCGATGTTCGGCATCTCTATCCCGAGAACGCCGGCGCCGGGCAGTGTGGCTTTCGCTTGCTTTCCGCCGAGGGGATGGAAGGACATTCCGGGATTCTGGAGGCGCGGAAGGACGGCGATAGATGGCAGGTGCTTGCGGTCATCCGGTTTTCCGCGGAAATGACCATCCAATGCGTTCTGGATATTCAAAAGATCAGCCGTTCGATGTTGTTCGATTTTGAATACTACTTGGGGCGGGCCAAGGTCGATGCCGCCGACGAGACGAGGCTGATTCACCATTACTTGTTGGAAGGCGATGCGCGATGCCTTCGCCCCAATGGGGTATTCGATACCGCTTATTGGATCGCCAAAGCCCGTGGCGAGAGCGGCGATCCCGACCGCAACCCGCTCTTGGGATATATCGAGCGAAAGCCCGGCTGTACCCCAAAGCCCTGCGCCAACGTTGACCTGGAGGCGTACCAGAACCGACTGCCGGAGGCGGCCAGGCTCGGCTTGGACCCGCTGGTGCATCTGCTCAAGTTTGGGCGGCGGTGGCTGTGGCGCATCTGCTACGGAAGCAGGCAGGGCGCGGAGGACGAAGGCGTCTTGTGGGAGGCTGGGCGTCCATGGTTGTTTCAGAAGCCGGCCGCCGAAGGATGCAAGCGCCTGAATCTCCTGTTGGTGGGACACGTTCTCGGCAACCACCTCTTTGGCAGCGAACGGAGCCTGGTGGAACTCATCGAGACGGTGGATCGCGAGCGCTTCAACATTTACTGCGTCTTTCCGCAAATGTGCGAGCAGGCAAGCGACGGTCTCACCAACCTGGCTGCGATCGAACAGATCCGCCCCTTCGTACAAGGCGTGGCGCTGTTTTCCTACCGCTGGTGGAGCGCTGCGGACGACATTCCCGGTGGTTCCGTCACGCAGTTCGAGCAGATTCTCAAATCGCGGGACATCGACTTGGTGCATGTCAATACGATCACCTTGCGCGATCCGTTGGTTGCCGCGCGACGGCTTGGGATCCCGTGCGTTACCCACATCCGCGAGATCATCGTCCAAGACGAACAACTGGAGGCGAAAATCGGGCTTCCCACATCCGAGATCGTTGCCGATGTGGTGCAACGCAGCGACTTTCTCGTTTGCAATTCGCAACATACGCAGGCGCAGTATCCGAAACCGGATCGCTCGTTTGTCCTCTACAACACGGCTGACGAAAAGGCGTTCGATTTTCCGGTGCGCCCTCGCGGCGATCTCTTGAAAGTCGCGATGCTGGGCCTGGCCTCTCCGAAGAAAGGAGTGGCCGACTTCTTTGCGCTTGCACGAATGGCGCGCGAGCGGCATGCCCCTCTGGAATTTTGGTTGGTTGGCGAACCGACTGAATATCTCCAGGAACTTGTCGCCACCGAAGGTCAGTACGCGAACCTCAAGGTGCTGCCGCATACCGAAAGGCCGGAAACGGTCATGGAACAAGTGGACGCACTGGTCAATCTGTCGTATTTCGCCGAGTCGTTTGGGCGCACCGTCGCGGAGGCCATGCTCGCCCGCCGGCCTGTGGTGGTTTATCGGCACGGCGCGCTTCCCGAGTTGGTCGAGGACGGGGTTACCGGGTTTGTCGTCCCCTACCGTGAGCCGGAGAAAGTGCTGGAGAAACTCCTGAAGCTGGCAACCGATTCCGGCTGCTATGAGCGAATGGCCGAAGCGGCCCGGGCGGCTGCGCTTTGCAGGTTTTCGCGGGAAGCGGGTCGCGCGGCGGTTGCGCGGGTTTACGATGCCGTGCTTGGCTCTTCGGTCGGTCAGGAACATTTCAAGCACAAGGCGCGTCGGCAGGCCCAGGCTGCGAAACCGCTGCCCCGCATCGCCTATTGCATGTGGCATTTTCCCGTGCGCTCGGAGACTTTTGTGTTAAACGAGCTGCGCGAACTCGTCCGGATCGGCTGCGATTGCAGGGTGTACTGCAGGCACAGCCCCGAGAAGGATTTCAAACCCGATTTTCCAATCCAGTGGGAGTCAGTCGCCTCCACCGAAGAGCTTGCGGCGAAGTTGCGCGAATCGAAGCGCGACGTGGTTCATTCGCACTTTGTCTTTCCGACTGTGACGCAATGGGTTTGGCCCGCGTGCGAGGCCGCCGGTATTCCTTTCACATTCATCGGCCATGGCCAGGATGTGTTTCGCTACAAGAACATCGAGCAGGGTCGGATCGGGGACATTGTCCGTTCGCCGCAGTGCCTGGCGCTTTTTACGGTTGGGAGCTTTCATCGCCAGGTTTATCTTGAAGCGGGCGCGCCGGAGGAAAAACTGCTTATGCGCCCGCAATCGATTCCGCTGAAGCAATTTGAGGCGCAACCGATAGGGCCGCGACTGCGAGCCCCGCGCAGGAGCATTTGTGCGGTGAACCGGTTTGTGGAGAAGAAAGGAATGGAAGTGGCCATTCGGGCCATGGGCAAGCTGGCGCCATACGGAATTTCACTCAGTATTTACGGATACGGTCCGCTGGAGGAGTCGTTAAAGGCATTGTGCGTGGAACTGGGCCTGAGCAACGTGCATTTTCCCGGCTTCATCGACGGGCGGACTCACCTGGTGGAAGTGTTCAGGGCGCACGACCTTTTGGTGGCGCCGTCAGTTCGGGCCGCGGACGGCGACCTCGATGGCATTCCCACCTGCCTGATGGAAGCGATGGCAAGTCATGTTCCCGTCGTGGCGTCGCGGATCTCCAGCATCCCGGACTTGGTGCGCGATGGTATTACCGGATACCTTTGCGAACCGGGGGACAGCCAGTCGTTTGCCGATGCCGTGCTGCGTTTCTACAACGATCCCGTCGCCCGCGTGGAGTCGATTATTCACGCGGCGTATGAGGCCGTTGGCCGTTTCGATGTGGAAAGCGCGTGCTGGACGCTTTTGAGGACCTGGTCTCGCCAGGGGCTCGACGTTATCCTTGTCACCCACAATAAGCCGAAGGATGTTCGCGAGGTGATCGACCGGCTTTACCGGTTTACGCGCGCGTCGTTCCGCTTGATCATCGTGGATAATGCGAGCGACTCCGCGACTGTCGAGTACCTGCGGGAGGTGGCGCGGGAGCGGAACAACGTCACGCTGCTATTGCAGTCGGAAAACTTGTTGGTGGGCCCCGCCACAAACAAAGCGTTGGAAGCCGGTTCAGCTCCTGTGGCCGTTTACCTGTGCAGCCGGGAAGGATACATCCTCAAGGAGGGTTGGGATCAAGCGATTCTCGACTTCATGGATCGAAATCCGGAAGTCGGCCTGGCCGGAACGCTGGCCTACTCGCCCACGTACCTCACCGGAGCGGATTACATCGACAAGCTTGAGACTTTCCCGTGTTTCAGGAATCGCGGCTTTGCGGAGACGAGGCGCAGTCGAATTTTCCGGCATGTGCAGGGCGGTATGCTCGCGATTCGCCGCGCGATGTACGATATCATCGGCGGGTTCAACGGCGCGACGCCGCACAACCATACCGATGTCGAATACAGCTATTATGCGGAGAGTTGCGGATGGAAACTGGGTGAAATTCCCAATTTCGCCATCCTCTATAACAAAACGCGCCCGCCGCTGACCGCACGAATCACCGAAGACACGATGGTTGCGCATCCGGGGACTCTCGAAACAGCGGAGCTGCTCGATGATGTGGCAAACGGCCGCACGCACCTTTGCAACGTCTGCGGCACGCCCGGAGTGGACTGGAATGCTTCGCCCAAGACGGTCTGCCCGGTATGCCGTTCCCGTCCGTTCCACCGCACGCTGTTGCGGTATATTTCCGGAACCACCTGCACCTACCGAAAGCTCCCATGCCTGTTTGTGGGGCGGTCCGCCGACGTTCCGCAAAACTGGAGACACATGTTCGCCGGCCGCTATGTAACGTACGAAGAGCTTTTTTCCGAATATTCAAAGAACGGAGTGATCGACGTGTCCAGCGAGTATTTTGGCCTCATTGTGTTGTGCGTTTTGCCGGGCATCACCCTGCACGACGAATTCGGCTTTTGGTCCCTGGAGCGCCGTGAGCGCAGTTACTCGGCTAACGCCGGCTTCTTTGCCGAGCTGCATCGCATGCTTAAGCCGGATGGGCGCCTTCTCTACTTTTGCGATTACGGCGATCGCTCCTTGCTGGAAGCCGACCCCTCGAAGGCTCCGCCCGTGGCCATTGGCGACATGATCCGGCAGCTTGCATTGAACCGGTTTTATGCCGGGGAAATCATTCGATATTCAAGCGATGTGGTGCAGTATGCCAGATGCGCGATGCTGGTTTGCCACAAGGTGGAAGACCTCTCCGCGGTCGAAGCGCAGGCCGATGCCGCTCTTATGCTCCAGAAATAGCCCGGGTCGGGTCTGAATGGCGCTAAGTTAAGGGCGTCTTGGGACAAATGTCGGCGTTATTTGCAGTCAGCGCCCGTGCTAGGGACTCCGGGGAGCGCAGGCGCCTCGCCTGCGGCCCTTGGCGCCCCCGCCAAGGGCATCGTTGAGAGGACGAACGTGCCCTGGCACCCTGAACGGCGTCGGCGGGGGCGCCGACGCTCGCACGCGAGGGCGCGTGCGCTCCCCGGAATCCGCATCCGTCGCCGCTCCGCTGGTTCGTGGCTCCAATATCCATCGAAAGTTTTCCTTAAGTTAGCGCCATTCGGGTCGGGTCTGGGCGGGACGCCGTCCGCCGTGAAAAAACAGTCCCTTTTTCTCTATCCCTTCAGCTTCGGGGGCTTGAAAAACCTCCGGGAAGGGGAAAGGCAGAAAGGAGGTTTTCTTGAAAATCGAATTGACGCAGCGACACAGAAGGACAGACACTTTCGCGATGCCAAACGCCCACCCGCCTGACACCGCGTCACCAGAACACCCGGAGTCTGGAAGCGCCATCGGGGCGATTCTGAACCGGGAGGAATGCTGGGGCGCCAGATCTGTTTCAGATATCTCATTTTTGATACCGACCTGGATTCAGGGCTGTTCCGCATGGATTGGACACGTTCCGTTTGCGTTCTGGGTGATGGAAGCGACCCGTCCGGCAACTTTCGTGGAGTTGGGCACGCACACCGGGGTATCCTACATGGCGTTTTGCCAGGCCGCCAAGATACTCGCGCTGCCTACAAGGTGTTTTGCCGTTGATACCTGGTTGGGGGACGAGCATGCCGGCTTCTACGGGGAAGAGGTATACGCATCGGTTTCCGAGCACAACGAACAGAATTACGCCGGTTTTTCGAAATTGATCCGCGGTACGTTCGACGAAGCGGCCTCGCAGTTCGCCGATGGCTCCATTGACCTGCTGCACATCGACGGGCCTCACACGTACGAAGCGGTCAAGCACGATTTTGAGACGTGGCTGCCGAAGCTTTCGTCGCGGGGGGTGGTGTTGTTCCACGACACCCAGGTTTGCGATCGTGCCTTCGGGGTGTACCGGTTCTGGAAGGAGATTGCGGCAGGGCGCCGCCATTTCGAGTTTCATCACAGTTCGGGACTTGGGGTGCTCGGGGTCGGCAATGACCTTCCGGAGGCTTTGTGTCCCCTGATCGATGCCGCGTCCGATGTTGCCGAAGCCGGCGCAATCAGGGCTTTCTATGCGGCAGTGGGTGGGGAAATAGAGATGGCGTTCTCGAGTCAGTTTGAAGCCTTTCATCGACCGTGGAACCGAATTTGTTTTGCGCTCAACCGGCATGCACTTCTTGCAGAGAAATTGAGGGGGCAACCTGTCGTCGATAATGGCTATCTGGCTCGTTCGCCGATGTTCCTTCAGCTTTTTTGCGATGCGGGGAAAGGCTACAGCGAGGAGAGTTCGGTGGTCGAAGCGCTGGTCTCCCAGGAGTGGCAGACCATTAGGGTCCCGCAACTTCAAACGCTTTGCAAGCGCGGCCGAATCCGCCTCGATCCGGTCAACCTGCCTTCGGTGATTCGGATTTCCGGGATCAAGATTGTAAGCGAGACGGGCGGAGCCGTCTTCAAGGCAGAGGCCGCGGCGGAATTTGCGCGTTTAAATTACGGGCCGGAAGTGTGCATGCGCATGGACGGCAACGAGGCGGTTCTGACTGCCGCCGATGGCGACCCGCAGGTGCTCTTTCCTCCGATCGATTTCAGCGGCTGCGGAGAATGTTATTTCGAGATCACTCTCAGAATCGATTCGGAAATCGGCAATGTGCTTCGGAGCTTCCGCGAAACGCTGGATAATGAGCGCGTTGAGTTGGCACGCCTGAAGGCTGCTGAGGTCCGCCTGAAAGCCAGGGGGAGACGCTTGGAAGTGGATGACAAGTACCTGCGGGCAGAGTTGCGCAACGGCAAGGACGCAGCCTGGCAGATGCAGGAAACCATCGAGCGGCTGCAGCGCATTGTGAAATCCGCGGAGCAATGGCAAAGGCGATCATGGTTCAAACGGGCATTTCACCGATGGCGCTCCGCCGGAGATGGCTCCCAGAAAAAGGAATCACAGCGTGGAGTTGTTCGCGCGATTCGGACGCGGCTCAAGAAGCTGATTGCGCGGGCGTGCGGTCGTCCAACAGAGGCCGACAGCGCCAAGATGACGGACGGGAAGAGCAGGGCCGCTACGAAAAGTCATAAAGCGGTGAAATCACCGGTGCAGTCTGACTCCGGTTCGAGATCTTACGAGGGAGGGGCAAGCTTGCATTTGTCCGATCCGCCCACGCCGCCGCCCTCCGTGACGGTCATCGTGCCTAACTTTAACCACGCGCCCTATTTGAGGCAGCGCCTGGATTCCATTTATCAGCAGACTTACCGGAAGTTCGATGTGCTGCTCATGGACGACTGTTCGAGCGACGGAAGCCTCGAAATTCTGAAGGAATACCAGGCGAAATACCCCGAGATTACGCGACTGATCGTCAATGAGACCAACGGAGGGTCGCCGTTCGCCCAGTGGAAAAAGGGCATTGAACACGCTAGGGGCGAGCTGATTTGGATCGCCGAAAGCGACGATTGGTGCGACGTGAACTTCCTCGATACGCTGGCGCCTTTCTTTGGGGACCAAGCGGTCAAGCTGGCTTATTGCAAGACCGCTTTTGTCGATAAAGACGGCGTGCCGTTGCGCTTTACGTTCGAGCAGTACACGAAGGGCATTTCGCCTGTCAAATGGAATGAAGACTACGTGCAGACTGCCCACAGGGAAGTCTCGCAAGCTCTTGGGTTACGCAACACCATCCCCAATGCCAGCTCCGTTGTTTTTCGCAAACCCTCCCGCCTGGGGCTCTTCGAAGACAAGGACTGGATCGGGATGAAGATCTGCGGCGACTGGGTTTTCTATCTCCATGTCATTCGCGGCGGCAAGCTGGCTTTCTCCAGAAAAACAAACAACTACTACCGCTACCACACCCAGAACGCATCGACCGTCAGGAACCAGCGCGAGTTCTACTATTATAAAGAGCACGAGACGGTTGCCAAAACGATCGCGCGACTGTACGCGGTAGAGCCCGAAATTTTGGAAAGGCTTCGGTGTCTGATTGCGGAACATTGGCGCCATATCTTCAAGGACGAACCGAAGCCGGATTGGACGTTCAACGACGCATTCAATATGGACGCCGTTCTGAATGAGCGTCATCGGCGACTGGCGAATGTTATGGTCGCCAGCCATGATTTCTGCACGGGCGGCGGCGAAATGGTTGCGATCAGGCTGGCCACGGCGTTTTACCTGGAGGGCTATGCGGTAACCTTCTTCGACTTCAATGCACATTCTCCAGAGCCGCAGTTCCGCCGAAATTTGCCGCCGGAGATTCCGGTGATCCAGAGGAACCAGGGATTCCGTGATTTCGGCGGAGTGGTCGCGGCTTTTGGCGTTGAAGTGATCAATACCCACCACGCCGGTTGCGACCGGGCTTTTGCCGATATGTGCAGGAGCATCCGCTTGAGCGATAACCCGCTGTCCGCACCGCGACTGGTCGTTACCATGCACGGGATGTATGAATCCAACCCAAACCTTCTGAAAGATTACGGCAATACGCTGCGAGATTATGTTGACCACTGGGTCTACGTGGCTGACAAGAACGTGGCGCCCTTCCAGGCTCGTGGATGGTTTTCCAGGGAACACTTCACCAAGGCGTGGGCGCCGGCGAGTCTGCCCTTGAACGGGGCGAACATAGTGTCGTCAGTGAATCGCGCGGCGCTGGGTATTTCCGCGGAATCTTTTGTGATCTGCGTCGCCAGCCGCGCCATCGAGGGGAAGGGGTGGGCGGAGTCAATCCAGATCGTTGAGGCGGCTCGCGCTCGCTCTGGCAGGAATATTGAGTTGCTTCTTTTGGGACAGGGGCCCGTCGCCGATTTACTCGCCGCCACTCAACTGCCTCCCTATGTGCATCTGCTGGGGTTCCAGTCGAATGTCACCGACTACTACGCCTTGGCTGACTTGGGGTTGCTTGCCACGACCTATCGCGGCGAGAGTGCTCCGCTGACCATCGTTGAATGCCTGGGCATGGGAAAACCTTTCATCGCTACGGACTATGGCGAAATCGGCAGGATGCTCTTGGACGATTGTGGAGAACCGGCCGGCGCGGTGTTCGCGGCGCTCGATGGCACGATCCCCATCGATACTGTCGCCGATCTCGTTTGTTCCTACGCCTGCAATCCTGAGGAATACGCGAAGGTCGCCAGCCGTGCTGGAAGGGCCGCCGAGAAATTCGACATCCGCAAGACCGTTGCCATCTTCAAAGAGGTGTTTGCCTCGGTACTGGCGTAATTCGCGGCAACCCGCAGAGCGCCGCCCGCGAGAGCGCCCCCCCTGGCCCCGCTGGCACGCGCTCGAAACGCATGTAACTCCCACAATTCGCGCGGTTTTCCATTGGTAATCAAGGAATTGCGTGTGGTTGTGTGGTTTTGTGCGATCACATAACCGGCGGCTCGCTGCAATGCTCGACGAGCTTCGCGATCTGGCTTGCAGCCTGCGATGCGGAGTGCTTTCGGCGCGCTTCCTCGCGGGCTCGCCCGCCGACGCTTACGCGCGCCTGTTCGTCGCCGGCCCATTGAAGTATGGCCGCTGTCGCGCCATCCAAATCGCCATTGGGAACCACCCGTCCGCATTCGCTGCCAACAAACGACGGCATTCCACCGGCGCCCTCGAAACAGACGATCGGCAAGCCTGCGTCGGCCGCTTCCAAAGCCACCAGCGGGAACGGATCTTCGCGGGACGAAAGCAGGAAGATGTGCCCGGAGGCGAAGTAGTCCCTTGGGTTTGACCGATCGCCGAGGAAGCGAACCTTTGTTTGCAGCCCCGTCTCTTGGATGCTTTGTTCCAGCTGCCGGCGCTCCTCTTCCGAGCCGGCGCCGAGCCAGAAGAAACGCAGACGGTCGTCGGCACGGCAGGCGCGCCCGGCGATCGACACGAAGAGGTCCGGCCCCATCCGCCAGTCGGTGGTCCCGCAGCCAAAAACGACGATCTCGTTCCCGGCCAACTCCAGGTCAGTACGCGCGGCGCAAACCGCTTCATCGGCAGGCTGGTAGTTGGTTTCGATGAATGCGTGGATGACGGAAATCGCAGCCCGATCGATTCCATAGCGCGAAGCGAGATGCTCGGCCACCGGCTCGGACGCGGCGATGAAGCGATCCGTATTGAGCAGCGTCGAAGCCATGATCTTGCCCGGCTCCCAACGTTCGATCGAGGCCTGGAGCTCGTGAACGTGCGTGATGACCGGGCAGCCCAGGCAACGCAGCAGCTCCAACACTGCGCCGTTCACCACCGTGCTGGAATAGATCAGGCGCGGACGCGGCGAGAGGAACCGCTCCAAGGCGAGGGCGCGCTTGGCGTCGTCGGCGTAGTCTGCCAGCACGAGCGTCTCCGGGCAGAGTTTCTCAAATGCCTGACGCAGGACGCCGCTGCCTACCAGCAACAGCCGGATGGGAAACGGCTGGGTTTTGCGCCATTCCCGCAGCAGCGTCAGCAGCAAGTCCTCGGCGCCAAAGCGCTCGGCGTCGTGCCCGATCACCAGCAGGGGAGGGCCGGCCATCAGCGATTGCGGGACGATTTCGCGCCACCCCTGGGGCAGCGGCAGTTCCATCGCGCGCTTGGTCAGATCTAGATGCAGGTAGCCGTGGGTCCGGTCCGGCTCCAGATAGGCGCCCTCCGCCCATTCGTTCCAGGCATTGATGAAAAGGAGCCGTTCCTCGCCGGTGAAATCGGCCTCGGTTTGCTGCACGGCTTCGCGCAGCCAGGAGAAATACTTGGCCGGTTTGCTGCCGTGAACCACGGTGGAAGCGGTGAGCCGGCGAGCCGTGTTGTCCCACATCGGCATGACGCCGCGAAACACCTTATTAGGCTGCTCCCGGTCGGCCAAATAGCTGGCGTGAAACTCGTTGTAACTGAGCAATTTTCCAACAAAGGAGGGTGCCGCTTCGATCTCCGCCGGCTCGACCTGCGCCAACTTGAATCCGCTGAGATGGTGCGGCGGAAACTGAATCAACGCATCGAGGCCGATGCTGTCCCACTCTTTCACAGTAACAAATGAGCGCATCGCGCAGAGATAGACTTCGCCGATCCCCTCGGCCCTGCAGACCGCGCGCCACCGACGGAAGGTCGCGGCGGGATCCGGAAGCAGGTTTGGGCGGTAAATGACAAAGAGCGGCTTGCCGTTGATGCGGATGTAGCGCGGATCGCGGAAATACTCGACCGCGCAGCGGATGAGCTCGATGTCGTCTCGTGGGCTATAATTTTGCTGGAGAAGCACTTCCTGGTCTTGGCCGTCCCAGCGCCTCGACCAGTTCTCGTTCGCCCAGCAAAGGCAGAATGGGAAGTTTGGAGTGCCCGTCCTGAGAATCTGTTCAACCGGCTTTTCAAGAAGGCGCCGCCCGCCGAACCAGTAAAAGTAGTAGCAGAATCCATGCAGTCCGTATTCCCGCGCCATCGCAGCCTGGCGCTCCCGCACCGTGGCGTCGAGCAGGTTGTAATACCCGATGTCCTCGTGCGGTACGCGCGGCTGGTCGTGCCCCGGATAGAGCGGGATGGCGCGCCGAACGTTGGTCCACTCCGTAAAACCATGCCCCCACCATTCGTTGTTCTCGGGAATCTCGTGGAACTGCGGCAGGACAAAGGCGATAGCCCGGACCCGCGAAGCAGCGCCGCCGCTCTTGGGATCGCGAACGAAACGCCGCGCCGCGCACATCCCGGCGGCGACGAGTGGCTTTTGCAGTCCGGCGCCCGCGATTTCCAGGAACCACGCAGTCAGCCAGTCCGGCGGTAGCGGCGCGATGTCCTGGAGCACGGCGGCATATTCCCCGTCGGCAGCGTCCGGCATTTGGCGAAACTCCGGTGAATCGGAGTTGAGCCGGCCTTGCAACCGCTGGATTCGCGGGTCGCGGAAACGGTCGTCGCTCAAAAGCGCCTGCGTCTCCGGTTGCTCGCAGCCGTCGTCAAGAATCCACAGCCGCCAGGTTTTGTAGGGTTGGTCGAGAATTGACATGAGCACCCGCTCCAGCCGCTCCGCATTGGCCTCGAAAATCGGCAGCACCAGATCGAACCGCGTCGTCTGTTCCTTGCCTGCGAGCGCCTCTTCCGCCGCCTTGAACCGCGCCACGCACGGCGGACGGGGGACCGCGAACCGTTTGACTTCCACCCAAACATCACCGTCCCATGCCTCCAGAAGGCCCTCGCATGATTCATCGCCAGTCGCGCGCCAGTCCGTCAGCCAGAGTTTGCAGTCGAATCCCAGATATTCGCCCAATGCTTCCGGGCGTCTCGCCTTAAATATCTCCTCCACATCGCGCCGGTTGAGTCCGAAGCGCACCGGTGCAATGTGCCTGCCATAACGCACACGCAGCCTTGGAACCGGCTCGGCCGCTACAGGAATGTACCAGCCCAATACAGCGAAGTGAGGCCCGTCCACTTCCGAGTATACCGCCTTTTCGACATTGAAGGCGATCCAAGACGGCTGCTGCTGCGGTTGCTGCGGTTGCTGCGGCGATTGTTGCTGCGGTTGCTGCGGTTGCTGCGGTTGCTGCGGCTGCTGCTGCGCTTCCTTTTTTCCAAAGCGCTTGCTTAGCGAACGTGTGAGGCGCTCAAACGCGCCCAGCCGCTCCTCCTTGGTCCCGAGAGCCCGCCAGCGATGAAACGCGCGGCGGTACCACGACCGCCGCTGCCAGCCCCGGGCCGATTCCACAATCCGTTTCAACCCCTTGATTGTCTTATTCGCTTGCGAGACAGCCTGTTTCGCCGTGCGCGCTTCCTCCTTTGCGGCAGCCTTCGCGGCACGCTCTTGCGCCGCCTCGGCACGCGCTTGCGCCGCCTCGGTACGCGCCTGCGCTGCCTGCGTGCGCAGGCGCTTTTCCGTAGCCTTGAGCTTTGCCGTTTCGTCACGCTGGGCCGTCAACGAAATGCGGTTTCCATCCAAAATCTGGGCAAGGCTGGAGAGAATGCCGGGCATCTCCAGTTCAACCCGCAATGTAACTGCCAAAGTGCAAACTCCGTGTCCGCAAAAATCCAGCGCTGGCAAAAGCATCTGCGGGGCGTTGCCCGTGGCCACCAGAAACACGCCGACCACGGCCGGGCTGGCGCGCAGGTTCGCAACGCATGCCAAGCGCTGAAACTCCCGCTCCGTTGTCGCGCTGAACAGCGTCTCGCGGAACTCCCCCGTTACCTTGAGCGAGGAAATCCAGATCAGCCCGGGTCGGTCGAAGGGATCGATGCGCAGGCGCGCGCCCTCGCTCTTGCACAGTGTTTCGATTCCCTCGAAATGGATCGTCTGCCACTCGCCGACAGCCAGCGACTTGGTGAGCGAAACCTCCGGACAGTAATCTCCGCGCCCATCCCCAAAGATCTGAAAGCGATAACGGTCCCCAACTGACTCGGCGCCAAAGAGCTCCCATTCGAAAAGCGAACCGTTGAGCCCGGGTAGCGGCGCATCGCTGCAGAGCGCCATCAGGAAAGCCGGCTCCGGCAGCGCTGGCATGGGGAAGCTTCCCTGGGAAGAGCCGATGCCGCCCTGCGTCAGCGGGCTTTCAGGCAGCAAAATAGAAGCAGGCGCGGTCCGTTGCGTCAGGATCCCCACATGGCGAAAACGCGCCTGCAAGAGCTTGCGGAATTCCTCTTCGGCCAGTTCCCTGCTGCGATCGGGATTCAGCTCTTCGTCGAGCCGTTTGTGGTTAACGCGCTTCGGCGTCGAAATGAGCGCCATGCCGCCGGGCCGCAAGACCCGTGTCAGCTCGCAGAGGAACCCCTGTTGATCCCCGGCGTGCTCGAGCGTCTCGAAACTGACGGCGAGGTCGACGCTTTGGTCCGCCAGCGGAATCGAAGCGCAGCTCCCCTCGGCAAAGCGCAGGTTGGGCAGGGCGTATTTTTGCGACGCATGGGCGACAGCTTCGGCGGTAATGTCAACGCCAACGACGCTACGAGCGCTCCGGGCCATCGAAAAGCTCCCGTATCCCTCGCCGCACGCGATATCCAGAACGTCCCTGCCCTCCGCCATCCGGGCCGCGATCGCGTAATGGAACAGATGCTCGGACGCAATTTGCCCGGAAAGGGAAGTGGTCAGTCGCTCGCCCGTCGAAGGGAGTTCAAGGTCGAATACATTCCCCGAGACAACAGGGTTGGAATTGTTGATGGATGACATTAGGAAACCACGCACCGTACAAGGGAACGCCGTCCCACATCAAGGGCAAAAGGACCCGCCGATTCTTGCGAGAACGTCGGAGACCGGGTTCTGGGGAGCGCACGCGCCCTCGCGTGCGGCCTTTGGCGCCCCGCCAAAGGCATCTTCGCTCAAGAAGCCCGCATTCAACCGATCAACCACGGATTACACGAATGAACACGGATAGGTTTTATCCGTGCCAATCCGTGATATCCGTGGTTTCGATGAATCAAAAGTTCGCGTCGGCGAGGGCGCCGACGCCAACACGCGAGGGCGCGTGCGCTCCCCAGAGTTGCAGGCCGACGCCGTTTTCTTACTCCGTGTATATACCCCGTTGTACGCGGACCTCCCCGGTGATTGCGATCCGCGGGAAAAAATTTGTCCCGCGCCCTAAATTTCGACGTGAATTTTTGGCGCTTCGTTCGGATTCCAGACAAATTTCTCAGCGCCGGTTGCTGATGACTACATCCCATCAAAGGCGCGGCTCTGGCCGGGCCGTTGGCCCTGAAATGGCTGCGCACGTGCTTCCAAATGATGTCGGTAAGGGAATGACACCACTGCGCCGCCAGCCTTCAAAACAAGTCTTCCACAACATTTGCCGCCTGCACGCGGTCGTTCAATTCTTCGAGCGCGACGTCGCAGAAGGCGGCGGTCAGCGGAATCGTGCGGGGGCCTTTTGTCGTATTGAAGACGACCTCATCCCACTGGATGGACGCTATAGCGCGGTTGAACTTTGCCACGGAGCGCCCCCGGAAAAATGCGCGCGTGCTGGAGGGCGGCTGGAAGATGGCGTTCTTGATTTCCTCTTCAGTGAGAAACCTGCGGGAGGCACAGGCGCGCACAGTCTCGTAATGAAGCCCGGCGACGGGATCGATGTTGTGGTATTCGAGGTCGATCGACTGGAGCCACGGATCGCTCCAGTCCAGTTTCTCCTCCTCGCGGAACGTGCTTAGGAGGTACTTCTTGGCCACCCAATCGAGCCGGTCGGCGCAACGCATCGGGTCGATCTGCAAATCGTTGAGCACGGCCTCCCACTCCTTGAGAATCCAGGGCGCATCTTCCTGGAGTCGGTCGCAGTGCTTTTGCGCGGCGGCGAGATAGAGGCGCTGAATATCGATGGCGGAGATCTTGCGCCCGTCGGCGAGCTCGACGATCCAGTCATAGCTTGGATCGCGGCTGATCGATTTGGTCGCCTCGACGGCGTTGGCCAGTTCGATGATCGGCGCGCAGCCTTTCTCAATGAGTTCGAGCACCAGCGAAGTCGTTCCGATCTTGAGCGCGGTGGCCACCTCGCTCATGTTTGCGTCTCCGATAATACAATGAAAGCGGCGGTATTTTGAAGTGTCCGCGTGCGGTTCGTCGCGCGTGTTCACGATGGGCCGGCGGTTCATCGTGTCGATGGAAATGAGCACGCTGAAGAAATCCGCCCGCTGCGAGATCTGAAAAATGCCGGGTTGCGGCTGGCCGTTCTCGCATTCCAAGCCCATCTTGCCCGCGCCGGCGTAGATCTGGCGGGTGACCAGAAACGGAGCCACGCCGGTGACGATGCGATCCCACGGCACCGCGCGTTCCATCAGGTAGTTATCATGGCAGCCAAACGAGTGGCCGACGAAATCGGTGTTGTTCTTGTAAAGGCGCACCTCGCACGGGCCGTTCATGCGCATATTGCGCCGGCGCGCGCACTCCCACAGGACGCGCTCGCCCGCCTTGTCCTGCGCGACGATCTCGCGCAACGTGGTGCATTCCGGTGTGCTGTATTCCGGGTGCGCATGGTCGTTGTAGAAGCGCGCGCCGTTGCTGAGAACCAGGTCGCTCTTGATTTCCTCGAAGCTGAGCGGGCGTTGCTGGTCGATTTCGAAATAGGCGGCTTCGTCGGTGTCCTGAAGCAATTCCGCGGCGCGAAATCCGCGCGCATCCCGGTGCGGGTCTTCGAGTTCGTAATCCCACTTCATCGACGCGCCGTGCTCGGTGTAGCTGCGGACGATCTCTATCGATTCCTGCACCACGTCCACCTGCTCCTTGCCGGCGACAGTAATGCCATATTCCGTCTCGATACCGAAGACTCTTTTCATCCGATAACCCGCGCCTTTCTTACACCCCGCTAGATAACATGCGTGCGCGGCGTCGTCTTGGCTTCCGTTCCCGCACGGATCGGCGCGACGCGCACAACATTCTCCGCATCGTAGTCGATCAGCTTCAGCCAATCCTCCGTAATATCCGTCGGCGGAAAGATATCGTTTTCCAAGTATTCGGAATCGAGCGAAATGCGCAGATCGGCTTCCCTGATCCCCTGTTCCTGTCCGGTGGCAATGGCCCGCTTGATGGCGACGCCCTTGGCGCGTTCGACGATGGAGGCAATGATCGCGCCGCTGACCAGATCGCCGCGGTAGAGCACCTCCTTGCGTCCGCTGCGCAATGTGACCTCCAGGAACTTGTTCTCGTCGCGACGGGAAAACTGCGAGTCGATCAATTGGTCCACGAGGCACTCGATCGCTTCCTGCACTCCGCCGGCTTGCTCGATCAGTTGCGAGTCGTACGGCAGCGACGGGGTGAGATAGATTTTGTAAATCTCGCGCGAGCCTTCGCGGGTGGGGCGGTTCACCTTGATCTTTCGGTCGATTCGCCCCGGGCGCAGCACCGCGGGGTCGATCAAATCCGCCCGGTTGGACGCCAGGATGATGACCACCTCATTCAGTGAATCGATGCCGTCCATTTCCGCGCAGAACATCGGCACGAGCGTGGAGAGAATGCTTGAGTATCGCGTTGCGCGGCGCGTGCCCAAAACGCTCTCGGCTTCGTCAATGAACAGGAACGGCAGGAAACCCTCCCGCCGTTTCTCGCGCGCGGTGGTAAAGATTTCACGCACGATCCGCTCGCTCTCGCCCACCCACATGTTGAGAATCTCAGGCCCCTTGATGTGCATGAAATACTCATGCATATCCGCGCCGGTCTGCGCCTTGAGTTTGGCGGTCAGATTGTAAGCGGTCGCCTTGCCAATCAACGTCTTTCCGCACCCCGGCGGCCCGTAAAGCAGGAACCCCTTCGGAGTGCGGTGCTGGAACTTGGTAAACAACTCCGCGTGCAGCAGCGGCAGCTCCACGGCATCCTTGATCGCCTGCAACGCTTCGTGCTGACCGCCGACCCTCTCCCATGGCAATTCCGGCACGTTGTCCAGGTAGTAATCGTCCGAGTGCGGGCGGGAAAGCAACTCCACGGCCACCCGGTAGTTCGAGTCCACGCGAACCTCGTCGCCTTGCTTGAGGTTCTGGGATATCAGGTCCGTGCCCCGTTGCAGAACCAGCGACTGCACGCCGTGCTCGGTGCCGACGCGCAGGCGATCCTCGGCGAGCACCTCGGTGACCTTGGCCACCGGTCCGCTGACATCGTACCCGAGGTCTCCTACAATTGCGAAAGCTTCGTTGACCAGCACGCGCGTGCCTCGTTTGAGCGTCTCGATGCTCACCCGCGGGTCGGCGTTGCAGTAGTAGTCGGCGCCTCCCACCACGATCTGCGCGGTGTTCCGATTGGGAGCGCCCAGGAAAGTCCCGATGCGGTTGGCGGGCGCCGTCAGCTTCTGGATGATCTGCTCCATCTTTTCGATGGCCTGCCGCGCCTCGGCCATGGTGGTCTCCTGCTCGGAGACCAGGGTGCGGATATCCTCCAGTTCCCGCTGCACCGGATGCCCCGAAGGAATGGATGAAATTGCCCGGTCAATCCGCTCCACAGGGCTCAGATCTTCCTCACCGGTGAATCTTTGAAAGGATGGAGAATCACGCATTCAAGAACATTACGGGGGAGTCGGGCCGAACGGTTGCCAAAATACGCGGAGCGGTGAAATCAGGCTCGCATGCTGCCAATTTCGTCCTTATCCTCGCGCAATGCCTTACCTTAACATTCAGACCAACGTGTCATTGCCGCCCGAAAAGGAATCGGCGTTGCTGGCTGCGGCTTCAAGCGCGATCTCTTCCGGCCTGGGCAAACCGGAAGCCTACGTTATGGTTTCAGTGAACCCGCACCGGGTCCGGTTTGCCGGTTCGGAAGAGCCTGCAGCCTTTCTCGAACTAAAGAGCATCGGGTTGCCGGCGAAGTTGACCGCCGTCGCGGCATCGCTGACGAAACTGGTCTCCGAACACCTGGCTGTACCGGCCGGACGCGTGTTCATCGTTTTTGGCAACATCCCGCCCACGCACTGGGCGCACCAAGGCGATACGTTCGCGTAAAAAGGAGCGATCGGACGCATCGATGCCGCATCCGGGGAGCGCACGCGCCCCCGCGTGCGGCCTTTGGCGCCCTCGCCAAAGGCATCTTCGCTCAAGAAGCTGGCATTCAACCGATGAACCACGGATTACACGAATGAACACGGATAGGTTTCACCCGTTCCAATCCGTAAACTCCGTGGTTTCGATGAAGCGAAAGTTCACGCCGGCGGGCGCGCCGACGCCAACACGCGATTGTTTGCGAGGTACCGAAAGAAATTCGTTCGGCACCTGAAACTCCCTGGCTTACTTTAACCGGCCCCAAGCGCCTTCACTGGCCCGTCGAGCGTTGCACGCACCTTGCGCGCCAGATGTGGCGGCATGAACGGCTTTTGCAGGAAGGGTGTTTGCGGCGCGATATTGTAATTGCCGAAGACCATTTCCTCGACGTATCCGGAAGTGAACAGGATGCGGGTTTCCGGTTGGCGTTCCTTTAGCCACTCCGCCAGTTCTTTTCCGTTGGAACGCGGAAGAACGACATCGGCAAAAAGCAGGTCGATCTTTAGAGCGGGACTCTGGAGTACGATTTCCCTTGCTTCTTCGGCGCTCTTTGCTTCAAGCACCGTGTAGCCAAGCTTGCGCAGGATATAGACAGCCAGTCCGCGCACGCCTTTTTCGTCTTCCACCAGCAGGACGGTTTCGGCGCCGCCCAGACCGCTGAGGTCTTCCATGCGCGGTTCCTCGCGGGCAACCCGCTTGCCATCGGCGTCCGCCTGGGGTAGGAAAATGCGGAAAGTAGTGCCGAGGCCGGGGGCGCTGTCGCAGAAGATATGGCCGCCGCTCTGCTTGACGACACCATAGCAGGTGGCCAGTCCGAGGCCGGTGCCACGTCCCGGCTCCTTGGTGGTAAAGAACGGTTCGAAGAGATGATCCCTCACATCGGAGGGCATCCCGGTGCCGGTGTCGCGCACCACCAGCTTGACCCATCGTCCGGCGGGGATCTCGTCGTCGGTCAACACGCCGGCGTCGTCCGCCGTGACAACCACACTGCTCGTCTGCATGGTAATCACGCCGCCGGCGGGGATGGCGTCTCTCGCGTTCAAAGCCAGGTTCAAGAGCACTTGCTCCAACTGCCCGGCATCGGAGCGCACCATGCACGGTTCCGGCGACGGCGCCACCACAATGTGAATTTGATCCCCGACAAGCCGGCGCAGCATCGGTTGCATCTCCGTGATGACGGAGTTGATATCCAGCACCTTCACTTCGAGCGCCTGGCCGCGGCTGAAGGCCAGGAGTTGGTGCGTCAACGACGCCGCGAACTGGCCGGCCTTGCGGATTTCGGCGATGCTCCTGGATTCCGGGCTGGTCGGGTCCACCTGCGTGAGCAGCATGTCGCTGTAGCCCAGGATCGCGGTGATGATATTGTTGAAATCGTGCGCCACGCCTCCGGCCAGTCTGCCCACGGCTTCCATCTTTTGCGTCTGCACTGTCTGCCCCGCCGCGCGTTTGTGTTCGGTAATATCCCGCGCAATGGAGGCGATCCCGGTGACCACGCCGCGTTCGTTGCGGATCGGCGCTTCGGTCACGGACACGCAAATCCGTTTGCCGTCCTTGCGCAGCCGGGGCACTTCGACGTTCTGGATGCTCTGTCCCGAACGAACCTTGCCGAGTTGCCGGATGAATTCATCCATTTGTTCGGCCGGGACCAGCGTGCTCGCGTGACGGTTAATCATTTCCGGCGCGGTGTACCCGTAAATCCGTTCGGCGCCCGCGTTCCATGAAACGACCATGCCGTCTACGGTTTCGCTGAAGACGGCGTCGTCCGAAGCCGCAACGATGGCGGCCAGCTCGCTTTGTAAACGGTGCGCCCGTTTTGCTTCCGTGAGATCGCGCAGGTATGCCGTGAAAAGCGGACGTCCATGCACCTGCACTTTGGCGATCGCTATCTCCGCCGGAAACTCATGACCGTTGGATCGAATCGCGTTCATTTCCGAGCGCCGCCCGTAAGAGGCTCCAGCGGCGTTGTAAAGCGGCAGGCCGTTGCAAGGCCCGCTTCGCATCGACTCTGGAACGATCAGTTCCGAGAGCGGGCGCCCGAGCACCTCCGCGCGGCGATACCCAAACGTGCGTTCAGCCGCCGGGTTCCATTCGATGACCTGCCCCCGGTGATCGAACGTGATAATGCAATCCAGGGCGGACTCCAGGATGGCGCCCTTCCGGGCCACCGCATCCCTCAACGACTCCTCAGCGAGCTTGCGTTCCACCAGATAGCCGAGCTGGTTTGCCATCGAGCCGAGCGTCTGAAGCAACTCGCGATCCGGTTCGAGCGTTTTTGGGCTGAAGAACTCCAGCACATGCATCACTTCGCCGCCCACCTTGATCGGTATTCCGAACGCGGAGTTCATCCCATACTTCGCTGCGACCAAGGCGTTTACCGTGAACTCCTCCTCGGAAAAATTAACCACCCATGCGGGTTCGCCGGTTTGCCATACCCGCCCGGCCAGCCGGACTCCCGGGGCGAACGTGACTTCCTGGGTCGCATTCTGAAACTCCGCGATGTCGATGCCCCGGGCGTGCCAGATTTCCACGCATTTGAGGACGTTTTCCGACGCGACCACCTCCCAAACCGCGCCCATGTTCCATTCCAGCAGATCGCAGATTGCTTGCAGGAGCTTCGGACGGGCCTCAACCACCGAAGCCGACTCCCCCAGGATTTTCACCGTGGCATATTGGAGGGAGCGCCTCAATTCCGCCCATCGCCGCTCATGGATATCGGTTGCCATTCCCTCCAGATAGAGGATTGCCCCCGTCTCGTCCCGGATGGCGCGGATGGTGTGGGAAATCCAGACGGTGCGTCCATCGGAGCGAACCACTTCCGCTTCAAAATCGGTTACGTTGTTCTGGGTCTGGAGCGCGCGCACCATCTCGGCCCAGCGCACGCCATCGGCAAAGAACTGACGGGCCGGCCAGCCGGAAGTCTCGTTGAGCAGCGCCTGCGGCGTTTCCCTGCCCAGCATGCGCGCCATGGCTGGATTGGCGGTGATAAAGCTTCCGTCCTCGGTGCTTTGAAACAGGCCATCCAAGGCATTGTCGAAAATCGCCTGGTAGTTAACCTGCACTTCCTCGACCTGCGCGGCGAGATGCTGGCGTTCGGCCAAGTCGGACAGTTTCATCTGGGCCGCCGTCGTGAGGCGATGCCCGCGGATCGTCAACAGCCCCGCCAGCGCGAACAAGGTTCCCGACACCAGGAACTCGGTGGTGCCCAGAGTGGCGGCGGCGTACAGCCCGACCGCGATCGCCAGGATTACCAGCCCGGCCAGAATGATGTCGTCTCGTTTGCGCGACGCGGCGAGTTCCGGATTTGAGCAGGACTGCATAGTTGTTCTGGGGCGAAACTACTCCGAGGTGTAACTCTGCTCGACGCGCTGAGCTACGTCCTCGTAACCGTAGTCTACCTCATAAATTTGTTTAAAGCAATCGAGAGCTTTTTCACGCTGCTCCATCCGGTCGTAGAGCAGGCCCAGCCTGTAGACGATCTCTTTCTTCACCGCGTCCATGCTCATGAGCTCGCTCGCGGCCTGGTCGAACTGCTTGACCGCAAGGTCGAACATCGCCTTGCCGACATAACACTGGCCGAGGTCTTTCATCGCCTTGACCCGAACATTGGGATTTTGCTTTGCCTTCTGCAATTCCGGGATCGCTTCTGTAAAGTGACCGGCGAACATCAACTGTTCGCCCAGCTCGTACTTGAACACCAGATCGGTCGGGTTGCGTTCCACCCGCTTGCGCGATTCGTCGAGCTTCATTTCGATCTTCTGCTGTTGGAGTTCCTCAATCTCTTGAAGCACACGCGGACTTTCTTCGTGCTCCTCTCCGGCCAGTTCCAGCCACTCCCGGCGTTGTTTGATCCCGTCCTCAACCTGCTTCAACTGGATGTCGGAGATCTTGCGGAGCAGCCAGCCGTCCGCTCCTTTGGCCACTTCGTTGGCGTAGTTGTACCAGGCGAGCGCGTCTTCGAGATCGTCGCCTTGCTCATAAAGACCGGCGATGCGGCGGGCCAGATCGAGGCTTTCCGGGTGCAGTTCCAACTGGTGACGCAGTTCTTCGACCTGTTCGGCAATGATTTCGTCGCTCTTGACCACCCGGTTCTTTTGTTCCAGCGCGGCGGCTTCATCCTTGTTCTTGATCAGGTCCCGGTAGTCCTTGGCGGAATCCCAGCCTCCTGATTTCATGGTCGTCGCCGCCGCGGCGTCCTTGGAACGCTTGGCGGCAATCAGGTCGGCGGGGTTGACCTCCAGGATCTTGCTGTAGGTTGCCGACGCCTTGTCCGAATCGCCGTTTTCAAAGTACAGATCGCCCAGTTCATGGAGCACTTTCGTGTCCTTCGGGTCCGCATCCACCAGTGTTTGAAGGGCGAAGACCGCGGTTTCGTAATACTTGAGCGCAACGGCGGCTTCCTTCAGAAGATGATTGCCTTGCGAACTGCGCGGGTCGTTCTCCAAGACCTTTTCCGCAAGTTCAAGGGCGGCAGCCGGATCTTTCTTGAGCAGTTGTCCCCCTTTGAGCGCCTGAGCGCTGAAGCCGCTAAAAAGGTTCTTTTTGCCCTTGGTCGCCGCGATTTGCGCCCGGCGCAGGATTTTCCGCCCGTCCAAAAACTCCGGGCAGTCTTTTAGAACAGCCTGCAAGAGAGAGATCGCGTAGGCGTAGTTGTGCAATTCCACGGCGGTGATGGCTTTGAGCCAAAGCGCGCGAAGATTATCTGGAAGCTCTTTTTCGGTCTTGATGGACATACGGAGGGTGAAGGAAATCTGCTTCGGAAGGCTGGATCTCGCATTTCGAAATCCGCAATCCCGAAACAAGGTTACCGCATTCGAGCACGGAATTGCAACGGAGAAGGTGCGTCGTCGTCGGATTCTTCTGTTTGGGTAAGCAGCGGTTTCGAATTCGGGTGGGGCTTTGGCGGTCGCGCCAGCGTCGTGGAGTGCGGCAGTCTTGTCTTTCCATTACCCACAAGTTTGCAAACCGGACGCACGAGTAAGGACGGCGCCCCGATTGCTGTCATCCTGAGCCTGCGAAGGATCTCACGAAGCGATACGGACGTTCTTATCGGTCGGCACGGAATCGGAACTGGCGGCTCATCGCGCGGCGCTGTCAGCTTCGAGAACGGTGAATGGGAGCACAACGCTGGCTGGAGTGGCGTGAGATCCTTCGCAAGCTGCCAATGAACCTGCCGGTTGCGGACAGGCGTTCAGCGCCAACGGCGCGACCGCAATGTAGCCTAGTGCCAATGCCTTTAAGGAAATCGGGAACTGTGCGAACGCATCGATCCGAAGGGGAGCGCGGGCATCCTGCCCGCATCAGCCTGCATCTTGCCGGCGTCCGGGAGAAACCGCTCGTTTGCGTTCTACTGCGCAGGCCTCCGGCAAGATGCCGGAGGCAGCGGGCTGGAAGCCCGTGCTCCCCTTCGACTCCTTGCGCGTCTGTATTTTCGGGGGTGGACTCGTTAGAAGTTTCCGCTGTAGAGGGCGTTGTTATTTCCTTACAGGCATTGAGCCTAGGGCCCTGTATCACGATTAGCGTCGCATCTGCCGGAGGCGATTTTTCGATTTTTCAAGGAGCGAACGAGCGGCAATATCCCCATGGATCTTGCCCGAGTAAGCAACGCGGAAAAATCGGAATAGCGCCTCCGGCCCTTCGGGTTGCGATGAAAATGGGCTGGCGGCTGCGTTGCGGCTCGGTTACAGCCCGCAGCGGGGATGCGCCCTCACCGCGCCTTGCCGGCAGCCCATTTTGATCGCAACAGATGCGACGATATTCGTGATACAGGGCACTAGGATGCCTCAAGCCCTTATTCCCGCGCCTTGGAATCGATCCAGATCGTCACCGGACCGTCGTTGACGAGTGCGATCTCCATCATGGCACCGAATTCCCCGGTCGGAACCGGTTTGCCCAGTTCGCGCTCCATGGCCTCCACGAACTGCTCATAGAGCGGAACAGCCGTCTCCGGACGGGCGGCGCGGATATACGACGGGCGGTTGCCCTTCCTGGTACTCGCGTGAAGCGTGAATTGGCTGACGACCAGCACCTCGCCCCCGTTTTCCTGCACCGAGCAGTTCATTACCCCGGCTTCATCCGGAAACACACGCAGGCGAGCGATCTTGCCGGTCAGCCACGCCACGTCCTCGGGGCTGTCGGCTTCCTCAATGCCGAGCAGAACGAGCAGTCCTCGCCCGATTTCAGAGCGAAGCTCCCCGGCGATGCTGACCGAAGCACGGCTGACGCGTTGAACGAGGACTCTCATACAAGGGCGATACAATTAAAATGAAAGACGGCGGAGGAGGGTCGCACGAAGCACGCCAAGAAAAAAAGAAGGCGCGAGGGTCAACCTCGCGCCTTCCACCGACAGAACGCCCTATTAGAACGTCATTCCAACGCCGCCACTGAAGACCCAGTCGTTATGACGACCGGCGTCCTGCGTGGCAACAGCCCCGTTCAGGTGGTAATAGGTTGCCGACGTGTTGAAGGTCCAGGTGCCGAACCGCGCCGGAACCGGCAGGGCGACAGCGATGTTCGGTCCCACCGCGATGTAACCGAGTGTGGTCCCCGCGTAGAACCCCCCGCCGCCGAGACCGACGGTCGCCGGCAGCGAGAGCGTCACAGGCCCCATGGCCGGCGCGGCGGGAGCTACTCCGACCTCGAAGTAGTTGCCCCGCGGCCCCTGGAGACCGGCGGCTCCAGTGAGTTCACGCAGATAGGTGAAATGCGGATGCAAAGCGAACTTGCTGAGCAAACCGGAATCGTCGTATGCCAGATTCACATTCAAGTTGCGCGAGGCCGCAAACGCATCGGCCGGGCTGTCGAACTCATAGTATGAGGTCGTCAACGTGAAGTTCTTTGCGAGCGTGACGGCGATACCCGGCATCCAGTCGAATTCATACCACGACGGGTTCTTGGTGAGAGGCGGGTTGCCCGGGGGCACCGCGTAATGAGACTGGACGCTTGCCCAGATGCCCATCTGCGCGGCCACCTTGTTGACAAACCCGGAACCCTCATAGAGGCTGGCAAAGAGATCTGCGTAAGGTTGCGCGATCAGCCCTTGGTTTTCCTGCATCAGGCCACGGGTAAAGTAGGCCGAGACGAAGTTGACCCCCGCATCGCCCGAGATTGCGGTATCGGTCTTGGGCGTGACAACGGGCGCGACTTCCTTGCCAGTGCTTTCCGTTCCGGCAAGCAATGCTCCTGGAAGAGCCAGCAGGCCAATGGAAGCGACGCTCGCGCAAATCGCAGTTTTCAGGGTGTAGTATTTTTGCATGTGTGTGTTTCTTGTATTGGTTGTTTATCGCCGGGTTACCAGCGATTTCCGCTCATAGCACGTGATATGCCATGGCGAGTTAAATCCAATTTACAAAAGGTTTAATGCGGTGGCAAATTCATTTTTCCGGCGAATGCATCCCAAGACTCCGTTAGGAACGCCCTGTTCCTGACAAAATTTCGCCTTTTCTGCGCGCCAATGGCTAAATAAAGCCATTTTAGTGCTCCCGGCGCGAGTCCTGCGACCTGCAATGAGAGCGGCAGAGATTCTGTCGCCACGGAACA
>Ga0316222_1001234_pt1 | contig 32396 bp, 20 predicted proteins | sample TBH18011metaG_FD_206008 | JGI IMG/M metagenome (GOLD analysis project Ga0316222, IMG submission 206008) | Freshwater microbial communities from Trout Bog Lake, Wisconsin, USA - TBH18011 | ecosystem: Environmental > Aquatic > Freshwater > Lake > Hypolimnion/Profundal zone | place: USA: Wisconsin... | reverse complement strand
CCGCCCGTCGTGGTTCCCGGGCTTGGCTCACCTCCTCGGCGGGATGCTCGTTTAATGCTCGGGTGTGTCGCAGACCTTCTTGGCCTCGACATCGAGCGACAGAACTCTGACTTCCCCGGGGACCATCGAGAGCTGATAAGCCGCCGGCATTCCTTCGCCTTTCTTACCGACAATCGGATAGACCTCCCGGGAAAATTCGGCGGCCAGGTTCAGCCTAAGCGCCTTGGCGTCGGTGGTGTTGAGGTTGAACAGGCAGAGCACTTTTTGTTCCGGGGTCGTGCGCAGGAAGGCATATACCTGGTGGTCGCCAACCTCGAGGCGGCGGTACTCGCCATGACGCAGGGCCGCGCTGCCCAAACGGGCGCGGATCATATTGCGGTGCCACGAGAGCAGCGACTCCGGATCCTTGCCCTGGTCTTCAGCATCCTTCCAGAGCAACGGCCGCCGCATATTCGTGTCCCTTCCGTTCTGGCCTTCCATGCCGATTTCCTCGCCATAATAGACGTAGGGAATCCCCCACTCCAGCAGGTTCAAAGCGGTCGCCAGCCGGATCTTCCGCATGTCCTTGTTATAGCGGGTCATGCTCCGGGAGCCGGCGTTGTCGTGATTCACCAGAAAATTGGCCGGTACAAACCCCCGGGGCAGATTCTGGCAAAAATAGGAAATGTTGCTGTCGATCGCGTCGCCGTCACCACGCTCGATGGAGTTCGCCACGCTGCCCGGGAAACTGAAGTTGAAGCAGGCCGTCAACTCGTCCCCATTCCCGTAATACTCCTTCATGAGGTCATTGCTGGCCCAGGCTTCCCCCACCAGATAACGGTCCCCGGTATATTCGCCGGCGGTCTTGCGGAGTTCTTTCAGGATGCGATGGGTGCCCTGGGTGTCGGTAGTTTGTTTGCCCTCCTCAATCAGATAGCGCACCGCATCGAGCCGAGTGCCGTCAAAGCCCAGATTGAAGTAGAAACGCATGACGTTTTGCATTTCCTCGACGACCAGCGGATTGAGATAGTTCAGATCGGGCATGCCGCGCCCAAAATGAGCGTAATAGAACCCGGTCTCGGTCCGGGTCCACTCCCGGCTCCCGCCTTGCGGGGGCGATTCGCTCCAAACGTAGAAATCGCGCAACAGCGCATTGGTGGCGGAACGCGAGTTCAGAAAAAAGGGATGCGCTGACGAACTGTGGTTCGGTACCACGTCAAATAGGATCTTCATGCCTCGTTGGTGCGCCTGCTGCACGACCGTTTTCAACAGGCTCATGTCGCCGAGCCTCGGATCCACCTTGTAATACGATTTTGCATCGTAGCGGTGCGTGGAGTTGGCGTCAAAGAAAGGCGACAGCCAGAGCGCGGTTACGCCCAGGGACGTCTTCGAATCGGCTTTCCCATCGTTGAGATAGTCCAGGTGATTGAGCACACCCCTCAGATCGCCGTGCCCGTCCCCATCCGAGTCCGCAAAACCATCGAGCCAGATGTGATAAAACACGCTGTCCTGGTACCACTTGGCGGCGTTGGTCAGGCCGGAATCGACCTTGACCACTCCGGGATGGTTGGGGTCAACCTGCTTCAGCTCGGCAATAGATTTTACTCGCCCGGTCAATTCAGCCTTCACCGGGTCGGCGGCTGACACGGGCAGCGCCACCAGAAACAGGCCCAAACCGAGGCCCGCAATGACGGAAACGAAACCGGATCGCCCGCCGTTTTGCCGACGGTCATTGGGGGGCGCTACGTTGCGGCTGCGGCCCGCGCCGCTACCGGAAACTCCGTGGGATGCATTCATGAGTGGAAGGGGCAGACCTTCTTCAAGGTTGAACCAGCCCCTGCTGGAAATAGGACCAGTGTGAGACGCACCACGCCGAGGTCGGATCATCGCGCCGCCTTTGCCCCAATGGGCGACATTTGGCCCGTGTTGGCGTTAAAGCTGCCAGCCCCGGCGCCCTCGGCCTTCATGGCCACCCGAAACAACTGGACCCCCAGCACCCGGGGATCCTGCGAGCCTGAATTAGTCTTCTGCGGCACCCAACCCTGGCAGCGGATCTCCGCCTCCAGCGTGTCGCCTTCGGCGGGCGGCAGCTCCGCCGCCAGCACCGCCTCGCTCTTGAGCGGAGCAACTCGCTTCCCGCCGACATAGAGGCCCGCCTCGGCATTGAGCGCCGACGCTGGAACGCTCATCTCCAGGCGGATCGAATACCGCTTCCCGGGCACCACGGGCAGCAGCAGGCGCGATTTGTCGAGCGACCACCGGAACGGCCGGTCCGTCTTTTCCGGATCATGAAAACCCTCCAGGCAGGCGCCGTCGGCGGGGCCCCCAACGTCGAGCTGGTATGCCAAGCGCGCGGTCTCGGTCCACGCCACAGGATTTTCCTCATTGAGGCCCGCCTGGGTCTTCTTCCCGGCCAGGTTCTTCACGCGAAAACCCCCTTCGGCCTGGTTGGCCGACAGGATCGCCGAAATAACGTTCGAGCCGACCGAGACATGCAGTTTGTTGCGGTTGAACGAGCACGCCTGGACGATGGCTCGCCCGGCATCGATCTGGAGCGCGGGCGCCCCGACGCCCCCATTGTCCCAGTCCAGAAAATGGCACGCGCTCGCCGTCAGTTGACCTGCCGCACCGCGCATCCACAGGCACCGGTCAATCGGTCCCCAAAACGAGCAGTTCACCAGGCTCACCGTCCCTTCGAGTTCCGGCCCGATTTCCACGCAGATCGAGTTGGTGCTGCCCCAGCGCCCCACAAATTCCCCATTCGAGATCAGCAACCCCGGCGGTTGCGCCTGCTCCACCACCACCGCCCGCTGGCACGAATCGGCCCCCAGGCCGAGAAAATTGCCGTTGGCGCTCCCGGACTTCGACTGCGAAAACTTGTACCCGATGCCGTAACCAAAACAGAACGTGTTATGGACATAGTGCCAATCGGTGCGCGCCAACTCGAAGGCCACCCCTTGCGTGTTCACCCACTTGCAGTACGGATCTTCCGGCTGGTAGGCCACCCCGAACGGCCAGAAATGCACGTTCTCGATGTGCCCGATATCGTAGCACTCGTCCACGTAAATCCCCCGCTTGCTCGGGTAACCGGTCACATTGCGGACCAGGTGCCGCGCGGCCCGCACGAGCTGAATCGCCTCGTAGGGGTTCAGAAAGCAACAATCACGGATCCCCACGTTCTCATGCCCGTCACCCGACACGCACGGCGGATACGGAATCGGCGGCACGTCGGTCTGTTTCCACTCAGGATAAACCACCACCAGCCCGGCCAGGGCCGCATTGTCCCCGTTCAACCGGATGAACGGCGGCCCCGCCGCGGACCCCCGTCCGGCGTAGGCGAGCAACACCGATCCATTGGCCGCGGTTCCGTTCCGGGGGCCGGGGTTGGGTGGCACCCGGTAGATGCCCTCCAGGGTCACGTTGGCCGGAATCGAAAGATGCCCGTTGATGCGGAATCGTCCCGCCGGCACTTCCACGATCCCGCCGCCAGCCTTGCCCGCCTCATCCAGCAACTTCTGGAACACGGCGGTGCCATCCTCCTGCCCATCGCCATGGGCTCCCGCCTCCACCACGTTCCCATGAATGCCATGGAGTTGGCCCCAGGCCGGCCTCGTCCCCCCAAGCAGGCTGAGGACCACGGCCAGGCCGATCGTAACTGGGTTCATCATGCGCATGACGGCCATTGTGATTACCCTGCTAAAGGGGTCGAGTTAATTTTCACGGCGGTATCCCAAACCGAGATCTCCCAGCTCCGTAGCTCTCCCAACTCCGTAGGAGCGAAATGTTTATAGAAACCGTCCACCTAAAGGAATGACCAAGCTCCGTAGAAGTGCCGAATCACACAAAAGTCTCGCAGAGAACGAATTGCATCATGAATTAACATCGTGCCCTATACGACCGGCGGAATTTCTGGACGAGCCTCGATTCTGAGGGATACCCCCAGCGTTTTATATGACTTTTTAATACCTTGACTTCCACGCCGTTCCTGCCACAATGCACTTATCGGAAGGGCATTGCCTATCAGATTTATGCACGCCGTTAAACGAACCAATAAATGGGGGGCCGTTGATCAATCGTTAGGCGTATGTGGCGCATCGCATTCATTCTGGTTTTACTAGCTTTGGCTGGTTGCAGCCAGAATCCCGACGAGCAGCCAAAGATTTCCGACTTGGCTGGCACATGGATTCCAATTTCCAGTTCAGCCGTTTCAGCCACGCAGTTCTTGCGTTTGAGCGCCGACCATACTTTTCTTGCCACAAATTTTCCGGGCCAGTCTATGTCTGGCCAAGCCAAGCCACTTTCGGGCGGCGGGACATGGAGACTTGAGCCAGATCATGCCGCGTGGATTGTAGAGTTGAGCTACACACAAACGGCATACGGAGATAGATGGACTGTTTATCATCCGAAATCGCCATATCTGTTGACATCTCCGCTCATTGATGCGGAAGATAACGGCATTCAGGCACACCGAGTGGAGGATTTGACTAGATGATGAAACATACGCCTAACAAATCGCCGGAGCCAACGCCGGTTGGCGCTGTCAGTTCCGCTTCGCGGTTCGCGGTTTTTTGGTCCGGCGCGGCTCAGCCTTTTTCGTAAGCCGTGAAGAAACTCCTCGTCCTCGCCATCGTTTGTGCTCTGCTTTTGGCAGTCATCGGCGCGGTCGCATTCCTTCGACCTCCATCGCTTCAGTCGAGTGCTCGACGTGCTTGGAAGGAACGAAGCATCGCTGACATTGCCTCACGTGTCGCCGCCGCATCATGGCCGACCAATGAGTTCGCCCGCCTTAAACCCGTGGGCACGAATGAGCCGAGTGATGATGCCTGTTGGCTAACGGACCAGATCATTCTGACCCGCAAGGGTGAGTGGCTGGCGTATGCCAACAGTTGCCAAAAGCAGGACGGGGGCATTGCTGACATTTTTCTGGCGCGCGGGTCGGATGGGAGCTGGTATTACTCCACTTATCATTTCTGCGTCGGCATGGTGGTTCTGCGCATGGATGAACAGCCGGAGGATTTGGCCACGTTCGCCAAGACCTACTTTTTGCAGGCGTTTGACGGGCAGTCGGACGATTGCCTCCAGAAGACATGGCCACTGACCACCAGATGAGAGCTTCAACAGCTAACAACCGCAGGCAGCGGCCCCATGGTTTTGCCCTTTTCGCCAACCCGCGATCGTTTGAGCACCGCTGGCCCCAAACGCTCGATAATTGTGAGACACTGGCGCTTCTGCCAGGCAGGAGGGAGCAGATCGTATGGGTGAGTTGAAATCAGCACCTGCACCTGACCCGGCTGCGATCAGTGCAGCCGGCGCCAACGACCGGATCCGGGTGGCGATTATGGGCTTAGGGTATTCCTGTCCTCAATCTGGCGCCGAGCACCTCGCTGGCATCCAGCACAGTTCCAAAGAGAATAACACCCAAATCATCGCCGCCAGCGACCCCTGCTCCAAGTTGCAGCACTGGGCAGCGCGGGAGGCCAATCTAAGCGCGTCCCAGATCCATGCGGATTATCGCAAGCTGCTGGAGCGACCGGACGTGGACGCAGTGGTCATCTGCGACCCTGACCATCTGCACGGCCGGATGGTCCTCGACGCCCTGGATGCCGGAAAGCACGTTTACTGTGATCCACCTTTCACTCGCTATTTGGAGGAGGCCTTTCAGGTCAGGGACAAAGTCAGAAGCAGCGGGAAGACATTCCAACTTGGCGTTGTGGGTTGTTCCGCGGGAGCCTGGCCGCGCTGCGCGGACCTCATCAAAGCCGGACGCATCGGCACCCTGGTCTGGATTCAGGGCTACTATTGCCGAAACAGCGCGACCGGCGAATGGAACTTCCCCATCGATTCGGATGCCACCCCTGCCACGGTCAACTGGGAGCAGTGGCTTGGACCAAACCGGCGCGGCCTGGAATTCTCGCCCGAGTTCCTTTTCCGCCCCGAGAAGTATTACCGCTTCAGCGCCGGACTGCTGGGCAGAATAGCTTCGCACCGTCTTTATCCCCTGATGCTTGCCAGCGGCGCCCCCGAGTTCCCCAAACGCGTCGTTTGCCATTCCACCAGCCCGGTACGCGTTGACCCGGCCGAGGAGGGCGTGCCCATACGGGATGTCCCGGAACACGTCCAGTTCATCGCCGAGTTCCCCGGCGGCTACACCATTGCCATCGTGTGCAGTTCACTCAACGCGAAAAGTCCGGGTTTCATGGTCTATGGTCACCAAGCGACGCTCCAAGTGGGCACCAGTGGAGAGTCGATTAAGCTGGTGCCCGAAAAGGAGTTTCCTCAGGAGGATTCTCCAAACCAGTGGACAGGGCTGCAACCGGAGGATATCCGGCTCCATGAAAAGAATTGGTTCGACTGTATCCGCTCCGGCAAAAAGCCCAATGCCGATATCGAGTTGGCCATCCGGGGCCAGACGACGCTCTCGCTGGCAGAAATGTCGGATCGGCTCAAGTTGGCGTGCCTCTTCGACGAAAACACTCGGCAGATCACCGACGGAACCGGCAAGAGAATCGAGCCGCTCACGTGGGGTTCTACTCCTTAGCGCCCACGTGTCCATCGCCCAGTGGGGTGGATGAACGCCGGACCGGCGGGCGGCGTGGCCACGCCGGCGCGCCGCTCTTCAGGCCAACGGCCTGGGTTTCGTGCCCGATAGCCCATAGCAGGCCATTGGCCTGCCTCATACCAGCTTCGAGCGCGTTGGCGTTGGGGCAACCAATCCAAACCGGCAACGCCGAGGCCCCCCCGGCGAAATATCCAGAGCGCTGAAAGCTCGGTTCAATCCACCCTTGCCCGCCAGTACAAAGTCTCCGAAAATGTGCCCTCCAAGTGATTGGCCCTGTCCGGGCAGCTAGAAATCACCACCCTTGGCAGACCAAATAGGCCAATGGAAGCAATGGACACAACGGAACATTTCTTGCCCCGGCCAAACCGTGCCACAATCCCTGTATGGTTTGCAGGCGGCACCATGAAAAACCGGCCGGACGCTCCCCCGCGGGTCGTCCTCCAACCCGAGGAACGCGGGCACCGTCGCGCCCGGGAGTCATCCTCGGCACCCAGCCTCTCCCTCGCCGCGCTCCGCATCCTCCCCCCCCAAATTTCGCCCCCGGCCGATCCAAGCCAATCCAGCCTAATCAAACCTAATCCAGCCTAATAAAGATAAGAAACACAAAAACATCCTGTAAAGCGCCTTGACAAAGCATCGCCCTCACCCGGTCTCCAACCACTCAACCCGAAAGGGACATTTACCAACCTGAAAGGCACGTTCGCCGGTATCACCGAAAGGACGAAGCCAGCCAACACGGAGCAACCGAGCGAGACTCGACCCGCTTGCGGCTTCACCTCTAGGTGCTGCCAGGGGAAGTCAATTCCATACGGGCGTCGCGGTGGCTCAAAAGTCCTTCCCTTCCCCCTTTTAAAAGAAAAATGTTGACGCGCCCGGCGAGATAAAGCGATTCTGCGCAACAAGCTATGCAAACTCGATTTGACCTGACACAAGCCGACATCCCTAAGGCCTGGTACAACCTTTTGACCGATTTTCCGGAGCCGCTGCCGCCGCCGCTCCATCCCGGTACCCGTCAACCCATACCCGCCGAGGCGCTGCTGGCGATCTTCCCCGAAAACCTCGTGCAGCAGGAGATGAGCCCGGATCAGTACGTGGAGATCCCGGAACCGGTGCGCGACATTTACGCCCTCTGGCGCCCGACGCCGCTCCTGCGGGCGGTGCGCTTCGAACAGGCCCTCCAGACCCCGGCCCACATCTATTATAAGTACGAAGGCGCCAGCCCGGCCGGGAGCCATAAAGTGAATACCTCGGTGGCGCAGGCTTATTATAATAAGGTGGCCGGCACCAAGCGTCTGGCGACCGAGACCGGCGCCGGCCAATGGGGCGCCTCGCTCGCGCTGGCCTGCAAGCTCTTTGGCTTGGAGTGCAATATCTACATGGTCAAGGTGAGCTACGGGCAGAAGCCTTATCGGCGGATGCTCATGCATACCTGGGGGGCAACCGTGCATCCCAGCCCCAGCGATCAGACCAGTTACGGCCGCAAAATCCTCGCCGAGGACCCGAATTGCCTCGGAAGCCTCGGCCTCGCCATTAGCGAAGCCATCGAGGACACCGTGACGCATCCCGACACCAAATACTCGCTGGGGAGCGTCCTCAACCACGTGTGCCTCCACCAAACGGTCATCGGCGAAGAGACCATCAAGCAAATGGAAATCGCCGGAGAAGAGCCGGATGCGATTTTCGGCTGTTGCGGCGGGGGCAGCAACTTCGCCGGCCTGACCTTCCCCTTCCTGCGCCGCAAGATCAAGGAAGGCAAGCAGTACCGGATCGTCGGCGTTGAGCCCTCCGCCTGCCCGTCGCTCACCAAGGGCGAATTGCGCTATGACTTCGGCGACACGGCGGAGACCACCCCGTTGCTCATGATGTACACCCTGGGCCACAAGTTCATGCCCCCGTCCATCCACGCCGGCGGACTCCGCTACCACGGCATGTCGCCGATGGTGAGCCACGCGCTCAAGCTGGGACTAATCGAGGCCCAGGCCTACCACCAGACCAAGGTGTTCGAAGCTGCCACGCTCTTCGCCCGCACCGAGGGTCTCGTCCCCGCTCCCGAATCCGCCCACGCCATCGCCGCCGTGGTTGATGCTGCCATCGCCGCCCGCGAGGCCGGGCGCAAGCAGGTACTGCTATTCAATCTCTCCGGGCACGGCCTGCTCGACCTGAGCGCCTACGAAACCTACTTGACCGGCAAACTGCAGGACGTGTGACCGATCTCTGAGAATTTCTCTACGCAGCGCGTGGATCCGACAGTGGCAAACTGCCGCCAGCCGCGTGGCGTAGAGAACAACCACCACCCACAACATGAAACTGACCCCCCACTCGTTAGTCCCCGCAGCCTCGTTGGCGGCGCTCTTCATCGCCGCGTCCAGCCAAGCACAGCCCATCATCGCCGAACATTACCCCGCCGGCGCAGAAGGCCTCAAGGCCGCCACCCTACCGCCGCCCGGCCTGTATCTGCGCGACTACAACTTCTTCTACACCTCCGATAAATTCAAAAACGGACCGTCCGATTTCGAATTGTTCGGCTACGTCAACGCCCCGCGCCTCGTTTGGATGACCCCGGTCAAGATTTTGGGCGCCAATTACGGGATGGATGTGATCGTGCCGTTCGGCTCGATGGACTACAAGATCAACGGCGCCTGGCATGACTATTTCGGGCTGGGGGACATCGAAGTCGAGCCACTGCTCCTCTCGTGGCACCTGGCCAAGTTCGACTTCTCCGCCGGCTATGCCTTCTGGGCGCCAACGGGTGACTACAACTCCCACAAAGTGAGCATGATCGCCCAGGGGTTCTGGTCGCACATGATCACCGCGGGGGCCACCTGGTACCCGGACTCGGAAAAGACCATTGCCGTGTCGATCCTGAACCGCTACGAATTCGGCCACGAACAGCAGGACACCCACAACACCCCCGGCCAGGTCTATACGCTCGAAGCCGGCGTCAGTAAGACCGTCATCAAGAACCTCGACCTCGGCGTCATCGGCTATTATCAGCAACAGACCACCACCGATTCCGGCCCTTCGGCCGACCCGATGCTGGATCGCAAGTTCGGCGTCGGCCCGGAAATCAGCGGCTTTTGCCCCAAGCTGGGCATCTTCGCCTCCTTGCGCTACGCCTATGAGTTCGGAGCGCGCGACCGGCCCGAAGGTCACCTCTTCACGCTCACGCTCACCAAGCGGTTCTAATCAGACAAAGATAGTCTGATCTCGACCAGGGCCGACCGACGCGATCGCGAGCTTGGCCCCCGTCAACTCCGCCAGGGCCTTCAGATACGCGCGGGCCTTGGTGGGCAATTCCTTCCATTGGCGGGCGGCGGTGGTCGCCGTCCGCCAGCCGGCAAATTCCGCATAGACCGGCTGGCATCGCGAGAGCACCTCGATGTCATTCGGAACGTAGTCGTATTGGCGGGCGCCATCGCGGTAGGCGACGCAGACCTTGATGGTCTCCAACGTATCCAGCCCGTCGAGATTCGTCACCGCCAGCTCATCAATGCCGTTGACCATGCCGGCGTGGCGAGTGGCGACCGCATCGAACCAACCGCAACGACGCGCGCGGCCCGTGGTAGCTCCGAACTCGCGGCCCATCCCGTGCAACATATCGGCGATCTCGGCGTTTTCAGTGGGCAAGGGCCCCTCGCCGACGCGGGTGGTGTAGGCCTTCATCACTCCGACCACGCGGTCCATCCGGTGAGGCGGCACGCCCGAACCGGTGCAAGCCCCGCCGGCGGTGGTGTTGGATGAAGTGACGAACGGGTAGGTGCCGTGGTCGATGTCCAGGAACGTCCCCTGCGCCCCTTCGAAGAGGATATCATCGCCACGCAACAGCGCCTCATGGAGCAGAATGACCGTATTGGCCACGAACGGCTTGAGATAATCCCCCGCCGCGCGATAGGCCTCATGCACCGCTTTGAAGGACAATGGTTTGGCGCCAAAGGCCTTGAGGATTTCGTTGTTCTCCCTAAGCTTGGCCTGGAGTTGCTTCTCGAAACGCTCCGGGTTGATCAAATCGAGGACCCGCAGGCCGGTGCGGGCGGCTTTATCGCCATAGGCGGGGCCGATGCCGCGCTTGGTGGTGCCGATTTTGTCCTTCCCCTTGCTGGTCTCGCGGTGGGCGTCCAACTCCCGATGATAGGGCAAGACCAAGTGGGCGGTCTCACTCAGGAACAGGCTGCCCTGGCACCGAATCCCCATCTGACGCAACCCCTCGATTTCCTCGACCAGTCCCACGGGATCCACCACCACGCCGTTGCCGATGACGCATTTCTTCCCCCGGCGGAGGATACCGGAGGGCACCAGGTGAAGCACATATTTCTTGCCCTTCAGGTTCACGGTGTGACCCGCGTTGTTGCCGCCCTGGGTGCGGACCACTACGTCCGCCCCTTCCGTCAGCACATCGATGATCTTGCCTTTTCCTTCGTCGCCCCATTGGGCGCCGATCAATATCGTGTTGGCCATAATTTCGTCTCAGCGCCGGTCTCCGGCGCAACAAAAATCCCCGGACATCCATCCGGGGCAAAGCGCTTGACTTTTGCGATTAGAAACTAGTGACACCCGCCCAGGGTGTCAACCCTCGAAAACTGGACAGGGAAGGGCTCTTGAGCCAAACTCCCCCCCAGTGAAACAAACGATTGTCACCTTGGATATGGAAGGGGTGTTGACCCCCGAGATCTGGATCGCGGTCGCGGAAAAGACGGGCATTGCCGAACTACGCCGCACTACCCGCGATGAGCCGGATTATGACCGGCTCATGTGTGGACGGCTGAAGCTCCTCGATCAGCACGGGTTAAAACTCTCGGACATCCAACAGGTCATCGGCGCGCTCCGCCCATTGGACGGCGCCCTCGAGTTCCTCGACGCGCTCCGCGAGGAATTGCAAGTGATCATCCTCTCCGACACCTTCGAGCAATTCGCCCGGCCCCTGCTCCGCCAACTGGGACGCCCCACCCTCCTCTGCCACCGCCTAATCGTCGAGCACGACCGCATCGTGAATTACCAACTCCGCATCCCCGAGCAAAAGCAGCGCGCGGTCGCCGCCTTCAAATTGCTCAACTATCATGTCATCGCCGCGGGGGATTCCTTTAACGACACGGCCATGCTCACCGAGGCCCATGTGGGATTCCTCTTCCACGCGCCCGAGAACGTGAAGCAGCAGTTTCCTCAGTTCCCGGCGGTCGAGACCTACGCCGACCTGTTGCGACGGATCGTCGAATCCTCACCGTAGCACGGCCCTATTCCGGCTTGAGATCCCGTGACATGAGCGAGCGTACGGCCTCGCCCGGGTTCTTGCCCTCGTAGAGCGTGGAAAACACCTCATCGATGACGGGGGTGACCACGTTGAGCTTGCGCGCCAACTGGTAGGCCGAGCGCGCCGTGGGGTAACCTTCCGCGACCGCCAGCATGCTGGCGGCGATATCGGCGGGCTTTTCCCCCTTGCCCACCCGCTCTCCGAAGCCGCGATTTCGACTGTGCCGCGAAAAGCAGGTCACCATCAGGTCGCCCAGACCGCTCAAGCCGGTGAAGGTCTCGGGCTGTGCCGAGCAAGCCACCCCCAAGCGCCGGATCTCCACCACCGCGCGCGTCACCAAGGCCGCTTTCGAGTTATCCCCGAAACCCAGCCCGTCGCTCACCCCCGCGGCGATGGCGATGACGTTCTTCAGCGCGCCCCCCATCTCCACGCCCAGCAGGTCCGGGCTGGTATAGACGCGGAAGGCGGGCCGATTAAAGAGTTGCTGGACCCGATTGGCCGTCTCGGGGTCCCGGCTGGCCACGACCATCGCCGTAGGGACATCCCGCGCGACCTCGATGGCGAAGGTGGGCCCCGAGAGGGCGGCGGCCTTGGCCTGGGGGGCGGTTTCCGCCAGCACCCCGCACATCGTCAGCCCGGTCTGATACTCGATCCCCTTGGTGACGCTGACCACAAAGCCCGTGTAATCGGCGAGGTTGCGAGTCACCTCGCGAAAAGGCTGAGAGGGAACCGCGACCACCAAGCCCTCCGCGCCCGCGATGGCTGCCGCCAGGTCCGGCTGGAGGATAAGGCTGGGCGGCAGATTGATGCCCGGCAGGAAACGTTCGTTGCGGCCGGTGTGGCGGATCTCGTCGAGCCAGGCGGCGACATGCCCCCAGAGGGTGACTTGGTGGTTGCCTTTGCAAAGCAGGCGGGCCAGGGATGTCCCCCAAGCGCCGGCGCCCAATATGGTAATCTTCATTTGGTTGGTGGCACGGCGTCAGGCGGCCGCGGCCTGCCGCCCAGCCGATTCTCGGTGCCTTGAATCAGCCGTTTGATGTTGGTTTTGTGCTTGTAGATCGCCAGCACCGCCATGGCGGCGGTCACGCCAATGAGGTTGCCGCTGCGCCCGGTAAGCCAGGTGGCGAACGGGAGCGTAAACGAGGCCGCAATGGAAGCCACCGAAACATACCGCGTGGTCAGCAGCAACAGGACGAACACCGTGAGAATGATGAGCAGGGGCACCGGCACGATCGCGGCGAGCACGCCGGCCGACGTCGAAATGCCTTTGCCGCCCTTAAACCGAAGCCAACAGGTGTAGTTGTGACCAAGGACGGCACCCAAACCCGCGCACAGATGGAGCCACTCCACTGTCAAATCCGAGTACCCGGCCAGGAACAAGGTGGCCAACCACTTGGCCAAGAGCGCGGCGGGCAGCCAGCCTTTGGCGGCATCCATCAGCATGACGAAGATGCCGGCCGGGACCCCCAGAATGCGGAAAACGTTGGTGGCACCAATGTTCCCGCTCCCAACGGCCCGAATGTCGATACCGCGCGCTTTAGCGACCAGGAACCCGGTGGGAGTCGATCCCACCAGGTAGGCAAGCACTGTAGTCAGCACAAATCCGATGATTGGCACTGCCCTATATAGAAGTGCAACCCACTGCCTGGAAAGCCGAAAATGACGAAAAGAGGCCGAGCTTGTCACTCGGGACGCTTTAAGGGCACAATGCCGGGAGATGACAACGGACCAGGAACCAGGAAACCCCGAACGAATCCGAGTGGCCGTGCTGGGGGCCGGAGCGCTCGGCAAGGAACACGCGCGGATCTACGCGGAGATGGCGGCCGCGGGCCAGGTGGCCTTCGCCGGCATCTATGATGTGGCGGGCGACACCGGGCGCCGATTCGCCGAAAAATATGGCGTGCGAGCTTTCAACTCGCTGGGCGAGGCGGCGGCGGCCAGCGATGCGCTCAACATCGTCACCCCGACGATCACCCACTATGAACTGGCCCGAGAATTACTAGCACAGGGAAAACACGTGCTGGTCGAGAAGCCGATGACGGATCAGGCGGCGCAGGCGACTGAATTGGTCCAGTTAGCCCAACAACATCGGTGTGTCTTGCAAGTCGGCCACGTCGAACGGTTCAACCCGGTTTTCAAATACCTCGAAAAGGTGGCCACCGAACCCCGCTTCATCGAGACCCACCGTCTCTCCCCCTACCCGGCCCGAAGCACCGACATCGGGGTGGTGCTCGACCTGATGATCCATGATCTGGATGTGGTGCTGGCGTTCGTAAAATCACCGGTGATCCGGGTCGATGCGGTCGGCATCCCGGTGCTCAGCCAGTCGGAGGACATCGCCAATGCACGGCTCCGTTTTGCCAACGGTTGCGTCGCCAACCTCACCGTCAGCCGGGTCAGCCCTGACCGAATGCGCAAGATCCGGGTCTTCAGCGGCGGGGCGATGACGAGTTACATCTCGCTCGATTACCGGGCGCAAGAGGGATTTATCTACCGCGTCGCCCGGGAAGATGAAGCCGAAAGCTCGTTGCTCAAGAAACTGCTCCGCGCCAAAGATTCCACCATCGTCAGCCAGTTCGGCGGCAAGAAAATCGTCCGTGAGCCGGTCCCCATCGCCAAGGAGGAACCCCTCAAGCTGGAGCTTCAGCACTTTGTCGAGTGCGTCCAAACGCACCGCACTCCGCTGGTCAGCGGCGAGTCGGCCAAACGGGCCCTGGATCTCGCGTTCGAGATCACCCGCCAAATCCAGGGCACCACCCCCATTCCTGCCTAACGGAAGCTACCGATGCGAAGGGAGTCAAAGGCGAAGCTCCGGGCGCTGCGGGAAAGTTTCACACGGTGAAACCCCTGACCTTCATGCTCATCGCCGGCGAACCCAGCGGCGACCTCCTCGCGTCCGAGTTGGTGAGGGCACTACGGGTCGAGTCCAGCGAAGCGGGATGGGGCTTGACCACGGACGCTCAACCGCTGAAAGCGGGCCTGGAGCCGCGGTTCATCGGGGCAGGCGGACCCCAGATGGCGGCGGCTGGGGTGGAATTGGCCTTCGACTTGACTGCCCACGCGGTGATCGGGGTGTCGGATGTGCTCAAGAACATCGGCAAGTTTCGCCGCCTGTTCCACGAACTTCTGAATTTGGCTGTGCAGCGCCAACCGGACGCAATCGTGTGCGTGGATTTCGGCGGGTTCAACCGCCGGTTCGGCCATGCGGCCAAAGCCTACACCCGCGCGCACCGGGGCTGGTTTCACGATTGGGACCCGAAACTCATTCAATTGGTCTCGCCGCAGGTCTGGGCCTCCCGCGCAGGCCGCGCCTACTCGATGGCCCGGGACTTTGACCTGCTCCTGAGCATCTTCCCATTTGAGAAGGCGTGGTACGCCCAGCGCGTGCCGGAATTCCGGGTCGAATTCGTCGGCCACCCGATGGTGGACCGATTTTCTCCCGCAACGGTCCCCTCCGCGGATCTTTCCCCCAGCGCGGTCCCGGCCTCGCCTCGCGTGGTGCTGCTCCCGGGCAGCCGTCCCGCCGAGCTGAGACGCCATCTGCCCGTCATGCTCGGCGCACTGACCCTGATCCGCGTCGCCTTTCCTCAAGTCACGGCCAGCATGGTTCTTCCCCATCAAAGGCTCCTCGATCAAGCCCAAGCCGTCGGCCTGCCTCCCGAGCTCCAGGCGCGCGTCGGCGGACTGGCCGCCGAGCTGGAGAGAGCGGATCTGGCGATTGCCAAAACCGGCACGACCACCATGGAATGCGCCTTCTTCGGTGTCCCCACCGTCGCGCTCTACAAAGAAACTCTGCTGACCTACCAGGTCGGCCGGCGCATTGTGAAAGTAAAGTATCTCTCAATGCCCAATATCCTGGCCGACGCCCCGATTTTCCCCGAGTTCATCCAGAACGCGGCCACGCCGGAGAATCTGGCCGGTGCGGCCATAGAACTGCTGCGCGACCCCCGCCGGCGCGCCGAAGTCAAAGTCCGGCTGGCCGGCATCGTCGCCTCGCTCGGCGGCCCAGGAGCGGCGCGGCGCGGGGCTCAGGCGATCATGCGTCTCCTCGATTAGGCTGCCGACGACCCAACCGCGTGCCGAACTTCCGGCGTGACCTGTGCGCAGGCCTCGCTTAGGTTCTTGAGCCTGATGGATCGTGAAGTATTGGATCGATGGTGCGAGCGCGGCATTCTGGGATTGGTGCTGGGCATTCTCGTATCGATGCCCCTGGCGTTCGGCGGCCGCCCCCAGCTCCCGGCCGGGTGCTGGCTGGACTTTTGGCTGGTCGATCCGTTCTTGCTCGCTCAATGGCTGATGGTGCCGCTGCTGGTCCTCTGGCTGACGCGTATCTGGGCCGCCCCGAAGACACGTCTTTTGTGGCCCCCGGTTTGCTGGGCGGTCCTGGCCTTTGTCCTGTATGCGATCGCGCGCCACCAGACCGCGGATATCGAGTACGTCGCCCGCCAGGAGTTTATCCAGATTCTCGTCTATGCCTTCGTCTTCTTCGTGGTGGTGAACAACCTGCACCGCCAGGAGGCCATGCAGACCATCATCTTCACCCTCATCGCCGTTGCGATGGTGATCTCGTTCTACGCCTTTTACCAGTTTCTAACTGGATCGAACCGGGTTTGGTATATGCAAAAACCCTACCCCCATCGCGGCGCGGGGACCTTCATTTGTCCGAATCATCTGGGCGGGTTTCTGGAAATGCTGCTGCCGCTGGGGCTGGCCGGGGCGCTCGCGGGCCGGCACAAACCGATTGTGAAAGTCCTGCTGGGTTACGCGTCGCTGGTGATCCTGGCGGGCATCGCCGTAACGGTCTCGCGCGGCAGTTGGATTTCGACCATCCTCACGCTGGGGCTGTTCTTCCTGGTGCTGACCTCGCACCGGAGTCACCGCCTGCCGGCGATCCTGTTCCTGGTAGTGCTGGTGGGCGGGGCCGTGTTCCTGGTCCCCAAGAGCGAAACCTTCCAGACGCGCGCCAAGCAACTCTTCGTCCACGGCAAACTGGATGATGACGCTCGCTTCTCGCTTTGGCGGCCCGCCTGGCAGATCTGGCAGGATCAGCCGATCTGGGGTGCGGGCCCGGGGCATTTTGACTACCGCTTCCGCCAATACCGGCCCGAGGAGGTGCAAGCCCGAGCCGACCGAGCCCACAACGACTTCCTCAATCTCATGGCGGACTGGGGGCTGGCGGGCCTGGCCCTGGTCGCCTCCGCGTGGACCCTCGTGGGTCTGGGCGTGCGGAAAACCTGGGGTGTGGTCCGCAATACGGCCAGCGACCTGGGCGAACGCCAGAGCAGCACCCGGTTCGCTTTTGTTTTGGGATCCGCCCTGGGCCTGGCGGCCATCTTCTTCCACTCGGCGGTCGACTTTAACATGTACATTCCCGCCAACGCCTTGCTGGCCGTCACGCTCATGGCCTTGCTCACCTGCCACCTTCGCTTCGCCAGCGAACGCTATTGGGTCACCGCCAGAATGCCGCTCAAGCTGCTGCTCTCCGCCGTCATCATCGCCGGTGTGGCCTACCTCGGACCGCAGAGCCTCCGCCACGCGGCCGAGAATTTCTGGTTAGCGCGCGCCGCCCGGATCACCGACCCGGCCACCCCCGAGCGAGCTGAGTTTCTCCAACGAGCCTTCGCTCATGAACCCCAAAACTCCGAAACCGCTTATGCCATCGGCGAGGTCTTCCGCATTCTCAGCTCCGACGGTGGGGAGGACTACGCACAAACGGCCACCCGGGCCATGACGTGGTTTGACCGCGCCAAGAAGCTCAATCCCTGGGATGGCCGCAGTGACCTCGGAACGGGCTGGTGCCTGGACTGGCTGAACCGCGGAGCGGAATCGGGTCCCTATTTCAGCCGTGGGGAACAGCTCGATCCGAATGGTTACTACACCATGGACTGCATCGGCCTCCACTACGTGCAGCTTCGCAATTACGCGGCCGCCCGCCCCTGGTTCGAGCGATCCCTGGCCCTCTATTGGGTGGACAATCCCATCGCCCGGTCATACCTGGAGATCGTCGATCACAATCTCTTGACCGCCGCCACCAACTCTCTGCTGTCGGCCTTTGAAAACGGCGGTCTGGCCCAGCCCGCGGCCGGCTCGGCAAAATAAGCGCCGCCGAAGCCTCAGGACCGCTTGGTTCCCTGCCCCTTCGGGGTCTGGTTCGTGCTGGCGACCGCACCCTTCGGAGCCGCCTTCCGGGCTTTTTTGGGTTGCGGCGCGCCCTTGGTCGCCGGCTCGGCCGCCGGAGCGGTGGCCGCCGCCGGGGCCGGTCCAGAAACTGGTGCTGCCGACTTCGGGGCCGTTTTTTCGTGAATCGCCTGGCGCACCTGGTCCAGCTTCTCGTCGATGCCTTGCTTGGCCCTTTCCAATCCCTTTTGGCTGAGGTTGATGGTCTCTGCCAACAGTCCGCAACTCTTCTCGATCTTCTTCGAGTAGCTGCCCTCGGTCAGCTCGATTCCCTTGCTTTTCAGGAACCCGCTCAGATGTTGGTAAATTTCGCCTTTTTCAATTGCTTTCATAAAATCATCCATTCTGTCGCTTATACTCTCGCAGAAACCCCCACCCCGCGCAATTACACTTCCCCGCCGGGTTTGTAAGCCTCCGAAAAAAGGCTTTCCAATTCATGTCTGCGAGCGTAAAACCGTCTGCATCAGCTCATGGCCAGGCATGAGCCCGGCGTGAGCGCGACAACTCCAAATCAGTTGTGGTGTATATGAACGTTAACCTGCCTCAATACGTGGCCGGCGGAGACATCCACGCCGGAGATCGCGTCCGCTACGGGGAAAAATCCGCCGTCATCGCCTATGTGAGTGACGGCGACACCGGCGAGTTCTCGAGCGGTTACGCGGATTACTTTGGTTCCGAAGCGGGCATCATGCTGCGCGATGACGACGGCGAACACACCTTCCTGCCCGAGCCGAACGAAGAGCTCGAGTTCGTCTCCCGCTAAGCGCCACCCGACCCCGGGTCGCCGGGTACGCTGGCTTCATCGACCCGCCACCCCGGCCCCCGTTGACAGCGAACCGAAATAAATATTGACCGTGTTGGTATAACTTCCGCCACCCACATTCGGTTGGCCCTGCGGTCCAGTGTCGCGGGCGGAGTGGAATTTGTCGCCCATCGGCGGGATGGCTTCCAGAAAGGCCAAGCCCGCCTTCGGCAGGGACACCGCCGTTTTGGCCTGGAGATTGGCCGGAGGAAAATCCGGAACCAACACCTGTACAAACGACTCCTCGCTCTGTGGCAAGACCGTAAGGTCGCCCTCGGCGGTTTCGAGCCGTAACCAGCGTACCCCGCCAAAACAGCCTTTGAACTCGGGGTAAACCCAGTCGCTCCAACCCGCCACCGTGCGGTTGTAGGCATTCTCCCAGACGCCGAGTACCCCGCCGCGCAACCGGTTCTTCCACACCCGATAGGGTCCGACCCCGAGCCACTGCTTGCGCTTGACCAGTCCCTCGGGATAATCGAAGACCACGCCAAAATAATCTTGCAGCCCCGTGCAGTGGTAGACGCACGAGCATTGGACCCACCCATTGCCGCGCACCCGCCAGGTGACCGATTCCAAAGCCCCTTCGTACTGGGCGGAGAGGATCACCTCGCCCCCCTCAACGCGGTGCGTCAGGCCGGTGAGCGCCGCCGTGCCGACAGCTGGCCGTGGTCCATTGGTCAATGAGAACTCCTGGGTGCCGCGCCGCACCCCCGCCAGCATGCCGCTCTGCCGGTTAAAGCGGAGTGCCAACTCACCCGCTTTGACTTCCATCACCTCACCAGACTCCGTCACCGCCATCGGGTTGGCGCTGGGCGCCGCCAGAGCCTCGCGAAACCGGCCGATGGCGGGGAGCGGCCACACCCAGGTCCAGAGTTCCCGCCCCTCCGGGTCCGCCGCGCGCACCGCCAACGCATCCGCGGCCTTCCACTCGGCGGGTAAACGGATCTTCATCGGAGCTTCGTGTCCCGGCAGGATCGGTCCGGTCTTGACCACCCCGCCGGCCAACGGGGCAAAGCCGTCGCCCGCCCCGCCCGGTGGCGCAAACCGGCGAAGCTGCCAGGTTATTTTGCAATCCTTTGCGTCCGTGAAGCTGAACCGGTTTTCCACCACCAGGGACACCGTGCCATCGATGACCCGCAATCGTGGCTGCTCTCGTGCGGCGTACAACACACCGGAGGCGGCCCTGCCCCGTTCCGCCGCCTGGCCGCCCCGTTCCTGAAGCCGCACCACCAGTGGCGACCAAAGCTCCTTGAGGGTGAAGAAACTGGCTTCTTTCTGCCGGTAAGGCCCGAGGATGCCGTCGGGCGCCTTGTTGCCCGCCACATCGATCGTCCCGGTGTCCGGCCGCTTCAGCCCCTCGTCGAGCAGGGCCCAAACAAAACCGCCCCCCAGATACGGGCTCCGCCGCATCAGCTCCCAGTAATCCTCCATCCCCGCCCCGGCCCCGCCGTCGTACAAGCCGTGCAAGAACTCGGTGGGCATATAGATCGCTTTGGCCCCGTTCGTCAGGGCCGCTGCCTGGCCTTCGCTCTTCTGGTGAAACATCGGCTTGCCCTCGCACGCGGCCTTGGTGCCTTCGTAAGTGAGGTAGTGCGTGGTGTTCACCCCATTGAGTGTCGTCCAGGGATGGAGCACTCGCCGTTGCTGTGGGTCCCATTTCCCGAAGTCACTGTCCACCTCCGCGTTCCAGCCGCCTTCGTTCCCGTTGTCCCAGAACAGAATGCAGGGATGGTTCACATCGCGTTGCACCATCTCCTCAACCAGCCTTCTCCCGGTGGGGGTATCGTAGCGCGACTGCCACCCGGCCAATTCATCGAGGATATACAGCCCCAGTTCGTCGCACAGATCCAAAAACTGCTCATCCGGTGGGTAATGGGACATGCGGGCCGCGTTCATGTTCATCTCCTTCATCAGCCCGATATCGAGCCGGTGGACCGCCTCGCTCAGGCACCGGCCGGAATCCGGCCATGCCGAATGCCGATCCGCGCCTTTCAAAATCACCCGCTTGCCATTGACGTAGAGCCCATCGCCGTCGCGCACCTCCATGGTGCGGAACCCGAATCGCTGCGTCACTCGATGCAGCGCCTGGTTCCCGTGCCAAAGCGTGGTCTGTACCTGGTAGAGATTCGGACTCTCCGCCGTCCAAGTCCGGGGAGAACGGATCCGCGTCTGAAGCTTGGCCGCAGGGCCGGAGATCGGCCGCGTAAACGGGCGCCCGACCGGTTTCCCGTCCCCGCCGATGATTTGGGCCTCGACCACACAGCCCGGCTCGCCCGGGACAATACCGTCGGCGATTACGTCCATGGCAAACGAGCCATCCGCGCGGGCGTCGATCGCCACCCGCTGAATAAACCGCGCCGGCAGCGCCTCCAGGTAAACCGGGCGGAAGATGCCCCCGAATAGCCAGTAATCCCCCTGCCGTTCCGCGTGGTTGACCGACTCATTGGCCGAACGTTTGTGGACCACCACGTCGAGCCGGTTCGATCCTTCGAACTTGAGCAGCGACGTGACCTCGTAGCGAAACCGGTAGAAACTCCCCTGGTGGTCGGGCCCGGCGGACCGCCCGTTGATCTCGGCATGGGTATCCGTCATTGAGCCGTCGAAGACGAGAAATACCCGGCGCTGGGACCAGGCGAGCGGAACCTCGAAATCGTATTGATAGCGCCCCTGCTCTTCATACGTGCTGGCTGGCTCCGTCTGATAGTGGAGTTGGCCATACCCATAGAGCTCCCAGTTCGACGGCACCGGCAAATTCGTCCAATAGCCCGATTGTGGTCCGGCCGTGCAGAAGAACCGCCACGGCACCGGATCGTCCTTGCCGTGGCCGGAGAGAAATCGGCGCTCGGTTTCCTGAGCCTGACCGAAGCCAGGCCCAGCCAAAAGGAGAACCGCCCACCCGCCGATCAGAAAAAGACGCCGCGCTGCTTTCATGGGCCGCCATTGTGCCTGGCCCTCCTCCAGGTGCCAATGAGGAATTGGCCCCCCCGGGCGCCCGACCCAGATGATGCTCAGACTCGTCAGCGGAGAAATCAACGTGGCAGCGACCAGATCATGAGAGGGAGCATGCCCTGAGCACGAGACCCCTGGCTGAACTGGACGCCGCCATGAAAACTTGCCACTCTGCACTCATGACAACCGTTCCCGAATCCAGGACTCCCGGCGGCAAAGCGGCCGAGACCGCGCCCAGCCAGCCCCGGCTCATGTCGATCGATGCGCTGCGCGGCTTCGATATGTTCTGGATCATTGGAGCCGATTCCCTGGTCACCGCCCTCCACCGCCTGACGCAAACGCGTCCCACGGAGTTCCTGGCCGACCAACTGGAGCACGCCACATGGGCCGGCTTCCATTTCTATGACCTCATTTTTCCACTCTTCGTCTTCATCGTCGGGGCCTCGCTGGTCTTCTCGTTGACAAAAGCGGTGGAGCGGGCGGGGCGGAAAGAGGCCCTCAAACGGCTGTTCACCCGAAGCGCCCTGCTATTCCTGGTTGCTCTTTTTTATTCCGGGGGTTTCACCAAACCGTGGCCCGACCTCCGCTTGCTGGGCGTCCTTAACCGTATCGCCCTGGCCTATTTCTTCGCCGGGCTGCTCTTCTGTTTCTTCCGTCCGCGCGCCCTGGTGGCCATCTGCCTGGGCCTCCTGGTCGGCTATTGGGGCTTAATGCGGTTCGTCCCCATCCGCGCCGTCCGACTCACCCGCCCCCAGATCGCCGAACTGGCTGAAAAAGCCGGCGACACCGCCGCCGCCAAATTCTACGGTGACCCCAAATCGCCGAATCCCTCCACCCTCGAAGACCGCGCCCCCTGGGCGGCCGCAGAGCGGTTGTTTTATGGCACCACGAATCGCATCTCGGGCCGATTCGAGGAGGGCCTCAACCTGGCCAACCATCTCGACTTTGAGTACCTGCCGGGGAAGAAATGGGATACCTTTTTCGACCCGGAGGGCTATCTCAGCACCCTGCCGGCCATCGCCACCTGCCTGCTGGGGGTGTTTGCCGGCTTGTTGCTTCGCCACCGAGAGGTCGCAGACGGGCGGAAGGTGGCCTGGCTACTGGGCGCGGGTGCCTTGGCCGCCATTTTGGGTTGGTGCTGGAGCCTGGAGTTCCCGGTGGTCAAGAAGATCTGGACCTCCTCGTTTGTGCTCGTCGCCGGAGGTTACAGTGCCATGCTGCTGGGCGCCTTCTACTGCCTGGTGGATGTCTGGCAGTTCCGCGCCTGGTGCCAACCGTTCGTTTGGATGGGCATGAACTCCATCACGATCTACCTGACCAAGAACATCCTGGGCGGCAGCTTTGGTCCCCTCGCCCTCCGGTTCGCCGGTGGCGACGTCAAGGCCTTCCTGGACACCCACGTCGCCCCGGGATTCGGAGACCTGACGGTCTCGACCATCGGCCTCCTCCTTGCCTTCTGGTTTGTCCATTTCCTCTATCGCCGGAAGATCTTCTTGCGGGTCTGAAGGGTCATATGGACCGATGGCAAATTCTCCTGGGGCTAGGCTTGGCGTGGTGCGCGGCCAACTCGGCGGCTGTGAGCGCGAGCGATGCCGTCCCGGTCGTCCGGTCCGCGGTGGCGATGGAAGCACTGGACATCGCGCCGGTCTGGGCGGGACATCCGGTTCGGTTTGCACTCCTGACTCACGCGCCGCTTCAATTCGTGGCGTTTTTTGACGCTGAGCGCCGACTCACGGTGGCGCAGCGCCGGTTAGATGAACACCAGTGGGCGTTCCGCCAGTTGCCGGACACCACCGGGTGGGACAGTCACAATTACCTCGCCCTGGCAGCAGACGACGACGGTTATTTGCATCTGAGCGGAGACATGCACGCCGTTCCATTAAAGTATTTCCGGACGGCAAAGCCGTGGGAGGCATCCACATTCGAGCGCGTGAGAGCCATGGTGGGCTCGAACGAACAGCGCGTGACTTACCCGCAGTTTTTTCGGGGACCAAACCAGGAGCTGGTGTTCACTTATCGCGATGGCGGCAGCGGCAACGGCAACCAGATCTATGATGTCTACGATCGGAACACCAAAGCCTGGAAACGCCTGTTCGACGGGCCGTTGACCGACGGCGAGGGGCGGCGAAACGCCTATTTCGATGGGCCGGTCAAGGGGCCGGACGGGTGGTTTCACCTGGCGTGGGTCTGGCGCGAATCGCCCGATGCCTCGAGCAACCATGATTTGAGTTACGCGCGCAGCCGGGATTTGGTGCACTGGGAGACCGGCGACGGCCAACCGCTCGCGCGGCCCATCTCGTTGAGCACTTCGGACATCGTGGATCCGGTCCCGCAGAAGGGCGGCCTCATCAACGGCAACGCCAAAATCGGCTTCGACCGGGAGGGGCGCGTGACCATCAGCTACCACAAATACGACGAGGCCGGCCAGACGCAGCCGTGGACCGCGCGGCTCGAACAGGGGAAATGGAAACATTATCAGATCACCGATTGGCCGTATCGCTGGGATTTCGGCGGGGGCGGCTCGCTGGTGTTTGCCATCGGGCTCGGTCCGGTGCACCGGGAAAACGACGGTCGGCTCACGCAGAGTTTTAGCCATGTCAAGTTCGGGAGCGGCACCTGGCTGATTGATCCCAAGACGCTCCAGGCCACGGGCCAGGTGCGACGCCAGGAGATGCCGCCGGAGTGGAGCCGGGTGGCCGGGTCGTTTCCCGGTTTGCGGGTCCGTTGGGCCAATGATACGGGAACCAGCGACCTGCCGGGCTGGGAATACCGATTGCGCTGGGAAACGCTGGAGGCCAATCGCGATCGTCCGCGCGAGGGTGCCCTCCCCCCGCCTTCCGCGTTGCGCCTCATCAAGATGCAGGCCAAGACCCCGTGAGGGCAACCTCAGAGAGCGCAGATAAAGGACGACGTTCTCCACTCCTTTCCCCTCAGGCGCCCTCGGCGCCCTCATTTGTCGGAAATTTTGACCGATCCTGCTTGACCTTTGGGCGAAATGGGGCAGAATGTCCGACTGAATTCAAGGCCTGGGATTGAAACCGCAACCCGCTGAGACCGGAGCACCCGGCGCGCGCTAGGTTTGGCGGCCAAAGACCCGGTTCACGGAAGATTTATGCAGCACATACGCAATATTGCTATTATCGCCCACGTCGACCACGGCAAGACGACGCTGGTGGATTGTCTCCTAAAGCAATCCGGGACGTTTCGCGCCAACCAAGCCATCTCCTCGGAGGAACGGATTATGGACTCCATGGACCTGGAGCGCGAGAAGGGCATCACGATTCGGGCCAAGAACGCCGCTTTCAAGTACAAGGACTACCACATCAATATCGTGGACACTCCCGGCCACGCCGATTTCGGGGGCGAGGTGGAGCGGATCATGAACATGATCGACGGGGTGCTGTTGGTGGTGGACGCCGCGGATGGTCCCCAGGCTCAGACCCGTTTTGTGCTGCGCAAGGCCCTGGAAGCCGGGGCCAAGCCAATCGTGGTCATCAACAAGATCGATCGCGACAACGCCATCCCGAGCAAGGTCCTCGACCTCGTATGGGATCTTTTCGTCTCGCTTCACGCCACCGACGAGCAGATGGACTTTCCTGTCATCTACGCGAGCGCCAAGGATGGGTATGCTAAAACGGACCTCAAGCACGTCACCGGCACCATGGAACCGCTGTTCGATGCCATCATCAAACATATCCCCCCGCCGCGGGCGCACGCCGGCGAGGGTTTCCGTCTGCTGGTTGCCAACCTCGACTATTCGGATTACCTGGGCCGGATCGCGTTTGGCAAGATCTACAGCGGCGTGGTGAAAATGGGGGATTCCTGCGTCTGTATTCACGGCGATGGCCGGAAGAGCACCGGGAAAATCACCGCCATCTTCCATTTCGAGGGTCTCAAACGCATTGAGGTTCAGGATGCGCACGCGGGCGACGTAGTCGGCTTGACGGGATTCGAGGATGTGTTCATCGGGGAGACCATCACCGATACGATGGACCGCCTGGCGCTGCCGTTCGTGCCCATTGACCCGCCTACGATCCAGATGCAGTTCGCCGTCAACGACAGCCCCCTGGCCGGCATTGACGGGCAACTGGTGACGGCCCGACACATCTGGGAGCGGCTCCAGAAGGAAGTGCGCACCAATGTCGCCCTCCGCATCGAGCAGACCGAAGCGCCCAACATCTTCAGTGTCAGCGGCCGTGGGGAGATGCAGATTGCCATTCTCGTCGAGCAGATGCGGCGCGAGGGGCATGAAGTGCTGGTTTCGCGTCCCGAGGTGATTTATCGCAAGGACGCCGAAGGCAACATCCTTGAGCCCATTGAATCACTGTTCCTGGAAATCCCCAAGGATGCCATGGGAGCGGTCATGGAGAACCTGGCGGGGCGCAAGGGGGAGATTACCAATATGCAGCATCATGGGGACCAGATCAGCATCGAGGCCCACATCCCGATGCGCGGCCTCATCGGCTTGGAAACTGACCTGGTCAACCAAACCCGCGGCCTTGGCGTCATGAGCCACCTGTTCTTCGAATACGGCCCGGACCGGGGGGACATTGTCGCCCGCAAGAACGGGTCGCTCGTCAGCATGGAGCAGGGTGAGGCGACCTCTTATGCGCTGAACATGATCCAGGAGCGCGGACGGCTCATGATCGAGCCTGGGGAGAAGGTCTACAAGGGGATGATCGTCGGCGAAAACGCCCGGGAAAACGACATTCCCGTCAACCCCTGCAAGGCCAAACACCTGACCAACATGCGCTCAGTCGGCGACGGCAAGGGCATCCAACTGGAACCGGCGTTGAAGCTCTCGCTGGAACGCGCCTTGGAATACATCGGGTCGGACGAGTATGTAGAAGCGACCCCCAAGAATCTGCGACTGCGCAAGAAGATCCTGGACGAGACCAAGCGCAAGCGGGCAGCGCAAACCCGCAAGACGGTCGCTGAACCAGCCAGTTAGCGCAGCGGGGCGCGCCCCCTCCGCAGGAGGGCGCGGCGGACCCGAGAGTTCTGTCGTCAACACCGTGGCTATAAGCCCGGTGCTGCGGAGGTTTTTCGGGGCGTTAAGCCGTTTTCAATGGTTTTGGCCGATTCGGGTAAGTGCTTGAACCAACTCACCGACGTCGTGCGTCTTTTTCAACAGGTTGAAGCCGCGGTGTCAATGAAGCGCCACTTAGCCAAGGTCTATCCGAGCTAAGGCTTGCCTGACGGGCCGGACGCTTTGAGCAACTGGGCCAGGCGGGCCTTGAACTGGTCTCCCGAGGGAAGGTTGGTCGGGGCGTGGCTCAGGAACAACTCGGCGTACTTGGCGACGGCGGCGTTATCCTGGCGGCGGCCGGCGATTTCCGCCAGACCGTACCAACCGTAATAGGCGTTGGTGGGGGATTGGGAGGCGAGCTCGAAATCTCGATGGGCGGCATTGAGGTCGCCCGCTTTGAGACAGACCCAGGCCCGGGCGAGGCGGGCTCGCTGCTGGTCGGGATCGATCGTCAAGAGCTTGGTCAAGACGGGAAGCGCCTCCGAATAATTAGTTAGCTCGAAGAGGGAAAAGCCTTTCAGGAACAGGCCGTCGGGGTTCCGGGGGCTGAGTTGGAGCGCTCGATTGGCTTCGGCCAGCGCGTTCGGGTAATCTGCGAGGTTGAGGAATTGGTCGGCGAGGCGCAGGGTGGTCTCGGCGTAGCCCGGGGCGAGCGTCTGGGCGCGGGCGAACTCGCGGATGGCTTGCCGGGGAAAGGCCGCCTCAGCGAACATCACGCCCAAACAGTAGCAGGAATTCGGTTCGTCAACTGGGCCGTCCACTGTCAACACCTGGTTCCAAGAACGACGTTTGCCCAGGCGGGTCTGGGTTCGCTCGGGGGACTCGATATGGGCGGGTTTGCGGGCTTGGAGGTCCTGGTTGAACTGGCGGTTGATGCCCGCGGCGGCACTGTCCGGGTTCAGTTGCAATGCCCACTCGAAGCAGTCCCCGGCCTCGGCGAGTCGGCCTGCGCGCTGCAATTCCACGCCCCAGACATCCAAGTCCAACGCGCACCAGGCCGAGAACACAGCCCACCAGGGATCGGGGTCCGAGACCGAAAAGGCGCTCTGTCGGAGGCGGCCCCAACGACCTGAGGCGCGAGGCCGCTCGGGAGGGTGAGCACGCCGGGCCAACTCCGGGAGGGAGTTACTCGCGAAGTCATGCCAGAAAGCCAGATTCTCGGCCAATCCCTGGGACGGTAAGCGCGGGTCCCCGATAGCATTGGTGCTCCGGAGGATGAGTTGATAGAACAAGGCCCTCGGCTGGACGGTGAAGGTTTCGCCCAGGAAACCAGAGACCGGCTTCAGGCAATAAACTGGCCTTGCCGCGGCCAGGCCCACCACCCAGGACGCCAGGGCCGTAGGATCTGCCAGGTCAGAGGCGCCCCGAGGGAGCAAGAGTGAGAGGTTGAAGCCGGGATGTCGGCGGCGCAAGAATTCGAAGTAGCCGGCATCGTGCGCCAGTGCAGAGGTGTCGACCCCCAGATAGGCGTTTTGCAGGCCTCGGCGAATGAGGGTCGTCTCAAAGCAGAACAGGTGGAACGGGTTGTCACTCAGGACCACGGCGCCGGGTGGAGGCAGACAGCGGTCGAGATTCGCCGCATAGATCGCCATGGGGCCATGTCGCTGCTGAAGAACCTGCGGCAGGTTCTTCAAGGGGAGGCCAATCGCCAGGGCGAGCAATGCGGTCCAAACGGCTGCGACCGGGCACCGGCGGAGCCACCGCCTCCAGCGGGGCGTAGGCCGCTGCGCCTCGGCGACGGGATCAGTGCCGAAAACGAGCAGGAGGTAGCCGGCATAGTATCCTGTCCCCAGCGCCGCCACGAAGTAAAGCGGCAGGCAGGGAACGCCAGCGATCAGCCGGCGGGGACTGAGGGGAAAGTCCATGGCTATCCACAAGCACATAGTCAGGAAGAAGGCGTGGATGAAATGGAAGGTGCCGGAGACCAGTTGGGCGGCCCCGCGAGCCCCTCCCACGAGCCGGCTCCACCGGAACGTCATGAACAGGGCGGGCAGCAGCGCCGGAAGACAGAGTATGAGGATCGAAGAGGGCGGCCAGTTCAGCAGCATCGTTTTGTAGGTCCGCAGGACCAGATGCAACGCCGGCCAGAATCGGGTCTGGGAAGTCGTCGACCAACTGGCGAGCGCTGGAGGCAAGAGAATGAGAGAGAGCCCGAGACCAAAAGTGACCGCTAGACCGGCCAAGCGCCGAGGGTTCAGCGGCTGCAGGGCTTGATGAAGGCGAGTGGTTAGCGGAGGCCCCGGAGCGCCGAATCCCTCCACCACGCGTTCAAGGAAGGGCAGTTCGAAGGGATTAGCGCGCGCGGCCCAAACGGCGCCGAGGGCCAGGAGTGGGGCGAAGGGCACCATGGCCCAGTTATTAGCGACGGCCAACCCGAGAACCGGGGCGAAGCGGGATAACCACACAGTGTTTCGGCCCGCCCTTAACTCGAGGAGGCAGCGAATCAACCAGGCGAACATGGCGAGGTTAATCATCTCACCTGTGGCGACCACCGAGTGATCCCAAAAGGTGGTTTGGAGGCCGCAAGCCAGCACTGCCAACAGGGGTGGGAGCCAGGCTTCACGGATCGCCAGCAACGGCAATTTGCCTGGTTGCCGAAGGCGCTGAGGGCCAGTCCGGTCATGCGGCAGGAGCACGACCGAGCGGGCGAGCCACGCCAAGCTGAGGGTGGCGGCCACGGCGGACAAGAGGTTCAGAGCCACAGGTATCCACGTCGCCGGCAACCCACGGAAGGGCCAGGTGACGAGGCAAGTCACCGGTCCGAACAGCTCTGGACGCCAGTTCAGGCCGCACGCATTCGCGACGGACGCCAAGCTCTCCGGGGAGACCCGGTGTTGGAGCGTGAGCAGATAGACGGCAAGCATCCCTCCCGCCAGCATCCAAGGCAGGACAAATCTCGTGAATCGAAGCGAACCGAGGTTTTCGCTTTCGTCAGGCATCGTACCGGCATTTCAGCACAGGGGAACTCGCAGCGCAAGGCGGAAAGGCAACACCCGAGCCGCTCGGTTGATGCGGATCATGCGGATCATGCGTTGACGCGGGGGAGGGGATAACGGAAGTTGAGGTGACGAACGCCCTGCCCTGGGAAAGAGCGAGGCTCGCAGATCGGTTTGTAGAATTGAAGAAAGACTCATTATGAGAAATCATCCATCGCTCCAGGTCTCACTGGTTCGAGGGGCATCCGGGCCGCTCGGGCGGCTCATCCCCGTGCTAGTGGTTGCCCTCGTGCTCTCGGGCGCCGTAGGGCAGGCCGCCAACCTGCTGGTCAATCCGAGCTTCGAGGCCAACAGCGGAAACGTAATCGCCAGTGGCTGGACCTATTTTTCGCCACCGCTGCCGGCCACACCTCCGAAGGACTACTGGGTTGAAGGTGCGGTTCCCGCCCATAGCGGGAGCTTGTATTGGAAGGAATGGGGGGCATTGTATCTGGCCGCGCCAACCAACAACGTGGCGGGACTCTACCAGGATTTCAGCAGCACTCCCGGCTCGACATATCAGGCCAGCGGTTGGTTTTACACTCGGAGCAGCGATCTGCTCGGGGCCGATTGCTCGGTCTGGCTCGAGGTCGCCTTTCTCGGTTCGAGCAGCAACCTGCTGGCCCTCTACAAATCGGACAGCTTCTCTGCCGCGGTCGGGTCGAACGCCTGGTTTTCATACCAAGTGAACCGAGCCTGCGACCTCTCATCGCCCGTTCCGACCGGGGATCCCTATTACACCACCTACGCGGTGACGGGAACTGTGAGCCAATTGGTGGCACCGCTCGGTACCCAGCGAGTGCGTTACCGATTCGCCTATCTACAGAACGGCAAAGAGGGGGGATCCTGCTATTTCGACGACGCGGTGCTCAACCAAGTAAGCGGGCCGATCCCCCCCGTCATCAACAACTTCTTCCCGCTGAATATGATCTTCGTCAACCCCAGCGACGGGATCACGTTCAACGTGAGTTCGCCAAGCGGCTTTACGATCAATAACACCGGCATTCAACTGGTGGTCAACGGCGTGGATGTGTCGGCGAACCTGGCGATCAGCGGCTCGGCGTCGAGCAAGACCGTCGCCTATTACGGACTCCAGTCGAACTTGGTTTACACGGCATCGGTGGCTGTGAGGGACGCGTTTAACCTGACCGCCAGTGCCAGCACCTACTTCGAAACCATGTGGGTGGGGGTTCCTCCCCTGCTCTATGTGTGGGAGGCTGAGGATTTCGATTTTACCAATGGGATGTATCTGGATTTGCCCACGCTCTGCGGCACGGCCGGGAGTCCGACCTGCTACTTCGGAAAGGTGGGGGTGGAGAATGTGGACGAATATAGCCTGGGCGGTGGCACTGCTCATTTGTACCGACCCGATGACCTGGTCGGCACAGTGGTATCAGGGGATTTTGCGCGGAAAGACCATTTCCTGGCCGGCGTGCAAGATTACCGGATCGATCCGTTCCAGGGCGGGGAATGGCTGAACTACACGCGCGACTGGTCGAACGGAACGTATTGGGTAATGGCCCGGCTGGCCACCGGCGAGGGACTGGCCGGCAGCCTGACGCTAAGCCAGGTCAACCCGGACACGAGCACTACCGCCCTGGGCACCTTCACGGTTTCCAGCGGCCGCGGCTGGAGCAGCTATGACAACGTCCTGCTCAAGGACGCCAACGGAGGCATCGCGAGCATCAACCTCAGCGGCAAGACCACGTTGCGGGTCACCAGCGGCGGCAACCTCCTGCCGGGATTTTTTATGCTGGCGGCCGCCCAGATCGACTTGCCGGTGATGAGCGGCCTGTACCCCGATGGAACGCAACCGTTTGAGTACACCAACGCGCTGACCTTCACGGTTACGACCACGGGAGCTACCTTCCCGGCCAACGGGATAAAACTCAGCCTGAACGGTACCGACGTGTCGTCGCGATTGGTGATCACGGGCCCGGGCGGGTCGAACCAGGTGGTCTACCCGGGACTGCTGCCCAACGCGATTTACACGGCGGTGGCCTCGATCACCAACTCCCTCGGCCACGGCATCCTGATCAGCAATCACTTCGATACGTTCAGCCAGAGCAACTACATGGTGGAGGCCGAAGATTTCGACTATGGCGGCGGACAATTTGTGAGTCCCTGGTGGCCCGACTGCTATCTTGGACTGGATGCGGCGACCAATATTGACTACCAGCACTCCTGGTATAGCGGCGAGCAGTTTCCGTATCGCGCGGCAGGCATTCCCGAGGAGTTCGCCCACGATTTTCTGCGCCAGTCGTTCATCGATATGGGGGCGGTTGATTACCACCTCGCGTGGTTCGGGCCGGGTGACTGGGCGGATTACACCCGCCTCTTTCCCGCGGGTACTTTCTTTGTTTATGCGCGATCCGCTGGTCTGGGAAGCAACACCATGTACCTCGACCAGGTGGTCAGTGGGGCGGGAACGGGCGGCCAAAGCACCAGCCGGCTCGGCAGGTGGACCTCGACGGGACTCAATAATCAAGCGCACGATTGGGTGCCCTTGACGGATGACGGCTTGGTGGCACCAGTAACACTGCGGCTGGGCGGCCAGACGACGGTGCGCCTCTCGACGCCCACCGGAGTTTGCTATCCGAGCTATTTCATGCTGGTTCCGGCTGCGGGGATCGCCGCCACGGCCACGAAATCCAGGTCTAATGCCAACATCTCTTTCCCGA
>Ga0316222_1001223_pt1 | contig 32596 bp, 32 predicted proteins | sample TBH18011metaG_FD_206008 | JGI IMG/M metagenome (GOLD analysis project Ga0316222, IMG submission 206008) | Freshwater microbial communities from Trout Bog Lake, Wisconsin, USA - TBH18011 | ecosystem: Environmental > Aquatic > Freshwater > Lake > Hypolimnion/Profundal zone | place: USA: Wisconsin... | reverse complement strand
GTCATCGTCCAGGGCATCAACCTGGTGAAGCGTCACACTCGTCCGTCCGCCACCAGTCAGGGCGGGATCGTGGAGAAGGAGGCGTCCATTCACGTCTCCAACGTCGCCCACGAAGATCCCAAGGACGGTAAGCCGACCCGCATCGGTCACAAGATCCTCGAAGACGGCCGGAAGGTGCGCATCGCGCGCCGCTCCGGCGAAGTCATCGACCGGTAAGGGCGAAAGGACAGTCAGATGGCACGCTTGCGTAAGCACTACGAGACGGTCGTCAAGCCGGCCCTGCAGAAGGAGTTCAACTATGCGAACCCCATGCAGGTTCCGAAGCTGACGAAGATCGTCATCAACATGGGCGTCGGTGAAGCCGCCCAGGATGCCAAGAAGATCGAGTCGGCGGTCGCCGAGTTGACCCTCATCGCCGGCCAGAAGCCGGTGGTGACCAAGGCCAAGACCTCCATCGCCCAGTTCAAGCTGCGCGAGGGCCAGGTGGTGGGCTGCAAGGTCACTCTCCGGGCCGACCGCATGTACGAGTTTCTCGACAGGTTGATCAACATCGCCCTGCCGCGCGTCCGCGATTTCCGCGGCGTTCCCGGCAAGAGCTTCGACGGCCGCGGCAACTACTCGCTCGGCCTCAAGGAGCAGCTCATATTCCCCGAAATCGACTACGACAAGGTCGAGACCACCCGGGGCATGGACATCATCTTCGTCACGACAGCCGATACCAACGAGGAAGCCAAGGCGCTCCTCAAGGGTTTCGACATGCCGTTCGTGGCTTGAGTGGAGTTATAGGCAATGTCTAAGGTCAGCTCCGTCGAGCGCAACAAGAAGCGCGAGCGCATGGCAAAGCAGTTTGCCACCCGTCGCGCCAAGTTGAAGGCGGTCGCCCACGACCGCGAGGCCAGCCCCGAGGAGCGCTTCGAAGCGACCCTCAAGCTGGCCGAGCTGCCCCGCAATTCGGCCAAGGTTCGCGTGCGTCTGCGCTGCGAGCTGACCGGCCGGTCGCGCGGCAACTACCGCAAGTTCAAACTGTGCCGGAATAAGCTTCGCGAGCTCGCCTCGCAGGGCCAGATCCCCGGCATGACCAAGTCCAGCTGGTAAGGGAGGGCTTACGTCTATGTCTATGACCGATCCTCTCGCCGATATGATCACCCGCATCCGCAACGGACAGCGGGCGAACAAGGCCACCGTCAAGTCGCCGGCGTCGAATCTGCGCGCCAACGTCCTCGAAGTGTTGAAGCGCGAAGGTTACATTCGCGGTTTCGCCCGCGTCGATGTTCGTCCCGGCATCGCCGAGTTCAACATCGAACTCAAGTATCACGAGGGTCAGCCGGTGATCCGGGAAATCTCGCGCGTGTCCACTCCGGGCCGTCGTGTTTATTCCAAGATCGCCGACCTTCGCCGCGTCGCCAACGGGTTGGGGATTACCATCCTCTCGACCCCGCGGGGCGTCATGTCCGACACTGAGGCTCGTACTCAGAATGTCGGCGGCGAAGTCCTCTGCGAAGTGTTCTGAGGAGGGCCTTCACATGTCGCGAGTCGGCAAATATCCCGTCTCGGTGCCGTCGGGGGTTACCGTTCAGATTTCCGGTCCCGATATCACCGTCAAGGGCAAGCTGGGCGAGTCCCAGCTCACCGCCAGGGAAAACGTCGAGGTCACCCTCGATGGCAACCTGATCTGGGTGAAGCCCAAAAACGAAACCAAGGAAGCCCGCATGATGTGGGGCACCACCCGTGCCCTGCTGAACAACATGGTCAAGGGTGTCTCCGACGGTTTTACCGTCAATCTCGATATCAACGGCGTCGGTTACCGCGCGGCGGTCGAGGGCAAGACCCTCAAGCTGCAGCTCGGCTACTCCCACGACATCCTCTTTCCCATTTCGGATGATGTCACCATCAAGTGCGAGAAGCCGACCGCCATCTCGATCTCCGGCCGCGATCGTCAGCGCGTCGGCCAGATCGCGGCGGAAATCCGCGCCTTCCGTGGTCCCGAGCCCTACAAGGGCAAGGGTATCAAATACTCAACCGAGACCATCCTTCGTAAGGAAGGTAAGAAGAAGTAGAGGGCACCGCCATGATGACGCCGAAAGATCTGTTCGAGCGCCGCAAGCGGCGCGCTCGTCAAAGCCTCAAGTCGAAGAGCCATGGCCGCGTGCGGCTGTCGGTTTTCCGCTCGGGCAAGAATATCTACGTCCAGGTGATCGACGACAGCAATGGCGTCACCCTGGCCGCCGCTTCGACGCTCGACAAGGAGCTGAAGGGCGCAATGAAGACCGGCGCCGACAAGGGGGCTGCGGCCGCCGTCGGCAAGCTGATCGCCGAGCGGGCCAAAGCGGCCGGCATCACCGAGGTGGTGTTCGACCGTGGCGGTTACATCTATCACGGTCGGGTCAAGGCCCTGGCCGATGCGGCCCGCGAAGGCGGCCTGTCTTTCTGAGGATGATGAGCAATGGCACGTACTCCCACCACTAGTGATCGGCCCGAGCGTGGCCGCGGCGGCGAGCGTAGTGATCGCGGCCGTGGCCGCGGCGGCGAACAGACTCCCCGCGAACGCGAGGAATCCGAATTCGTCGATAAGCTGGTGCACATCAATCGCGTCGCCAAAGTGGTGAAGGGTGGCCGTCGGTTCGCCTTCGCCGCCCTGGTCGTGGTCGGTGACGCCAAGGGTCGCGTCGGTTACGGTTCCGGCAAGGCCCGCGAAGTTCCGGAAGCCATCCGCAAGGCCACCGAACAGGCCAAGCGCAACATGGTCAAGATCGCGCTGCGCGAAGGCCGCACCCTGCATCACGACTCGTTCGGCCGCTTCGGTGCCGGCCGCGTCGTGCTGCGGGCCGCTCCGGCCGGTACCGGTATCATCGCCGGCGGCCCCATGCGCGCCGTGTTTGAAACCATGGGTGTCCAGGATGTCGTGGCCAAGTGCCTCGGCACCTCCAACCCGCACAACATGATCAAGGCGACCTTCGCCGCGCTGGTCAACCTGGCGTCTCCGCGCTCGGTTGCCGCCAAGCGGGGCAAGAAGGTGGGCGAGATCATCGGCCGTCGTGACGGAGCCGCTGCCGCGGCTGCCGCCGGCGCTTGAGGAGGGCTCGACCAATGGCCGCCAAGAAAACAGATACCGCCGCCAAGACCACCGTGACGGTCACCCAGGTGGGTAGCCCGATCGGCCGTCCGGCCGATCAGCGCGCCACCCTGGTGGGGCTGGGCCTGAACAAGATGCGTCGGAGCCGCGTGCTGGAGGATACTCCGGCGGTGCGGGGCATGATCGCCAAGGTCCGGCACCTGTTGCAGGTGGAAGACTAGGATATCCGAACGTCCGGGGGCTTCGGCTCCCGGCGTTTTGGTGATGAGGACGAAAAAAATGAAGCTGAACGAACTTCGCGACAATGACGGCGCGCGCTACAAGGCAAAGCGCGTCGGCCGCGGCATCGGCTCGGGCAAGGGCAAGACCGCCGGTTCGGGCGTCAAGGGTCAGAGCTCGCGCACCGGCGTGGCCATCAATGGCTTCGAAGGCGGCCAGATGCCGATCTATCGGCGTCTGCCCAAGCGGGGCTTCCATGTCCCGTTCCCCAAGGAATTCTCCGAGGTCAATCTGGGCCGGATCCAGAAGGCCATCGACGGCAAGCGTCTCGACGCCTCCAAGCCGATCACCGCCGAAGTGCTGCAGGCCGTCGGCCTGATCGGCAAGATCTACGACGGTGTCCGCCTGCTGGGGCGGGGTACGTTGACCGCCAAGGTGACCATCGAGGTCGTCGGCGCGTCGGCGGCCGCCATCGCCGCCGTCGAACAGGCGGGCGGGACGGTGACCGTCAAGACTCCCAAGGCGGTTCCGGCCGTCGAGGGTTGAGGGTAAGATGGCCCCTTCCGGGGGCCATCGGCCGTTTCACCGAGAGTCCACATGATCGGGATCGTTCGATCCCGGTCATGTGACGGGTTCAGGATTTGTGGTGCGATCACCGGCGCCGTTCGCGGCCTCTGGTGAACCGGACCGGCACCACCAACACCGGAGTAAGGCATGGCCTCCGCTGCCGAGCAGCTCGCCGCGAATTTGAACTTTGGTGTGCTCGCGAAGGCGACCGACCTCAAGAAGAGGATCTGGTTCACCCTCGGGGCGCTCATCGTCTATCGTCTGGGGACCTGGATTCCCCTGCCGGGCGTGGACCCCCATGTGCTGGGCGATCTGTTCAAGCAGAGCGGCGGCGGTATCCTGGGGATGTTCGACATGCTGGCCGGCGGCGCGCTGCACCGCATGACCATTTTCGCCTTGAACATCATGCCGTATATCTCGGCCTCGATCATCCTCCAGCTGATGACCACGGTCATTCCCAACCTGGAAGCGGTGAAGAAGGAAGGCGAGGCCGGCCGCAAGAAGATCAACCAGTACACCCGCTACCTGACGGTGGTGATCGCGGCGTTCCAGTCCTACGGCATCGCCGTCGGGCTTGAAAGCATGTCGGGCACCCACGGTTCGGCGATCATGATCGACAACCATCTGCTGTTCCGCTTCACCGCCGTGGTGACGCTGACCGGTGGTACCTTGTTCCTGATGTGGCTGGGCGAGCAGATCACCGCGCGCGGCATCGGCCAGGGCACCTCGCTGATCATCATGGCCGGCATCGTCGCCGAATTGCCGGTGAACATCCGCAATACCCTGGAACTGGGCCGGACCGGCGCTCTGCCGGTGCTGGTGATCATCGGCATCCTGGTCATGTCGGTGGCGGTGATCGCCTTCATCGTCTTCATGGAGCGCGCCCAGCGGCGCATCATCGTCCAGTATCCCAAGCGCCAGGTCGGCAACAAGATGTTCGGCGGCGAGTCGTCGCATCTGCCGCTCAAGGTCAATACCTCGGGGGTGATCCCGCCGATCTTCGCCAGCTCGATCCTGCTGATGCCGGTGACCATCGCCCAGTTCGCCGCCCAGGGCGGACCGGAATGGCTGACCACCGTCGTGGCCAAAATGGGCCGGGGCCAGCCGCTCTACCTCAACTTGTATCTTGCCCTGATCGTGTTCTTCTCGTTCTTCTATACCGCCGTGGTGTTCAATCCGACCGATACGGCGGACAATCTGAAGAAGTATGGCGGCTTCATCCCCGGCATCCGGCCGGGCAAGAATACCGCCGACTATCTGGATTACGTGCTGACTCGCCTGACTGTGGTCGGTGCCGCCTATCTGTCGGTCCTGTCCATTCTGCCCGAGCTGCTGATCGCCCAATGGTCGGTTCCGTTCTATTTCGGCGGAACCAGCCTGCTGATCGTGGTGTCGGTGACCATGGATACGGTGGCGCAGATTCAGTCGCACTTGCTGGCACATCAGTATGAGGGACTCATCAAGAAGTCCCGGCTAAGGGGTAAGCGCTAGGTACCAAAAACAAATGGGAGACAGCGGATGAACCTCGTACTGTTAGGGCCGCCCGGCGGCGGTAAGGGAACCCAAGCCAAGCGTTTGCAGGAAAAATACGGACTGGTCCAGCTTTCCACCGGCGACATGCTGCGGGCGGCGGCGGCTTCCGGGTCGGAGGTGGGCAAGCGGGCCAAGGCGGTGATGGATGCCGGTCAGCTGGTGTCCGACGACATCGTCATCGCCATCATCGACGAGCGGCTGGATCAGCCGGATGTGGTCAAGGGCGCCATCTTCGACGGCTTTCCCCGGACCGTGGCCCAGGCCGAGGCGCTCGACGCCATGATGCTGCGCAAGGGCCGGACGCTGGATTTCGCCATCGAGATCCAGGTGCCCGACGCCTTCATCGTCGAGCGCATCACCGGCCGTTACACCTGCGGCAAATGCGGCGCCGGGTACCACGAGAGGTTCCAGCAGCCGAAAGTGGCCGGAACCTGCGATGCCTGCAATGGCACCGCCTTCGTCCGCCGTCCCGACGACAATGTCGAGACGGTCAATAAGCGGCTTGCCGCCTACCACGCCCAGACCGCGCCGCTGCTGCCCTATTACGACCGGCGCGGCGCCCTCAGGCTGGTGGACGGCACCTTGGACATCGCCGACGTGACCCGGAATCTGGAGGTCATCCTTGATTCCGCAACGGTCGCGGCATCGGTGTAAAAAGATGGGGTGATTTGGTTGACTCTCAATCAAATCACCCTATAATCCCGCACCTTCGGTTTCCCCCGTTGTGGGTGAGGCCTGGAGTTGTGTTTTTTCGGTAATGGCTCCGGGCGCATCATGGCGCGGACTTTTTGTGTGAAGGAGTAACCAGCTTTGGCTCGTATCGCTGGCGTCAATATTCCGACCAATAAGCGCGTTCTTATCGCGCTGACCTATATTCACGGCATCGGCCGCGCCAAGGCCCGGGAGATCACCAGTTCGCTGGGCATTCCCACCGACCGGCGCGTCAATCAGCTTTCCGACGACGAAGTGCTGAAGATCCGCGAGTTGATCGACCGCGACTATCAGGTCGAGGGTGATCTGCGCCGCAGCGTCGCCATGCATATCAAGCGTCTGATGGATCTGGGCTGCTATCGCGGTCTGCGCCATCGTCGCGGATTGCCGGTGCGCGGCCAGCGGACCCACACCAACGCTCGTACCCGCAAGGGTCCGGCGAAGCCGATTGCCGGCAAAAAGAAAGTTACGAAGTAAGGAACACCTCAGATGGCAAAGCCTGCTGCTGCCGCGCGTCCCCGTCGCCGCGAACGCAAGAACATTACGTCGGGCGTGGCCCATGTTAACGCCACGTTCAACAACACCATGGTCACCATCACCGATGCCCAGGGCAATACCATTGCCTGGTCGTCGGCGGGCATGCAGGGCTTCAAGGGCTCGCGCAAGTCGACTCCTTATGCCGCCCAGATGGCGGCCGAGGATGCCGGCCGCAAGGCTTCGGAGCACGGCATGCGCACCTTGGAGGTCGAGGTGAAAGGCCCCGGCGCCGGTCGCGAATCGGCTCTGCGCGCCTTGCAGGCTGTTGGTTTCCAGATTACCTCGATCCGTGACGTCACGCCGATCCCGCACAACGGGTGCCGGCCGCGCAAGCGTCGTCGCGTCTAATCGAGCTTTCCACGGGACTTCGGTCTGCCGCTGGCTCTTCCATCCGGGGGTGTTGGCGGCACCGCTGTTCTCCACTGTTCATTCGTTCCTAGCATGAGGTCACACCCGTGATTCAGAAGAATTGGCAGGAACTGATTAAGCCCAATAAGCTCAATGTCGAGCCCGGGGCCGATCCGCTGCGCATTGCCACCGCCGTTGCCGAGCCGCTGGAGCGTGGCTTTGGCATGACACTCGGCAATTCTCTTCGCCGTGTGCTGCTGTCCTCGTTGCAGGGGGCTGCCGTCACCGCCATTCAGATCGATGGCGTGCTGCACGAATTCTCGTCGATTCCCGGCGTGCGTGAAGACGTCACCGACATTATCCTCAATATCAAGACCCTGGGCCTGCGCATGCACGGCGAAGGGCCGAAGCGCATGCATCTGCGCGCCATCGGCCCTGGCGAGGTTACCGCCAGCCTGATCGAGGTCGGTCACGATATCGAGATCATGGACCCCGATCTGGTGCTGTGCACCCTGGACGAGGGCGCCAAGCTCAATATCGAATTCACGGTCGAGAGCGGCAAGGGCTATGTTCCCGCGTCGCAGAATCGCCCCGAGGATTCACCCATCGGCCTGATCCCCATCGACGCCATCTTCTCGCCGGTCCGCAAGGTCGCCTACAAGGTCGAGAATACCCGCGTCGGTCAGGTCACCGATTACGACAAGCTGTCCATGACCATCGAGACCAACGGCGCCGTGACGCCGGAAGACGCGGTGGCCCTGGCGGCGCGCATCTTGCAGGACCAGTTGCAGCTGTTCATCAATTTCGAGGAGCCGACCGCGGTCGCCGAGGAAGAGAAGAAGGACGAGCTGCCCTTCAATAAGAACCTGCTGCGCAAGGTCGACGAACTCGAACTGTCGGTCCGTTCGGCCAACTGCCTCAAGAACGACAACATCATCTATATCGGCGATCTGGTCCAAAAGACCGAGGCCGAGATGCTCCGCACTCCCAATTTCGGCCGCAAGTCGCTGAACGAGATCAAGGAAGTGCTGGCGCAGATGGGGCTTCATCTCGGCATGGAAATCCCCAACTGGCCGCCGGAGAATATCGAGGAACTCGCCAAGAAATTGGAAGAGCCCTACTGAGGTTCGCCGTCCGTCCCCACCCCCGGATAAGCTCCGGGGGTGGGGATTTTTTCCAGGGTCATGCCGACCCGCCCGCATTGTTCTCCGCCTCGGGGCGGTGGCTGCTGCGGTTCCGCCATCGGTCTCGCCCGGCGAGGCCAAGCGACGAGGAGAGTTTTCATGCGTCATGGTATGTCCGGCCGCAAGCTTAACCGTGATAAGTCGGCCCGCAAGGCTTTGTTCGTCAGCTTGGCGAATGCGCTGCTGAAGCACGAGCAGATCAAGACCACCCTGCCCAAGGCCAAGGATCTGCGTCCGATCGCCGAGAAGCTGATCACCCTGGGCAAGCGCGGCGATCTCCATGCCCGCCGTCAGGCCTATGCCTTCCTGCGCGACGACAAGGTGGTGGCCAAGCTGTTCGCCGTGCTGGGCGCCCGGTACCAGGCCCGTCAGGGCGGCTATTGCCGGGTGCTGAAGGCCGGTTTCCGCTACGGCGATTGCGCCCCCATGGCCTTCATCGAGCTGGTCGATCGCGATCCCGCCGCCAAGGGTCTGGATTCCGGCCCGACCGGCGACAAGGGCGACGATTCCGAGGATTGATCCCTCTGGCTGCGGCCCGGAACTGACGACCAACCCCGCCGGTTTCCGGCGGGGTTTCGTCATTCCGGGGGGCTATCCGCCGACCGTCCGGCGGATCAGGATGGCGATCTCGGGCAGGGGCAGGATGGCCTTGCACAAACCGGTGTGGGCGGTTGCCGCCGGCATACCGTAGACGACGCAGGTCGCCTCGTCCTGGGCGTAGAGCAGGCCGCCGCCCTGGGCGATGATGGCGCCGCCCTTGGCGCCGTCGCTGCCCATGCCGGTCAGCACGATGGCCACGACCTTGGCGCCATAGGCGGCGGCGATGCTGCGGAACAAAGGGTCCACCGCCGGTTTGCAGAAATTTTCCGGCGGGTCGTCGCTGATTTTGATGAAACGGTCGGACCCCCGTTTTTCCACCAGCATGTGCTTGCCGCCCGGCGCGACATAGATGCGGCCGGTCTCGATCTTCTGGCCGTGGACGCCTTCGGCGGCGGGCAGGCCGCTGGCGCTGGCGATGTGCTCCGCCAGGATGCTGGTGAAGGTGGGCGGCATATGCTGGGTGATCAGGATGGGCATGCGCGGCTGGACGCCGCGCAGTTTGGCGGCAATGTCGAACAGCGCCTGCGGTCCGCCGGTGCTCGAGCCGATGACCAGGACCTCGACCGCCCCGGCCGGCGGGGCGACGGCGGTGGTGAGAGTGGCGGCGGCCGGGATGGCGGGGCGGGGCGGGGCGGGGGCCGCGCCAGGCGCCGGCGGCAGCGGGCGCAGCCGGCGGGCGGCCAGACTCTTGATCTTGTCGATCAGTTCCCGCTTGAAGCCGCCGGTTCCCGTCATATCGGAACTGGCCGAGGGCTTGGGGATGTAGTCGGCGGCGCCGGCTTTCAACGCCTGGAAGGTGACGGTGGCGCCGCGCTGGGTCAGCGACGACAGCATGATCACCTTGATGCCCGGCACGGCCCGCAGAATGCCGGGCAGGGCGGTCAGGCCGTCCATCACCGGCATCTCGATATCGAGAACCACCACATCCACCGGGGTGCGCGCCAGGGTGGCGATGGCCTGTTCGCCGTTGGACGCCTGGGCCGCAACGGTGATGAGCGGGTCCTCGGCCAGGATGCGCGCCACCAGGCCCCGCACGATGGCGGAATCGTCGACCAGCATGACCTTGATGGCGCCGGCCGGCGCGGCGGCGGAAAACGAGGGCGACGGCCCGAGACTCATGATGGTCCGTTCAAATATCGCTTTAAGACTTCACTCGCTTTCAATGGTAGACGGGGCGGAGGGCACTTGTCCATCCGCTCCGCAGCCGTGATTGACGGTTTATCGGATTTGGGGGCGGCGGACTTCGGCCAAAGGAACAGAGCCAGAGGAGGTATTGGTCAGAATTCGAGCGTTCACGCTATCTTTTGAAAAAAGGCGAAGTGAATCGACGCGCGAATAAAGATTTCGCAGTTCTCTCTGAAGTCGGATTTATGGACCGGTGCCGGACTCTCTTTGGCTTTGCAGGTCTGTCCTACGCGATAGTAGCAATCTGCACATTGGCGATGCATCTGATGGGCGCCGTGCATCCAAATCTCCATTCCTGCAAAGACGGCGGGAGCATAGCGAGATTCTCAAGGCGCGGCATGACAAGGCGATGAAATTCAGGGTCTCTACGGAATCGTTGTGATATCGGCGGCGGTTACTGCGCCGTGGTGGCGGTAAGGTCGACGGTGACCGCGACCTCGAGCGCCACCATGTCGGGCGCCTTCCATTCGCCCTGGCCGACGCCGTAATCGGTGCGGATCAGGGTCAGCTTGCCTTGGGCATGGGCAACGGGGGCATGGGCGCCGGCACCGCCGACATCCAGGGTGAAGGGCAGCACCACATCCTTCTTGATGCCGCGCAGGCTCAGGCTGCCGACCGCCTCGAAGGCGTTGCCGCCCTTGGCGCGGAAGCTGGTGGCCTCGAACCGGGCCTGGGGGAAGGCTTTGGCATCGAACCAATCTGCCTGGGGCAGCGATTGGTCCTTCTGCAGATCGCCGGTGGTGGCGCTGGTCATGTCGATCACCACCACCGCGGTGCCGGCGGCGGGATTGGCCGGATCGAACGCGATCTTGGCGGCCCAGCGGCCGAAGCGTCCCTCGAACGGGGTGCCCGACTGGCTGCCGACGAAGCCCAGTTTGCTTTTGCCGGCATCGACCGCCCAGTCGGCGGCCTGGGCGGACCCGCCCCACAGCAGGGCGGTGGCGAGCAGGAGGGAATAAGCGGGGGCGAGTGTCATGGCAATTCACTTTCGTCCGAAGCGGGGCAACATGCGGGTCAGCACCGCGTCGCCCAGCAGATAATGGTGGCGCAGCGCCGCCGCCGCATGACCGAATACGGTGGCGATCATGATCCAGCCGCCGCTCCGGTGCAGCAGCTTGGCGGCGGCGTTGAGGTCATGGGGCAGGGGCAGATGGGGGAACGGAATCACCCCATAAAGCACGGTGGGAATGTTGAAGGGCGAGGTGGAGACCACCGCCCATCCCAGCAGCGGCATGGCCAGCATCAGGGTATAGAGGGCGGCGTGGCCGGCATGGGCCAGCCGCCGTTCCCAGCCCGGCATGGTCTCGGGCAAGGACGGCGGCCGGTGGGTCAGCCGCCAGCCCAGCCGCAGCAGGGCCAGGGCCAGCACGGTGATGCCCACCGATTTATGGCCCTGATAGAGCTGGAACTGCAGCGACGATCCCGGCTTCAATCCGGTCATGGTCAGGCCCATGGCCAGCAATCCCAGGATCAGGACCGCCATGACCCAATGCAGGGTCATGGCGACGGCATCGTAGCGGGTGGAGGAAGACATGCTCGGGCCTGTTGTTATCGCGCCTGGAACCGGATGACTTGAGGTTGAATCGCCAGAGTGTTCAACCTCAAGTCTGAATCCATCTCTCATCAATACGTTAAAGGGCGATTCAGACATTGGATTACGGCGGAGCCGCATCAATCCAATGTCATCGCGCCCTAGGGCTGCCGGATGAATTCGCCGCTGATGGTCAGGGTCACGTCGTCACCGACCATGGGGGTGTACAGGCTGATGCCGAAATCGCTCCGCTTCAGCGTGGCGGTGGCATTGAAGCCGACCACGTAGTTCTTGGTGACCGGATTGACGCCGCTGCCGTTGAGGGTGGCCTCCAGGGTTACCGGCTTGGTCACCCCGTGCAGGGTCAAATTGCCGGTAACCTTGCCGGTGGCGGGGCCGGTGACCTCGATGGCGGTGCTCTTGAAGCTGGCGGTGGGGAACTTGGCGACGTCGAACATGTCGGCGGACTTCATGTGGGCGTCCAGCTTGGGCACGAAGGTATCGATGTGGTTCATGTCGACGGTGACGTCGAGGGCGCTCTTGGCCGGGGTCTTGGGATCAAGGTCCAGCTTGGCGTCGAAATCGCTGAACAGGCCGTAGGAGGTCGAATAGCCGAAATGATTGAACGAGAAGATCAGCTTGGCGTGGGTCTTGTCCACGGCGAAGTGGCCGCCTTCGGCCTTGGCGATGTCGGGAGTGGATTGCGCCAGGGCCGGCGTGGCGGCGGCAAGGGCGATGGTGGCGGCAAGGGTGAGGGCAAGGGACGTGGACTTCATGATCGGAACCTCTGAGGATGGGGGCGTTGAGGGAAAGTCTACACGTGAACCGGCGTAGGACAATGCCGCATGATTGAAACAGATTGTTTCGTCATGTGGGACGTAGGCCATTTTGTATGTCCCTCGCCGGGCACAAACCTCCGGTTTGCTTGGCCTCGGCCTCAACGGCCTCTGTCGCGGGATGAGTCGACTTGAAAGCGTCCCGCTCCAGGGCGGCAAGGCACGGGAAGGCGGTGGTGCCGGTCAGCCCTTCTTGTGGGGGCGGCCGGCACCGTTGTTGCTGCCGGGCGGCGGCAGCAGCACCGGCCGGCGTGGCTGGATCTGGGCGTCCATGGCCCGTTCGATCAACTGGGCGGTGGCCAGTACCTCGGTCAATTTGGCGCGCAGCATCTCGACCGATAACGGGGGCTCGTCCCCGGATTTCCGGGGACGCCTCTTGCGCGGGGCGGGAGACAGGGCGCCCGCCCCGGCGGTGATGAAGGCATCGACCCATTCGTCCAGCTTGGAGACGCGGAGTCCCAGGGAGGCGGCGACGGTTGCCGTCGACTCGCCGCGCAGGACCTTGAGCACCGACTGGCGCTTGATGGCCTGGGTGATGGGCGCCCGCTTGGATCTGGGCACCACCGTCAGGGCGGTGACCGCCGTCTTGGCCTCGGCGGGGGCGGGTGGTGGAATGACGATTCTGCCCGTGGCGGTCGGGGGCCTGCCGGTGGCGGTCGGGGGGGCGATGACGCCGGTGACCGGCCGCGCCGCCGCCGCCGGGATGGCGATACGGCCGGTGGCGATGGGGAGGGCGGGCGCCGATGGAGCGGGGACCGCCGGGACGGGCAGCGGCCCCATGGCCACAACCGGCAGCGGCGGGCGCGACCCGGGCGGCAGGCGCGCCGGCATGGCGCTGACCGAGGCCGGCACGGCGCGGCTGGCGACGGTGCCGATCCCGGCGGGACTGCGGAACGGCGGCGCGCCGGCGCTCAGATGCGGGCTGGGCGCGACGTTATGGCGAGCGATCGAGGGGGCGGCGATCTGGCGCGCCGGCGGCGGAGCGGGCGGCCTCGGTCCCGGCGCGGCGGCGATCATGGCGGCGATCTCGGCCGCGGTGGCGGGGCGCTTGACCGGGGCGATGCGGGCGAGCGGCGGCTCGGCCTCCGCCGGTGCGGCGGGCGGCGGCTGCAGCGTCTCGGCGATCTTCTTGACCTCGTCGAGGGCGGCGTTGGCCGCTTCGACGATGGGAGGATAGGCGTGGCTGGCGGCGATGCGGTCCAGCAAGGTGCGGGTCGCTTCCACGGCGGCAATGGCTTCGGCGCCCCGGCCGCCGCAATTCTGAACGGATTTGCGCAGCCGGTGGGGAATGCGGCGCAGGATACCCTGGCGGCGATTGGACAGGACCTTGAAGTTGAGGATATCGCACAATCCGTCGCCATGGCGGGCCGGCGGCAGCGATTCGAACAGGAACTCGATCAGCTCGACCTCGGCGAATTCCAGGCACAGGAAGGTCTGCTGGGTCTCCTGCCACTGGGCGATGAAGAGGGAGATCGCCGCCAATTGCGCCGCCATTTCGGCCTCGAACATCTCCGGGTCGAGCATGCGCCACGCCCGAATCGTCGCCAGCGGCAGGCGATCTTGGGTGCCGAATCCGCGGGCAAGGCGCAGGGCGACGGCCAGCAGGGCGCGACTGGTCGAAGCGTCCATGGCCGGTGCGGCAAAGCAGTTCCGCACCAGATCGGCGGTTTGGAAGTCAGTGCCGGGCGGCGCCGGACTCAGCAGCAGCGCCAGGGTGGCCACATCGTCGGGAAGGGCCGCGTCCCCCTTGGCGGGGATTTCGGCCATGGCCTGCTCGATCAGGACCAGTGCCTGGTCGGTGGGCATGCCCGGCAGTGCCGGCGCCGATGGGGGTGGGACGTGGGGAAAGGCGGCGCGGGCGCTGGTCAGGGCATCGGGGTGCAGGACGAAGGCCCGGGTCAGGGCGGCCCGGAGGCGGCCGGGAACGGCGCGCAGGCGGCCAAGCACCCCGAGTCCGAGAAAGACGGTCTCGGCCCCCAGGGCGGCGACCCGGCCCAGGGCGGTCAGGCCGCCCGATATGATCGCCACCGCCGTCATGGCCACGACGACCAGGGGGACCGAGATCCAGGCGCCAAAACCGCTGGCATGGGCGACATCCTTTAGGCGTTCAGCCGCTGGCGCCGGCTGCGGCAAGGCGGACCGGTGGGCGCGACATTGCTTCCGCGCCGTCCACATCAAGCCACTCCATGCTGCTCGGCGCGTCCGGGTGGTCGGGGGGCGCGGACGGGACTCGCGGTTCATCATGATCGTCCCACAGCCATCGCCCCAATATGGCCCATAACCGCCAGCGGATGCAACCGGGTCGCCGCGGCGGAGCGATCTCTCCTCCGAAATTCATCGGCCGGAATTTTCGCGCCATGGCCGGGGTGGCGTCGCCCTAATCGGTTATGCCGAAGTCGTGCCACAGCCGGCTCAGGGTATGGTCCTTGGTCATGGCGGCGAGCAGGCGATCGATGTCGGCGACGGTGAGGGCGATGTCGCGGCGCACCAGAATGCGGTGAGCATAGTGCTGGTCGAACCGCTCCGACACCAGCAGCTTGTCGGCGGTGCCAGGATGGGATTTCAGATACCGCGCCAGATAGGAATCGGTCACCACCGCAATGTCGCCACGATCCTTCAGGATCATCTCGATGCTGGCGGCATTGTCGGTGACCAGAATCATGTGAAACGTTTTCGCCAGCACGGCGGGGTCGGACTCATAGCCGGTGAAACCGTAATGATATCCGAGAATTCCCACCATCCGCTTATCGGCCTGGCGGTTGAAGTAGTCCTGGTCGCGCCCGGGTCTGGCCAGGGCGATGTAGCGTTCGCCGCCATTGAGGAAGACCTGGGAGGCATCCACCGGCAGCTTCTTCTCGGTCCAGCCCCAGTCGGGGCTTTCAAAGAAGATGACGTCGAATTTGTGGTCCTCGAAATCCTTGTAGCGGCGATTGGGCGAGGTCAGGACGAACTGGAAGCTGAAGCGGTCCTGATAGTGGTTGAGGGCGTCGATCAGGGCGAAGGTCAGGCCGCCGGGTTTGCCGGTGGCGTCCAGGTCGACGAAGGGGCCGAATTCATAGCCGCCGACCTTGACGATTTCCCGCGCCGAGGCGGTGCCGCCGAGCAGCAGTGCCAGAATGAAGGCCAGGACTTTCGCCATTTTTTTCTCCGTCGTAGCGGCCCCTTGCGGCGGTCGTGACAGTGTGAGAAATCCGCCTCTCATCGCGCGCTAGGGCCGGGGCGGCGTCAGGCCGTTCAGCACCAGGTCGGAATAGGTGGCGATGACCTGTTCCTTGCTCAGGCGGCCATGGGGGCGGAACCAGGTGCAGACGCCGGTCAGCATGGTCAGGATGCCATAGGCGGCGACATTGGCGTCGCCGAACTGGAACCGGCCCAGGCTGGCGCCATGGTTCAGGATATGGATCAGGTGGCGTTCGTATTGGCGCCGCAGAGCGACGATTTCTTCGTAGTGATTGGGTTCCAGGCTGCGCAATTCCGAATAGCCGATGAACACTTCGCGCTTGCGGACGATGTGATAGGTGACGTGGAAGGCGATGAAGGCCTGCAGGCGCTCCACCGGCTCCCGGTCGGCGGTGCCGGCCCTGACCGCGTCGAACTGGCGGAACAGATCGTCCATATGGGTCTTGATCAGGTCGTAGAGCAGATCTTCCTTGGTGCTGATGTGATTGTAGAGCGACCCCACCTGGATGCCGACCTCGGAGGCCAGCTGGCGCAGGCTCATGGCCTCGAAGCCGTGCTCGTAGATGAGCTTGAGTCCGGCCTTGCGGATGGCTTCCATGGTCTTGGGACCGTGCGAACCGATGGTGCGGGCCATGGCGCGGCGCGTTTCGTCAGGTGTCGGAAGGGAGGCGGGGTTCCACCGGCGCGGCGAAGACATAGCCCACCGAGCGGACCGCCCGGATCGGCAGATTCTCGCCGGTGGCGACCTGGACCTTGCGGCGCAGGCGGGCCATCACCGCATCGATGCTGCGGTCGTCATAGCCGCCCACCGTCTTGCCCAGCGCGGTGGCGATGTCTTCGCGCGCCACCGAGGCGCCCGGTTCGGCGGTCAGGGTTTGCAGCACCCGATACTCGGCATTGGTCAATGACACCTGACTGCCGTTGGGGGTCAGCAGCGCCCAGTTGGCGGCGTCGAAGCTCCAGGCCCGATGGCCGTCCTCGCGCGGTTCCGCCTTTTCCTCGGGCTGGGCTTCGTGCAGGCGGCGGGCGAGGCTGTGAATCACCGCCTCCAGCTCGCGGAACTGCACCGGCTTGACCAGATAGGCGTCGGCTCCGGCGGTCAATCCCAGCACCCGGTCGTCGAGTTGGCCGCGCGCTGTCAGCATGACGATGCCGAACTTGGAGGTGGCGCGCAGCCGCGCCGCGATGGAGAAGCCGTCCTCGCCCGGCAGGTTGACGTCGAGCACCAGCAGATCGGGAGTGAAGCCGGCCAGGACGGCGTCAAGTTCGGCACCGCTGCCGGCCCGCTTCACCGTCATTCCGACCAGGGACAGATAGCGGAGAATCGATCCGCACAGATCGGGATCATCCTCGACGACGACGACATTGATCATACCGGAGTCCTACGGACATTGGAGATAGACAGGAGGCATGATACAGGGACTGTGGCGGGCATCAAAGCCCTGACCGGCTATTTTCGGAAGAAGCCGCCTTCAGGGGCAGCCAGACGATGAAGGTGGCGCCTTGGCCCGGCCGGCTGTCGACGGCGATGCTGCCGCCGTGAAGCTCGACGATCCGGCGAACGATATAAAGGCCGAGGCCGGCGCCGCGCACCCGGTCGGCCTTGGTCGAGCGATAGAATTTCTCGAAGATGCGCGGCTGTTCCTCCAGGCCGATGCCGGGGCCGCGATCGGCGACGCTGACCATGGCGCCTTCGCCGTCGCTGGTGACGGTGACCGCTACCGGCGAGCGGGAGGGCGAGAATTTCAGCGCATTGTCGATCAGATTGGAAAAGCCGATCCGCAACAAGGTGATGTCGGCTTCGATCTCGACCGGTTGCCGGCATGTCACCGCCAGGGGACGGTTGCCGGCGAAAGGCTGCTTGTCGGTGCACAGATCGTCAAGCATCGCGCCCAGCTCGATCCTGGCGAGCCTGAGCGACATCATGGTCGAGTCCAGCCGGTCGTCGGCCAGGCAGACATCGATCAGGTCCGACATCCGCCGCACCGCCCGGCCGATCTTGGCGACCTCGTCCTCTGCCTCCTCGTCCTCCGCGGTGTAGATGCCCAGCAACTGCGCCGCCGCCTCGATGATGGCCAGCGGCACCCGGAATTCGTGGGAGACCATGGCGAGGAAATTGCGCTGCTCGCGCAGCGCCTGGTTTCCGGCTTCCAGCGCCGCTTCCGAACGGATATTGGTCAGGCGCAGGGTCTCTTCCAACTGCTTGCGGGTGGAAATGTCGTTGAGGCAGATCAGGACGGCGTCCTGGTTGCAATAGGTGAAACGCACCGCCGACAGCAAGACCCAGCGCTGCTGGTCGGGCCGGCGGCGAAGCTGCATCTCGGTCCCCAGGACGCAGCCGGTTTCCGCCAATGTCCGCAGGAACCGGTCACGCTCCTCGGTGGTGACGTAGAAATCCTCGGTGGTGAGGGTGGCGGGATCTTCGTCGCCCACATTCAACAGGTCGGAGGCTGGCTGGTTGAGGAACATCAGCCGTCCATGGGGGAAGCCGGCAACCACCATGGGGAAGGGGGCGGCGTCGAGAATGGCGCGGACCTGATGCTCGCTCTCGCGCAGGCGGGTCTCGGCGGCGCGGCGCACCGCGATCTCGGCCGCCAGGGTGGCGTTGGTATCGGCCAGTTCGGCGGTGCGCAGCGCCACCCGCCGCTCCAGATAGCGTTCGGTCCGTCGCGCCATTTCCAGCCGGTTGCTGTCGATGCCGGCGGTCCGCTCCAGCAGCCCCAGGCTCAGCAACAGCATATGGGGCACCGCCGCCACCTGGGCGAGCATGTGGATCCCCGGGGGGATGTCGTAGAGGCCGAGGACGCGCAGCCGACTCAATCCGACCACCACCACATTGGTCAGGATGGCGGCCAGGAAGAAGCCGGCGACCCGGTCGCCACGCCGGGCCTGGATCGCGGCCAGATAGGCCGCCAGGAGCAGCGACGCCAGGAACACGACGTGGATGGCCGGCGCCACCAGATCGAACCGGTCGAGGACGGCGGCGACCGCCGCCAGGACCAGCAGCCGTCCCGTCCAGAGGTAAATCCCATTGAAGACCGGGGCGTTGCCTGCCAGATCGAGGGCCTTGGACACGAAGAACATCCACAGGCCGGCGCTGAGGCCGACGCTGAGGCCGGTCAGCATGCTGGCGGCCACCGGGGCGTTGGGGACCACGTATTGCGACAGGTATCCCGTGACCGCGAGGTAAAGGACCTCCGAGGCGCAGATATAGGCCAGGTAGTAGAGATAGATGGAATCCCGCTTCAGGGCATACTGGAAGAGGGAGAACAGGATGATGCTGCCCAGGCAGCCATTGATCAGGCCCAGCAGCAGGGAGTCGCGCGACGCCTCCTCGACGAAGGCGGCGGATCCCCAGATCATGACGCTGGCCGCCACCGTGCTGGTCGATTGAATCCGCAGATAGACGGTCTGCGGTTCGCCGGTGGGGATGCCGGGACGAAAGACGAAGGTGCGGTGGGACACCGGCCGGGTGGAGAACGGCGTCCGGTTGCCGCTGACCACCGCGATGAAGCCGCCTTTCCCATCGGGGGTATAGAGATCCACATGGTCGAGGAGGGGCATCTTGACTTCGAGGAACCAGTGGGTATTGGCAGTGGCGGTGCGCTGGACCCGGAAGCGCAGCCAGAAGGCCGAACGGTCAAATCCGGCGGTGAGGTTGCCGGCCAGGGGGTGGAAGCGTGCCGCGATCTCGGGGCGGGCCATGTCGTCGATGGTGAGGCCGTCCGGGTCGCGCAGGACCTCCATCCGGCCGCCGAGATCGATGCCGGCGGCAGGGTCATCCAGGCGGACCACCTCGGCCCCCGCCCCGTGGACCGGAAGCGTCGCCGCGACGGCCAGCAGCAAAAGGGCGATCAAGACACGCAAGCTGTCCGGCACCGGCGTAAACTCCCCCCCAGTCCCCCGACGTCGTTCCAGTCTCCCGGCGTCGTTCTCGACGGTCTCCACCGGTACACCCATCCCGCCTCTTGCGCAACCGGGTCTCCACTGCCCATTTATAGGGCTGCCACGGGTTATGGTGGACGCGGATGGCGGTTTTGCATAAGACTTGTGCGAATAATCATCGACGTGGGGGGAGACTGTCCGGGTACCCTTATCCGGTGGGATTGCTGGTATGGAAAACAGGGCAAGCGACATGCGCGTGATCCGAGAAAGAACCGATGACAGCGCGTTGCCGCTGATCGGGATCTATGAGATCAGCAAGATCCTGGGGGCGACCCTCGATCTGGACAAGGCGCTCCACGACGTTCTCAACATTCTATCGTCGTATTTGAACATGCGTCACGGCGCGGTGGTGTTCGCCGAGGCGCCGGGCAAGGCGGTTCTCGCCGCCGTGACCGGCATGTCGCTGCAGGCGGCGCGGGCCGGCGGGGTCGCCTATCCCTATGCCGCCGCCGAGCGGGTCATGGCCACCGGGATTCCGCTGGTGGTGCCCGATGCCGCCGACGAGCCGCTGCTGGCCGATTTCGTCCTCGGCAACGAGGCGCTGGAGGACGAGCGGATTTCGTTCTTCTGCGTGCCGATCAAGACCACGGAAAAACCGTTCGGCGCCTTGTCGGTGGAGCGCGCCTGGGATGGCAGCGCCCAAGTGGTGTTCGAGCATGACCTGCGCTTTCTGACCATGGTCGCCACCCTGATCGGCCAGACCGCCAGCCTGCACAGGAAGGTGGTGGCCGACCGCGAGATGCTGATGAGCGATCAGGCGCGGCTGCGCAAGAAAATGGCCGACGTGGCGCCGTCGCTGCCCATTCGCGGTCTCGAGGACGTGGTCGGGAATTCCGAGGCCATGGCCCATGTCTTCGGCCAGGTCCAGCAGGCGGCCCCGACCAAGGCCACCATCATGCTGCGCGGCGAAAGCGGTACCGGCAAGGAACTGGTGGCCCGCGCCATCCATATCCTGTCGCCGCGTTCGACCAAGTCGTTCATCAAGGTCAATTGCGCCGCCCTGTCGGAAAGCGTGCTGGAATCGGAACTGTTCGGCCACGAGAAGGGGGCCTTCACCGGCGCCGTCTCCGAGCGCAAGGGCCGCTTCGAGCTGGCCAGCGGCGGCACCTTGTTCCTGGACGAGATCGGCGAGATTTCGTCCAATTTCCAGGCCAAGCTGCTCCGCGTGCTGCAGGAAGGCGAGTTCGAGCGGGTCGGCGGCAGCAAGACCGTCAAGGTCGATGTCCGTCTGGTGGCGGCCACCAACCGCGATCTGGAGGCGGCGGTGACCGATGGCAGTTTCCGCGCCGATCTGTATTACCGCCTCAACGTGGTGCCGATCTTCCTGCCGCCGCTGCGCGAGCGTGCCGGCGACATCCCGTTGCTGGCCATGTATTTCCTCAAGCAGTTCAACGAGGAGAACGGCCGCGGACTGGGGTTCTCCCAGCGGGCGCTGGAGGCACTCCAGTGCTGCTATTTCCCCGGCAATGTGCGCGAACTGGAAAACTGCGTCTATCGCACCGCCACCATGACCAAGGGCGAGACCATCGACGAGGCGGATCTGCTCTGCCGCCACGACACCTGTCTGTCCTCGACCCTGTGGCACAAGCGTCCCGGCGCCACCGTCTCGGCCCCGGTCAAGGTCTCGGCCCCCATTCCGGTGCCCACCGGACCGCTGGTGCCGCCGCCGGCGGTGTCTGCCGCCCCGCCCCCGGTTGCGCCGCCGCCGTCCGGCCCCGCCGCCGACGACTCGGATCTGTCCGAACGGGACCGCCTGGTCCAGGCCATGGAACGCTGCGGCTGGGTCCAGGCCAAGGCCGCCCGCCTGTTGGGGCTGACTCCCCGCCAGATCGGCTATGCCTTGAAAAAGCACGATATCGAGGTTCGGCAGTTGTAGTCATTGCTTCTTGGCTCCGGCATCCTTATCTCTTGCCATCATGGATACGATCCCCACTCAGAAAACCCTCATCGGGCTGTCGCGCGCCGCCTTGACCGCCGAGATGGCCGCCATCGGCGAAAAGCCGTTTCGTGCCAAGCAGCTGTGGCATTGGATGTATAATCGCGGCGAGACCGATTTTGCCGCCATGTCGTCGATTTCCAAGGTGATGCAGGCCAAGCTGGCCGAGCATTTCGTGGTGCGCCGTCCCAAGGTCGAGCGCGAGATGATATCCTCCGACGGCACCCGCAAATGGCTGCTGCGGTTCGACGACGGCAACGAGGCCGAAACCGTCTTCATTCCCGACCTGGACGAGGATCGCGGCTCGGTCTGCATTTCGACCCAGGTGGGCTGCACCCTGACCTGCAAGTTCTGCCATACCGGTACCCAGCTGCTGGTGCGCAACCTCACCGCCGCCGAGATCGTCGGCCAATTCATGGCCGGACGCGACGCCTATGGCGAATGGCCGACGCCCGACGATACCGGGCGCATGCTGTCCAACGTGGTGGTGATGGGCATGGGCGAACCGCTCTATAATTTCGAGAATGTGGCCACCGCGCTGGAGATCCTGATGGATGGCGAGGGGATCGGCATTTCCCGGCGCCGCATCACCCTGTCCACCTCGGGGGTGGTGCCCATGATGAAGCTGTGCGGCGAGCGGCTGGGAGTCAATCTGGCGGTCAGCCTGCACGCGGTCACCGACGAGGTCCGCGACCGCATCATGCCCATCAACAAGAAGTATCCGCTGAAGGAACTGATGCAGGCCTGCCGCGACTATCCCGGCGCCTCCAACGCCCGGCGCATCACCTTCGAATACATCATGCTGAAGGGCGTCAACGATTCCGCCGCCGACGCGCGGGCGCTGCTGGCGCTGGTCAAGGGCCTGCCGGCCAAGTTCAACCTGATTCCGTTCAATCCCTGGCCGGGTTCGGAGTTCGAGACCTCCGACATGAAGGCGGTCAAGGCCTTTTCCGACATTCTCCAGGATCAGGGCTATTCGGCTCCCATCCGCATGCCGCGCGGCCGCGATATCCTGGCCGCCTGTGGCCAGTTGCGTTCGGATTCGCTGCGGGAAAAGGCGTCCCGCGCCAAGGCCCGCGCCGCCGCCGGCATCGCCGACGAACACCATCCCCTGCCGCCGACCACATAAACCCGTGTCTCGCTGATCGTAACCGTCATCAGTCCCGGTCGATGCGCTCCAGCACCGGCCAGAATTCCGAGAACAGCCGTTGCTTGGCCGGATCGGCTTCGCTGTCGGGATGGTACATGCGGGCGAAGGCGCGCTTGGCCTCGCGGAATTTCAGATCGGTGACGGTGCCGGTCTTGGCGGTGGCCTTGGTGACCTCCAAGGCATCCTTCTGGATTTCGATGCGGGAATTGGCCAGCCCCAGGGCATGCTCGGCCTCCATGGCGCGGGCCTCGCTCTCCTTGGCGCGGGCTTCGGCGGCGGCCACCAGATCGGCGCTGCGATCCTTTTCCGCCAGCCGGGCTTCCAGGGCGCCGATGCGCTCGCGCGCCCGCTCCAGGTCCTGGGCGTAGTTGTCGATGGTCCGCGCCATGCGGGCGCCGGCACCACGGCCGCCGGCCAGGATCTCGGGCTTGGCGGCGGGCCGCCCCGTCAGACGCCACAGCCAGTACCCCAGGCCGCGCCTGGCCGCCGCGACCCGCTCCTCCAGATCGCGCGCCGGCGGCGAGCCGCCGCCCGTGGCGCCGGTGACCTCGAACAGGCGTTCGGCCCGGGCCGCCGCTTCCTTGAGATGGGATTGATGCTCGCTCACCATTCATGTCCCTCAGGCGCCGGGCGGGCGCCTCCGCGCCCTGGGCTCCTCCGCTAAAGCTCCGGGTCGCTCAACGCTCCCGCGCTCGCTTTGCTCGCTCCCCGTTCATGTCCCTCAGGCTCCGATCAGCAGCACAGAGTGCCTCGGCCGGAGCGTGCTGGGAAGAGTTACTTGCCCCCAACGCGGCTTGGCCTATACTGCGCCGCCAAATTCTCCCCCCATCACGGAAAGGCGTCTGCCATGAAGGGCGAAGTCAAGAAGGTCGTTCTGGCCTATTCCGGCGGTCTCGATACCTCCATCATCCTGCGTTGGTTGCAGGACCAATATGCCTGCGAGGTGGTGACCTTCACCGCCGATCTCGGCCAGGGCGAGGAGTTGGAGCCCGCCCGCAAGAAGGCCCAGTTGATGGGCATCAAGGACGAGAACATCTTCATCGACGACCTGCGCGAGGAATTCGTCCGCGACTTTGTCTTCCCCATGTTCCGCGCCAATGCGTTGTATGAGGGAGTCTACCTGTTGGGCACCTCCATCGCCCGGCCGCTGATTTCCAAGCGTCAGATCGAGATCGCCAATCTGGTCGGCGCCGACGCGGTGGCCCATGGTGCCACCGGCAAGGGCAACGATCAGGTCCGGTTCGAGATGGGCTATTACGCCCTGAAGCCCGATATCAAGGTCATCGCCCCGTGGCGGCTGTGGGATCTCAATTCGCGCACCGCCCTGCTGGACTTCGCCGAGAAGCACCAGATTCCCATCGCCAAGGACAAGCGCGGCGAGGCGCCCTATTCCACCGACGCCAACCTGCTGCACATCTCCTATGAGGGCAAGGCGCTGGAAGATCCGTGGATCGAGCCCAACGCGGACATGTATACCCGTTCGGTCAGTCCGGAACTGGCGCCCGATACTCCGACCTATGTGGAAATCGAATTCGACAAGGGCGACGCGGTGGCCATCGATGGCGAGCGCCTGTCGCCGGCCGCCCTGCTGACCCGGCTCAACGCCCTGGGCGGCGCCAACGGTATCGGCCGCCTCGACCTGGTGGAGAACCGCTTCGTCGGCATGAAGAGCCGCGGCGTCTACGAGACCCCCGGCGGCAGCGTGCTGATCGTCGCCCACCGCGCCATGGAAAGCCTGACCCTGGACCGGGGGGAAAGCCACCTCAAGGACGAGCTGATGCCGCGCTATGCCGAGCTGATCTATAACGGTTTCTGGTTCGCGCCCGAACGCGTCGCCATCCAGACCATGATCGACAAGGTGTCGGAGAATGTCTGCGGCACCGTGCGGCTCAAGCTCTACAAGGGCAATGTCAGCGTGGTCGGGCGCAAGTCGCCTCGCTCGCTCTATCGCCTCGATTTCGTCACCTTCGAGAAGGATTCGGTCTACGACCAGCGCGACGCCCAGGGCTTCATCAAGCTCAACGCCCTGCGCATGCGTCTGGCCAAATGGGCGCGAGGCTAGCGCGGATTTCTCATGTTCCCTTTACACGCTGCGGGCGCGGTATTCGCTTTACGGGCAAGAGGGCCGATCCTACCATAGGGTAGGGTCGGCGGAAGCCCGATCGAGCGGCAGTGGGCGAGGGGGATTAAGGTGTCCGGACGGCCGAGCTCCATGGCGTGGCGTCGGTGGTGGCCCTTGGCGGCGTGGCTGGGCTTGGCCGGGCTGGTGGCCGTCTGGTTCACCGTCAGCGCCCTGGCGGAACGCGGTCGGGCGCTGCGCGAGGTGGAGGTTCGGGCCGCGACCCTGGCGGAAGTGACGGTGGAAAATGTCCATCGCCTGATCGAGGGGGCCGATACGGCACTGATCGCCGTTTCCGTCATGGTTGGTCCCACCCCCGACTGGGGCGTTCTGTCGCGCGACCCCATCCTGTGGCAGGCCATGCATACCATGGGCGCGGCGTTGTCCGCCGCCCCCCGGCTGCTGGCCATCGATCAGGACGGGGTGGTCCGGGTGCATGGCGAGATCTTCAAGATCACGCCGGGTTCGGTGGCCGACCGTGACTATTTCAGGTCCCATCGCGACGACCCGTCAGCCTTGCCCCATTTGGGGGTGCCGCTGATCGGCCGTTTTTTTCACGAATCGGTTCTCCCCTACAGCCGCAGATTGTCGCGGGCCGATGGCTCCTTCGGGGGCGTGGTCCTGGCCACCCTCCCGCCCCAGGCCTTCATGGGCCTGTTCGCCTCCATGCGGGCCGAGGACGGCAGCTTTTTCGCGCTGCGGCGTGGTGACGGCACCCTTTTGGTCCGCTATCCCGCCATGGACCAGATCCTCGGCACCCGGATCGACAATAACAAAGCCTTTCCCGCCCTTGTCGATCACCGTCCGGAAGGGGTCGAGGTGGTGGACTCGCCGGTGGATGGGGTTCGCCGCATGGTCGCCTTCAAACGGCTCGACCGCTACGATCTGACGATGATCGTCGGGTTGCCGATCCAGGAGGGGCTGGCGCCGTGGCGGCGGCAAACCCGGCGGATGGCGGCGGTGGTCGGCTCCGGTCTGGTGGTGCTGACGGCATTGCTGGTCCTGCTGCTCCAGCGCCGCCACGCCGAGATCGCGGTGCAGACCCGTTTGAAGGCCAGCGAGGAGAATCTGCGTCAGGCCCAGGCGGTCGCCCGGTTGGGCTACTACGTGTTCGACATGGTCGCCGATCGCTGGGAAAGCTCTCCGATCCTCGACGATATCTTCGGCATCGAGTCCGCTTTTCCGCGCTCGGCCGGGGGGTGGCTGGATCTGGTGGCGCCGCCCCAACGCCCGGAGATGGAGGACTATCTGCGCGGCATCATCGCCGGAGAACATGATTTCGAGCGGGAATACCCGATCATCCGCCCCAGCGACGGACAGATGCGCTGGGTCGCCGGGGTGGGGAAGGTCGAACGGGATCCGGACGGGCGGCCGCTGCGCATGGTCGGCACCATCCAGGACATCACCGAGCGCAAGCGGGATCATCAGGCTCTGCAGGAAAAGGCCGCGGAACTGAGCCGCTCCAACGAGGAGCTGGAACAGTTCGCCTATGTGGCCTCCCACGATCTGCGCGAGCCGTTGCGCATGGTCAGTTCCTATGTGGACCTGCTGGGACGCCGTTATGGCGACAGGCTCGACGCGGATGCGCGGGAATTCATCGCCTTCGCCAAGGACGGCGCCACCCGCATGGACCGGCTGGTGCTGGATTTGCTGGAATATTCGCGGATCGGCCGCATCACCCGGCCCATGGTGGCGGTGCCGCTCGGGACCGTGTTCGATCGCGTCACCCGGGCCTTGCAGGCCAAGATCGACGAGGCCGGGGCGCGGCTGGTGGTGCCGTCCCCCTTGCCCTCCGTGCTGGGCGATGGCGACGAACTGGTGCGGCTGTTCCTGAATCTGATCGGCAATGCCGTCAAATATCGGGCCGCCGACCGGTCGCCGGTGGTCACCGTGACCGCCGAGCGCCGCGACATGGTCTGGACGGTCACCGTCGCCGATAACGGCATCGGCATCGAGCCGCAGTATTTCGATCGGGTCTTCCTGATCTTCCAGCGCCTGCACAAGCGGGGCGAATACGAAGGTACCGGCATCGGGCTGGCGATCTGCAAGAAGATCGCCGAGCATCACGGCGGGCGGATCTGGCTGGACTCCACGCCGGGGCAGGGCTCCGCCTTCCACGTCGCCCTGCCCGGGATAGATTAATCAACCCTGGACGGATCCGCTTGCGGGGCGGCATTTTCGCGCCATATCAATCCGAGATCATTCGACGGGGGGGAACGCGGCCATTCCGGCGCCTTCTTCCTGCCGCTCATGGGACGAGGGCAAGCATGGATTTCGAGAAATTCACCGAGCGTTGCAAGGGCTTCATCCAATCGGCTCAGACCATGGCCTTGCGCAACGGCCACCAACGCCTGACCCCCGAGCATCTGGCGCAGGTGCTGCTGGCCGACAAGGAGGGCCTTGCCGCCAATCTGATTCGTGCCGCCGGCGGTGATCCGGTCAAGGCGCTGAAGGCGGTGGAAGCCACTCTGGACAAGCTGCCCAAGGTGGAAGGCCCCGGTTCCGGCGGTCTCCATCTCACCCCCGAACTGGCGCGGTTGCTGGATCAGGCGCAGCAGATGGCCGACAAGGCGGGCGATTCCTTCGTGACCGCCGAGCGCCTGCTGCTGGCCCTGACCCTGGCGACCGGTTCGCCCTCGGCCAAGGCGCTGGCCGATGCCGGCCTCACCCCCCAGGGGCTCAATCATGCCATCGAAGAGGTGCGCAAGGGCCGCAAGGCCACCTCGGCCTCGGCCGAGGACGGCTATGACGCCCTCAAGAAATACGCCCGCGACCTGACCCAGGCGGCGCGCGACGGCAAGCTCGACCCGGTGATCGGCCGCGACGAGGAAATCCGCCGCACCATCCAGGTGCTCAGCCGCCGTACCAAGAACAATCCGGTCCTGATCGGCGAGCCCGGGGTCGGCAAGACCGCCATCGTCGAGGGGCTGGCCAGCCGCATCATCAACGGCGATGTGCCCGAGACCTTGAAGAACAAGCGGCTGATGGTGCTGGATCTCGGCGCCCTGGTGGCGGGGGCGAAGTTCAGGGGCGAGTTCGAGGAGCGCCTGAAGGCGGTGCTGACCGAGGTCACCTCCGCCAATGGCGAGGTGATCCTGTTCATCGACGAGATGCACACCTTGATCGGTGCCGGCGCGGCCGAAGGCTCCATGGACGCCTCCAATCTGCTGAAGCCGGCCCTGGCGCGCGGCGACCTGCACTGCGTCGGCGCCACCACCCTCAACGAATACCGCAAGCATGTGGAGAAGGACGCCGCCCTGGCGCGGCGGTTCCAGTCGGTATTCGTCTCCGAGCCGGGGGTGGAGGATACCATCTCCATCCTGCGCGGCCTCAAGGAGAAGTACGAGTTGCACCATGGGGTGCGCATCGCCGACGCGGCCCTGGTGGCGGCGGCGACCCTGTCCAACCGCTATATCACCGACCGTTTCCTGCCCGACAAGGCCATCGATCTGGTGGACGAGGCCGGCTCGCGCCTGCGCATGCAGATCGATTCCAAGCCCGAGGCCCTGGACGAGCTGGATCGCCGCATCATTCAGCTCAAGATCGAGCGTGAAGCCCTGAGGAAGGAGAACGATGCCGCCTCGCGGGACCGTCTCGGCAAGCTGGAGACCGAACTGAACCAGTTGGAGCGCGAATCCTTCGACATGTCCGAGTGCTGGCGGGCGGAGAAGGACAGCCTCGCCTCCTCCACCAAGGTCAAGGAACGTCTGGAGGAAGCCCGCCTCGAACTGGCCAATGCCGAGCGCGCCGCCAATTGGGCGCGAGCGGGCGAGCTGAAGTTCGGCGTCATTCCCGGCTTGGAGAAACAGATCGAGGCCGGCCCCGAGGGCGGCCAGCGCCTGCTGACCGAATCGGTGACGGCGGAGCATATCGCCTCGGTGGTGTCGCGCTGGACCGGCATTCCGGTGGAGAAGATGCTGGCCGGGGAGCGCGACAAGCTGCTGGGCATGGAGGCCCGCCTCGGAACCCGGGTGGTCGGGCAGCAGGAGGCGCTGGTGGCGGTGTCCAACGCGGTGCGCCGCGCGCGCGCCGGCTTGCAGGACCCCCAGCGTCCCATCGGCTCGTTCCTGTTCCTGGGACCGACCGGCGTCGGCAAGACCGAATTGACCAAGGCCCTGGCCGAGTTCCTGTTCGACGACGAGACCGCCATGGTCCGCATGGATATGTCGGAATACATGGAAAAGCATTCGGTGGCCCGGCTGATCGGCGCGCCGCCCGGCTATGTCGGCTATGAGGAGGGCGGCGCCCTGACCGAGGCGGTGCGGCGGCGCCCCTATCAGGTGGTGCTGTTCGACGAGGTCGAGAAGGCCCATCCCGATGTCTTCAACGTGCTGCTCCAGGTGCTGGACGACGGCCGCCTGACCGATGGCCAGGGCCGCACCGTCGATTTCCGCAACACCCTGATCGTGCTGACCTCCAATCTGGGGTCGGAAATCCTGGCCAACCAGGACGAGGGGCAGGATTCAAGCGCCGTCCGCGCCGAGGTGATGGAGGTGGTGCGCGCCTCGTTCCGGCCGGAATTCCTCAATCGCCTGGACGAGGTCCTGCTGTTCCACCGTCTGGGACGCGGCGACATGACCGGCATCGTGCAGATCCAGCTGGCCCGCCTGCGCCAACTGCTGGCCGACCGCAAGGTGACGCTGGAGCTGGACGACGCGGCCACCGTCTGGCTGGGCGAGAAAGGCTATGACCCGGTCTACGGCGCCCGGCCGCTGAAACGGGTGATCCAGCGGACCCTGCAGAATCCGCTGGCCAGCCAGATTCTCGAAGGCGTGGTCAAGGACGGCGACACGGTGCGGGTCTCCGCCGCCGAGGGCGGGCTGATGATCAACGGCCGTTCGGTGGGGATGGAGACATAACCGGCGCCCTCTTCTGGAAAGGGGCGGCGGGGTCTCATCCCGTGTCTCGCTGATCGTAACCGATCAGCGACGCCCTCAGGAGGATTTGGGCGCGAACAGGGTGCCGATGAACCCGGCGCAATCCTCCAGCGAGGATTGCGGCCCGAGACCGGACTTCTTGGCGGCGATCATGAACCGCATCATGGCCGGTGCGTTTTCCGAGCTTCGCGCCAATTGCTCGAAGGCCGATGGCGGCAGCGTCTTCTGGGCGGTCAGCAGGCAGACGGTCATCTGCTTCTTGCCCAGTCCCAGATCCACCACCAGCGCCCGCACCATGCCGCCGCCCACCTGTTTCAGGATGGAGGTCAGGGCCGCCGTCTGCTCGGCGTTGTTGGCGGCGTTGCGCACATCCTTGTCCAGCAGGATGGCGCCCAGCGCCTCCACCCGCAGCCAGTTGCGATCGGGGGTCAGCACCTCGGCCACATCGAGTCTGGCCGGTCCGGGCGGTTTTTCCACCACCGGCGGGGGCGTGACCGCCCAATCCAGGGGGGATTTGGCGGCGGCGGGAGGGGGGCCAAGCCGGGGACGGCCGGCGGCATCCATCAGCGCCCCCTCGGAGCGGAACTCGACGATGCGCGGACCCAGACGGCTGACCTCGCCGGGGGTCAGCATGGAATAGGCCGGTACCAGCGGCACCTGCCAATCATACAGCAAGTATTCGCAGATGGCCTCGTAGAGCAACTCCGCCTTGGATCGGCCCTGACGGACGGCGGCGGGGGTGCCGCCGCTCAAGGCGGCCATGGCCCTGGCCAGGAGACCCCGCTTGGCCGGGCGCGCCGTGGTCATGGGGCGCACATCACCCAATCGCTTGCCGAAGTAACGGAAGGCGGCCGAGCGGACAATCATCGCCACCACTTCGTTCAGGGTGCGGTCACAGAACAGCTTGGCGCTGTCGTCGTTGACCTGGCGCTGCTGGTTGTCCACCAGAAGCGCGGCGAATTTGTCGCGGCTGGCCCGGAAATAGGTAAAGCATTGCTCCAGCAAGGCGATGTCGCCCATCACCTTGTCGTAGGCGACGATGCCCGGCATGTTCCGCACTTCGGGAATGCCCTCGGCCAAGGCCTTCATGACCGGCCCGCGCAACGCCGCTCGGACCTGCTGGACCGCCTGGGGGCGATCCGGCGCGGCGGTTCCGGCCGAAAGCGGCGCCGACGTCGTCTTCACCACGGCGGCGGTCGCCTTGCCCTTGGGTGATGATTGACCGGTTTTGATCTTTGGCATTGCGGTAATCCTGTCGATCCTACCGCGCCCATCCCGGGAAAAGGGATACAAACTCCTCCCTGCCATGTCAACGAGTTATGAATAAAAGTAAATGAAACAACAAGTATTTGTGTAATGTTCTTAAACGATATGTGATGAAGCGGAACGGATGTCGCCGAATCGGCCGGCGGGATCAGTTCGCCTTGGCGCCGGGCTTGACGCCGGTCATCGCCATATGGGTCGCCGAGGGGATGCTGGCCATCACCAGATCGGTCTGGCGCTTGTGGGCCTGATAGCGGTCGAGATCGCGGCCGGCCAGCTTGATCCCGGTGGGGACCTTGACGCTCATGGGGTTGACCTGGGTATTGCCCTGCAGCACCTCGTAATGGAGATGGGGACCGGTGGCGCGGCCGGTGGAGCCCACATAGCCGATGATCTGGCCCTGCATCACCCGCCGGCCGCTGTGGATGCCCTGGGCGATGCGGCTCATATGGGCATAGGCGGTCCCAAAGCCGCTGGCGTGGCGCAGGCGGACGTAATTGCCGTAGGAACCGTTGGGGCCGGCCATCTCCACCATCCCGTCACCGGCGGCCTGGATGGGGGTGCCGGGGGGGACGCCGAAGTCGATCCCCTTGTGCATCTTGGAAAAGCCGAGAATGGGGTGGTGGCGCATGCCGTAGCCCGAGGTGATCTTGGCGCCATCGACCGGGGTTTTCAGCAGGGCCTTCTTGGCGCTTTCACCCTTGGCGTTGAAGAAATCGGTGCCGCCCATGCCGTCGTCATAGCGATAGAGCTGAATTTCGGACCCCGACAGGTCCAGCCCCACATAAAGCAGTTCGCCCTGACGCACCAATTTGCCCTTGGTATCGTACCAGCCCTCGAACATGACCTCGAAGGTATCGTCGGCCTGGATGTCGCGCTGGAAGTCCACGTCGTAGCTCAGGGTCTTGATCATGGCGATAATGGCCTGGGCCGGGACCCCCTCCGCCATGGCGCTTTCATAGAGGCTGGACTTGATGGAGCCGGTGTAGTGGGCCACCTGGCGGGTGACCTGGCGCTTGGCCTCTTCCGCGATGAAACCGCCGCCGGTGATCCGCCGGGTGGCGGCCACGTCGCGGATCGGATCCACCGGCAGGCTGATCTGGCGGAATTCGCCCTGTCCGAAACCGTCGGGGGCGGGATCGAAGGTGACGGTGACCTTCTGTCCGGCCTTGAGGGCGCGCGGATCGAACAGGGTGATCAGGGAATCGATGGCCCCTGCTGCCTCGGCGGAGGAGACGCCGGCGCGGCCCAGCAGCTCCGTCAGCTTCTCGCCGGGGCCGACCCGGAGAACCTCTTCCACCGGCCGCTGCGCCCGATCCTCGATCTCGCTATCCGAGGAATCGGGCAGCAAGTGGATGCTGCCCTCCGATTCCGCGTCCATATAGGCGAGGGGGGGCTGGTCGAGTGGCGCTTCGCCGCCGCTGAACGGTACGAACGGCACGAATGGCCGGGCGACGAAGACGGCGATGGCGCCGACCGCGACGACCACGGCCAAGGCTTTCAGGCTCCGCTTGAGTTTGGCAGTGACGTGGCCGGCCAACGGTCCGCTCATCTTGTCTAAAGGGTGGGTGGGTTATGGCAGCCGGGCGGCTGCGTGCGCAATACCAAATGCCCCGCTTGCGCTCTCGCCGGGGCTCGGCGCGGTGATTTTGCGATTGCGAAAGAAATATGACGGATAGGCATTGACGAGTTGGTCGGGAGGGTCTAGAACCCGCCCCTCACCGCGACGGCCGGAGGGTTTGGCGTGGTGGGAAAAGCGGCCTGGTCAGCGGGATTTGCCTTCGGGTAAAAGACGGTTGACA
>Ga0316222_1001222_pt1 | contig 32612 bp, 25 predicted proteins | sample TBH18011metaG_FD_206008 | JGI IMG/M metagenome (GOLD analysis project Ga0316222, IMG submission 206008) | Freshwater microbial communities from Trout Bog Lake, Wisconsin, USA - TBH18011 | ecosystem: Environmental > Aquatic > Freshwater > Lake > Hypolimnion/Profundal zone | place: USA: Wisconsin... | reverse complement strand
AAGTTCATTGATTTATATCAATAACAATATCATAATTTTGTTTGTTTTTGTTTAATTGGAATCGATTCATGTATAAATCGTAAAAATCGTTGGATTTCTTATAAAATTTGAGTCATTAATGAACACAGGTAAAATATGACGCGATCTCTTTTTGATCGCACTTTACAATGAAATCAAGGTTGGTTTCGCCATGAATACCAGCAATCTTGCAGTCGGCATTGCCCTGATGACTGCATTGGCCTTGTCAGCTCCAGCGTCCGCTCAAACGTTCACGACGATTGATCTGACCAATGTTGTGAACGGCAATATCGAGCTCAACCCCGGCACATTCCCCACCGGCACGACCACCGGCAACCAGGCAACCAACATCCCGTTCAACATCGCGACCTATGGCGGTCTTGCTGGGTCGTGGATCGCCGACCAAGTTCCTGGATATGGTTTTGGCAGCAACGTCTCCGGCGTGTCACTCACGGTGAATCTCACCAGTTACAACATCAGCGGCGCGGCGTCGTTCTATGCGCTTTTGAACAATTATTGGGGCGTTACGGGCGCGAACGAATACAACATCACCATTACCGCCACCAACAACCAGTTCGTCACCTATTCGTCCATTGGCGGATACGATACGCGCGACTACAACAACGCGCAGTACACCAACGCCATCGCCAACACGACGGCCGAATGGTTCAACAACAGCGCCACCGAAGGCAATCTCTACCAACGCTTTGACGTGCGCGCGTTCACCCTGCCGAATGAGATGGCAGCGGACACACTCGCCACCTTCACCATCACGATGGCCAACAGCACCGAAAGCCTCGGCTACAACATCGACACCGCAGTGTTGTCTGGTCTGACGTTCAGCACCCAGCCAGCAGAAACCTTCCCAACAGCGGCCCCTGAACCGGCTTCAGTGGCACTGTTGGGATTTGGCTTGGCAGCGCTGATCGGAGCCAGCCGGAAACGTCGCGGCTGATCAAGCCGCCTTATTGTCCGCGCGTCACCAACCGCCCGGCCCGCGCCTGCGTGGCGCCCTTACCGTAGACATAAGCCGATTGCCCGGCCACCCAGGTCTCCACAATGCCGTCGGCGGGCAATGTGGGCGTGTCGAAATTGGCGGCGTCTTTCACCGTCAGCGGGTCGAACAGCACCAGATCGGCAAACGCCCCGCTGCGCACCACACCGCGATCCGCCAGCCCGAACACATCGGCCACCCGCCCGGTCATTTTGTGCACCGCAGTCTCCAGCGAGAACAGGCCGAGATCGCGGGCATAATGCCCCAGCACGCGCGGGAAGGTGCCCCACAGGCGCGGATGCGGGAATTGGTCATGCGGCAAACCATCCGATCCCACCATCGAACGCGGATGGGCGAGAATGCGCTGCATGTCCTCCTCATTGATCTGATAATAAATCGCCCCCGCCGGCAGCAACCGCTTGGCCGCCGCCACCTGATCAACTCCCCAATCAGCGGCGATATCGGCCAGGAAACGCCCGGTGAATTGCGGGAACGGCACCGACCAGGTGATGCGCACCGGCACGTGCGGATGCAGCTTCTCCGGCATCAGCACGGTGGAGGAGGCATTGTAGGGATAGACGTCGAAATCGGCCTTCTGCCGCGCCTGCACGGCTTCGAGCAGCGCCAACGTCTCCACCGAACGGCCGAAATTGTTTGGCATCACGCATTTATGGTGGCTGATCACCACCGGCGCCCCCACCGAACTGCCGATGCGCAACGTCTCCTCGATGGAGGCGAGCACATTGTCGCCCTCATCGCGCATATGCGTCACATACAGCCCGCCGGTCTCGCGCACCGCCTCCGCCACCGCGATCACCTCGGCGGTGGGGGCTTGGTTGCTGGCGGGGTAATACAAGCCGGTGGAGAAGCCTGATGCGCCCTCCTTCAGCGACTGACGCAGGCGGGAGTGCATATGCGCCGCCTCCTTATCCGTCGCCGCCCGGAACACATCGCCATCCATCGCCTCAACCCGCAGCGACATATGGCCGATCAGCGCCACCGTGTTGACCGGTGACGGGTCGGTGGCCAGCTTTTCGGCGTAATCGCCAAAGCTGTCGAAGGTCCACCACTCCTCACCACCGAGCAAATCGAGCGGCGGGATTGGGCGGTTCTTCATCCGCACCGGGCTGAGCGAGATGCCGCAATTGCCGACGACCACTGTCGTCACACCCTGGCTCATCTTGCACAGCATGCATTCCGGCCCACACAGCACGGCGCGGTCGTCATGGGTGTGGGCGTCGATGAAGCCGGGGGCCACCACGCGGCCATTGGCCTCGATCTCGCGATCCGCCGACCACGCGCCAAGATCGCCCACGCCCGCAATGCGGTCGCCCTTGATCGCCACGTCGCCGGTGGAGCGGTTGGCGCCGGTGCCATCGATGATGGTGGCCCCTCGGATGATTGTGTCGCAGCGCATGCTCTATGCTCCCCTCAACCCTGCGGTCTGTGCCGCGTCCAGAACACCATCGTCACTGACTGCCACCTTGTAGAGAAGGCGGGCATTCTCGACCGAGACCAACCCATCACGCACATCGCGTGCCACCAGCGCCGGATCACGCGCGGTGGGGTCGCCCATGCCGCCACCACCTGGCAGCGAGAGCAGCAAATGCTCGTTGTCCGGGATGATCTGGAAGCCCTTGGTGCGCATCTTCTCGCCACTGGCATAGGCAACCCCACCCGGAGCCCCCTCGCCGCCGCCATCACGGCCTTTCGGTGGGAAAGTGATGCGGTCGAAGATCGCGTTGACGGCGAATTCCAACTCGCCCTTGCTGCCAATCTCCATCACCTGCCCCAAGCCCCCGCGCATGCGACCGGCACCACCGCTATCGGGGCGGAGTTCCTTGCGCCAGAACACCAGGGGCGCGACGTTCTCCGTCGCCTCCACCGGCATGGTGCGCACGCCGGAGGGGAAGGCCGTCGCATCCAGCCCGTCCATCGTCATCCGCGCTCCGGTGCCGCCGGAGTTGAAGGTGATGGTCTCGAAATCCTCGATCACCGGCTTGTTGCTGGTGCCCTGCCCAGAGACCGAGCCGCCACCACGCAAAGGCGGGTTCCACAAGCAGGAAGACCCCTCCGCCGTCACCTGCTCCGGCACGATCTGCGCGAGGCAGCCCATCATCAAATCCGGCAGCAACTGCCCCACCACATGGCGCACCGACACCGGATACGGACGCGGTGCATTGAGGATGCAGCCTTCCGGGATCACCATGCGGAAGGGTTGCAGGCTGGCCCAATTGTTCGGAATCTCCGGGGCCACCACCACCTTGATGCCAAAGCTGGCATAAGCGCGGCAATAGGCGGCGGGCACGTTGATGCCGCGTTGCGACAGGCCGGAGGTGCCGGTGTAATCCACCTCAATCGCATCCGCGCCGATCGTCATCGCCGCATGCAAGGTCAGCGGCGCTTCATAGCCGTCCGAGCCGATCTGATTGCGATAAATGCCAGGCTTGAGCTTGGCAATCTGCGCCAACGTCGCCGCACGTGAGGCGGTGAAGATGTGCTCGGCCAGCGGGTCCAGACTATCGAGTTGGAACTCATCCAACATCGCCACCAACCGCTTGGCGGCGGCGTCATTGCAGGCGCACAGCGAATAAACGTCGCCCTCCAGTTCCACCGGCAGCCTTGAGCCCCAGCGGATGAAGTCGAAGAACGTCTCGTTCGGCTGCCCCCGGTCGAAGCATTTCACGATGGGGATATAAATCCCCTCCTCAAACACCGAGCGCGCATCCGGCCCCATGCCAAGGCCGCCCACATCGATCACATGGGCGGTGTTGGCCAGCAGCCCCACAATCGCCCCATTGCGGAACACCGGGGAGACAACGGTCAGGTCGTGCAGATGGCCGGTGCCGAGCCAAGGATCGTTGGTGATGTAATGATCGCCCGGCTGCATGGTCGCTGCCGGGAATTTGGCAAGGAAGTGGCCCACCGCCTCCATCATCGAATTCACATGGCCCGGCGTGCCGGTGACGGCTTGGGCGAGCATGCGGCCTTGCAGGTCGAATATCCCCGCCGACAAATCGCCTGCCTCACGCACCGTGGTGGAGAAGGCGGTGCGGATCATGATCTGCGCCTGCTCCTCCACCACCGCGATCAGGCGGTTCCACATGATTTGATGGCGGATGGCAGCGAGTGGGTCCGCCGATGCTGAGGTTTTGGCGGACTGCGCGGCACTTGTCCGCCCTACATTGGTCAACACGATATTCCCCGCCGCATCCACCCGCGCATCCCAACGCGGCCCGACAAGCGTGGAGGTTTCATCCTCGGCAATAATCGCCGGCCCCGCGATCACCGCACCCAGCGCGAGCGAGGCACGATCATAAATCGGCCACGCACTCTCGGTGCCGCTCTCCGTGTCCCGCACAATCTGATGCCGCACCGGCTGCGGCGTGGACGGCTCCGGATCAGCCGCAGGTGCGGGCGGGGCGGCGATCACGGTGGAAATCGTCACCGCATAGCTCATCACCTCAATATCCGAGCCCGGCACCTTCCGGTCATACAGCCGCGCATATTCGGCGTCGTACGCCGCCCGGATCGCCAGCACAGACTCAGCATTCAACGGGCCGAGTGGCAGCGCCACCGCGATCTCATGCCCCTGGCCGACATAGCGCATGAACGCCAGCCGCTTCTCCGTCACCGGAGCCCCCAACCGCCCCGGCTCCACCTGGGCCGAAGCCTCACGCGCCATGTCATTCAGCAAATGCGACACCGCCGCCACATCGAAGCTCGACAGCCGCTGATACAGGCTTCTCACCACCTCATAGGCCACCGGCGCGCGCAGGAACCCAATCGCCGAGCCGACGCCCGCGCCGCGTGGGATCAGCACAATGTTGATGCCAATCTTCTCGGCCACCCGCGTGCCATGCACCGGCCCGCCGCCCCCGAAGGCGATCATCGCCCGCCCCTCAGTGTCGGTGCCACACTCGATGGCATGCACGCGCGAGGCATTGGCCATATTCTCATCGACAATCTCGATCACGCCGAGCGCCGCCAACGGGGCATCCAACCCCAACCGTGTGCCGACATCGACCGTCATCACCCCCGCCGACGCCACCGGGTCCAACGCCAATGAACCACCGGCGAAGCGGGCCGGATCGTAGCGCCCCAACAGCAAATTGGCGTCCGTCACCGCCGGATGCTGACCGCCGCGCCCATAACACGCCGGGCCAGGATCTGCGCCCGCCGATTCGGGTCCCACTTCGATTCGCCCCATCGAGTCGACATGCGCAATCGAGCCGCCACCGGCCCCGATCTCCACCATGTCGATCACCGGAATCCGCAGCGGCAGACCGGAGCCCTTGCGGAACCGCCCCACGCGGGCGACTTCGAAACTGCGCGCGGTTTGCGGTTGCGCATTGTCGATCAGACAAATCTTCGCCGTCGTGCCGCCCATATCGAAAGACAGCACCCGGTCCAGCCCCGCCTGCGCCGCCAGATCAGCCGCGAAAATCGCGCCACCCGCTGGGCCGGATTCCACCAGACGGATCGGGAAGCGACAGGCCGTCTCAATGGTGGTCAGTCCGCCGCCGGAGAGCATCATGAAGATCGGCGCGGTCATGCCGATCTCGCGCAGTTCGGCCTCCAACAGCCGCAAATAGCGCGCCATTTTCGGTTGCACATAGGCGTTGGCGGCAGCCGTGGAGAAGCGCTCCCATTCGCGCATCTCAGGGGCCACTTCGGCAGCGAGGCTGATCGGCAGATCGGGCAGATATTCCGCCAAAATCTCGCGCACGCGGATTTCATGCGCCGGATTGACGAAGCCGTGCAGGAACCCCACAGCGACGGCTTCCACCGCCTCACGCTGCAACACCGGCACCAAAGCCCGCACCGCCGCCTCATCCAACGGACGCAGCACCGCCCCGGTATTATCCAGCCGCTCCGGCACCGTCAGCCGCAAATGGCGTGGCACCAGCGGTTCGGGCAGGATGATGTTCAGATCGTATTGGTCGTATCGGCTCTCATTGCCCATCGCGAGCACGTCGCGAAATCCCTCGGTGGTGATCAGCGCGGTCTTGGCCCCTTTGCGTTCGATGATCGCATTGGTGGCAAGAGTGGTGCCGTGCACCAGCACGTCGATCTCGCTGGGCTGCACGCCCGCCTGACCCAAAATCAGCGCCACACCATTCATCACCCCGCGCTCGGGAGCGGCGGGTGTGGTGAGAACTTTGGCCGTATGCCGCGTTCCTCCCGCTTCGAGGGCGAGATCGGTGAATGTGCCACCGATATCGATTGCGAGCCGAACAGCCATGCCTTGCTCCTTCACGCTGATAACGCCACCATGGATGCAACCCAGGGGAGGATTGCTATGAAACCGCGCCTTGTCGTCGCCCGCCAGATGCCGCCGAGCGTTGGCGCACGAATTCGAGCAGAATTCGACGCCCCCTTCCCCGACGGTGCGGATATCGACCCCGATACCGTGCTCCAGCAATTGGAAGAGACCAAGGCCGAAGCGCTGATGTTCACCTCGAACACCAAGCTGACCGCTGAATTCGTCACCCGTCTGCCCGCCCGCCTGAAAATCGCCGCCACCTGCTCGGTGGGCTACGATCATGTGGACGTTGCCGCATGCAAGGCGCGCGGTCTGATCGTGACCAACACGCCCAAAGTGCTCGACGAATGCACCGCCGATCTCGCCTTCCTGCTGATGCTGGGCGCTGCCCGCCGCGCGAAGGAATACGGCGTGATCATGAATGACGGTTGGCGGCGCGGCTACGGCATGGGCGAGATGCTCGGCGTGCGCGTTTGGGGCAAAACACTGGGCATTCTCGGCATGGGCGGCATTGGCCGCGCCTTCGCCGCTCGCGCACGCGGCTTCGGCATGAAGGTGCTCTATTGCAACCGCACCCGCCTGCCCGCCGATCTGGAGCAAGGGGCGAGCTATGTCGCAAGCCTCCATGAGATGCTGCCGCAATGCGACTTCCTCAGCCTGCATGCGCCCGCCACCGCCGAGACCAAGCGGATCATCAACGCCGAGACGCTCGCGCTGCTGCCGCAAGGGGCCATTCTGGTCAACGCCGCGCGCGGGGCGCTGGTGGACGAGACTGCCCTGATCGACGCCCTCACCTCCGGCCATCTCGCCGCCGCCGGATTGGACGTGTTCGACAATGAACCCGCCTATGACCTGCGCTTTAAGGATCTGCCGAACGCCTATGTCTTCCCGCATATGGGCTCGGCGACCAACGAAACCCGCAAGGCGATGGGCGATTGCTGTCTGGATAACATCCAAGCTGTGCTCGCTGGTCGCGCGCCGCTGAACCCGCTGTGGAGCTGAAGCTGTGAGCAAGCCCGTCCTTCTCGTCACCCGTCGTCTGCCGGAGAGCGTGGAGGCACGGGCCTCTCGCGACTATGACGCCCGCCTGAACCTCGCCGACACCCCCACCACCCCCGCAGGAATCCTCGCCGCCGCACAGGATGTGGACGCGATTTTGTGCTGCACCTCCGACCGACTGGATGCAGCAACCATCGCCGCCCTGCCCGCGCGGGTGCGGGTGATCTCCACCTTCAGCGTCGGCACCGATCACATCGATCTGCCCGCCGCCGCCGCACGCGGCATTCCGGTGTGCAACACGCCGGATGTGCTGACGGAGGCCACCGCCGAACTCTCCATGTTGCTCATCCTCGAAGCCTCCCGCCGGGCCGGTGAGGGCGAGCGGCTGGTGCGGGCGAATGCCTGGACCGGCTGGGCTCCAACGCAATTGATGGGCCGTCAGGTGACGGGCAAGCGGCTGGGCATTTTCGGCATGGGCCGCATTGGTCAGGCGCTGGCGCGGATGGCGCGCGGCTTCAACATGCAGGTGCATTACCGCAACCGCTCGCGCCTGCCCGCCGATCTGGAATTGGGGGCCGTCTATCACGACAATGACGAGAGCTTCCTCGCCGTCTGTGACGTGCTGGCGCTGAATGCACCGGGTGGGGCGGCGACGATGAAATGGCTCAACGCCGACCGCATCGCGCTGTTGCCCCGTGGCGCGGTTGTCACCAACGCCGCCCGTGGCACGCTGGTCGATGACGACGCTCTGATCGCTGCCCTCAAATCCGGTCAGGTCTCCTTCGCCGGGCTGGACGTGTTCGCGGGCGAGCCCAACATCCATCCGGGCTATCGCGCACTTGAGAATGCGGTGCTGCTGCCGCATCTGGGCTCGGCGACCATCGAGACGCGCGATGCGATGGGCCATCTGGCGCTGGACGGCGTGGATGCCGTGCTGGCAGGTCGGACACCACGCAATTTGGTGACATGACGCCAAAAATGACGCACCGCCTCAAAATATGATAAATCTTGCGCATTGCAGCAAAAAATATCGCATTTATTTTTCTGAAATCGCAAAGAACGACATATCTATTGGGGGAAAAAGCTTCTACGGTGGCCTTGCGTTTAAGTGTGCGGCACGACGATTTATCGGCGTTCGCAGCCCTTACGCATTGGAATAGCGACTCACCTTGCCCGACATCTGTCTGGGGGTGATCTTAGCGAGATTGACGAGAAAATGGCGGCTGGTTCGGTTAAGTGGTTCAATGCAACCAAGGGTTTCGGCTTCATCGAGCCGCAGGGCGGTGGCAAGGATGTGTTCGTGCACATCACGGCCCTGCAGGCTGCTGGCATTTCTGGCCTGAATGATGGCCAGAAGGTGACGTATGACGTCGTCACCGAGCGCGGCAAGGAAGCTGCGGCCAACCTGAAGCTCGCCTAATAGCGAATTTCAGCACTCATTAAAGAGGGCGGCATCTTCGGGTGCCGCCCTTTTTTTGGTGTGGATGGGCAAGCGGAGCGTTACCCATCAAACCATCGATGGGTAACGCTCCGCTCACTCAGCCTACGGCGTGACGAGCCCCCGCTGCCGCATCAACGCCTGCGTCTGCGGTGCATGCCCCCGGAACGCCACATAGAGCGTCATCGGGTCTTCGGTATCCCCCGCCGAAAACACCCGGCGCAGACCGGCGGCAAGTGCTGCGTCGAACAGATCGCCCTTCGACTCGAACGCATCAAACCCGTCCGCATCCAGCACTTCCGCCCATTGATAAGCGTAATAGCTCGCCGAATAGCCGCTGCCCGCGAACAGATGCTGGAAATGCGCCGCCCGATGCCGCGCGCCGATTTCGGGTGGCAGACCAATCTGGTCGAGCACCTGCTTTTCGAACGCGATCACATCCATCTGCGCCGGGTTGGGATGGCGATGCAGTTCCAGATCGAGAATGGCCGACGCGGTGTATTCCACCGTGCCATAGCCCTGATTGAAATTCTGCGCCGCCTGCAAACGCGCAATCAGATCATCCGGGATCGGCGCGCCAGTGTCGAAATGCAGCGCATAGCGGCGCAGCGTGTCGGGCGAGGAGATCCAATGCTCCATAATCTGCGACGGAAACTCGACAAAATCGCGCAGCACCGACGTGCCGGATTGCGACGGATACACCACATCCGACAACAGCCCGTGCAGCGCGTGGCCGAATTCGTGGAACAGCGTCTCTGCATCGTCGAAAGACAGCAATGTCGGCTTCGATTTGGCGAAATTATTGACGTTGACGATGATCGGCGAAATCTCACCGCTCAGCCGCTCCTGATCACGGAACGAACTCATCCACGCCCCTGACCGCTTATCGGCACGGGCGAACGGGTCGGAGACGAACAGGCCGATATGGCGGCCTGCCTCCTGCACCTCAAAAATCGTCACATCCGGGTGATAGGCCGCAATATCCGGACGGGCGACGAAATCGAGATTGAACAGGCGCTTGGCGGTGTCGAAGGCTGCCGCCTGGATATTCTCAAACACGAAATACGGCTTCAGTTCCGCCTCATCGATGGCATAGCGCGTCCGCCGCACGCGCTCGGCGTAATAGGCCCAATCCCACGGGGCAATGGCGTCGTTCAGACCGTCTGCGGTGGCGTCGGCCTGGAGCATCGCGCGCTCCTCCTCCGCACGCGCGACGGCGGCGGGCCAGACTGCATCCGTCAAGCGGCGGGCGGCCTCCGGCGTGCCCGCCATCGAATCGGCCAGGCGATACAGTGCGTAATCGGCATAGCCCAGCAACTGCGCCTGCTCCTGCCGCAGAGCCAGGATTTCCGGGATCAGGCGGGTGTTGTCATGCGCGCCCGGATGGGTGCCGCGAGCGATCCAGGCGAGATAGGCGATTTTGCGCAAATCGCGACGCGGCGAGAATTTCAGGAACGGCTCAATCAGCGAGCGCGACAGCGTGACGATATGGCCTTCCAGCCCACGATCCGCCGCCGATTGCGCCGCCCCTTCGCGCACAAAATCAGGCAGACCGGCCAGATCAGCCTCGGCGAGCGGCAGATGCCAATCCTGCTCATCATGCAGCACATTCTGGCCGAATTCGGTGTGCAGCACCGCCAAACGCTGTGAAATCGCCTCCATCCGCGTGCGCCCGTCTGCGTCGAGAGCCGCACCAGAGCGGACGAAATCCAGATATTTCCGCTCCAGCAAACGACGCTGTGCGGTGTCGAGGTTCAGGCTGTCGCGTTGGGCATACAGGGCGGAAATGCGGGCGAACAAACCGGGATGCAGGCCGATGGTGGCACCGTGCTGGGCGAGTTTCGGCGCGAAATCACGCTCGATGATGCGGGTGTCGTCGCTGCCATTGGCGGAGTTGAGATTGAAGAACACGCCCGCCACATCGCCGAGCAACTTACCGCTGCGCTCCATCGCCTCGATGGTATTGGCGAATGTCGGCGCATCAGGGCTGGCGGCGACGGCCTCAATCTCGGCAAGATGCTCCGACATGCCAGCGTCGAGAGCTGCCGGATAATGCTCGGGGCGAATGGTGGAAAACGGGGGCGCGCCGTGGGGCGTCGTCCAGGGGAGGAAGAAGGGATTGTCGCTCATGTCACAGAGCTTGGCCTGTAGAGCCGCCACGTCAAGTCGGGGCGAGCCGTATCTTGCACTCAATGAACGCGGCCACGTGATTCAACCCGGTCCCGCCATCGCACCGCGCGTGCTGGCAAATCCTGCGCGGGCGCGCAAACTCGAATTTGAACTCCGTCGAGGTCTCTCTCTGCTCGACGCGGTGGCGGATGGTTTGGCGCGGGCGGGAGAGCCTGGGTGTTGCGGCGCCAATCTGCGGCTGCATGGCGGTGGCTTCGGGCCGTTCGCCTATGTCATCCCGTCGCTCGCCGTCTCCCCCGCCCATGCCGCCTATTACTCCGCGACGTTCACGCCTGCGGGCGAGACGCGGTTTGAAGATGGCTGCCTCACCTTCGGCACGCGCGACGGCAAGCCGTGGCTGCATTGTCATGGGCTGTGGAATGAGGCGGATGGCAAGCCCTCGGGCGGGCATATTCTGCCCGATGATGCGATGATCTCCATGCCAATTGCCGTCCAAGCCTGGGCGCTCGATGGCGCGATGTTCGACACCCGGCATGATCTGGAGACCAATTTCAATCTCCTCGGCCCGGAGGCGGATGCGGCCCATGGGCGTGGTGAGGTTGAGGCGGTGGCGTTGCGGTTGAAATCCGGCGAGGATTTCGCGCTCTCATTGGCCTCGGTGGTGCGTGCACAGGGCTGGAATTCCGCCCGCGTGGTCGGCGGTGTGGGCAGCGTGGTGGGCGTGCGCTTCGCCGATGGCCGCATCGTCTCGCCCCGCCCGACCGAAATTTACGTCCGCTCCGGCGCGGTAACGCGCGACGGGGCGGAATTGGATATCGCCTTGGTGGACCATCTCTGCGAGCGCTTCGAGGGCAAGCTTGCGGCGAATAATCCGGTGCTGATGACGATGGAATTGGGGCTGGTGCGGACCGCGTAAAGCGCCGTCGCGGCAAGGAACGACATGGAACAGCTCGACGCCTCCGCCGATTTGCGAGCGTTTGCCGATGGGCGGAAGTTCGCCACCGTGCTGGCCGACCCGCCTTGGCGCTTTGAAAACCGCACCGGCAAAGTCGCCCCGGAACATCGCAGGCTGTCGCGCTATGGCACGATGACGCTGGCCGATATCTGCGCATTGCCGGTCTCGGAGAGCCTCGCACAAGCAGCGCATTGCTATCTCTGGGTGCCCAACGCCTTGCTGCCAGACGGGCTGCGTGTGCTGGAAGCCTGGGGGTTCACCTACAAATCGAACATCGTCTGGCACAAAATCCGCAAAGATGGCGGCTCAGACGGGCGCGGTGTGGGGTTCTATTTCCGCAATGTGACGGAGTTGGTGCTGTTCGGCGTGCGCGGCAAGAACGCCCGCACGCAACAGGCCGGACGCACACAGGTCAACCTACTCGCCACCCGCAAGCGTGAGCATTCGCGTAAACCGGATGAATTTTACGGCATCGTCGAAGCCTGCTCGCCCGGCCCCTATCTGGAGCTCTTCGCACGCGGCACACGGCCGGGCTGGGCGGTGTGGGGCAATCAGGCGGATGACGATTACGCGCCGGATTGGAAAACCTACGCCTATAATTCCGCCCAGGAATCACCAACCGGCACCTGAGCTTGCCACGGGCACATCGCACCACTCTGAAGTGTATGTCACGCAGCTCAAGTCAACGTGAAGGCAAGCCGCCGAAGCTGTCAGGTTGCTGTCAGCTTTGCTGCCCGATGGTGCGCCCAGAAACCGACCGAGCCGGGGGCGTGTTGCTCCTAGGCTGATTGGTCGCCGCACTGGATGGAATTGCAATGGGCTATAGTCACGATACCGGCAGACATGACGACCTGCCACACCACACTCTGCCGGAAATCGAAATCCCGGACAGCGATTCCATAACGCCAACGCCAGTTCCTCCGACACCGACACCGACACCAACACCGCCACCACCACCGCCGCCTCCAACACCGACACCGACACCGACACCGAGCAGCACCGGCACAGCGCTGAGTCTGCAATCTGTCTCGGGTGCGGGATTCGTGGCACCGGGCGCGACAACGTTGACGGATAATTGGGTGGCGAACGCGGCCAGCACTTCGCTGATCGGCGCAATCTCCGCCAGCAGCAGCACGTCGGCAGTCGATCCCCTGAATGCCAGTGAAACGGCAGCCGCCAGCCAGACGGTCAGCGCCAGTTGGACCGCCCCCCTCGCCTTGACGGCCACGTTCAACGACACTTGGTCCACCGCCAACGTCACCGGCACAGACCCGAATAACGCGAACCTGAATTTCGGGCTCGGTGCGGCACAGGGCTATGCCGGGGTCACGTTCACCTTCACCCTGGCCACGGCTGGCACATTCGACATCAACTGGAATGCGGCGCTCACCGGCACCAACACGTTCGGTCTGCAGAATGCGTTCGTGCAGGTGGACGCGAACGTCCCAACGGGGTCGTCCTACAGCGCCGTGCCGATTGCAACCACCGGCGATTATGTCGGCGCACTCAGCGCGGGCACGCACACGATCACACTCAATGACGGCTCCAACGTCACCGGCTTCCCAGGCACCGGCTCGGGCAGCTTGTCCGAGACGCTGGCACTGACAATCACGCCGTCATCAAGCGCGGTGGTCGGCGTCAATGGTATGGCCCTCAGCAGCATGACGTTCATCAACCCGGTCGGCACCACCGGCGGTCAGACCTTCACCGGCCAGGCGGGCGGGCTTGAACTGTTCCAGGGCAGCGCTGCGGGCTTCAATGGCGACACGCTCAACAACCTGCTGACCAACGACATGATCGATATCACCGATATGGCGTTCTCCAGCGTGGCCCTGGTGGTGCAGGCTTTGGGCAGCAATACGCTGGTCTCGCTGAGCGCCAACACGGTGATCGGCGGCGTCAACAATCCGAACGGGTTGAACACCTCGTTCACCGTGGCCGGCAATTTCAGCCAGAGCAGCTTCCACGTGGCATCTGACGGTGCCAACGGAATTTTGATCTCGCATAGCTGACCAAAAACCGCCGACAGGCACATGACGGCATGGCGTGGGTTGGGCTACACCCACGCCATGTCCGATCCTGTTCTGATCATCGGCGCCGGCGTTGCTGGTCTGTCCGCCGCCACTGCCCTGCGTGCCCAGCACATCGATGTGCTGCTGGTGGAGGCCTCAGCACGGGTGGGCGGGCGTGCCTACACGACGAAATTGGGCAATCACGCCTTCGACCATGGGGCGAACTGGTTGCACCATGCCGAGCGCAACCCGCTGATGGCAATGGTCGATCCCGCCGAGATCATCGACACCGACGCCTTGCGCATCCGCCGCGTGATGGTGGGCGACCGGGTGGCCACGGCAGACGAACTCAGCGCCCGCGACGCCGCCATCGCAGTGTTCGACCGCACCATCGCCGCCAGCACAACCGATATCTCCGTCGCCCGCGTGCTCGACCCGGTGCGCGGCACTCCGTGGATTCCCACCATTGAGGCGTGGGAGGCAGCGCATATTGCGGCAGCCGATCCGGCGGATTTTTCGGTGCTCGATTATGCCGCCACCGCCCTTGATGGCGGCAATCGCACCTTGCGGGGCGGGCTTGGCAATTTCGTCGTAAAGTCGCTGGCGCCTGCGGCTGGGCCGGTGTTTCTCTCCACACCCGTGACATCGCTCGATTGGTCCGACGGCATCCGTGCGGAGACCGCGCGCGGCACCATTCACGCTTCGGCCTGTATCGTGACGTGTTCCACCGCCGCCTTACAGCGCATCCATTTTACTCCAGGCCTGCCGGTCTCGCCGGACGGGCTGCCGATGGGGCTGCTGACCAAGATGGCATTTCGCATGCGCGGCGAGGGACGGATGGGGTTGGCACCGGAGGAATCGGTCTCGCCAATGATCCGCGATGGCGAGCCTTACATGTCCTTCCTTGCCTGGCCGGGCGGCGCGGATCATGCGGTGGCGTTCATCGGCGGGCCGACAGCCTGGGAATTGTCGCGTGCGGGCGAGCAAGCCACGATGGCGTTTGTGCGGGAGCGGCTGCGTTGCTGGTTCGGCTCGGATTCCGATAAATGGCTGGCCGAGACGTTGATGACCGATTGGGCGCATGATGAATGGCATCTCGGTGCTTACGCCTATGCCCGCCCCGGCCACGCAGGGGACCGCGCGGCATTGGGCACGCCGTTCGCTGATGGGCGAATGGTGATCGCAGGCGAAGCCACCGCGCAGGATGGTCTGGCCGGCACGGTCGCCGGGGCGTGGATCGAGGGACAGCGGGCGGCGCATGCGGTGTTGGACGCGATTTCAAAATAATCGTCATTGCGCGAGGAGACGTAGGGTGGCGATGCCATAGGCATCCCACCACAGCCGCCACAGTGGGATGCCTACGGCATCGCCACCCTACGAAGCTTGTAGAAGCTCCTTCACATCCCGCTTCACCACCTTGCCATACCCCGACTTCGGCAGGCTCTGCCACACCACCACGCGGGCGGGGAATTTGTAGCGGGCGATTTTGCCGTCCAGGTGGGCTTTCACCTCAGCATCGGTGATGCTGGCCCCCTGCTCCAGCACCAGCACGGCCACCCCCACTTCGCCCCATTGCAGATCGGGCACGCCGAGCACGCAGGCTTCGGCGATCGCCGGCAGGGTGAGCAAAGCCTCCTCAATCTCACGTGGATAGACGTTCGAGCCGCCGGAGATATACATGTCCGACGCCCGGCCGGTGATGTAGAGGAAGCCCTGCTCATCCAAATGGCCGAGATCGCCGGTGTGGAACCAGCCATCGGCGAAGGCTTTCTCGGTGGCGTCCGGGTTGTTGTAATACCCCGCAAACACCGCCTGCCCACGCACGCAGATATCCCCGGTCTCGTAGGGTGCCAGTATCGCGCCATTGGGGTCGATGATCGCAATCTCCATCCCGGTGCGCGGAAAGCCGCAGCTGCCAATCGGGTAGGCGGGATCGGCTTCCGCCGTATGCAGATAAGGCGGCAACACGGTGATATTGCCGGTCACTTCGCCTAGGCCGAAATACTGCACCAGAACCTTGCCCAGCTTTTGCAGCGCGTAAATCTGATCCGCGCGATACATCGGTGCCCCGGCATAGATCACATAACGCAGCGAGGAATGATCGTATTTGTCCACCGCCTCATGCCGGCACAGCAGGTTCACGATGGTCGGCACGGTGAACATGTTGGAGACGCGATAACGCTCGATCAGCCCCCACACCTCATCAGCATCAAACCGCTCCGTCGGCGGCAACACCGACACCACGCCGCGCGCCACCTGACTGAGCAGATGCACGCCCGCACCATGCGACAGCGGTGCCACAACAATCGAGGCGTCTTTTTCCGTCATTCCCGGCATCAGATCGGCCAGATGGTTGTTGATCACGAACGCCATCTGCCCATGCGTCAACACGCTCGCTTTCGGGCGTCCGGTGGTGCCGGAGGTGAAGAAGAACCAGCAGCCATCATCACGATCCACCGTCTCCGGGCGGGCCATCTGATGCGGATAGCAGGCGAGGTCATCCCATTCCTCAATCCAAAGCTGCGACAGACAGGCCGGATTGCGCGCGGCTTCCGCATGCGCATCGAACTCACGGCCAAAGATGTGCAGACACGCGCCGGAGAATTCCGCCAGATAGGCCACTTCTGAAGGCGTCAGGCGGAAATTGGTGGGCACGAACACCGCCCCCACCATCCAGCAGGCGAACATCACCTCGATATAATCCGCCGAGTTGCGCGCATGCACCAGCACGCGGTCGCCCGGCGTGATCCCACGCGACACCAAGGCCGCCGCCGCCGCCCGCGTGCGCTCGGCAATCTCGCCCCAAGAGCGGGACACCTCGCCATGCACCACGCCCGTCACGTCAGGCAGACGGCGGGCGGTGTTGAGGAGAAGGCAGGAGAGGTTGGCGGTGGGGATCACGCCAACCGCTCCAACACGCTCACATAATTGGCAACCGCCGCCCCGCCCATGTTGAACACACCACCGATATCGGCGCGGCCCAATTGCAGATCGCCCGCCAGCCCCGCCAACTGCATCGCCGCCATCACATGCATGGAAACCCCGGTCGCCCCAATCGGATGCCCCTTCGATTTCAGTCCGCCCGAGCGATTGACCGGCAGCTTGCCGTCCTTCTTCGTCCAGCCTTCCAGAATTGCCCTGCGCCCCTCACCCGGTGCCGTCAGCCCCATCGCCTCGTATTCGATCAACTCGGCAACCGTGAAGCAGTCATGGGTTTCCACGAATGACAGATCAGACAGCGCCAGCCCGGCATTGCCCAAAGCCTGCTTCCAAGCCAGTGACGCACCTTCGAAGGCGGTGATGTCGCGCTTGGAGATCGGCAGATAATCATTCACCTGCACAGCGGCGCGGAAGCGGATCGCCTTGCCAAGCGCACGCGCGGTGTCCTCATCAGCCAGGATCAGGGCGGCCGCGCCATCCGACACCAGCGAGCAATCGGTGCGCTTCAGCGGTGGTGCCACGTATGGGTTTTTCTCGCTCACATTGCGGCAGAAATCATAGCCGAAATCGCGGCGCATCTGGGCATAGGGGTTATCGACGCCATTTGCATGATTCTTCGCCGCAATCGCCGCCAGCGCGTCGGATTGATCGCCATAACGCTGAAAATAGGTCTCAGCGATCTTGCCGAACACCCCCGCGAACCCCGCCGGAATCTCGCCCTCCTCCTTGCGATAGGAGGCGTTGAGCAGAATATCGCCCACCACCGGCGTAGGCGTTGCCGTCATCTTCTCGGCCCCCACCACCAGCGCGATGCGACCGCGCCCGGCGGCGATAAAGTCGCGCGCACCATGCACGGCGGCCGTCCCAGTGGCGCAGGCGTTCTCGTAGCGGGTGGCGGGCTTGAAGCGCAGTTCCGGCACCGATTGCATCACCAGCGAGGACGGGAAATCCTGCTTGGAGAAGCCGCCATTGAACACACCGACGAACACGCCATCTACCTCAGAAGGCGCAATCCCGGCATCCTCAATGGCGGCACGCGCCACGCGGGCGAACAGCGATTCAATATCGGGGTCTTCAGACTTGCCGAACTGCGTATGCGCCCAGCCGACGATGCATGCCTCGGTCATGGTGTCTCTCCCTTCATCCAATTTGGGCAGAACACTGCGACCAGCCAGCGCGTTGATCAAGCCCTACAGGGACGCTTTGAAGAACCCAATCACCCCCTGCTGAAACCGCAGCAGAAACGCCGCACGGTCAAACCCCGGCGGATCAAAGCAGATTTCCGGCGCAAGCGAGCGCATCCACGGGCTGCACACCGCCAGATAGGCAAAATGACCACCATTCGTCACGAGGTGATAATCGGGCGACGTTGCGAAATGCCCGAGCGGCCCTGCGGCGTCCGTCACCACCTCATCCTTCTCGCCCACCCAGAGTTGCAGCGGAATGGTGATGCCCTTCAGCCCATCCGGCAAAAATCCATGCGTCAATGCCGGGGCCGCGATGGCCACCGCCTTGATGCGCGGATCGCGTCCGGTGATCACCGGGGCCGGGCCGTTCAGATCGAGACCGGACTCACGCGCCTTAGAACACCCCCAATCATTCTGGTTCGCCCGACAGAACGCCACCACGCTCTGCCACTCCATCACCCCACCGGCGAGCAGCAATCCGGTGGCACCGCCTGCCGAATGTCCGAGCATCCCGATGCGCGCCGGGTTGATCGCCGCGTGGCCTGCCCAATCCCTGAGCATGAAATCCAGCACCGCCGAGACCTGGCGCGGGCGATTGCTGAAATTCCGAGCGGAAAACGAGGTGCTGATGTCCTGATAATTGTCGCCCGGATGCTGCAACGCCACCACCACGAAGCCCGCATCGGCGAGCGCTGTCGCCGTGTCGAAATGCGTCAGACTGGCACCGCCCGTGCCATGCGAGATCAGGATCAGCGGCAGCGACGTGCCCTCAACTGCCGCCCCCATCGCCACATGCGGGGTGAACGGCCCCATGGCAAAATCGAACGGCGCGGCCTTGCTCGGATACCACACCACCACCGGGATCTGCCCGCCCTGCGGATTGGGGACCGTTGTAATCTGCATCCCCGCCGCCCAGGCCGACAGGGATGCGAACATCATCGCAACAACAATCAAAAGCGGGCGCATCGTTCGCAATTTCACTCTGCAATGCAGAGCACCATGCGACAAACGACCACGGCGATCAATCCAATTCGCCATCAAAACCCCAGCTAAGCCCGCGCCAATTCCCGCCCCCGGATCAGATCGGCCAGTTTCTCGCCGATCATGATGCAGGCCGCATTGGTGTTGCCGGAGACCAGCGTGGGCATAATCGAGGCGTCGGCCACGCGCAGGCCTTGCACCCCGCGCACCCGCAGCGCGTCATCCACCACCGCCATCGGATCGCTGCCCATCTTCGCCGTGCGGCAGGGGTGATAGATCGTGCCGCCGAAGCCACGGGCGTATTCCAGCAATTCGTCATCGCTCTGCACGTGGCTACCAGCGAGATATTCGCTTTCAATGTAACGCTGCATCACTGGCCGCGCCGCCATCGCACGGCACATTTTCAGCCCATCGATCATCGTGCGCTGATCCAACTCCGCCGACAGATAATGCGGCAAGATTGCCGCATGCGTGGCCGGATCGGATGATTTTAGCCGGATTTCCCCCCGGCTTTCCGGCCGCAGTTGACACACATTCTGCGTAAAGCCCGGAAATTTATGCAGCCCCTCCGCCGGGCGGTCAGAGCTGAAGACGATGAAATGGAACTGCACATCCGGCAATTCCAACTCCGGGCGGGAGCGGGCGAAGATGCCCACCTGCCCTGCCGAAATCGTCAGCGCACCGGAGCGGGAGAAGATATATTGCAGCCCGGTCTTCACCATCTTCGGCCAACTCATCATGATGTCGTTGACGGTGAAATTCTCCGTGCAGCGATAGGCAAAGCGGGTCTGGTAATGGTCCTGCAAATTCTGCCCAACGCCGGGCAGATGCAGCCGCGTCTCAATCCCCATTTCCGCCAGATGCTCCTGCGGCCCGATGCCGGAGAGCAGCAGCAATTGCGACGAGTTGATCGCCCCGCCGCACAGCACCACCTCCCGCGAGGCCCGCGCGGTCACGCTGCGGCCATTCTGCCGAAAGACGATGCCGGTGGCGCGTTTTCCCTCAAAGGTGATCCGCTCGGCGAGCGCGTTGATCTCCACCCGCAAATTCGCCCGCTGCATCGCAGGCTTCAGAAACGCCCGTGCGGCGGACATCCGGCGACCGTTCTTGGAGGTCGTCTGATAATACCCCACGCCTTCCTGCGTCGGCCCGTTGAAATCATCATTGCGCGGAATGCCAATCTCGGTGGCGGCGTCGATATAGGCCTCACACAGCGGATGACGCTCGGTGATATCCGACACCGACAGCGGCCCCTCCGTGCCATGCAGCCCTGCGGTGTTCGCGCCAATCCGCCCCTCAGAGCGTTGGAAATACGGCGCCACATCCTCCCACGCCCAACCGCGATTGCCGAGTTGGCGCCAATGGTCGAAATCCTGATGTTGGCCGCGCACATAGAGCAGCCCGTTGATCGACGATGAGCCGCCCAACACTTTCCCGCGCGGCCACAGCATCTCGCGGTTCTTGGTGCCTGCCTGTTTTTCGGTGTGGTAGCACCAGTTCACCGACGGGTCGGCGATGGTTTTGCCGTAGCCGAGCGGGATGTGAATCCACGGATTGGTGTCGCGCCCACCCGCCTCAAGCAGCAGAACCTTCACGTTGGGGTCTTCCGACAGCCGCGCCGCCACCACGCAGCCGGCCGAGCCTGCACCGACAACGATGAAGTCTGCGTCTATCGTTTCCATCACGCCCTCGGTTTTGTTTCTTGCCGCCCTTGGCGGGGGCGTGCAGCATGGACCGCAAAACCAGGAGGGATCAACCAGTGGCGCGCATTTCCATCATCGTCGAATTCACATTCCCAGAAGAACACGCCGCCACGCTGGACGCGCTGTTCCGCGAGCATGCGCGCCTGACCCGCGAGGAAGAACCCGGCTGTCTGGCATTCGATGCGATGTATCCGCTGCGCGATGACGGCACGCATGACGCAGGTCGCATCGTCTTGGTGGAAATGTATGCCGATAATGCCGCCATCACCGCCCACCGCGCCAATCCGCGCATGCCGAAAGTGGCAGCGGTCTATGGCCCGTTGATCACTGGTCGCACTTTGGTGATGTGCGAGCTGGCGGATTAACCGCGCAGCACCGACACACCAATCAACATCGGGTGCAGGAGCAGCATCGCCACATAGGCGATCGTTCCTGCCACCACGACAATCGCATCCGATTTCGTGAAGTGATCCAGCTGGTCGGCACCGACATCGCCCCGGCGCTTGACCGCAATCCGGTCCCACACCGCCCAGGCAAGGAATGAGCCGAACAGCAGCATTCCGCCCAGATCGCCATTGGCGAGCAGATGCGCCAACGCCCAGAACTTCACCGCCACCACCATCGGATGCCGCACCCAGCCGCGAATCCGCCCCGGTCGCTTGCCCATTGCGGCGAGCGAGATGAAGGCGAACCACATCAGCAACATCGTGATGTGCCGATCAACTGCGGGCGGCGTCCAGATCTGCACCCAATCATGCGCGCGATACTGGCCGAAGCCGTAGACGATCAGCACCAAGCCCACCAGCGAGACCAGTGAATACAGGCCGCGATAGCCATTGGCGCCGAGTTTCACGATCAAGCCCGCACGGCTGCCTCGCAACGTGGTGAAGCTATGCGCACCGAGAAAAACGATAATGCCGGCAATCAGGATCAGCATGTGCGTCTCAATTCTTTGAACGTGTCGTCAGAGATGGGCTGCGTCAGCGATATAAGAAGCGGCAGGGTTTCACTCAGCCGTCGCCGAGCATTTGCGCGTCTCTTCCACCCGCACCCGCACTAGCCGAACGCCGGTGCCGGTGAGGTAATGCGGGCCGATCACACTCAGCAGATGGGCGGCCATATTCTCCGCCGTCGGGTTGAATGGCACCGCCACCACCGACTCACCGAAGGCGCCCGCCAAGGCCTGGAACGCCGGGCCTGCTGTATCAAGCGCCTGCATCTGCGCCAGCAGCGGATCACGCTCCCAGAGCAGCATTTTGTGATCCCAATTCTGCTCCAGCCATTCGCAGAGCGTCTCTTTGATCACCGAAAAATCAATCACCCGCCCCAGACCATCCAGCGCCTCAGCGGTGCAGGTGAAGGTGATGCGATAATTATGCCCATGCAGGAACCGACACTTCGTCTCGTGCCCGCACACGCGATGCCCGCACGATATGTCGTGGTAACGCTCGTTGCTGATCACTCGTATGTCACCTTGCATCCTGCCGTCGCGCGATGGCCGCGACCCTATCCTCTGGCGGAAATTTTCCGCAGCACTGATTTCCGCTCACACGGCTTGGTGAACAGCACATTTACACGTCCTCGATCAGAAGCGCCATCTGACCGAGGGCGTGTCGTTGCAGTTAGAACGCTGTCCCCATCGCCGCCAGCCGCTCCAGATGCGCTTCGGTATCGCCGAGGGATTTCTCGATCAGTGTCAGGCGTTTGAAATAGTGACCGGCCTTGTATTCCATCGTCACCGCGATGCCGCCATGTAGTTGCACCGCCTCCTGCCCGACCAGACGCAGCGAGCGGCCAACCTGCACCTTGGCAGCCGAAATCGCCCGTGCGCGCATATCGGCATCGTCTTCCGCGGCCATCATGGTGGCATACATCGCCATTGAGCGGGCGAGTTCGATCTGCACCTTCATGTCCACCGCGCGATGTTGCAGCACCTGGAACTCAGCGATGGCGCGGCCGAATTGCTTGCGGGTTTTCATGTAATCGACGGTGATCGCCAGCAATTCCTCCATCGCGCCCACCGCCTCAGCACAGAGAAAGGCGCTGGCCTCATCGAGCGCGCGGGCAATGCCCGGCCACGCATCCAGCCCCAAAACCGCCTCAGCCACGACGCCATCAAGGCTGATATCCGCCGCCCGCATCGAATCCTGCGTGGCATAGCCGCGTTTGGTCACGGCATTGGCATCCACCAGGAACAGCCCGATTCCGCCGGTATCCCGCACGCCCCCAGCCACCCGCGCCGTCACCAACAGCTTGTCGGCACTATCGCCGTGCAGAACCAAGCTCTTCTCGCCAGTGAGCACCCAACCGGCTGCCGTCGCGGTGGCGGTGGTGCCGACATGGTGCGCCACATAGCGCGCATGGCGTTCATGATGGGCAAAGGCGAACAGGGTCTCACCGGCGGCGACCCCAGGCAGATACGCATCCTGAATCGGTGCCGTCGCCGCATGCCGCAGCAGGCCGCCAGAGAGCACGACGGAAGCGTAATAGGGCTCGATCACCAGCCCGCGCCCGAACGCCTCGGCCACCAGCATCATCTCCGCCCCACCGCCGCCGAAGCCGCCGTGATCCTCGGAGAAATTCACACCCAGCAGGCCCAACTCGGCATAGCGTGCCCAGTTTTCCCGGCTCCAGCCATCGGGGGCGGCGATATAGGTTTTGCGCTGTTCGAAATCATAGGTGTCGAGCACCAGACGATCCACGCTGTCTTTGAGAAGACGTTGGTCTTCAGAGAAATCGAAATCCATGGCTCAGAACCCCAACACCGCTTTGGCGAGAATATTGCGCTGAATTTCGTTCGACCCGCCGTAGATCGAGACCTTGCGCATGTTGAAATACATCGGCGCAGCCGTTGCCGCATCCGGCGGGCCGACTGGCGGTTCGTTGCCGAATTCCAGATCATGCTCCTCAAAGAACGGCGCGATATAGGGGCCCATCACGTCCATCATCAGCTCGGTGGTGGCCTGTTGCAGCTCGCTGCCTTTGATCTTCAGCACCGAGGACATCGGGTTGGGCTTGCCCTTCTCCAAATGCCGCTCTTGGGCGACGACGCGCAGCTGCGTCATTTCCAGCGCCTTCAGCTCGATCTCCACCGAGACCAGCTTCTTGCGGAACACCGGATCATCAATCAGGCGACGATCACCATCCAGCTCCTGCTCCGCCAATTCACGGATACGCTTCATCCGGGCTTTGGAGATGCCGATCCGGGCGATGCCGGTGCGCTCATTGCCGAGCAGGAATTTGGCGTAATCCCAGCCTTTGTTGACTTGGCCAACAAGGTTTTCGGCAGGCACCCGCACATTGTCGAAGAACACTTCGTTGACTTCGCGCCCGCCATCGATGGTCTGAATCGGCCGCCAGGTGATGCCCGGGGTTTTCATGTCCACCAGGATGAACGAAATCCCTTCCTGCTTCTTCACCGTCATATCGGTGCGGGCGAGGACGAAGATCCAGTCGGCATTCTGGGCGTAGGATGTCCAGGTTTTCTGACCATTGATCACCCAATGATCGCCATCCAGCACCGCCGCCGTGCGCAGCGAGGCGAGATCGGAGCCGGCGCCGGGTTCCGAGAACCCCTGACACCACCAATCATCCACATTCGCCGCCCGCGCGAGGAAGCGCTGCTTATGGGCAAGCGAGCCGAATTGCGCAATCACCGGGCCGACCATCGTGCAGTTGAACGGCACCGGGAACGGCACCGAGGCCTGTTGCAGCTCATCCTGCCAGAAATAATGCTGCACCGGCGTCCAATCCTGGCCGCCCCATTCCACCGGCCAATTCGGCACCGCGAGGCCACGGGCGTTGAGGATGCGCTGCGCTTCGACATGCTCCTCCTTCGACGGATGCAGACCTTCGCGCAGCTTGCGACGGATGCGGTCGGGGATGGCGGTGTGGAAGAAATCGCGCAGTTCCTCGCGGAATTGGCGCTCTTCGGCGGTGAAGCTCAGGTCCATTGGGGGGCTCCGGTGTGTTCCTGTGATTTAAAACCGTCATTGCGCTGGGCGTAGCGACGGTGGAAAGGCGTATCACCGCGAAACCTCCCGCAACTCCTGGCGGGACAATTTGCCCACCGGGGTTTTGGGAAGAGCGGCGCGTATCTCTAGTTGGGTCGGCATTTCATGGCGGCCGAGTTTGTCGGCCAGGAAGGCGCGCAGAGCATCCAGCGTCAGCGTCTCAGCCCCCGGGCGCAGCGAGACAAACGCCTTTGCGGATTGGCCGCGATATTCATCGTCCACGCCAATCACCGCCACCTCGGTGACATCCGGATGCTCACCAATCGCTTCTTCGATCACCCGCGGATACACGTTGAAGCCGCCAGAGAGGATCATGTCCTTCTTGCGGTCCACCAGCACGAAGGTGCCGTCCGGCTGCATCTGGCCAAGATCGCCGGTCAGGAAAAAGCCGCCGACAAAGGCGCGGGCATTGTCCTCCGGACGGTTCCAATAGCCGGGCGTGACGTTCGGGCCGCGAATGGCCATCTCCCCAATCTCGCCCTGCGGCAATGCACGCTCCGGATTGGTCGGATCGACAATCCGCAATTCAATGCCCGGCAACGGCACGCCAATCCCGCCCGGCACGTTGAGGCTGCCGGGGATCAGATTGGTGCCGGTGGGCGAGGTCTCCGTCATGCCCCAGCCGCCACCGAGGCGATGGCCGGTGAGTGTCTCAATCCGCTCGGCAATGTCCACCGGCAAGGGAGCCCCACCAGAGAACACCGCCTTCAGGCTGGAAAGATCACGCTTGTCGATGGAGGGCGAACGCGAGAGCGCCGTCCACATCGTCGGCACGCCAGACATCAACGTCACGCGGTCGCGTTCAATGGCGTCGAGCACGGCTTCGGCGTCAAAACGCGCATGGATCAGCAATTCCGCCCCACCGGCCAGCGCACGCACCATCACCGAGGTCAGCGCAAAGATGTGGAACAGCGGCAGCACCAACAGCGAACGCTCCCCGGGCTGCACGCGGCGACCAAAGGCGGCGTTCCAGTTGGTGTAGATCGAAGTGGCCGCCGTCAGGTTGGCATGGCTGAGCTTGGCTGCTTTCGGATGGCCGGTGGTGCCGCCGGTGAATTGCAGCAGAGCGATATCCGCCGCCACCAAGGCAGGCCACACCACCAGCGGGGCCGCGTCAGGCAACCCCAAATCGCCGCCATCCTGCCACGCTGCCTCCCGGCTGGTGAAACGCTGTTCCACCGCGAGCTGTTCTGAAATCTCGCGCAGATTGGGCAGATCGGTGGCGATCAGGAAGCGCGCCCCCACATCGTCAATCTTGCGCTGCAAGGTGCGCAGCGGGTCGAGCGGGGTGAGATGCGTGACGATACCGCCCGCCCGCAACACCGCGAAAAAGCTCAGCGGATGGGTGAGCGTGTTGGGCAAATGCAGCGCCACCCGATCGCCCGGCTTCAGACCGGCGGCGATCAAACCAGCAGCAAGGCGGTCTACATGGACGGCGAATGTCCGATAATCCCAGCGCGTCGCCTGAAAGCGCAGCGCCGGTTCATCGGCAAACCGCCCAACCGAACGCGCCAACAATTCAGGCAGAGTCGAGGTCTCAACCGGAGCCCCCCAATCGGTGCCCGGCGGATACAATCCCTCCCAAGGAAACGGACGCTGCAATGGCCCCCCGCTAATTGTTATGTTTCATCATTATCTGACAACGCCGTGTGCGCGCCGTCAATACATACATGGTCAGGCAGAGACTTAACGCTGTCAATATCGGGGCTAAGCTCTTGGATAACAGCGTTCCGTATGTCAGATTCGCACGAAACAACCCGGAATCGCCCGCATGAGCCTGCCCCCCATTCTGCAATCGCTGCGACTGCCGGTGATCGGCTCGCCGATGTTCATCATCTCCACGCCCGATCTGGTGATCGCGCAGTGCAAGGCGGGCATTGTCGGCTCATTCCCAGCGCTGAACGCGCGTCCCGCGCATGTATTGGACGAGTGGCTGACGCGGATTCAAGGCGAATTGGGCGAGCACAATGCCCGCCACCCAGGCCGCCCAGCCGCCCCCTTTGCCGTTAATCAGATCGTGCACAAATCCAATGAGCGTCTGCACGCGGATCTGGAAATGTGCGTCAAGCATAAGGTGCCAATCCTGATCACCTCGCTCGGTGCCCGGCCCGAGGTGAACGAGGCGGCGCATTCTTATGGCGGCATCACGTTGCATGACGTGATCACCAACGAATTCGCCCACAAGGCCATCGAAAAGGGTGCCGACGGTCTGATCGCCGTGGCCGCTGGGGCTGGCGGGCATGCCGGAACAATCTCGCCCTTCGCACTGATCCAAGAAATCCGCAGCTGGTTTGACGGCCCGCTGGCATTGTCCGGCTCGATTGCCAATGGCGGTGCGATTTTGGCGGCACAGGCGATGGGGGCCGATCTGGCCTATATCGGCTCGGCCTTCATCGCCACCGAAGAGGCCAATGCGGTGTCGGATTACAAGCAGATGCTGGTCGAGAGCGGTGCCTCTGACATCATCTACACCAACGCCATCACCGGCATTCACGGCAATTATCTCCGCCCGAGTCTGGTGCGTGCGGGCCTCGACCCCGCCCATCTGCCCGATCCGCAGGCGATGGATTTCGGCAATGGCAAGAAGGCGTGGAAGGATGTTTGGGGTTCCGGCCAGGGCATCGGTGCGGTGACGGCGGTGGTGCCGGTGGCAAGTTTGGTCGCGCGTCTGACTGAGGAATACATCGCGGCCCGCGCTCGGTTGGGGGGGGGCGCATGAGTGCGATGGAGATTTCCGGCCGCGTGGCGCTCGTCACCGGGGCCAGTTCCGGCCTGGGTGCCCGCTTCGCCCGCGTGCTGGCGGCCGCCGGTGCCCATGTGGCGCTGGCCGCCCGCCGGGTGGACCGGTTGCAGGCACTGAGCGAGGAATTGGCTGCCGACGGGGTGGAGACGATTTCGCTCGAACTCGACGTCGCCAACGTCGCCGCCATCCGCCACGTTGCCGCCGAAGTGGAGGCGCGGCTCGGCCCGATTGGCATTCTGGTCAATAACGCCGGCATCAGCCGTCAGGCGCGGGTGGAGGATGTGACCGAGGACGATTACGACGCCGTGCTCGACACCAACCTCAAAGGCGCTTTCTTCATGGCGCAATCCGTGGCGCGGCAGATGATTGCGCATGGCATTGAGGGGCGCATCGTCAACATCGCCTCAGTTGCCGGCATTCGCCCTCTCGGTCAACTTTCCACCTATTCGATGTCGAAAGCCGCGATGGTCCAGATGACCAAATCGATGGCGCGCGAATGGGGCAAGCACGGCATCAACACCAACGCGATCTGTCCCGGCTACATCGCCACCGAAATCAGCGAAGATTTTCTAGAAACCGAGGGTGGCCGCAAACTCGTCGCATCGCTGCCTCGCCGCCGGATGGGCGAGCCGCGTGATCTGGACGGGTTGCTGCTGCTGCTCTGTGCGGGCGATGCCTCACGCTTCATCAACGGCGCGATCATCGCCGCCGATGATGGATTTACGTCTTTGTAAATAAACATGTGTGGCCGTCATCGCGCGAGACGCGATGACGGCCAATATGCAGGCCTAGCCGCGCCGCGAAAACAAAGCGTCCACGCTCCAGCCGCCAGCCCCAACTGCAACCAATTGCAGGAAGCCACCGGCCATGCAGACATTCTTCAGGAAATGCACCATCTGGCCGCGATCATCAGGATGGTAATGCACCATCAGAGCCGTTGCCAGACAGTAAAGAACGACCACGAGGCTCGCCGCGCGCATCTGGAAGCCGATCAGAATTGCCAGACTTCCAAGCAATTCCACCGCGACGGCCACCCAATACGCCATCTCCGGCATCGGAATGCCATTCTTGGCGATATAACCCACCGCAGCTTCATGTCCGGTAAACTTATTCCAGCCACTGAGCAGAAAAATGATTACCATCAAAACGCGACCAAGCAGTTGCAAGGCCGATGAAGTTTGTGTCGTCACAAGCGTCCTCCCGATTTTTTGATGTCATATGATGTCTCATTTAAATTTGTACGCAAGTTGGGACGAAATTTAGGGTGCATCGCATGTCGCAACGCAACAATATAGCGCACAATGAGCAACAGCGCGCCCGGCGTGACGCAACTGGCACCGATCCTGCTTCACCCAGCCTGTGCCTGACGCGAAAGGATTGATGAGATGGACCAAGCCGCTCCACCCACCAGCGCCGAGTCCAACCCCGAAGTCGGCGCTCTGCGCGCGGCAGTGGTTGCCCAACTGACGTATAATGTCGGCAAAGACCCAGAAAAAGCGACGCCGCGAGACTGGTTTCTCGCCACCGCCTATGCCGTGCGCGACCGGATGGTGGATCAATGGATCCCCTCCTCCCGCGTGGTGCGCCAGGAGGGCCGCAAGCAGGTCTATTACCTCAGCCTGGAATTCCTCATCGGCCGTCTGATGTTCGACGCGCTGAACAACATGGGCATTCTCAGCCCGATGCGCGAAGCACTCTCGGGGCTGGGCGTCAATCTGGATGAGTTGCAGGATCTCGAACCGGACGCTGCTTTGGGCAATGGCGGTCTTGGTCGTCTTGCCGCCTGCTATATGGAGAGCATGGCCACACTCGCTGTGCCTGCCTATGGCTACGGCATTCGCTATAATCACGGGCTGTTCCAGCAGAAAATCAAAGATGGCTGGCAGCAGGAATTCCCGGAATCCTGGCTATCTTTCGGCAATCCGTGGGAATTCGCGCGTCCTGAACTGACGTATCAAGTCGGCTTCGGTGGCGGCATCGAGCCGGGCAGCAATGGCGATGGCCTCTCACCTGCGGTGTGGTTGCCCTCCGAGCGGGTGGATGCAGTGGCCTTTGACACCCCGGTGGTGGGCTGGCGCGGCAAGCATGTGAACACGCTGCGGCTGTGGTCCGCCCGTGCCGCCGACCCGCTGCGGCTGGATGCGTTTAATCGCGGCGACCATGTGGGCGCTCTTGCCGCCCGTTCGCGCGCGAATGCGATCAGTCAGGTGCTCTACCCGTCTGACGAGACGCCGGAAGGCCAGGAATTGCGGCTGCGGCAGGAATATTTCTTCTCCTCCGCCTCGTTGCAGGATCTGGTGGCGCGCCACGTCTCGGTGCATGGCGATATCCGCACGCTGGCGGAATATAATTCCATCCAGCTCAACGACACTCACCCGTCGATTGCGATTGCCGAGCTGATGCGGCTGCTGGTGGATGTGTTCAGCCTGGGCTGGCAGGAATCCTGGCGGATCACCCAATCCACCTTCTCCTACACCAACCACACACTCCTGCCTGAGGCGTTGGAGACTTGGCCGGTCAATCTGATGGAACGGCTGCTGCCGCGCCACATGCAGATTATCTATCTGATCAACGCCTTGCATTTGGACACGCTGCGCAAGCGCGGGCTGGACGATTGGAACACGATGTCCGTCGTCTCGCTGATCGACGAACAAGCGGGCCGCCGCGTGCGGATGGGCAATCTGGCCTTCCTCGGCTCGCACAAGGTCAACGGCGTCTCGGCGCTGCATTCTGAGTTGATCAAGGAAAGCGTGTTCGCTGATTTCCACCGGCTCTACCCGGACCGCATCACCAACGTCACCAACGGCATCACCTTCCGCCGCTGGCTGTTCGAGGCCAATCCGGGGCTGACCCGGACATTGGTCGATGTGCTGGGCGAGCGCGTGCTCGATGACGCCAATGCGCTGTCTGATCTGGCCAAATACGCCGATGACACCGTGCTGCACGATCAACTGATCGCCCAACGCCGCCTCAACAAAGTCGCACTCGCCAAGGTGATTGCCGACACCATCAAGGTGAAGGTGGACCCCGACGCGATCTTCGACGTGCAGATCAAGCGCATCCACGAATATAAGCGCCAGTTGCTCAACATTCTGGAGACGATTGCGCTCTATGAGGCGATGCGTGCCCAGCCGCAAAAGGCGTGGCAGCCTCGGGTGAAGATTTTCGCTGGCAAAGCGGCGGCGAGCTATCACCGCGCCAAGCAGATCATCAAACTCGCCCATGACGTTGCCCGCGTCATCAACAACGACCCGTCGCTGCGCGGTGCGTTGAAGGTGGTGTTCCTGCCGAACTACAACGTCTCTCTCGCCCAGAAAATCATCCCGGCCTCCGATTTGTCCGAGCAGATCTCAACGGCAGGCATGGAGGCATCCGGCACCGGCAACATGAAGCTGGCGCTGAACGGCGCGCTGACCATCGGCACGTTGGATGGGGCCAACGTCGAAATCCGCGACCATGTGGGTGACGACAACATCTTCATCTTCGGCCTCACCACCGAGGAAGTCGCTGCCCGGCGGTCGAAGGGCATCAACATGAAGGATGTCATCGGCAAATCGGAATTGCTGCGCAGTGTGCTCGATACCGTCCGCTCCGGCGTGTTCTCACCGGATGAGCCGGGGCGTTATGTCGATTTGGTCGATGCGCTGACCTATCACGATCATTTCCTGGTCTGCGCTGATTTCGACAGCTACTTTGCCCGCCAACGGGATGTGGCGGAGCATTGGGGCAATCGTGCCGCATGGTGGCGCTCCAGCATCATCAACACTGCAAACATGGGCTGGTTCTCGTCTGATCGCTCGATCTCTGACTATTGCGAGCGCATCTGGCAGATCGACCTCAACGCGCCGAAGGTGGCACTCGAACGGTAATGCCCAAAGTCACGCCAGCACCGAAAACGCCAGAAAATTGGCAGGCCCATCCAGACGCCATCGCGGCTCTGGTCTCGGGACAGCACGGCGATGCTTTCGGGCTGCTGGGCCTGCACAAGGCGGAGGGCGGCATGGTCATCCGCGCCTTCGTCCCAGGTGCCGAGCATGTAACGGCCCTGCTCGACACCGGCACCGCACTCGACCTCACCCGACGCGACGGCGCGGGCTTCTTCGAGGGGCGCGCCATCGGTGCCGCCCCGCCATTGGGGTATCGGCTGCAGGCGCTCAATGGCGGTGGCGAATGGGTGTTCGAAGACCCGTATCGCTTCCCGCCGATCCTGGGCGGCGTGGATGATTACCTGCTCAACGAAGGCACCCATCAGGCGCTCTATCGGCGTCTGGGCGCGCATGCGGTGCAGCACGAGGGCAAACAAGGCGTGCATTTCGCCGTCTGGGCACCGAATGCGCGGCGCGTATCAGTCGTCGGCGATTTCAATCGCTGGAACGGCCTGATCCACCCGATGCGCAAGCGCTCAGGCTCGGGTGTGTGGGAAATCTTCCTGCCGGGTCTTGGTGCCGGCGCGGTCTATAAATACGAAATTCTCGACGCCGCAGGCAATCTGCTGCCGTTGAAGGCCGACCCGATGGGGCGACAGGCCGAATTGCGCCCTTCCACCGCCTCCGTGGTGGCACATGGCGAGAGTTTTGCCTGGAGCGACAGTGATTTCCTTGCCCAACGCGGCAAGACCGATTGGCGACGCGCGCCGGTGTCGATCTACGAGGTGCATCTGGGCTCCTGGCAGCGTCGGGCGGATGGCAGTTTCCTCAGCTATGACGAACTCGCCGCCCGCCTGATCCCCTATGCGCAGGACATGGGCTTCACCCATCTGCAATTCCTGCCGATCAGCGAGCATCCGCTGGACGCCAGTTGGGGCTATCAACCCATCGGCCTGTTCGCCCCCACCGCCCGCTTCGGCCCGCCGGATGGCTTTGCCGGGCTGGTGGATCGCGCCCATGCGGCCGGGCTTGGGGTGATTCTGGATTGGGTGCCGGCACATTTCCCGGTCGATGCCCACGGCCTCGCACGATTCGACGGCACGGCACTCTATGAGCATGAAGATCCGCGCAAGGGGTTTCATCCGGATTGGAACACCGCGATCTACAATTTCGGCCGCATGGAAGTGGCCAACACGCTCTATGCCTCGGCCCTGTACTGGCTCGACCGCTTCCACATTGACGGCCTGCGCACCGATGCCGTCGCCTCGATGCTGTATCTGGATTACTCGCGCGAAGAGGGCGAGTGGATTCCCAACGCGCAGGGTGGCAACACCAACACCGAGGCGGTGGATTTTCTGCGTCAGGCC
>Ga0316222_1001220_pt1 | contig 32634 bp, 28 predicted proteins | sample TBH18011metaG_FD_206008 | JGI IMG/M metagenome (GOLD analysis project Ga0316222, IMG submission 206008) | Freshwater microbial communities from Trout Bog Lake, Wisconsin, USA - TBH18011 | ecosystem: Environmental > Aquatic > Freshwater > Lake > Hypolimnion/Profundal zone | place: USA: Wisconsin... | reverse complement strand
CTCGCCATGCCCCGCCTCGCGCAGATGTCCCCAGCCGACCTCCTCATCCTCGCCCTCTACTTCGCCATGGTCGTCTTCATCGGCTTCTATAACAAGGAAGCCGCAGACACCAGCGAGGAGTTCTTCCTCGCCGGCCGCGAGATGTCCGCCTGGATCGCCGGCCTCAGCTTCGTCAGCGCCAACCTCGGCTCCCTCGAACTCATGGGCTGGGCCGGCGCGGCCTACCAGTACGGCATCCTCGCCACACACTGGTACTGGATCGGCGCCATCCCCGCCATGCTCTTCCTCGGCATCGTCATGATGCCCTTCTACTACATCTCCCGCACCCACTCCGTTCCCGGCTACCTGCAACTCCGCTTCGGCGAGGGCGCGCGCGGCGTCAGCGCCGTCAGCTTCGCCTTCATGACCGTCCTCATGAGCGGCGTCAACATGTACTCCATGGCCAAGGTCATGCAGATCGTCCTCGGCTGGGACTTCAACTTCAGCATCTGGGTCGGTGCCATCACCGTCGGCCTCTACGTCTGCCTCGGCGGCCTGCGTTCCGCCATCATCAACGAAGTCCTGCAGTTCGTCCTCATCTGGGCCGGCGCCGCGCTCATCCCCATCCTCGGTCTGGCCGAGGCCGGCGGCTGGCACAACCTCAAGGCTCAAATCATCCACAACGTTGGCGCTGGCTACATCCACATGTGGAGCACCACCGGCAACGTCGCCAACAATCCCATGGGCGTCCACTGGTTCGGCCTCGTCTTCGGCCTCGGCTTCATCATCAGCTTCGGCTACTGGACCACCGACTTCCTCGTCGTGCAGCGCGTCCTCTCCGCAGACAGTCTCCGCTCCGCCAAGATGGCTCCCATCATCGGCTCAGCCTTCAAGATGTTCGTGCCCCTCATCGTCATCCTGCCCGGCATTCTCGGCCTCGCCGTGCTCCGCAACGCCGACGGCAGTCTCATGCACCTCGTCGGCGAGAACGCCGCCGTCGCCGGCCAGCACACCTACAACGAAGTCCTCCCGCTCATGATGGCGCGCTACCTCGGCCCGGGTCTGCTCGGCCTCGGCATCACCGCACTCGTCGCCGGCTTCATGTCCGGCATGGCCGGCAACGTCAGCGCCTTCTCCACCGTCTGGACCTACGACATCTACGGCGCCTACATCAACAAGAAGGCCGACGACAAGCACTACGTCGCCATGGGACGCTGGTGCACCGTCGTCGGCATGGTCATCTCCATCGGCACCGCCTACCTCGTCGCCAGCGCCGCCAGCATCATGGACTACGTGCAGGCGCTCTTCAGCTTCTTCATCGCCCCGCTCTTCGGCACCGTCATCCTCGGCATGCTCTGGAAGCGCGCCACACGTCAAGGCGGCTTCTGGGGCCTCCTCTGCGGAACCGTCTCCTCCATCAGCCTGTGGGCCTTCGTCCGCGCCAACCCCAACAACATCCGCTTCATGATCCTCCAGCCCCACGCCTCGCAGCTCATCATTGACAAGGTTCAGGCCATGAGCGAGAACATCTACCGCGCCATGTGGTCCTGGCTCATCTGCGTGCTCGTCACCGTCGTCGTCAGCTTGTTGACCAAAGCCCGCCCCATCGCTGAACTCAACGGCCTCGTCTATGGAGCCACCGAGATCCCCTCCGAGGGCGACCTCCCGCTCCACAAACGCCCCATCTTCTGGGCCATCATCGTCGCCCTTGTCCTCATCGCCCTCAACGTCATCTTCTGGTAGCCGCACACAAAGGAGAAAATACATGCCCGTCTATCAACGCTTCTCCATCTGGTTCTTCGTTGGCGTCCTCACGCTGGCCTACGGTCTGGTGCTCCTCGCCATCGGCATCTGGGAGTTCTCCCATCCGCCGGTCGGCATCGTCCTCTCGCAATATCACGGCACCTTCTGGTGGGGCCTGCTCATGACCACATTCGGCGCCTTCTACACCATCCGCTTCCGCCCCCAAAAGGCCTAGTCTGCTCGCATCGCCTCCGAAATACTTCAGTTCCACCGCATAAAACGCTTTCAGTCGCTGTAGAACAAGGAGAAATATCATGGCAAAACAGATGACCTTCGGCATCATCGTCGGCAATCGCGGCTTCTTTCCAGACCACCTCGCCAAGAGCGGCCGTCAGCAGATGATCGACGCCCTCGCCAAGGCAGGCATCCGCTCCGTCGTCCTCTCCGAGCAGGACACCAAGTACGGCGCCGTCGAGACCTACTCCGACGCCAAGCGCTGCGCCGCCCTCTTCCAGCAGCACGCCGCCGACATCGACGGCGTCATCGTCACCCTGCCCAACTTCGGCGACGAGCGCGCCGTCGCGGACACCCTCCGCCTCAGCGGCCTACGCGTCCCCGTCCTCATTCAGGCCACCCCCGACAACGCCGGACGCATGACCATCGCCGACCGCCGCGACAGCTTCTGCGGCAAGATGTCCGTCTGCAACAACCTCCAGCAGTACCGCATACCCTACTCCCTCACCCGCCTGCACACTGAAGCCCCCGACTCCGCCGAATTCGTCGCCGACCTCGCCTGGTTCGCCGCCGTCTGCCGCGTCGTCCGCGGCCTCCGCAACCTCCGCATCGGAGCCATCGGCGCGCGTCCCACCGCCTTCAACACCGTCCGCTACTCCGAAAAGCTCCTCGAGGCCTCCGGCATCACCGTCGAGACCCTCGACCTCTCCGAGGTCATGGGCCGCATCACCCGCATGAAGGACTCCGACGACGCGGCCACCGCCAAGCTCGCCGCCATCAAGCAGTATGTCCCCACCGCCGGCGTCCCCGAGGCCGCCCTGCTCAAGATGGCCAAGCTCGGCGCCGTCATTGACGACTGGATGAAGTCCGCCGACCTCTCCGTCTCCGCCATCCAGTGCTGGACCTCCATGGAGGAGTTCCTCGGCGTCGTCCCCTGCACCGTCATGAGCATGATGAGCGAGAACCTCTTCTCCAGCGCATGCGAGACCGACGTCGCCGGTACCATCAGCATGGTCGCCCTCGCCCTCGCATCAGAAACCCCCAGCGCCCTCCTCGACTGGAACAATAACTACGGCGACGACCCCGACAAGGCCGTCTGCTTCCACTGCTCCAACCTGCCCAAGCACTTCTTCGCAGACGTCAAGATGGACTTCCAGGCCATCATCGCCGGCACCGTCGGCAAGCTCAACACCTTCGGCACCTGCGACGGCCGCGTCAAGGCCGGAGCCATGTCCTTCGCCCGCTTCTCCACAGACGACCTCCACGGCTCCATCCGCGGCTACGTCGGCGCAGGCGAGTTCACCAGCGACCCCCTCAAGACCTTCGGCGGCGCCGGCGTCGTCCGCATCCCCGCCATGCAAAAGCTGCTCCGCTACATCTGCGAGAACGGCTTCGAGCACCACGTCGCCGCCAGCTTCTCCTCCGTCGCAGACTCCGTCCACGAGGCCGTCTCGCGCTACCTCAACTGGCCCATGTACCGTCACGAATCTTGACGCTACGGCTTTGCCGCGCCCGCCGGAACCAGTTGCACCCAGTTCACCGCCCATATCCAGTCGTTCGTCTTGCGCGTGAACGTGAAGCACAGGTCCTGCCGTCCGCTCATCTTCGGCATCGCCGCCTTCAGCGTCGTGATGGCGTCGTTCCCCACGGCAGGCGCCAGCGGCAAACTCACCAGTGGCTTGCCCGTGCACTTGCCCGCGTACACCTGCAGTTCGCCGTCCGGCGTCTCCGGCGCGCGCAGCACCGGCTTCGACGTCTTCGCCACCATGAAGTTCCACGGAATCTGCCCCACACCCGCCTCGATGCCCGCAATCCCGTCCAAATCCGCATCCTTGTAGATCCAGCACGGATTCAGCAGCGTCAAAAAGAACACCGCCCGCTCGCCCTTCAGTGGCGCGTCGTCGTCTATCTGTATCGCCTGCGCGTCCGAGCATGGCTGCATCTCGCGCCCGTCCCGCCGCCGCACGCTCAGCTCGTCCAGCGGACGCGTAATCGCCGGCGTCACCGCGCGCCCGTCCACAAACGTCGCCGCACGCAGCTTGGTTGGCAACTGCACCTCCAGCGGCTCCTTGTACTCCGCAGACGCAGCCCGCGGCGCGCTTCCGTCCAGCGTGTACCGAATCGTTCCGTACTCCGCTTGGTTCCTCAGCGCCACCTTCACCGTGTGCGCCGCCGCGTCCAGCGTCTCGTCCGTCCGTACGCGGAACACCGTGTCCGCCGCGCCCAGCCCCAGCGCCTTGTACCGCGCGTACTCCACCGTCATGCGCCCCAGAAAGCTCTGCCAGTCCCGTGCCTCCGGAGACCAGCCCACCTCGGCCAGCGCCGCCGCCCGCGGAAAGAACATGTACTCCACCCGCGGCTCCGTCCGTATGAACTCCGTCCAGATGTTCGCCTGCACGCCCAGTATGTGCGCCCGCTCCGCCTCCGTCAGCTTCGCCGACGGTGCCGGCTCAAACTGGTACACATCCTTCAGCGTGTTCAGCGGCGCGCGCCCCGGAGGCTCGTCCGCACCGTCGCCCTGTCGGTAGTTGAAGTACAGCGGACGCACCGGCGTCAGCACCGCGTCGTGCCCCGCCTTGGCTGCCGTCAGCCCACCTTCCACCCCATGCCACGACATCACCGTCGCGTTCGGCGCCAGCCCCCCCTGCAGTATCTCGTCCCACCCCACCAGCCGCCGCCCATGCGCGTTCAGGAACTTCTCCACCCGCTGGATGAAGTAGCTCTGCAACCCGTCCTCATCCTTCACGCCCAACTCCTTCATCCGCGCCTGGATGGCGTCGTTCCCCTTCCACTGGTCCTTCACCGCCTCGTCGCCGCCCACGTGGATGAACGGGCTGGGGAACAGCTCCATCACCTCCGTCAGCACATTCTCCATAAAGGTGAACGTCGCGTCGTCCACGTTGTACAGGTTGTAGTGGATGCCCCACGTGTTCGCCGGCTGTGTCGGCGGCGTCTTCGTCGAGCCCAGCTCCGGATACGCCGCAATCACCGCCGTGCAGTGCCCGGGCATCTCGATCTCCGGCACAATCGTCACGTTCCGCGCCGCCGCATACTTCACCAGCCGTCGCACATCGTCCTGCGAGTAGTAGTACCCGTACTCCCGAGGCTTGCCCGTCTTCGGATCGATGTCATGCGCCGCCACCGGCCCCGCGTCCACGCGGTACGCCCCCACACTCGTCAGCTTCGGATACCGCTTGATCTCAATCCGCCACGCCTGGTCGTCGCTGAAGTGCCAGTGCAGCGTGTTCAGCTTGTGCAGCGCCATCTGGTCTATCAGTTGCTCGATGTACTCCACCGACTGGTAGTGCCGCGCCGAATCCAGCATCAGCCCCCGCCACGCAAACCGCGGCCCGTCCTCGATCCGCACCGCCGCCAGCCGCGCCGGCCCCCGTGCCCCCGGCTCCGCCGTCAGCAACTGCCACAGCGTCACCCCGCCGTAGAAGAGACCCGCGTGCGTCCCCGCGTGGATCTCCACGCCCCGCGGCCCCACCTCCAGCACGTAATCCTCCGCCCCGCCCACAAAGCTCTTGCTCGTCTCAATCACCACCGCCGGCCGCGCCAACGTCCCGCGGCATCCCGCCGCCGGAGCCAGCGCCAACCCGCGCGTCCGCCGCGCCAGTGCCGCCACATACTCCGCCACCTGCCGCGCGCTATCGTCCGCCGCCGCGTAGCAAACTGGCGTGCCGTCCCGCACCACCACCGCCCCCGCCCCTGCCTCCACCTTGCGCGGCTCCGGCACAACAGACACCCCCGCCCCCCACGCCGTACCCGTCCCCATCAACATCCCCGTCAACACTGCATATCCCATCAACCGGCGCATGGCACCCTCCTGAACTACGTTTGCGGCGGCGTGCAAATTTCCCGCGACAATTCCATGCCGCTCAAGGTATCATGCAACCGGTTGCTGATAACTACCTTTCCCTATGATGAACGCCCCTAATTTCCCTGCTTCGCGGCAAAAGCCGCATCAAGCCCCCACCATCACCGATGTCGCTCGCATCCTGCGCGTCTCCCGCAGCACCATCTCCCGCGCCTTCAGCCGCCCCGAGCTTCTCAGCGAGGAGACCGTGCGCAAGGTGCAGGAGGCCGCAAAGTCCATCGGCTACCAGCCCAACCGCGTTGCCCGCGCCCTCAGCACGGGCCGCCACTTCAATCTCGCCTTCGTCGTTTCCGACGTCGCCAATCCCTTCGTTCCTCCCATCCTGCGCTCCGCTCAGGGCACCGCCGACCGCGCCGGCTACAGTCTCTTCCTCGGAAACTCCGACGAGAACGCCGAACGCGAGTGGATCCTGCTCGACAAACTGCGCCTGCAAACCGACGGCATGCTCATCGCCGCCTCGCGTCTGTCCGACGACCGCATCCGCCAGGTTGCTGCGCACAAGCCCGTCGTGCTCATCAACCGCGACACCCCCGGCATCGCCCGCGTCATCATTGACAGCACCACCGGCATGGAGTCCGCCGTCGAGCACATCGCCAAGCTCGGCCACAAGAAGATTGTCTACCTCTGCGGCCCCGCCGCCTCCTGGGCAGACGCCCAGCGCCGCTTGGCCACCCGCCGCGCCGCCTCGCGCCTCAAGCTTGAAATTGTGCAGATTCCCACCGCGCGACCCGATTTCGCCAGCGGCCGCGCCGCCGCCCCAGCCGTCCTCGCCACCGGCGCGACCGCCGCCATCGCCTTCGACGACTTCCTCGCTCAGGGCCTCATGAGCGGTCTCTCCGCCCTCGGCGTATCCATCCCCCGCGACTTCAGCGTCGTCGGCTGCGACGACGTGCTCGGCGACGCCACCTACCCCACCCTCACCAGCATCTCCAGCCGTGGAACAGAGGCCGGCCGCCTCGCCGTGGAGATGCTCATCAACCGCCTCCAGACAGGCCGCGACGCCGACGCCCGCCGCGTCCTCGAAACCCGCCTTGTCATCCGCGAAAGCACAGGCCCCTGCCCGGCCAAGTCTCCGGCGCAGACCACCGCACAATCCGCAAAGAAGCCCTTGCGCCCCAAATCAAAATCCTAGTTTGATCTTCTGCTGCTTCCCTGCTCTGCGGACTACTGCGTGCCCGCCGAATTGCGGTCCAAATACATCTTCACGCCCGGATGCGTCTTCAGAATCGTCGCCGGACACATCGGATTGACAGACTCCGTCAGCGTCCGCCGCACCGCCTCGCGCTTCATCGTCCCAGGCACCACGCAGAACAGCTTCCGCGCGCTCAACAGCCCCGGTATCGTCACCGACAGCGCGTGCGTCGGCACGTCCTTCAGCGTCGCAAAGCACTCGTCCTCCACCTGCTGGCGGCGGCACTCCACGTCCAACTCCACCACCTTCACCGTCTTCGGATCGTCAAACACCGCCGGCGGATCATTGAACGCCAGATGCCCGTTCGTCCCGATGCCGCAGCACACAATGTCAATCGGCGCGGCCTTCAGCTTGGCTGCATAGGCGTCCGCTGTCGCCTGCGGGTCGTCGCCCGGCTCAATCAGGTTCACTTCGCCGAACGGCAGATGGTCGAAGATGTACCGCTTCAGCCACTCCGCGAACCGCTGCCGCGCACCCTTGGGCAGCCCAATGTACTCGTCCATGTGGAACGCCGTCACCTTCGTCCAGTCAATTCCCGGCTCCTTGCGCAGTGCTTCCAGCATCTCTGCTTGGCTCGGCGCCGCTGCAAAGATCATCCGCACGCCCTTCTGCTTCGCCAGCAGCGAACGCAGCTCCGTGGCGATGTCTGCCGCCGCCTTTGCGCCCATCTCTTCGCGCGTCGCGCCGATGAACGGCGCCAGCTTGTGTTCCGATGATTTGTTCTTCATTGCCTTCGTCCCTTTCGCTATAACAGATTCCGTGTTTCAACAACCTTTGTCAACAACCCACTTGTCTTTGCCGGCCTCCGTGCAGATGCTGCGCAGCATCTGCTCCGCCTCCGGCTTCACGGTTGGCGTCAGCCATCCCACCACCACAAACAGCACCAGCGAGACCGCCAGCGGCCCGCCCACATGCACCGCCTGCGCCGCGTCGCCGTAGCGCCGCGCCACCGCGTCCACAAACACAAAGCGCAGCAGCACAAACGTCAGCACTCCGCCGCTCCACGACGCCAGCGCCGCCGCCGATCCCGATCGCCGGAAAGGCCATAGCATCCCCAGCAGCATCGGCACCGTGTTCGGCCCCAGCAGCGCTCCGAACCACAGGATGAGCAGCCCCAGCACTCCGCCGAAGTGGCTCGACTCGATGGCGATGATCATGCTCACGCCCAGCAGCAGAAACACGCTCAACTGCCCCACCGCCAATTGCGCTTTGCCGCTCAAGGCCTTGCGTCCGCCCCGCAGCGCCGGCACAATGTCGCGCACAATCACAGACGCCACCGCGTTCGCGTCCGAGCTTGTCATGGCCATCGTCGCCGTGAACAGCCCGCCCAGGACTAGCCCCACCAGTCCGCGCGGCAGCAGCAGTTTGGCGATGAGCGCATAGCTCTGTGACGGGTCCGCCATGTGCGGCAGCAGCAGCGGCGCGGCCCACACCGGAAAGAACAGCGCCAGCGGCCACACCAGATACAGCGCCGCCGACAGCAGCGCCGCCTTGCCCGCCGACTTGCCCGACGGCGATGCGATGAACCGCTGCGCCAGGTTCCACGTCCCGCCGTTGTAGCTCAAAAAGTTGATGACCAGGAACGCCGCGGCGAACATCGGTGTATACGGTCCGGAGAACGCATGCGAGTGCCCCGCCGGCAACTGGTGCCACACCGTCCACAGCGCGCTCACCCCGCCCAGCCGCGCGCACACCATCGCCAGCATGATGATCCCCGTCACCAGTTGGATGCCGAACTGGCTGAAGTTGGTCAGCACATTGGCCCACAGCCCGCCCGCCACCGAGTAGATCAGCGTCACTCCGCCCGTCAGCAGCACGCCCACAAACAGCGGAACATGGGCGAACACGTTCAGCAGCACCGCCGTCGCCGTCCACTTGGCGCCGATGTCGAACACCTTCAGCACCGTCCCGCTCCACGCCAGCACCTGCTGCGTGGCCAGGTTGTAGCGCGTCTCCAGATACTCCAGCGGCGATATCATCCCCGTCGTCTGCCGCAACCGCGCCCATCGCGGCGGAAATATCCGGTACCCCAGCGCCAGCGCCAACGCGATCGTGCAAGCCCACCACACGTAGATGGTCAGCCCGTAGGTGTACGCAATCGCCGCGTACCCCACAAACGCAGCCGTGCTGTACCCCGACACATGGTGCGAGATGCCGCTCAGCCACCACGGCAGCGTTCCGCCCGCCGCAAAATAGTCGTTGGCGTTCTTCACCCGCCGCTGCGCCCACAGTCCCAGCGCTATCATCAGCACGAAGTAGGCGCTCAGCACCAACCAGTCAATCTTGCTCATACCGTCCATTGGGATATGCACCACGAAAGCTTCTCATGCAACCGGTTGCATACGCAAGTAGAAAAATGTACATTTTCTCCTGTCCGTTACTCCCGTCCGCTGCCCGTCGCCTGATTCTGCAACACTTTGCAGAATCCGCTTGCCTTATGTTGCGGCTGCGTACTTTACTGGTGTCCTATGAACCTCGCTCACTCGCATTCCCGCGCCCTCATCGGCCGCGTTCTCTGCCTTGCCGCCGCCTCCTCCCTTCTCTTCGCCGCCGGCTGCAGCAGTTCCAGCACCGCCACCAGCAGCACCACTTCCACCGCGCCCGCCGCCATCTCCGTCTACATCAATCCCGGCCCCTTCCCGCTCGGCGAAGGCGGCTCGCAGTACTTCACTGCCGGGGTCGGCAACGACAGCACCAACGCCGGCGTCACTTGGAGCATCGGTTCAGGCCTCGGCACGCTCACCAGCTCCACCACCTCCTCGGTCGTCTACAACGCACCGGCCACGCTGGCCTCCGCCTCCACCGTCACGCTCACCGCCACCAGCAAGACCGACAACACCAAGTCCGCCACCGCCACCATCACGCTCAGCCCCATCACCGTCTCGCTCAACACCGCCTCCGCCTCGCTCACCGGCGGCTCCACGCAGGCCTTCACCGCCTCCGTCAGCAACGACGGCGGCAACGCAGGCGTCACCTGGAGCATCGGCGCCGGCGCCGGCCTGCTCTCCAACTCCACCACCGCCTCCACCACCTACTTCGCTCCGGCCTATCTCGCCGCCGCTTCCACCGTCACGCTCACCGCCTCCAGCGTCACAGACCCCGCCAAGAAGGCCTCCGCCGCCATCACACTCACTCCGCCCACCGCTCCGGCCAGCCAGTGGGTCTACTACAATACCTCCGGCCAGCTCACCTATCAGACCATCCCCAACGCCGACAACAACGGCTCCGACGGCTACGACCAGATCATTGACTTCTCCACCGCCGGCTACAACCAGGGCGCGGGCCCCATCCCCACCGTTCCCGCCGCCGCCGTCGTCTATCCCTCCAACGACACCACCGGCAAGACCGACGTCACCAACATCAACGCCGCCATCGCCGCCGTCGCCGCCCTGCCGCTCACCAGCGGATTCCGCGGCGCGGTCGAGCTCGCCGCCGGCAACTTCTACGTCAACGCCATCCTCAACATCAACGCCAGTGGCATCGTCCTGCGCGGCGCCGGCTCCGGCACCACCTCCAGCTCCAACACCATCGTCACCCTGGTCTCGGCCACCACCGCCTATCCCTTCATCGTGCTCGGCCCCTACACCACCTCCGGCTGCAGCAGCGCCACCACCTGCACCAACTCAGCGCTCGCGCTAGGCACATCCACCACCGTCACGGACGCCTACGTCCCCGCTGGCGCCTTCACCCTCGATGTCGCCAGCACCGCCAACCTCAGCGTCGGCACCACCGTCATCATCCAGCGCCCCGTCACCCAAAACTGGATCAACCTCATGCTGATGAACCCCACGCAGCTCATCTCCAGCGGCAACTGCAGTGGCGGCGCATGCAGTTGGATTACCGTCGGCAACTCCTCCCTGCGCACCGACCGCACCATCACCGCCATCAACGGCAACCGCATCACCCTCGACGCGCCCATGACCGACTCCATTGACTCCGTCTACACAGGAGTCAACGGCGCCACTGTCTCGCCCTATACGCTCGCCGGCCGCGTCTCCAACATTGGCGTCGAGAACATCCGCGTCGTCGCCCCCGTCCCCTCCAACTCGCTCGTCCCGCCCACCAACAGCTACCAGCTCGTCGTCGCTTACGCCGTGCTCAACGGATGGGCGCGCAACCTCTCCGCGCAGGATACCCTCCAGTCCGTGGACATCGAGAACTTCGTCAAGCAGTTCACCGTCGCCAACGTCGCCATCACCCACACCGTCACCCAGACCGCCTCCGCCCAGTTCATGGAGTACTACCTCAACGCCGCTACTCAGATCCTTATGGACAACGTCAGCGACGTCGCCGACAACAACTACTTCTACTCCACCAGTAGCGGCACGCAGGGCCCCAACGTGTTGCGCAACTCCAACTTCTACGGCAGCCTCTCCATCGAGCCACACCAGCGCTGGGCCACCGGCCTGCTCATCGAAAACACCAACATGTACGCCAACGCCCCCGGATACAACCAGCAGGGCTACATCAGCCTCCGCGACCGCGGCGACTATGGCACCGGTCAGGGCTGGGCCATCGGCTGGGGTGTCGTCTGGAACGCCACCGGCTCCTCCTTCACCATCCAGCAGCCGCCCGGCGCTCAGAACTGGTGCATCGGCTGCGTCGGTTCGCAGCAAACCATCCCTGCGCCCGGACTCTCCACCAACGAACCTCAGGGCGCCATTGATAGCTCCGGCAACTACGTCTTCCCCGCCAGCCTCTATCAGGCACAACTCACCCAGCGCCTCGGCCTCGGATTCGTCGCCCAATGACCGTCTCCGCACCCAAACCGCGCCTGCTCTCGCTCGACGCTCTCCGCGGCCTCACCATCGCGCTCATGATTCTCGTCAACAGCGGCGACAGCCGCTCCTGGACGTGCCTCCACCACGCCTACTGGAACGGCTTCACCGTTGCCGACACCGTCTACCCCACCTTCCTCTTCGTCGTCGGCGTCGCCATCCAACTCTCCCTCGGCGGCAGGCTGGAGCGCGGCGTTGCGCCCTCCTCGCTCGTCCCTGCCATCCTCCGCCGCTCCGTCATCATCTTCCTGCTCGGAACCATGATCGTCGGCTTCCCCCACTACGACCTCCACACCCTGCGCGTCATGGGAGTCCTGCAGCGCATCGCGCTCTGCTACCTCATCGCCGCGCTGCTGCTCGTCTACGGACGCACCACGCGCTTCCTCGCCATCGCCGCCGTCGCCCTGCTCGTCGTCCACTGGGCCATGCTCCGCTTCATCCCTGTCCCCGGCTGTGGCATGCCCGTGCGCGACATTCCCCTCCTCGATTTCAAGTGCAACGTCGTCAACGTATTCGACCACCACTTCTTCCCCGACGCCCGCATGTACCACAACCTCGGACGCATCTTCGAGCCTGAAAGCCTGCTCAGCACCTGGGCCGCCATCGCCACCACCCTCTTCGGAGTCCTCACCGCCCGCTGGCTGCAATCCGCCCGCACCGCCCAGCAGAAGCTCAAGGGCCTCTGGCTCGCCGCACTCGCCGGCCTGCTCCTCGGTGCCGCTTGGAACCCCTGGTTCCCCATCAACAAGAGCCTCTGGACCAGCAGCTTCGCAATCTTCGCCGCCGGCGTCACCCTCGTATTTTTTGCGCTCTTCTACTGGTGGCTCGACGTCCGCCACGCCTCGCCCAAGCCCTTCTGGCCGCTGCTCGCCTTCGGCAGCAACGCCATCGCCATCTACGTCATCGCAGAGCTCAGCGACTCCTGCCTGAACATCTTCCACACCACCAATGCCAAGGGCCGCAGCATCTCGCTCCACTCGTTCATCTACTCGCCCATCGTGCACCACGTCTCCAACCCGCACGTGGCCTCGCTCTGCTGGGCGCTGCTCATGGTCGCGGGCACGTTCATCCCCGCGGCCGTCCTCTACCGCTTCCGCATTTTCATCAAGGTTTAGCCGCGCATCCCGCGGCGGCTGCCCCGTTCCATCCTATTTCTTCACCGTGGCGAACTCGCTGCGCGCGCGGCTGTAGAACACATAGATGAACAGCCCGATGATCAGCCACACAAAGAACCGCACCCACGTTCCAATCGGCAGCCCCGTCATCAGCAGCACGCAGAACAGGATGCTCAGCACCGGAATCACCGGTCCGAACGGCACGCGGAATCCCCGCCTCCGCTCCGGCTCCCGCGCTCGCAGCACCAGCACCCCGATGCTCACCAGCACAAACGCAAACAGCGTCCCGATGTTCGACAGCTCCGCCAGCAATCCAATATCGAACAGCCCCGAAGGTATCGCCACCACAATCCCCGCCACCCACGTCGCCACAATCGGCGTCCTGAACTTCGGATGCACCTTGCTGAAGCAGTCGGGCAGCAGCCGGTCGCGCGACATCGCAAACCACACCCGCGCCTGCCCCAGTTGAAACACCAATATCGACGAGATCATCCCCACCAGCGCGCCCAGCAGCACTCCCAGCCGCACCCAGTGCAGCCGCGCCCCGCCCGGCGTCCCCGAAAGCCGCTTCAGCGCGTTCACCACTGGCGCCGCGTCACCCGCCATCGAATCCCACTTCACCATCCCCGTCAGCACCACCGCCACGCCCACATACAGCAGCGTGCACACCACCAGCGTCGCAATGATTCCGATTGGCACGTCCCGCTGCGGATTCTTGCACTCCTCGCTCGCCGTAGACACCGAATCAAACCCGATGTACGTGAAGAAGATGATGGACCCGCCCGCCAATATCCCCGGCCATCCGTTCGGCGCAAACGGATGGTAGTTCCCCGGATGGATGAAGCTCAGCCCGAACATCACAAACGCGATGATGGCCAGCATCTTCATCAGCACCATCGTGTTGTTCACCTCCACCGACTCGCGTATCCCGCGCACCAGCAGCACCGTTAGCAGCAGCACAATGATGAACGCCGGAAAGTTGAACCCGAAGTGCCACCCCGGCTGATAGATGTCGTGCCCCGCCAAATCCTGCAACCCCTGCGGCAGGTACGCCGGAGAGATCCACGTCGGCCGCAGTCGCAACCCCATCCAATCCATCAAATCCACCACGTGCGCGGCAAAACCCACGCTCACGCTCATGTTGCTCACCGCGTACTCCAGAATCAGGTCCCACCCGATGATCCACGCAATCAGCTCGCCCAGCGTCGCATACGCATACGTGTACGCCGAGCCCGCAATCGGGATCATGCTCGCCAGCTCCGCATAGCACAGCCCCGTCAGCGCGCACACAATCGCCACCAGAATCATGCTCACGCCCAGCGCCGGACCCGCCCCCGGCCTTCCCGCCAGCGCCACATGCTGTATCAGATAATCCACCACTGGCGTCCGCATCAGCGACGCCGACTTCGTCATGTCGCCCGCGATCGCCGTCCCGATCACCGTGAAGATGCCCGACCCAATCACCGCGCCGATGCCCAGCGCCGTCAGGCTCACTGGCCCCAGCGTCTTGCGCAGCGCGTGCTCCGGCCGCTCCGAGTCGCTAATCAGCTTGTTGATGGATTTTCGTGCGAAGATCTGCCGGCCCAGTGTCGTCTCCTGCGCCCGCAGCTGCGGGCTTGCGCGCGCGCATAATCCGCCGCGCACTAGCAGTTATCGTATAACAGCACTGCCGCCGCCCTTCGAGCCTAACTGCGGAAAGTCGGCTAGCCTTCCGCCCCCACCCGCTCCACCACCCTGCGGATTCGTTCGCTTGCCCACACAATCTCTTCCTTCGTGATCACCAGCGGCGGCGCCAGCCGTATCACGTTCGTGTGCGTCTCCTTGCACAGAATGCCCTCCTGCTGCAGGGCCTCGCAGTACGGACGTGCCGGCTGGTCCAGCTCTACGCCGATCCACAGCCCCTTGCCCCGCACCTCGCGGATGCGCTTGCTCTGGATGGCCTTGATCTGTTCCTTGAAGAACGCGCCCAGCTCCGCAGACCGCTCGCACAGCCGCTCGTCCACAATCACCCGCAACGCCGCGCGCGCCACCGCGCATGCCAGCGGATTCCCCCCGAATGTGCTCCCGTGGTCGCCCGGCTGGAACAGCCCCAGCACCTCGCGCCCCGCCAGCACCGCGCTCACCGGATAGAACCCTCCGCTCAGCGCCTTGCCGATGATGGCCACGTCCGGCCGCACGCCCTCGTGCTCAAACGCAAACATCTTCCCCGTCCGCCCTAGTCCCGACTGGATCTCGTCCGTCATCAGCAGCACGTTGTTCGCGCGGCATATCTCTGCCGCCTCGCGCAAATATCCCGTCGGCGGCATTAGTATCCCCGCCTCGCCCTGGATCGGCTCCACCAGAAACGCGCAAGTGCGCGGCGTAATCGCCTGCCGCAACGCCTCCGCGTCGCCAAACGGTATCACCTTGAACCCGCCCGTGAACGGCCCGAAGTCCTGCTTGTACTGTGCCTCGGTCGAAAATCCCACCACCGCAATCGTCCGCCCGTGGAAGTTGTGCTGGCACACGATGATCTCGGCCTGACCCTCCGCGATCCCCTTCACCCGCGCGCCCCACTTGCGCGCCGCCTTCAGCGCCGTCTCCACCGCCTCCGTGCCGCTGTTCATCGGCAGCGCCATCGCAAAGCCCGTCAGCTTGTGCAGCTCCTCGTACAGCAGCGGCAACTGCGTGTTGCGGAACGCCCGCGACGTCAGCGCCACCTTCCCCGCCTGCTCCACCAGCGCCTGCTTAATCTTCGGATGGCAGTGACCCTGGTTCAGCGCCGAGTACGCCGCCAGGCAGTCCAGGTACTTGCGCCCCTCCACGTCGTAAACCCAAACGCCCTCGGCGCGCTCCACCACCACGTCCAGCGGATGGTAGTTGTGCGCCCCGTACCGTTCCTCCAACTCAATGTACTCCGCGGTCAGCACTGGCACTTCCCTTCTGTTTACCAGTGTAAATGCTGGCTGTTTATGCACCCGCGCTGCATATCTATGCATCCCGCGCTGGCAATTGCGACCGCGTTTGCATTATCATGGAACCATGCCCCTCGTACTCGCCGCGCTCGCTGCCACCATCGCCATCCAGCTTCTGGCCGTCGCCGCCGCTTGGGGCTTGCGCGCGCAGGAGGCCCTCCTCCACCGCTTCCTCCCCTTCATCGTCAGCCTCGCCGTCGGTGTCCTCCTCGCCACCGCCCTCCTCCACCTCATGCCGGAGTCCGTCGCCCGCCTCGGCAACGGCACGCTCCCCTGGTCGCTTGCGCTCGCCAGCATGCTCGTCCTCTTCAGCATCGAGCGCCTCTTCTTCGCCCTCACCGGAGCCCACGCCGAGCCTGAGGTCATCCCCACCCACGAGCACCACCACCATCACCACGCACACAGCACACGGCCCTTCAGCCTCGTCCTCGCCAGCATGCTGCACAGCTTCGTGGATGGCGCTGCCGTCGCCGCCGCCTTCCTCGCCGGCCCACGCATCGGCTGGATGACCGCCCTCGCCATCGCACTCCACGAGATTCCCCACCGCATGGGCGACTTCGCCGTCCTCGTCCACCTCAAGCTCGCCCCGCGCCGTGCGCTCCGCATGGCCATGCTCGCCGGTCTGCCCTCGCTCCTCGGAGTCCTCGCCGTAGCCGCCGCCGGCGCCGCCCGCTCCCAGAACATCGCCCTCCTGCTCCCCTTGAGCGCCGGCAGCTTCCTCTACATCGCCACAGCCAACCTCCTCCCCGAGCTGCAAGAGGAGTGCAAATGGTCGCGCGTAGCCGGCCAAATCGCCTGCCTCGCCTCCGGAGTCCTCTTGGTTGTTCTGGTGGGCGGCCTCGCCCCCGAATAGATTTACTTCTTCCGCTTCACCGCGCGCCGCCCACACGTCGCGCACGTCCCGTACACAAAATACTCATGCCCCGCGTACAGGAACCCCCGCGGCAGCTTCGGCTTCGCCTGCAACGCGCATCCATCTAGCTCATGCGTCGCCCCGCACCCCACGCACTGAAAGTGGTGGTGGTGCGCCTTCCCCGCCACCTCATATCTTGTGGATGCCCCCGGCACCTGCACCGCCGTCAACCAGTTCCCCTCCAGCAGCGACGCAATGTTCCGGTACACCGTCGCCATGCTCACGCCTTCGGTCAGCTTCTGCGCCAGCAGCAGCGCCTCCTCCGGCGAAAGCGGCCGGTCCGCCTTCATAAACGCCGTGCGGATTGCATCCTTCTGCTTCGTGTTCCGTCGCTGCACCTTCGTCGTTGGCATAGCTGGATTCTACCTGCCCGCCCGCATCGCCTCGTCCACGCGATCCATTGCTTCTTCCACACTGAACAACCACGCTGCCCCGCGTACGCCCGTCGAATCCCCATGCTTCGCCTCCACCACCGGCGTCTTGCACCCTCGCCCAAACACATACTCCACCATCCGCGGCGGAACGTTCTGGTACAGCCGTTGTATCCGGCTCAGCCCGCCGCCCAGCACAATGATGTCCGGGTCCAGCACATTCACCAGCCCCGCCAGCGCCCGCGCCATCCGGCCCTCCAGCCGAACCAGCGCCGCCTCCGCCTGCGCATCTCCGCCCTCCGCCGCCGCCACAATCTCCACGCCCTTCAGCGCCTTCCCCGCGTGCTCGCGAAAATCCCTCTCCAGCGCCGTCCCGCTCAGGAACGTCTCCACGCACCCCCGCCGCCCGCAGTAACACTCCGGCCCCGGAAACTCCTCCGCCGTCATCCACGGCATCGCGTTGTGTCCCCACTCTCCGGCCACGCCGTTCCGCCCCCCATGCACTTTGCCGCCAATCGCCAGCCCTCCCCCGCACCCCGTCCCTACAATCACTCCAAACACCATGTGGAACCCCGCCGCCGCGCCGTCGCTCGCCTCGCTCACCGCCATGCAGTTCGCGTCGTTCGCCAGCCGCACCTCGCGCCCCAGCGCCTTCCCCAGATCCTTGTCCAGCGGATGCCCAATCAAACACGTCGAGTTCGCGTTCTTCACCAGTCCGGTGTCCACATCCAGCGTCCCCGGAATCCCCACCCCCACCGTCGCGCGCTCGCCCAGCCCCTGCTCCAGCCGCAGCACCAGCCCGCGTATCGCCTCCACCGTCCCCGCGTAGTCGCCCTTCGGCGTCGCCACCCGCTCGCGCGCCAGCTCCGCGCCGTCGGCCGCAATCGCCAGCGCCTCAATCTTCGTCCCCCCCAAGTCCACGCCAATCCGCAATCCCCGTCCACTCATCGTCCAAACCTCCAGTGGAAGTATAGCGAAGCCTGCTTCCGCCCTCTTCATGGTCTAGGGATACAGCAGCACAACAATGCTGTACGCGCTGAAGGCCCCCGCCTCCGCCGTACACGCCCCCACCGCCGCGCGCTTGTACTTCGCATGCCCCATCTGCGACTTCAGTTCCTTCGGCAGCTCGTTCAGGTTGCTGGTCAAATACCGCATCACAAACCACGGCTTCACCGCGCCCGCATAGCCCGTCTCCATCCGGCACGTCGCGCGCGCGTCCGCCGTCGCCGCAACATTCTCCATCCCCGCTCCCCGCAATACCTCCGCCACACGCCGCTCCTGCTCCGCAATGCTCAGCAACTCCACCTGCGCCGAAAAGTCCTCCACCGCGTACAGGTCGCCTCCCCGCCGCACCACGCTGATGCCTACCGCGTTCTCCACCGGCTCCAGCAGGTTATGCCGGTGCCCCTCGCTGTTCATCCACATCGTGTGCAGTTGCTGCGGACTCTGTCCCATCGCCACATTCTCCGCCACCAGGCTGAACCGCGCCCCCGCCGCCTTCGCCCGCGTCCCCAGCTCCGCCTCTCCCGCAAACTGGTGGCCAATGCCCCTCTCCGCCGCCATCCGCTCCGCGTGTCTCCTCGCCGCCGTCGCCAGATGCCCGTCCCACGCCAGCGCCTGCAACCCCAGCGCCGCTCGCTCCTGGTTCGCCATCGCCAGCAGATACTGCTCCGCCACCGTCGCCCCCGCTTGCGCCCACGCCCCTGCCTGCGACAGCAGCATTGCAATCGCCAACACGCGCAGAACCACCGTGCCACGCAAAATTTTCATATCACCCGCCTTGGACAAGGCTACGCTCATGTCACTTGCAACACGTTGTACTGGAAAATGACGCGCTCAATCCGCCAGCGGCGGCAGTTCGTCCTTGTGCTTCAGCATCATGGTCAGCAGATTGCGCGCCGCCCAGTACCGCGGAATGTAGCTCTTCGGCCGCCACAGGATGCGCAGCAGCCATCCCATGTACAGCTTGTCCGCCCAATGTGGAATCCGCACCTGGTCGCCGCTCAAAAACGCAATCGCCGCTCCGATGCAGTGGATCGCAGGCACATAGCTCAGGTTCCGTCGCAGATACAGCCCCACCCGCTCCTGGTTCCCGCCGCCCAGCGTCACCACCACGTGCTGCGGCCTGCTCTGCTCAATCAAATCCAGCAGCGCCCGGTCATCAATCGGCCCCTTGCCGTACATCGGCGCTACGTACACGCAGTCGTGGCGCACGTGGATGCCCTCGTCCCGCAGCCACCGCAGGTTCACCTCCGCCTGCTTCTCCCCAGCCATGATCCACAGCGTATTCCCGTAAGCCCGTGCGTCCGACTGCATCAGCAGAACCCGCAGGTACTTCAGCCCCGACAACCGCTTGATCTTCTTCCCGATCCGGTTCCAGATCATCACCATGTACGCGCTGTCCGGAATCACCAGGTCCGCCCCCAGCAGCGCCTCGCGGTATCCCTCGTTCACATCCATCTCCACCAGCGCCGGCGCCGCCGGAACCACCAGCAGCCCGCCCCGCCGCATCCGGTCCACCGCCTGCTGCACGCTGCCATTGAAGAACGGCAGGCCCAGAATATGCCGGTGCTCCTCGCCCCGCGCCTCGCGCCTCCGCTCAATCTTCGGCGTAGGCCCGTAGACCGGGTCCTGCCGTACCGCAATACGTAACCGGCTGCTGCTGGAGGCTCTTGGTGTCATAAGTCTGTTTCTGGAAAACCCTGCCAGCCCTCGATTCCATCACGTACAGTAGGGACAGGGCAAGACGATGGAAGCCACCTCTCACGTTACATCAACCCCACTCCAAGCGAAACCACTCGCTCCCCGCACCCCCCTGTCGGCGGTAATGGGGCTCGCCCTCCTCGCTGCCTTCGCCCTTATCGCCATCTTTGCCCCCCATCTCGCCCCGGCAGACCCCTCCGCCCTCCACCTGACCGCACGCCTGCTCCCCCCCTCCCACTCGCATCTCCTTGGTACAGATGAACTTGGCCGCGACATCCTCTCCCGCGTCCTCTTCGGCGCGCGTATCTCCCTGCTCGTCGCCGTCAGCGTCGTCGCCATCTCCCTCACCATCGGCCTGGTGGTCGGCTCCATCGCCGGATACTGCGGTGGCCTCGTGGACACCCTCCTCACCACCTACCTCATGAACGCCTTCCTCGCCCTCCCCGGAATCCTCCTCGCCATCGCCCTCGTCGCCTTCCTCGGCCCCGGTCTCGGCAACCTCATCCTCGCCCTCGCCATCGGCGGTTGGGTCGGCTACGCCCGCCTTGTCCGCGCCCAGGTCATGAGCGCCACTCACCGCGAGTACGTCCAGGCCGCCCGCGCACTCGGAGCCGGCCCCTTCCGCATCCTCGTCCGCCACATCCTCCCCAACATCCTGCAGCCCGTCATCGTTCAGGCCGCCATCGGCATGGCCGGCGCCGTCCTCGCAGAAGCCACCCTCAGCTTCCTCGGCCTCGGCGTCCCGCCCCCCGCCTCCAGTTGGGGAACCATGCTCAACGACGCACGCTCCCACCTCCTCGACGCCCCCTACATGGCGCTCTTCCCCGCTATCGCCGTCATGCTCTGCGTCCTCTCCTTTAACTTCCTCGGCGACGCCCTCCGCGACCGCCTCGACCCCAGGCTCCTGCGTGAGTAACTCCCCCATCACCATCGGCGTACTCTCAGACACCCACGGCCTCCTGCGCCCCGAGGTCCTCCCCGCGCTCGCCGGTGTCTCCCACATCCTCCACGCAGGCGACATCGGCGACGCCAACATCCTCTACGCCCTCGACGCCATCGCTCCCGTCATCGCCATCCGCGGCAACATAGACTCCTTCGGCGCCTGCGCCGAACTCCCCGCCACCGCCCCTGCAGTCTTCAACGGCCAGTTCTTCTACCTCATCCACAACCTGCAAGACCTCGACCTATCCCCCACCGCCGCCAAAATCCAGTGCGTCGTCAGCGGTCACACCCACCGCCCCGAGGTCCGCACCACCAACGGCGTGCTCTACCTCAACCCGGGCAGTTGCGGCCCGCGCCGCTTCGCGCATCCCGTCACGCTGGCGCGCGTCACCATCGGCCCGGGCCCCCAATCGGAGATCCACGCAGAAATCATTCCCTTGTTGCTTTGATGGATTTTCCTAGTGCACGTTCTCGATGCGCACCGTCCGCAGCACAGACTCCATCCGCCGCTCCGCATCGTCCATCTCGTCCTGCGTCACCGGCTTGATGCTGTCGTACAGCCCGAACCCCACCTTCGTCATCTGCAGCGCGAACAGGTAGCAGCGGTCGTTCGCAAACGTCGAGTACAGCCGCTCCACCACCTCTTGATTGCGTGCCGCGTCCTGTTCTCCGGCCACCTCAAAGCGCCGCCCGTTGATGGTCACCGTTCCCTCCGGCGCAGCATCATGGTTCCCCACCAGCGCCTGGTCGCACCCCGCCGCCGTATGCTCCGGCACCACCACATAGCTGAACGAAAGCCCCGCCACCTCGGTCCCCGGATACGCCTGCGGCCCAGAGTCCAGCACCAGCGCCAACCGTACCGGCTGCTTCCTCGGCCTCAAATAATGTTCGTCCACCAGCGCCCGTAGCGGTCGCCACGCCCCCGAGTACTGCACCGTCACCCCGTTGTTCGCATCCTGGAACTGCTGCATCACCGTCTGCGCGCGCAACCCTGCCCCCGTGCACACCACAGTGAGCACCAGAGCTCCAATCCGCATGGGGAATACGCGCATCGTTTCCTCGGTGTTGGCAGATAAGACAACCGCCACATTCTGCGGCGGTTACGTCCCCTTAGCTTTGTCCAATTGCACCCAAATGTCAATACCTCATTCGCGGGTCCGCCACCGTGCAAGCCACGTCCGTCAGCAGATTTACCCCCACATACGTCAGCCCCACCGCCAGTATGCACCCCTGCACCAGCGCATAATCGCGGTTCGATATCGCCGTCAGCGTCAGCCGCCCCAGCCCGGGCCAGCTAAAGATGGTCTCCGTCACAATCGCCCCTGCCAGCAGCGCCCCAAACTGCAACCCCGCCACCGTCATCACCGGCAGCAACGCGTTCCGCAGCGCGTGCCCGTACACCACCCGCCCCTCGCTCAACCCCTTCGCCCGCGCCGTCCGCACATACTCCTGCCCCAGCTCCTCCAGCATCGCCGTCCGCACCATCCGCGTCAGAATCGCCGCCAACCCCAGCCCCAGCGTCACCGCCGGCAACACCATGTGCGCCGCCATCTCCCAGCCCTCGCCCGCCCCGCTCACTGGCAGCCACCCCAGTTTGATGCTGAACAGCAGGATCAGCAGCGGCCCCAGCGCAAAGTTCGGCAAACTCAGCCCCGCCAGGCTCACCACCCCCAGCACCCTGTCCTGCCACCGTCCGCGCTTCACCGCCGCCGCCACCCCCGCCGGAATCGCAATCAGCAGCGCAATCCCCATCGCCGCCACGGCCAGTGCCAGCGTGTACGGATACCGCTGCGCAATCAGATGCACCACCGAATCATTCAGCCGCAGCGACCTTCCCAGATCCGCATGCAGAACCCCCCGCCAGTACCGCCCGTACTGCACCGCAATCGGCGCGTCCAGCCCATACGCATGACGCAGCGCGCCCACATCCGCCGCCGTCGCCCCATCGCCCAGCATCGCCGCCACCGGGTCCCCCGGCACCAAGTGGATCAGCAGAAACACCACCGTCACCACCAGCCACAGCACCGGCAGCGCCAGCAGCACGCGCTTCATCGCTCGCATCATCTCCGCACCAGAGTACAACGTAAACTATCTGGGATGAACCCCATCCCCTCCGCACGCATCCGCCTCGCCGTCTTCGACCTCGACGGAACCCTCATCGACTCCCAGCTCGACCTCGCCAACGCCGTCAACGCCATGCTCCGCCACTTCGGCCGCCGCCCCGAGCCCGTCCCCGTCATCGCCAACTACATCGGCGACGGAGCCCTCCTGCTCGTCCGCCGCGCCCTCGGCGACCCCGACGGCTCCGCCACCGACGAGGCCTTCGTCAAAGAAGCCTTAGACTACTTCGTCCACGCTTACACCCTGCACATGACGGAGAACACCCTCCCCTACCCGGGCGTGCTCGATTCCCTCGCCCGCATCCGCGCCGCCCGCCCAGACATCCAGATGGCCGTCCTCACCAACAAGCCCGTCCGCCCCTCCCGCGCCCTCTGCGACCACTTCCGCATCTCGCCCTATCTCTTCCAGAACTACGGCGGCAACAGCTTCCACACCAAGAAGCCCGACCCCGAGGGCCTGCTCCCCCTCATGCGCGAGGCAGGCGTCACCCCGCAGCAGACCGTCATGATCGGCGACTCCGCCGTGGACGTCCTCACCGCCCGCGCCGCCGGTGCCTGGTCCATCGGCTGCACCTTCGGCCTCTCCCCCCACACCCTGCTCCCCGCCGGCCCCGACGTCACCGTAGACTCCCCCGCAGACTGGCCCGCCGCCCTCGGCATCCTCGAACCTCGTATCCTGTAATCCAATCTCCTCAGCGAAAGGAACCCCATGGTCTCCATCCAAATCGAATACCAAGGCGAACTCCACTGCAAGGCCGTCCACGGCCCCTCCCAATCCGAACTCGCCACCGACGCCCCCGTGGACAACCAGGGCCGCGGCGAGTCCTTCTCCCCCACCGACCTCGTCGCCACCGCCCTCGGAGCCTGCATGCTCACCATCATGGGCATCGCCGCCCGCACCCACAACATAGACATCACCGGCGCCACCGCCCACGTCGAAAAGGAGATGACCGCCACCCCGCCGCGCCGCATCCAATCCCTCGCCGTCCGCATCCACGTCCCCAAGCCCGTCGCCGCAGAGGACCGCCTCAAGCTCGAACGCGCCGCCCACACCTGCCCCGTCCACAAATCCCTCCACCCAGACATCCAAATCCCCATCCACTTCACTTGGGTGTAAGCATAGGCATGTCCTTCGACCTCGTCAGCTCCTACCAGCCCCTCCGACTGGCCCGTCGCTCTCGGCCTCTGACGCCAGTAGCATCTTTCGGGCTCTCAAGCAGCAGTTGCACAGAAAGCGTTTTTTTCTGTATTTTTTGTACAGTCTCGATGGAGGCTCCCACATGTGTTTGCCTGCTGCCGGTCATTGGAATCGCAGAACCTTCCTGAAAGCTTCCGCCATCCTTTCCGCGTCTTCTTTTGCGCCGGGGCTGTCCTTGCGCGCAGCTTCCCCTTCGCTGTCCCCGATCCAGCCGTCGCTCATGCCCTTCCCCATGACGGCTGTGCGCCTCTCCGCCGGAATCTTCCAGTCTTCGGCCGAAGTCAATCAGCATTATCTTGAGACTCTCTCCACCGATCGTCTCCTGCACAGCTTTCGGCTCACGGCCGGGCTTTCCTCCACGGCGGAACCCTATGGCGGCTGGGAACTTCCCACCTCCGAGCTTCGCGGCCACTTTGCCGGCGGACACTACCTCTCTGCCGCCGCGTTCGCCTACGTAAGCAGCGGCAACGAGGTCCTCCGTTCCCGCGCGGATGCCCTTGTCGCCGGCCTCGCCGCCTGCCAGAAGGCCAATGGAAACGGCTATGTCAGCGCCTTTCCGACGTCCTTCTTCGATCGCCTATCCCGCGGCGAAAAGGTCTGGGCGCCCTTCTACACCCTGCACAAGATCTTCGCCGGCCTGTTGGACATGTACCAGCAGACAGGAAATGAAGACGCTCTGCATGTGGCGGAAGGAATCGCCGCATGGACCAGCGGCTACTTCGCCAAGGTGGGCGAGGACCAGCGTCTGCTCATTCTCAAGAACGAGTTCGGCGGCATGAACGAGTCGCTCGTCAACCTCGCTCAAATTACCGGCCAGGAGCGTTACCTCGCCACGGCCAAGCTCTTCGAGCAGCCCTGGCTGCTCGATTCTCTGGCAAACGGCAAGGACAATCTGACCGGCCTCCACGCCAACACCACGGTTCCCAAGATCATCGGAGCGGCCCGCGCCTACGAGGTCACGGGCGAACGCCGCTACCGCGACCTCGCCGAGTACTTCCTCGACGATGTTCTGCGCAACCGCACCTACGCCATCGGCAACACCAGCGACAGCGAGCATTGGCGCTACCCTGCCGGCGACATGAAGTGCACGCTCTCGCTCAAGAACGCCGAGTGCTGCGTCGCCTACAACCTCATGAAGCTCGACCGCCTCGTCTTCCGTTGGACCGCCGACGCCCACTGGATGGACGAGTACGAGCGCACGCTCCTCAACGCGCGCCTCGGCACGCAGAATCCCCAGGGCCTCAAGCAATACTTCTTCCCGCTCGCGGCCGGATACTGGCGGGCCTTCAACTCACACGACGAGTCCTTCTGGTGCTGCACCGGAACCGGCGCCGAGGACTTCGCCAAGTTCAACGACACCATCTTCTTCCATTCCGCCGAGGACCTCTACGTCAACCAGTTCGTCGCCTCCGAGCTTCTCTGGAAGGAAAAGTCCTTCGGTCTCAGGCAGAACACCGGTTTCCCCATGCAGCAGGCCACGCAGCTCATCGTGCAGACGGATAAGCCGCAGGAGAGAACCGTCTTCGTCCGCATCCCGCGCTGGCTCGGCCCGTCCGCCGCTGTGAAAATCAACGGCCGTCCCTTCCAGGCCGACCTCCGTCCCGGCACCTATCTCCCGCTTCGCAGGTCTTGGAACAACGGCGACAAGATCGAGCTCACCCTGCCCATGCAGCTATCCGAGGAGATATTGCCCGGTGACCCGTCCTCGGTCGCCGTCTCCTTCGGCCCGCTCGTCCTCGCGGCCAATCTGGGCGATGGCCCCAAGGATGGCCCCACCAAGTTCATCCACGGCCGGCCCACGGTGCCCAAGGTGGACGCCAAACCATCCCCTCTTCCACCCCGCACCGCCATCTCCTTGCAGTCGGCGGAAAACCTGCGCTTCTCCGCCGCCAATAAGTCGCTCAACATCCTTCCCATCTTCCAGATTCAGGACCAGAAGTACTCCGTCTACTGGCACAAAGACCCCGCCTGAGCGGTGAGGGCTTGCCTGCCGTTCTATCCTTAGAGCAATGTCCTTCGACCTCGTCAGCTCCTACCAGCCCTGCGGTGACCAGCCCCGCGCCATCGACGAGCTGTCCCGCGGCCTCGACTCCGGCGAGCGCCACCAGACCCTCCTCGGCGTCACCGGCTCCGGCAAAACCTTCACCATGGCGCGCATCATCGCCGCCCAGCAGCGCCCCGCGCTCATCCTCGTCCACAACAAGACCCTCGCCGCCCAGCTCTACCACGAGTTCAAATCCTTCTTCCCCCACAACGCCGTCGAGTACTTCGTCTCCTACTACGACTACTACCAGCCCGAGGCCTACATCCCCGCCGGCGACATCTACATCGAAAAAGAGGCCACCGTCAACGAGGAGCTCGACAAGCTCCGCCTCTCCGCCACCCGCTCCCTCTTCGAGCGCCGCGACTGCATCATCGTCAGCAGCGTCAGTTGCATCTACGGCCTCGGCTCGCCGGAGTCCTACTTCGGCATGCTGCTCGTCCTCGAAAAAGGCCAGCGCATCCGCCGCGACAACATCATCCGCCAGCTCGTCGAAATCCTCTACGCGCGCTCCAACGACGACTTCCGCCGCGGCACCTTCCGCGTCCGCGGCGACGTCATCGAGGTCTACCCCACCTACGACGAGCTTGCCGTCCGCATCGAGCTCTTCGGCGACGAGATTGACTCCCTCTCCCAGATCGACCCGCTCACCGGAGAGGTCAAGCAGCGCTTCACCCGCCTGCCCATCTATCCCAAGTCGCACTACGTCGTCACGCCCGAGTCCAAGACCTCCGCCCTCGCCTCCATCCTCGAGGAGCTTGGCCCGTGGGAGAAGGAACTCGAGTCCCAGGGCCGCCTCGTCGAATCCCAGCGCATCCACCAGCGCACCCGCTACGACCTTGAGATGATCAAGTCCGTCGGCTACTGCCACGGCATCGAGAACTACTCCCGCCACTTCTCCGGCCGCAAGCCCGGCGAGCCGCCGCCCACCCTCCTCGACTACTTCCCCAACGACTTCCTCCTCTTCATAGACGAGTCCCACGTCACCATCCCGCAGCTCCACGGCATGTGGCACGGCGACCGCTCCCGCAAGCAGTCCCTCATCGACTACGGCTTCCGCCTGCCCTCCGCGCTCGACAACCGCCCCCTCCAGTTCGAGGAGTTCGTCCAACGCACCGGACAAACCATCTACGTCTCCGCCACCCCCGGCCCCTACGAACTCACCCAATCCGGCGGCGTCGTCGTAGAGCAGATCATCCGCCCCACCGGCCTCGTGGACCCTCCCGTCGAAATCCGCCCCATCCGAGGCCAGATAGACGACCTCCTCGCCGAGGTGCGCACCCGCGCCGCCAGCAACCAGCGCGTCCTCGTCACCACCCTCACCAAGCGCATGGCGGAGGACCTCTCCGCCTACTACACCGAGGTCGGCGTCCGCTGCCGCTACATGCACTCCGAAATCGAGACCCTCGAGCGCGTCAAGCTCCTCCGCGGCCTCCGAGCCGGCGAGTACGATGTCCTCGTCGGCATCAACCTCCTCCGCGAGGGCCTCGACCTCCCCGAGGTCTCGCTCGTCGCCATCCTCGACGCCGACAAGGAAGGCTTCCTGCGCTCCGCCGGCGCGCTTATCCAGACCATCGGCCGCGCCGCCCGCCACATCGAAGGCCGCGCCATCCTCTACGCCGACTCCATCACCGACTCCATGCGCCGCGCACTCGACGAGACCAACCGCCGCCGCGAAACCCAGCTCGCCCACAACCTCGAACACGGCATCACCCCCCAGGGCATCACCAGCGCGCTCTCCATGGACCTCGCCGGCATCCTCCACGCCGAGTACCACGACCTCGCCGACCCCACCCAGCCCCTCCCCGACTTCAAGTCACGCGCCGAGCTCGACGCCCACATCGAAAAAATGGAGTCCGACATGCGCGAGGCCGCCCGCAAGTTCGAGTTCGAAAAGGCCGCACGCCTCCGCGACGCCGTCCGCGACCTCCGCGCCAAGGAGTACGTCTTCGACTAAGCCGACTGCCCGGCTATCGTTCTTTCCCAAACAACAGTGATGGCGTTTACCTGAATCTGATGACAATGGAACAAATTGCGCCGAAGGCGCAGTGAAAGCGCGGAGCGCCGCGCGTCAGCGCGCAGTCAAAGCGCGGAGCGCCGCAGCTAAAGCGTGGAACGCCGCCGTTGGGCGTCGTACACGCTCAGCCCGATGATCGTCTTCCCGTCCATGATCTTCCCCTCGCGGATGCGCTTCAGCATCACGCTCAGCCGCATCGGAACAATCTGGATGTGCTCGTCGTACTCCGGCTCCGCCTCGCCCGCCTTGATTCCGCGCGCCAGCCATATCTCCATCCACTCGCCCACAAATCCGGGGCTCGCGTAGAACCGCACCAGCTTCTTCCAACTCTTCGCGCGGTATCCCGTCTCCTCGATGAGCTCCCGCTTGGCCGCCGCCAGCACCTCCTCGCCCGGCTCGCGCCGCCCCGCAGGCAGCTCCCACAGATACTGCTTCGCCGTCATCCGGTACTGCCGCTCCATGATGACAATCGGATCCTTCGCGTCCGTCTCGTCCACCGCCAGTATCACCACACTCCCCGAGTGCCGCACCACGTCGCGGATGCCCGTCCGCCCGCTCGGCTCCCGCAGCTTGCTCCGCACCACGCTGAACAGCGGCCCCTCGAACACTGTCTTCGACGAAAGCACCGTCGCCTTCGGCGGCAGCTTCCCCGCCTTCGTTGTCGTCTTCTTCTTCGTGGATGCCTTGCTGCTCATCTTTGCGCTCATGCCTTCAAATTATCACCCGCCCCTGTGCACGCCGAACCCTCCCCCCGCCAACGCGCATCAGAATATGTGCTGACGCACCATGAGAAACTAGTTCCTGCACACCGATGACCTCCCAGCACTATCCCATCACCGTGCTCCCCCACGCCTCGCGCCTCGTCAGCGACCTGCTCGGAGCATCCTCGCCCGCCAGCGAGCCGCTCCTCCGCCGCGTATTCCCCGCGCTCGGCCCGCCCGAATCCCGCTTCACCTCCGCGTGGCAACGCCGCCCCGCCGCGCTCACTCCCGCGCACCGCGCGCGCCTCGCAGACCTCCTCGCCGCGCAGCAGCGCCATCCCGCCGCCCTCGCCGCCGTGGACCAGCTCCGCCACGGCGCATCCGCCGTCGTCACCGGCCAGCAGCCCGTCCTCTTCGGAGGCCCGCTCTACACCCTGCTCAAGGCCGCCACCGCCATCGCCCGCGCCCGCGCCGCCACCGCCGCCGGCCATCCCCACGTCCCCATCTTCTGGCTCGCCACAGAGGACCACGACCTCGCGGAAGTCAATCACGCCGAACTCCTCGCCGCCGACTCCGTCGACTCCCTCCGCCTCGCCATCCCCCATCGCCTCAACGAACCCATCGGCGCGCTCGCGCTTCCCTCCGATGTCTCCACGCTCGTCGTACGCGCCTCCGAGCTCCTCCACCACGCGCCCATCGCAGACGCCCTCCGCGCCGCCTACGCTCCCGGCGTCACCCTCGGCGCGGCCGCCGCTCGCCTCTTCGCAGACATCTTCGCAGAGGAAGGCCTCATCGTCCTCGACGCCTCCTCGCGCGAACTCCACGCCCTCGGCGCTCCCATCCTCGCCTCCGCCATCGAGCAGGCTCCCCATCTCAACTCCGTCCTCCGCGCCCGCAACGCCGAACTCATCGCCTCCGGCTACCACGCCCAGGTCCACGTGGACGAATCCTCCGCCTCGCTCTTCCTGCTCGACGACAAGACCGGCGCGCGCAACGCACTTCACCTCACGCCCGGCGCCGCTCACTTCACTGACGCCTCCGGCCGCGCCCACTCCGCCGCCGACCTCCTCGCCATCCTCCGCGACGCCCCCGAGCGCATCAGCCCCGGCGCGCTCCTGCGTCCCGTCTTTCAGGACCACATCCTACCCACCTCGCTCGTCATCGGCGGCCCCGCCGAGCTTGCCTACTTCGCGCAGGCCGAGGTCCTCTACTCCGCGCTTCTCCACCGCGTCACCCCCATCGAGCACCGTCTCACCGCCACGCTCATCGAACCCGCCGTCGCCGCCGCCATGCACAAGCATCAGGTGGATTTGCCCCAGGCCCTCGCCTCGCCCGACGAACTCGCCCAGCGCATCGGCGCGCGCGCCCTCCCGCCAGAGGCCAAACGCAAGCTCGCCGCCGCCGGCAACACCCTCGCCACCGAGCTCGATGCTCTCACCGCTTGGATGAACTCCATGGACCCCAGCCTCGGCCGCTCCGCCAACGTCTCCGCCTCCAAGATGCTCTACCAGATGAACCGCCTCCGCCGCATGGCCGCACACTTCGAACTTCAGCGCTCCCAGTCCATCGCCCGCGCCGCCGCCGCCATCAGCCTGCATCTCTTCCCCGACCGCCATCCTCAGGAGCGCGTCCTCGCCGGCGTCCACTTCCTCGCCCGTTTCGGCCCGGCACTCATCCCCGCCGTTATTGACGCCGCAGCTACCCCCTGTACGACTCATGACGCTTTGGTGCTATAAACCTTTCCCTGTCAGCGCGTAAACTTTCCACAGGTACATCCATGGCCAAGCAAGGCAACATCTTCGAAATCGCCTGCCCCGACTGCGGCGCCACCCTCAAGGTGGACGCAACCACGCACGCCGTCATCAGCCACACCCCAGCCCCGCGCAAGCACACCTTCGAAGACCTCGAATCCGCCGCCCGCGCGCTCCGCGATCAGGATGAGCGCAAGGAGTCACTCTTCCGCCAGTCCGTCGAGGCCCACAAGAACAAGGACGACATCCTCTCCAAAAAGTTTGAAGAGGCCCTGCGCAAGGCCAAGGAGACCCCCGATACTGACCGCCCAATGCGCGAGTTCGACCTCGACTAGAACGGAGCCCTCCCCATGCCCTCGCCTTTCCTCGATGACCGCAACAAGGACTCAGGCGTCTCCCGCATCGCCAAGGCCATCTCCCGCGTCCGCATTGACAATCCCCTTCACGACTCCGGCGAGCAGGAACTGGTCATCGGCGGCAAGAAGAAGGCAGGCCCCTGGGTGCCACTCCTTCTTGGCCTCATCACCATCGGCATCTGCTACGTCACCTACAAGAACTACTCCTCCGACGGTCGGCAATTGAAGGGAGAAGTTCTCTCCGTCGCCGCCTACCAGCTTCCTGACGAGCAGAACACCACCTACCTCATGCCCATCGTGGACGTCCGCAACACCCTCGGCGTCGCCATCTGGATTCAGTCCATGACACTCGACGTCGTCACCGGCGACGGCTCCGTCCTTCACTCCACCGCCGCCCAGAACTCCGAGTACTCCGTCCTCTTCCAGCGCTACCCCGACCTCTTCACCATGCAGCGCGACGCCGGCGATGTCCGCCTCCAGCGCAACATCGCCATAGACCCCAACTACAGCGCCCACGGCTCCCTCTTCTTCCGCGTTCCCCTCTCACAGGACGCCTGGCAGGCCCGCCGCTCTGCCACCATCACCATCCTCATCAAGGGCCAGCAGCCCCTCGTCCTCAAAGTCTCCTCCTTCCTCTAGAACCTCCAGGCAGCACAAAGGGCCGGCGCTCGGCCGGCCCTTCATTTGTTCCTGCTTCTCAGTGGATTAGTTCCCGCTGTTGATCTTCACGCCCTTCGGTGTCGACAGATATCCCTTCACCTGGTTCTTGCCCATCGAGTTCACCACCAGTTCGTACAGCACCGGGTCCTTGCCGGTGTAGAACTGCACCGGCTCGTCCAGGCTCTTGTCCTTCTTCTCGATCAGCCTGTCGTCCGCGCTCACGTTCAGCGTGAACTTCGACCGCTTGGTGTCGATCTTCTTCAGTTGCAGCGTCACGTTGGCCAGCAGCGTCGGCGCCGATCCCTTGTTCAGCGTGAACTCGTAGTAGTTGCGGTCGCCCTTGTGTTTCAGGATCTCCAGCTCCGACGCGTTGCGCGCAATCTCGCCGCTCATCACGCCCGCGTCGCCCACCACACGCTGCAGTTGCGCCTGCGTGTTGGCCAGCTCACTTCGCGTGTTGGCCACGTCCGTCTTCACGCCGCCCACGTCCGTCTTCACGTTGCCCACTTCGCCAGCCACCGCATTCACCTGGCTGTTGGTCGCCTGTTGCTGCTTCTCCAGCCGCGTGGTCTCCGCCTTCTGCGCCGCCAGTATGCTCTGCGCGCGATCTTCTAGTTGCTTCTGCGTCATCCCCACGCTCTGCGCCAGAGTCTCGCTCGCCGCCTTCAGCCGCGCGTTCGTCTCCTCCAGTTGCCCCTGCAGCTTGTCGTCGCGCTGCTCGGCCGCTGCCAAAGCCGCCGTCGTCTGCTTCTGGTTGGCGTAGCCCCAGCCCAGCGCTCCCAGCGCCAATATCAGCCCCGCCAGTGCCACGCCCAGCAGTAGGTTATGGCTCGGCTGCCGCGTTCCCTGCTCCATCTCGTCGCTCATCTCGTTCCCTCTCTGTCCGCCGCGCCCCTTCCACATCGGCCCGGCATCCATCAGCATATCCCTTCCCGCCCCTGTGCAACCCCCTGAAATCCCCCTCCCGAACCCCCTCCTGCACCCCT
>Ga0316222_1001219_pt1 | contig 32635 bp, 17 predicted proteins | sample TBH18011metaG_FD_206008 | JGI IMG/M metagenome (GOLD analysis project Ga0316222, IMG submission 206008) | Freshwater microbial communities from Trout Bog Lake, Wisconsin, USA - TBH18011 | ecosystem: Environmental > Aquatic > Freshwater > Lake > Hypolimnion/Profundal zone | place: USA: Wisconsin... | reverse complement strand
TCGACATACCGGGCAGTGGTTCCGCGTCCATCAGAACCTCTCCCTCAAAGCCGCTCTCGATGCCATCATCAACAATGGAATACTTCATCCACTCTGACGACCGCGGCCTTCCCCGGATGGATACTTATCAGATGCTTAAAACCACCTCAGAAGGTAACTTCCGAGGTGGTCTTGCTGTGTACATGTGGCGTGTGGCGTCCGACTGCCGGATGCTACTGACGTGCACGTCAGAATCAATCGCTCCGACCGGGCTCTAGAAACATAAGATCCTAGAGCAACGCCCCGGCCACGCCTGCGTCTTCCTTCAGATAGCCGAAGCGCATCATCATTGGGGCGTGGGCGGCGACCACGGCGCGGACTTGCTTGGCGGTGAGTGCTTCCCGCCATTGCTCAGCTCGCCCTGCGCGGAAGAAACGCTCCATGCGCTCTGGGCGTTCCACAAAACCGTTGGCCTCTTCCTGGCGTGCCACTGAATCAAACGACGACCATTCGATCGCTTTTTGCAGTTGCTCCTCGTTTGGACGGAGACCGACGAAATGGGCGAGCCGACCGAAGGTCCGCCCCGGGCTCGCCAGCATATCCTCGTAGCGCAGCACCAGCACCGGGCGGTGGGGCACAGAAAGCCAGCTTGCGACATGGAAGCTCCAACTGCCCATGAATTCATATACATGTTGCTTGCTGCTCATCAGTCGGCTGTCTGGATCGGCCATGAATGCGATCATCTCATCCAGCGTTCGCCCACTGAAATGCGAATAGGATACCGTGACGTCGAGCGGGTTACGCACAATGTAGATGGCGGCCAGCGTGATGTCGAAATTCACATTCGCATAGCCTTCAACGGTGGCGACCGCGTTGTGTGTTTTGATAAACACTGGCGGTGCTTGGCCGCGCACGAGGTCTTCCTGCACCTGAAGCCGCGTTTTGGCGATGAGTTCCGGCGTAATATCCTGATCATCCGAGGCCATGCGCTTTTCGTAGTGGAGCGCAAAGGATTCTCGGCGTGTCAACTCATGCAGATGGTTGAGGTCGTGCGCCGTGCTGCGATCACCCAGCAGGACACGTGCCAAGTTGTGCAGAAAAATCCGCACCCAGGTGTTGCCTGATTTGGGATAGGAGGCAAGCCAGACCGCACTCTGGCGCAGGGGGGCCACGTCGTCCGTTCCGGGGGGAAGGGATGGCGGCGCATCTTGAATGATTTCAGTCAAATCCGTTGCTCCGTCTTCACGCTTCAGGGGTGCTTCCGAGATAGCCAGGAATGCGCCTGATCGCCGTCAACACCTGCTCGGCCGTGATTGCCCGCGTGCATTCGAATTGGCGCGCGGTGCCTTTGTGATGCGGGCAGTAGAGAAAGTCGTAATGGTCGAAACGCTGGCGGACATCGTTCCAGCAGCCATTGCAGACATGGTAGTTGATGACCCGGTAGGGCGTGGTGAATTCGTTCAGCGGCAGCGTGAAGCCGCTGATCAGCACCGTCGGGGTGCCGACCGCCCAGGCGAGCCAGGACAGACCGCTCGACAGCCCAATATGAAAGGCAGCGTGACGAATCCAACGCATCCGCTCTTCCAGCGGTCGGTCGCCGGTCTGGTTTTCACTCCCGTAGGGGATTTGGTTCCAGACGATGTTCGCACCGTGGCGCGGCTTTTGGTCGATACAGATCACCCGATATCCGGCCGCCTTGAGTGAATCGACGAGTTCGCGCCAACCGTCTGGATTGTTCCAGTATTTGCATTGCGTCGTCGCCTGCGCACTGATCGTGACATAGGGCTCGGCGATTGGCGGCGTGGTGTCGTTATTGCGGAGGAATGGCTCAGGATCGGCTTCATCGACACCAAGGATATAGGCGGCGGTGCGATGCAGGCCAGTTTGTCGGAAGTCTATCGGCTGATGGAACCGCTCCGGGTCCTCAAAAAACAATCGGACGTTGTAGGACGCATAGAAATCCTTCCAGACAATGCGGTCATTGCTAATGAAGCTGATATGCGGATAGGCCCGGCTCAGCAGGGGAATCAGCGGGTCGGAAACTGAGCAGACCAATTCGCAGCCATGCTTTGCCTGGAATTTCGGCGCGTAGCCGATCCAGGCCAAGGAATCGCCCAAGGTTTTCACCGGCAGCCGGATCAATACCTTGCGGCTGCGGGGGTTATAGCGGTGGGTGAAGACCAGTTTGCCTTGTCGGTGCACTTCGATTCGGAAGGGGACAAACATTTTCTTTGCGGTGCTCACGCGGTGGCAGCGTTCCTGGTCGTCGTTTTTTGCGGCGGGGAAGTGGGCTTCATAGATCAGGCAACCGACGTCATCGTCGAATAATTGGATGTGCCATGGCCCGCCTTTTTCTGGCACCATCACCCGCCCGCCTTCGTTGAAGTCGAAACGGATGCCGTGCGGGCCGAGTTGAGTAGGCAGTCCGGGAGGGGCGATCTGGTAATCCGGCTTGGGATCGCCTCCTGGGGCTGGTCGCTCAAGGGACTCACTTTCGACCACCACTGACATGACGGTTTCCAGTACTTCGTCTTGCGGTGCCGTGGCGACGTTGCGCAGATTTTGTTTGTCCACTCTGATCTCCCTATCGTTTTTCAGGCACTGATGTCAGAGACTATCGCACCTGAATGTCTCCATACAGAAACAAGTTATTGAGGGTTGGGTGCGGTTCCGCCTATTGCTTGGCCAGAAACCCGGTGCTCAACCAGGGCACGGCCACGACGATCACCAGGCCTGCCACCAGAGCGAGCATGTAAGGCCAGATGCGGCGCATGCCGGCGTCTGGGTTGACTTTGCCGATAGCGCAGGCCGCGTAATAGCCCACGCCAAAGGGCGGCGTGAACAGGCCCAACCCCATCGAGAGCACCACGACCATTGCATAATGCACCTCATTGACCCCGACGCTGCGGGCGATGGGGAACAGCAATGGGCCGAACAGCACAATCGCCGGAATGCCTTCCAGCACGCTGCCCAGCACCAGGAAGGCCAGCACCGAGACTGCCAGAAAGCCCCATGATCCGCCGGGAACGCGGGCCATCGCCTGCGCCAATTGGCGAGAGAAGCCGGATTGCGTCAGCGCCCATGCCATGCCGGTGGCTGTGCCAATGATCAGCAAAATCGCGCCAGACAGGCATGCGGTATCGACCAGCATCGGATATAGCCTGCGCCATTCGAAGCGACGGTAGAGCAGCAAGCCCGCGAGAGTGGCATAGGCGATGCCCACGGTGCTGACTTCGGTGGCGGTGGCCACGCCTTCGACCACGGCGGCCCGAATCAGAAACGGCAAAGCCAAGGCGGGGAGCGCGACCACAAAAATCCGCAGGATTTCGCCGCGAGTGGCGCGGTGAATGGCACTGACATTTTCATTGCGCGAGTTGCGCCACGCCAAAATTGCCAACGCCAAGGCCAGCACCAGGGCGGGCAGCATGCCGCCGGTGAACAGGGCGGAGATGCTCACACCGGTGACAGAGCCGATGGTGATCAGCACCAGGCTCGGCGGGATTGTCTCGCTCATCGCGCCGGACGCGGCCAACAGGCTGATCATCTCTCCCTCATCAGCGCCACGTCGCTTCATTTCCGGGAACAACACCGGCGCGACCGCTGCCATGTCGGCAGCCTTCGAGCCGCTGATGCCGGAGACCAGATACATTGCGCCCAGGAGCACGTAAGACAGACCGCCACGCACATGGCCCAGCAGGGCGGCAAGAAAGCTGACCATTGCCACCGCCATGCCGGTCATTTCGATCAATGCGCCGAGAAAGACGAATAACGGCACGGCCAACAGGATCAGGCCGCTCATCCCTTCATCCAAGCGCGAGACCACCACCGTCAGCGGCATGCTGGTGGTGGTGGCAAGATAGGCCAGCGTCGCACTGCCGAAGGCAAATCCGATCGGCACGCCCGAGAGCACCCCCAGCAGCAGCAGCAGCACGAAGAACACCACGAGGTTCCAATTGCCCAGGCTATGCAATGCCGGGCCGCCGAGCAGCAACCCGCCTGCGATGGCGAGCAAGGTGAGTCCGACGCGGGCGAGGTCTTTGGGCTGTTGGCGCAGCAACCGTACCGCGCAGGTCAGCAGCATCAGCACAAAGCCTATCGGGATCGCACCCGCCCGGACGATGTTTGACCAGCCCAGGGCGGGCGTCTGGATGTCATATTCGTCCTGCGCATAATTCCAGGCATCCGGCAGCAGCAGGAGCAGAAACAGCGCTGTGGTGCCGATAGCGAGGATTTCAGCGCGTGCCCGCCATGCCGGCGACAAGCGCGAGACGAGCGCGGTCAGCCGCATATGGCTGCCACGGTAGAGGGCGATAACGCTGCCGAGCATCGCCAACCACAGGAACAGAATGCTGGCCAATTCGTCCGTCCAGACCAATGGGCGGTGAAAGACGAAGCGCGCCAGCACACCTGCGAAAAGGATGATGATTTCCGCCCCCACCAGGGCAGCCGCCGCAGCCTCGACGAGCGTTGCCAGCCCGCCTTCCAGCCGGGCAAGAATGCCCGGCATGGTGAGGGTGGAGAGCGGCGTATCAGTGGTCGCTGGGTTCACGACAGGCCTCCCACGGCGGATTCGAGGATTTTCCATGCCTCGTCGCCATATTTGCTGCGCCAATCCTGATAGAAGCCGGCGGATTTCAACTGCTCGCGGAAAGGGGCGACATCGACAGCATTGAAGACCAAGCCTGCCGCAGTGAGCTTGCCCTGCAAGGCGGCATTCAATTTGGCGACATCGGCGCGCTGTTCCAACGCCGCCCGATTGAACTCCCGCGAGACGATTTCCTGTGTCGCTGTGGGAAGCTTCTCAAAGGCACGCCGGTTGGCCAGAAGCCAAAAGCCATCCCACATATGGTTGGTCTGACTGCAGAATTTCTGCACTTCGAACAATTTGGCGGCATCGATGATAGCCAGCGGGTTTTCCTGGCCATCGACGATGTGGGTTTGCAGGGCGGAATAAACCTCCGAGAAATTAATGCTCGCCGGGGACGCCCCAAGAGCGGTGAACATGCTTGTCCAGAGCGGGCTGACCGGCACACGCAGCTTCATGCCGTGCAGGTCGCCGGGATTGGTGATCGGCTTGGTGCTGGTGGTCGTCTGGCGGAAGCCATTGTCCCAGATCCGGTCCATTGCGATCAGCCCACGCTTGCTGATCTCGCTGCGGACATACGCCCCCAGCTTGCCGTCCATCGCAGGCCAGACTTGATCGTAATCCTTAAACGCAAAGCCGATGCCGTTGATCGATGCGGCGGGCACCAGCGTTGAAAGGATCAGGCCAGAGAGGGTGAAGAACTCCACCGCACCTGAGCGCAACTGGTTGAGCGTGTCGGTGTCCGAGCCGAGCTGGCTGCTCGGGAAGACGCTGATGTCGACTTGTCCCGCTGTGGCTTCCCGGATTCGGGCCACCGCTTCGTTCGCACGGACGTTCAGCGGATGCTCGGCGGGCAGGTTGTTGGCGAATTTGTAGCTGAACTCAGCTGCCTGCGCCGGACGGGTCCGGATGGCGGTCAGAGGCAGTGCGGCAGCGGAAAAAATTGTGAAACGGCGTCGGCTCAACTTCGGCATGGGTCGTCCTCCACGGTCAGACGTTTTGATTTGGTTTCGTCGTCGGGATGTTTCCGAAAACAAATGATTCAGCGCAGTCAAACTTGAGAAATAAAATTCCAAACAGTCCATATTATGGACGATAGAATTGCATTGCTCAGTATATTTGACTCGTAAATCCATAACGCATTATAAACTCAATGCAAATTATATCTTAATTGACAGTAATGGGTCCATATTATGAAACTTGTTGCATCGCAGCATGACTGAGACAGGTGAATCTGTTTCAGGAACGCAGGCTTTGGACCGCGCCGGTTTGTTGCTTCGCCTTGTGGCATCGGTCACTGGGCGTGGAGCGCGGTTGGCGGATCTGATCGTCCAGTCCGGCTTGTCCAAGCCGACGGCGCATCGGCTGTTGCGGGCGCTGGAACGGATGGGCTTCGTCGAGCAAGACCCGGAGAGCCGATTATATCACCTCGGCCCGGAGGCATTCGTCATCGGTGCGCTGGCAGCTGACCGCTTCGGCATTCATCGTGCCGCCTTGCCATCACTGGCCCGTCTGGCCTCGGCATCTGAGGACACGGCGTTTCTCTCTGTGCAGCGCGATTGGCATTCCGTCTGCCTGCATCGCGAGGAGGGAACGTTTCCGATCCGCACCCATGTACTCAATGTCGGTGATCGTCACCCGCTCGGCGTCGGCGCCGGCAGCCTGGCGATGCTCGCCACGCTTCCCGCTGCCGAGGCAGAGGAAGCGATTATCGCCAATGAAGCCGACATCAGCACGAAATACCCCGGATTTTCGCCGACGTTGATCCGCGAACAACTGGCGCTGACGCATGCCCGTGGATACGCCCTCAATCAAGGCCAGGTGATGCCAGGCAGCTGGGGCATTGGCGTTGCCATCCGCAACCGGGAGGGCAGATGCGAAGGCGCGCTGTCGATCGCCGCCATTGAGTTGCGCTTGGGTGAGACGCGGCAGCGCGAATTGGCAGCGTTGCTCAAGGCTGAGGCGCAACGGCTCGCCGAGCGTCTCGCGCACCCCGCCGGGGCCACCAATCTGGCCGCCCTTTCGCATCGACGCACGCCCGCGCTGGCGAGCGTCGCACGTTCCAGGAGATAGAATTATGACGCAAGCCTGCATTGTTGGCTGGGCCCATGTGCCGTTTGGCAAGCTCGACGATCCCGATGTTGAATCGCTGATTGCACGTGTCGCCGGGGCCGCGATTGCCGATGCGGGGATCGCCGGGGGTGACGTCGATGGCGTGTTCGTCGGCGTGTTCAACAACGGCTTCTCCAAGCAGGATTTTCCGAGCTCGCTGGCCATGCATTCGGTGCCGGAGCTGCGTTTCAAGCCTGCCGCCCGCTATGAAAATGCCTGTGCCTCGGGCTCGGCGGCGGTCTATGCGGCGCGGGATTTCATCGCCGCTGGCCGGGGACGTTTCGCCCTGGTGATCGGTGCGGAGAAAATGACCGCCACCCCCGGCGCGCAGATTGGTGACATTCTGCTCGGTGCCAGCTATCGCCGCGAAGAGGGGGAGGCGCCTGGCGGGTTTGCGGGGGTGTTCGGCCGGATTGCCGAGACCTATTTTCAGCGCTTCGGCGATCAATCCGACGCGCTGGCGGCCATCGCGTCCAAGAATCACCGCAACGGCGTCGATAATCCCTATGCCCAGATGCGCCGGGATTTTGGCTATGCCTTCTGTCGCACCGTCTCCGAAAAGAACCCATATGTCGCAGGCCCGCTCAAGCGAACCGATTGCTCGCTGGTCTCAGATGGTGCGGCGGCGCTGATCCTGGCCGATGAGGATACCGCCCGTGCCATGGCCAAAGCGGTGCGGTTCCGCGCGGCGGTGCATGTGAATGATTATCTGCCGCTCTCGCGCCGCGATCCCACCCGCTTCGAAGGCGGCGCACTGGCGTGGTCGCGCGCGCTCGATGCGGCGGGGTTGGCGCTGTCGGACCTCTCCTTCGTGGAGACGCATGATTGTTTCACGATCGCTGAATTGCTCGAATACGAAGCGATGGGGCTGGCCCCGCACGGTCAAGGGGCGCGCGTGATCCATGAAGGCTGGACGGCCCCCGATGGCCGCCTGCCGGTCAATCGCTCTGGCGGCCTAAAAGCGAAGGGGCATCCGGTGGGTGCTACCGGCGTGTCGATGCACGTGCTCTCGGCGATGCAACTCACCGGCGAGGCGGGCGCGATGCAGTTGCCCAAGGCCGACATCGCCGGGGTGTTCAACATGGGCGGTGCTGCGGTGGCCAATTACGTCTCCATTCTGGAGCGCGCCCGATGAGCGCCGCCGTGCAAAATGCCGCCCCGCATGGCGGCGTGACCCCGCAAACACGCCGGGTGATGAACTTGTCGCATATCCTGCGCCAAGCCGCCCGCCGCTTCCCCGATGAGATCGGCTTCGTCTGGGGCGAAAAAACCTGGAGTTGGGCCGAACTGGACCGCCGCGTCGATGCGATGGCCGTGGCACTGGCCGCGCGTGGCGTCGGTCATGGTGATCGCGTGCTGGTGCAATCGAAGAACTGCAATCAGCTTTTTGAATCGATGTTCGTCTGCTTCCGGCTCGGTGCGGTGTGGGTGCCGACCAATTTTCGGCAAACGCCTGACGAGGTTGCCTATCTCGCCACGGCCAGCGGGGCCGTGCTGATGCTATGCCACGCCGATTTCCCCGAGCACGCCCATGCCGCCCTGCGGCAATCCCCCGCACTGCGTGATGTGATCGTCATTGGCGAAGGTCTCAGCGCGGATCGGTATGACGCCCTGGTCGAAGCCAATCTGGGGCAGGCCGCCGGGGTGGCCGATGTCGAGCATGACGACCCGTGCTGGTTCTTCTTCACCTCCGGCACCACCGGCAGGCCAAAGGCGGCCGTGCTGACACATGGCCAGATGGCCTTCGTGATCACCAATCATCTATGCGATCTGATGCCGGGCACCACACATATCGATGCCTCGCTGGTGGTCGCCCCGCTGTCCCACGGTGCGGGCATTCATCAACTCGTGCAGACCGCGCGCGCGGCCAAGACCGTGCTGCCAGCCTCTGACCGCTTCGATGTCGCCGAAGCCTGGGCGCTGATCGAACGCTGGCGCATCACCAACGCCTTCACCGTGCCGACCATTCTCAAAATGCTCGTCGAGCATCCGTCGGTGGACCAATACGACCATTCCTCGCTGCGCTACGTGATTTATGCCGGGGCACCGATGTATCGCGAGGACCAGAAGCGCGCTCTGGCCAAACTCGGTCCGGTGCTGGTGCAGTATTTCGGCCTGGGCGAAGTGACCGGCAACATCACCGTTCTACCGCCGGCGTTGCATCGCGCTGACGACGTTGCCGAAGCGCGCGCGGGCACTTGCGGCTATGAGCGCACCGGCATGCAGGTTTCAATCCAGGACGACGCGGGCCAGGCATTGGCACCGCACGAGACGGGCGAAATTTGCGTCTGCGGGCCTGCGGTGTTTGCCGGTTACTACAATAACCCGAATGCCAATGCGCAGTCCTTCCGCAATGGGTGGTTCCGCACCGGCGATCTCGGCCATGTGGACGCGCAAGGCTTTCTCTACATCACCGGCCGCGCGTCGGACATGTACATCTCTGGCGGATCGAACGTCTATCCACGGGAGATCGAAGAGAAGCTGCTGCAACACCCGGCTTTGGCAGAAGTCGCCATTGTCGGCGTGCCGGATGCGGTGTGGGGTGAGGTGGGCGTGGCAGTCTGCGTGTTGCGCAGTGAGGCGCAACTGAGCGAGGCCGATCTGCTCGCCTGGATGGACGGCAAAACCGCACGCTACAAAATGCCCAAGCATGTCTTCTTCTGGTCCGAATTGCCAAAATCCGGCTACGGCAAAGTCACCAAGAAGATCATCGGCGAGGAATTGGTGGCGCGTGGCTGCCTGCCCACCCAGCGGGCGCAAGGGGCGGCGGCATGATCCAACCCGCCCCGCGCCCGCGCACGCTCATTCATCCCGGCGCGTTCAATCCGGTGCGCATCCGCAGCCTGCGCGCCGTGCGTGCGCGGCATTTTCGGCTGCTGCTGCCAACCGGGCAGACGCTGATGGAGGCGTTGGTGGGCCCGTTGGTGGAGGCCGGGGTGAGCAGCGCCTCGATGACGTTGCTCGGCGGCAGTTTCTCGGTGTTCCGCTACTGCGTCGCACCGCCCGATCCGACGCGCAATACGGTGATTGCCTATTCCGCACCGATTGACCTGGGGGCGGTCGGGCTGGTGTTCGGCAATGCCACGATGGGCAAAAACCTGCACGCTCAGCCGCTGATCCATTGCCATGCAGCCTTCTCCATCGGCTCGGAAGACGTGCGCGGCGGCCATCTGATCACCGATGCCTGCGTGGTCGGCCATGACCCGATCCCGGTTCTGGTGACAACGCTGGATGGGTTCGACCTGCAGCAAAGTTATGACCCCGAGACAAATATGCAGCTTCTTCAACCATATGAGGTGAACAGCCATGCCTAAGCCGACGATGGTTGAGCAGGGTGCAATGGGCCGGGTTGCCTATGCCCGCATCGCGCCGAACGAGGATCTGGTGTTGGGGGTGGAGAAACTCTGCCTCGCCGAAGGCTTCCGCCACGCCTTCGTGCGCGGAGCCCTCGGCAGCTTGGTCGATGGCTGCCTGGGCACGCGCGATGGCGGGTTCCGTCAGATTGCCGGGCCCGCGGTGGAAATCGTCAGCATCGCCGGTGAAGTCCGCGCCCAACCCGACGGCTCCCTCGCCGCCTCACTCTCCGGCGTGGTCGCAGACCCAACCGGACGTGTCTATGGCGGACCCTTCACCGCAGGCGCAAATATCGTCTGCACAACTTTCGAAGTAACGCTGGAAGAGTGGCTGCCAGATCAAGCAGGCTAAAGAAATCATGCGGTCGCGCTGCGAGGTGCGCAATACGCCTGTGGATGCTGAGGCATTATTCACCTCAATGGCTGCGCTGTCTGAAATAAAAAATACAAGCCAATAATGGCAAATAATGGAGATTCCAATGACGCTTCTAAATCAAAAAATACCATCTATTTCAAATGTTTGGTCTTGGAATTTTGGATCTTTTTCAATTTCTACAGCTGGTAACGCCGTATCGTCGATGGTTGGGGGTAATAGTACACTCATTGGTCCAACAATAGCTCTAAATAGTTTTCTACAATCCGTAGGAACTGATTCTGTAATTTCGGCTAGCGTTGGGTACGAAGCCTTTTGGCTTCGTAGTGACGGTAATAGAGCTTTTCTAGATTTTGAGCCGGCACAGGTCATTTTAAATTCACCAGCAGACCTAACGCCAAGTTCTTTATCTGATGCGTTGGCAAAATTGCCCAACCTTAATGTTCCAGATATGCAATCATTCGTGAACAATCCGCTAGGATCTATTACTTCTGTAATGGGAAACAATAATTTTGCTGTGAGGGGGTTGTATGGGGAGTTGTTAGTTCCTGATAAGTCGTTGTTGTTATTAACTAAGGCTGCAGTTGCAGCCACTATAGTTGCTCCTGAATTGTTCCCATTATGGGCTACTGGCTTGGCTGCGGCCGTAGTGTTTAATCGGATGAAGACCGTGGGCGCTGTAGGCCTCACGGTGTCGGGCACACCTAAAGGTTCCACTTTAACTGCTTCTGTGCTGCTCGCGCAGGGCACTCCAGATGGACTTATGTATGCCGTAGGCGGGGCTGTTAATAGCACTGGGAATGCATCTGCATTCGGTCAAATGCGACAACTTGCTGCCGCGAAATCTGGCGCAGTGGAGCAGTTCACCAATGTTAGGCCAGGTATAACGCATCAGATAACAACATCTGTGCCACTTGGTAAATTGGAGTTCGTTCCACAAATGTTTCAGGCTGTGGGGGTGGATCCCGAGCACATTCTTCCGAATTTAGGCGGCAGCCCAGTTCAGCAGCAAGCCATTCAGCCGAACTATGTGACTCCTCAATATGTGGGGCCACAATGGGCACCCGATGGCAGCTTGAATGTTTACGATTCTTCCAATCCAAATACGTCATTATTTATCTCTGGAAATGGCAATTATTATAAAATACCAAGCGGTTCAGTTATTGATCCCGCATGGCAGCCGAATTCCCCAACAAGCCTTGAAGCATCCGTCAGCGCTGTTACGCAAAAGTTTTCAGAGGAGGTTGGCAATTGGTTGAAATCTCCAGTTGCCTCGGCACCCGACTCGAACTCCGGCACCGGCTCTGGCAATTCCTCTGAAATACAGATGAGCACCTTCCCGGTGACGTCTGTCAGCGATTTTCTGAACGGCAATACCGCCAATGGTGCCAATGGGAATGGTGGGCTGTCCAATGGGCAGAATCCCTTTGACGCGCTTGATTTCATCGGTAGCGGCACTGCGGGCGGTAACGCGAGCGGCACTGCGAGCGGTAACGCGAACGGACGGGTCGGCCTGCCGTCTGAAGTAACGGGTGCTTTTGACAAAATGTCTCCCGCCTCACGACCCGGGACGGTGCCCCCGCCAGCTGCACCAAGCCCGAGTGCGCCGCCCGCGCCAGGGTCGCAGCCCAATACCGGCTCCGTGCTGCCAGACCTATTCGCCAATCCCTCACCCGCCACCTTCTCAGTTGAGCCGGGTTTTTATGCCGATAATTTTGGCATTGAGATCGGCCTGAACGTCAATATTGGGCTGGACGACTTCATCCCGGTTTTTGCCACATCGCAATCCACCTCCGGCAATTTGCTGTCACTGAGCGATCTGTCCAGTTCATTTGGGCTGCCGCTGCTGCAGACCTTGTATGACGTGGTGACGTCCAACAGCGATGCGTCTTCCATCTTCCAGGCGCAATCGCTTTCGGCTGCTGATTTCAGCGCGCCGCTGACGCTGCCGAGCCAATTCGCCCCGATGATCAATTTCTCATTTGGCGGTGGCGGGACGAATGCCAGCTTGCCGTTCTCTGGTGGCACGAATGGCATCTATCTCGGGGTGGGCGGCAACGCCGAGGGCGGTGGACCATCGACGTCGGGTGGGATGACGACAGATCCGCTGATCCTGAATCTTGACGGCAATGGGGTGAAGATCACGCCGCTGTCGTCATCAAACATGTTCCTTTCTGTTGGCGGCAACGCCTATTCGCACCAATCCGCTTGGTCTGCGGCCGGCAATGCGGTGCTGTTCTATGACCCGACGAACAGCGGTAAAATTACCAACGCGGATCAAACCAATTTCACCCTGTGGGATCCGGGTGCGACGACGGATCTACAGGCTTTGGCCGCAGTCTTCGACACCAACCACACCGGCACGCTTGACGGCAGCGATGCGAATTTCGCGAATTTCAAGCTGATGGTGACCAACGCCGACGGCACCACCAGTGTGGAAACTTTGGCGCAGGCAGGCATCACGTCGATCAATCTGACGGGCAACACCACCGCGGTCGCTTTGCCAGACGGCTCGTCGATCAACGCCGAGACGACCTACACCACCAGCAGCGGCACCACCGGCCAAGTGGCCGCCGCCACGCTGGCGCATGATACGCGCGACTACATCATGCAGCAGACGATCACCAACACAGGTTCCTCGACCATCATTGACAACAAGGAACTCAACCCAGGTGGCGCGTTGGCTGGCGAGATCGTGAGCACGACCACGATCACCGCCACGACGCACAATGTTATCACCACCTATGACACCACCGGCACGGGCGTCATCAGCCAGACCCAGACAGACAACGTTACCACGACCGGCGGCACGTCCACTGAAGTGCTCACCGACACCAATGGTGCGGGCATCAAGCTCGACCAAACCACCACAACCACCGTCATCGGGGCGAGCGGCACGGTGGTCACGATCAACCGCGACACCACAGGCGATGGCTTCATCAACCAGCAGGAGATTGATAGCTCAACCACCAGCAGCGGTTCGTCAGTGCAAACGGAAGTCCTCGCGCGCAATGGCAGCGTGATCACCGAGACGCTGTCCACCGTCAACGCCAGTGGGCTGAGCCGCACGGCGAGCACCTGGATCGACGGCGCATCGGGGACCGGCACGCTTGAGGCGACGCACAGTGACATCATCGTGCATTCCGGTTCCGGGACATCCGCCACAAGCAGCGAGACTGTGACAGACACGGCACCGAGCAGCGCGCTGATCGACGAGACGCTGACGGTGATCAGCGGCCAAAGCACAACGGTCTCGGTCGATCATACCGGTGCGCTCAGCAGTGGCACGCCGGTCTTCGATCAAGTCACGCAAACCAGTGTTGGGAGCAATTCCAGCGGGTCAATCATCACCACGCAAAGTGTCTATAACGGCGCGCAGACCCAGTTGGTCAGCGAACAGGTCAGCACGGTTTCGGCCAATGGGCTGAGCACAACCACGCAGATCGACGCCAATGGTGCCACCGTGTCCGGGGCGGCGGTCTTCAACGAGATCGACACGCAATCAAGCAGCTACGACAGCGCGGGCGACTTGACGCTGACCACCATCAAGGCGAATGGCGCGGGCACCGCCTATTCGGAACAGGTGACGCTGCGCAATGTCGATGGGGTCACCGGCTCTTCGACGCTGTATGCGGATGAGGGTTCCGGTCTGATCCTGACCCAGCAGGAGACCCGCACACTCAATTCTTCGGGTGGCGAGGTCGATAATACAATCAACTATGCGCCCAACGGCACGGGCGTGTCGGCCGTCAGTCAGACGCTGATCAGCTACAGCGTCGACCGCCTGACAGAGACGACGCAAGTCGACCATTCTGGCACCGGGACGTTTGATCTGACCACCCAGTCCGTGACGACCAAGGCCGTCGGCAGTTCCACCGTGACGGTGACAGATACCTCGAACAACAACACGCAGCTTAGCCAGACGGTGACGACCACCACCACCAATGCCACGAGCCAAAGCGTGGTGACCAGCAGCAACATCGACGGCAAGGTTGACCAGACGACCACGGATACCACGGTACATAACAGCGATGGCAGCGTGACGGAGACAGTCGTCACATCGGCCAACAACACCAACTTCCTCGGCGAGCAGATCATCAGCACCAGCGCTGATCGCACGATGGTGTCTACAAAAACCTTCAATGCGGACAATCAGAACACTCAGATCTATACGGTGTTAACTGCGCCCAGTGGCCAGTTCAGCTCAGCTGATTTCCAGTTTGACGCAAACGGCGATGTGATAGGTGGCAGTGCGACTGTCAGGAGCGCTGACGGTCTCCGCGTTGCCATCTACCGTGACGTTACGGGCCAAAGCGTAACCGTCTATGGGGACACCGGGTTTGCCTTTGACAACTCCACGACCGATAACACCGTGTTGCAGACCGATGGCAGCCGGGTGGAGACCGTCACCGATTATAACGCCAACAGCGCGCAGATCGACCAGACTGTCACTATCACCAGCGCCAATGGTCTGAATATAACGACGACAAGCAATGTTGATGGTCAAATTGATACAACCACAACAGATAACACCGTCATTAACTCCGATGGCAGCAAAACCGAGACCATTCAGATTGTCAGCAACAACAGCACGCTGATCAGTGAGACAGTCACCACCACCTCCGCCAACGGCCAAAGCTCGACTGTCTTCACCGATAGCACCGGCCAGACGTCATCCGGCGCTGCGGTCTTCAACAGTTCGCAGGCTGACGTGACCACGTTGAGCACCAACGGCGCGCAGACTCGGACGGTGAGCAGCTACGCGATCCTCAACGGTGTCAGCACGCTGGTGGGCCAAAGCACCACCACCACCAGTGCCTCTGGTGCCAGTTCGACGGTGTTAACCAACGCCTCCGGCCAATATATCAATCAGCAAGAGAGCGTCATCATCGACGCGCTGGGTGAGACCGTCGATACAGTAACCACCTATGCCCCAGGTGGCGCGGTGACTGGCGCGGTGGTGACCACGACCAGCGCCAATGGTTTGGTCAAGACCGTGCAGACCTACCTCAACGGCAGCACCACGCCCACCGCCGCGCAAAATGTCACCAAGGTGTTCAACGCCAACGGCAGCACGACAACCACCACGGTTAACAGCCAAGGCAGCACTGTTGTTAGCACCACGGTAGAGACCGCCGCCGCCAACGGCCTGTCTGTGACCAGCCAAACCTATCAGGGCGTACTCTCCACCAGCACGTTGGTGGGCAGCACGATCGACAGCACCGGCCTTGGTTCCGATGGTAGCCATAGCGAGACCATCATCACCTTGAGCGCCAATGGCGGACAACTCAGTCAGCGCCTTATACTCTCCGCTGCTGATGGCTTGACCACAACGACGACCGACAGCAACGCTCACGGCCAGACCACGCAGGTTGAAACCGTTACCACGGGCGGCGACGGCTCGGTGACGACCGTTGTGGCCCATTTCGATGCGTCTGTTGACGTTGTCGGTGCGACCAAGACGGTGACTTCAGCCAACGGGTTGAGCACGACGACCTATACCGACACCACGGGGCAGACAGCAGCGGTATATGCAGGCAGCAACAATAATCTGGTCTTCGACCGCACGACGACGGATGTCCGTGTTCTGGGCGCTGATGGCGGCAGCACCAAAACGGTGACAGATCTGAACGCCAGCGGCGCGCAGATCGATCAGACCGTTACCACCACCAGCGCCAATGGCCTGTTGGTGACGCAAACCAATAGCGAAGATGGCAAGATCGATGCGACATCGAACGACACCACGGTGCTCGCGTCCGATGGCAGCAAGATCCGTACGGTGCAGACGCTGAGCACCAGCGGCGCTCTGATTTCGCAGACAGTGACCAAGACCTCCGCCAATGGCATGTCTGTGACTGCCGAGACGACGGATTTCAGCAACGGCACGTTGGACAGCGATAAGATCCACTCCGATGTGACCGTCTACGGTTCGAGCGGCTCGACGATCGAGACAGTCAGCGACTTTATCGTCAACGGCGGTGCCACTCTGCTTGACCAGACAGTGACAACGACGAGTGCCAATGGAAATGTGACAATCAGCCGCGATAGTAATGGATGGTATGCCAATCAGATCGAGACCATTGTTTTTGATGCGGCGGGTAATAGCTCCGACACGGTCACGAACTCCGCTTACAATGGGACGGAGCTTGATCAGACGACAACCATCGTCAGCGCGACAGGCCTATCGAAGACCGTCGAGAGCGATCTGAACGGCGATGGCTCGTTTGACAAGACGCAAGTGACGACCACGGTCATTGGTGCCGATGGCAGCACGTCGGCCACGACGGTCACCTCCGATGGCAACTCGGTGGTCGGCAGCACAGTGCAGGTTGTGTCACCCAACGGGATGTCCTCCACGACCCAGACCTATCAGGGGGCGGTTGTCGGCGGAACGCTGCTCGGCACGGTGAGCGATGTTCGGACGATTAATGCCGACGGCAGCAGGTCCGATGTCAGCAGCAACACGGCGGCAAATGGCACGACGATCAATACGCAGACTAAGACGGTCAGCAGTGATGGAAATTCAACTACTATTGACAGCAATGAATATGGTGGTAGCCAGATCAGCCAGCTTGAGACGATTGTTCTTCAAAGCAATGGTTCGACCATCGATACGGTAACAGACTATTCATCCGTCGGCGGGGTGTTGAGCCAGACTGTTAAAGCAACGGCAGCCAACGGCCTGTCCTGGACTCAGAGCAACACTATTTACACTGCCAGCGGCATCGTCAAAGGCAGCGATACCCAGAGCGATACCATTGTCATCAACGCCAATGGTGGCACGACTGAGACCTTTATCGATACGCCGAATGCATATTACGCCGCTAATATCGACAGCCACGGCACATGGTTCCAAGATTCGACCAGTTCCACCCGGACGGTTTCGGCCAACGGTCTGAGCGTGACGATGAGTGCGACGATCAATAATGGAGATTTTGTTGAAAAAGAATCTCAGGGAGCGACCAAAACAATTAACACTGATGGTAGCACGCTGGAGAATTCTGTCATTACAGGAACGGTATCTCAGCTTTGGTATATGGTGTATGATTATAATTCATCTTACGTGGGTCTTATAAGTCACGCCTCTGGAACTGATGGTGGTTATTATATACCGGTCAATAATCTCTATCCTTTAGCTAGCGGGGTCATAGATTATACTGGATATGCCCCGACGTCGAGCTCCACGACCAGGATCACCATCGGCGATATCAAGACGGTCTCGACGAGCGCTGACGGCCTGACCACGACCACGCAGGTCACGGCATCCAGCGGCCGCGCGATCAATGTCAACGACACCGTGGTGTTAGGCCCCACCGGCGGCAAGACCGAGACGTTGGTGTTGCAGAATGACAATGGCCTGCTGTTCCAGAATGATATCACCACCACCAGCGCCAACGGCCAGACGGTGACGCTGCAAAGCATGCGTAATGGGGTTTCGACTTATTACAATCATTTAGAATCAAGAACGGTTGATACTGCCGGAGAGACCGTTGATATCGCCTGGGATGTCAACAGTGCCAGCGTGACAACCGACAAGGTTGTCACCACCAAGAGCGCCAACGGGCTATCGATCACAGAGCAAATCTATGCCGATGATGGCTCAACGCTGACCGAAACCAAGACCGACACCACCACGATCAGCAGCTCTGGTGTGAAGACCGAAGTTATTGCCATCGACAATTCGAATGGTTCTTTGCGCAATCAGGCAACGATTGTCACCAGCGCTGACGGCACGAGCGTGACGACGAGTTATATCGTCGTCGGCGCTACAAACGTGGTCAATGAGACGACGCAAGACATCACCATCCTCAATTCGAATGGTGGCTCCACTGAAACGGTGACGGCGCGTTATGCTGCCACAGGTGTCCAGAAGTCGCAGACGGTTACAACTACGAGTGCAAACGGCGCGGTTGTCGGATCCACTGCAACCTACACCTATGGCTCCGCTATCGCGGAAGTCATCACGAACACTACGACCGATGCCAGTGGCGCTATCTCTGCAACCACCAAGGATTATGGTGGAGCAAGCGGCACGACATTGGAGCGTAGTGCCATCTCGACGACCAGCAATGATGGTCGGGTGCATACGGTGCAATTCTATAACAGCGCCAATGCGCTGATCTCGACGCAATATACCGTCATGACGCCCGGCGGCAGCGGCAGCTACGAGTGGAGCGAGGTGCAGAGCAGTGGCAACACCCTGCTGGCTGAGGTGGGTCACTCGATCGATGCCAACGGGGTAGATCATATTGTCGTCACGACAGTTGTTCCGCGCCCCATTGCCGACTACGCTTACGGATACACAAAATCTCTCGATACATCTCAGTATGTTGTTGTATCTGAAAATATAGATCAGTCTATGGAGGCGACAGATCTGGCCATTATTGAACGCCTTTATTCCGCATTGCTTGGTCGGGCGATGTCGAGTGCCGAACAGCAAACGTGCTGGAAATATTATTCGGCTAGTGGCCTCAACTTGCAGGCCATGGCGACGGATATCATCAAATCTGCCGAGTTCACTGGAAAATATGGCAGCACAGTCGATAGCACCACCTTCGTCGAACAACTCTATCAGAACGCCTATAGTCGCAATGCGTCATTGAGTGAGTTGGAGAGTGCGCTGACCACGCTGAGCACGGGTGGCACCAATGCGCGCGCCAATCTGGCCAATGCAATCGCTCAGAGCGCCGAACATATCGCCAATGGAAACGTTTATCAGGTGACGAACAACACCTATAACTTTACCGGCACGGCAACGCTTGACCATACGATCGATTTGGTCGCGGCCACCAACGTCGTCACCGGGTTGTATCAGGCCATTTTGTCCGAAGCGCCGACAGCCACCGGTGTATCGGCCAGCATCGCTACCTATGCCGCTAACATCGTCAATGGCACGCTGAGTGTCGTTGGTGTGGCCAACGCCTTGCTGAAATCAACGGCCTATACCTCAGCCTATGGCACATTGTCGGTCAGCCATGCTGTTGAGCAAATGTTCACCGACGCTCTCGGGCGTTTCCCAACGGCGGCGGAACTGGTGCAATGGACCGGTGCCATCAACGGCGGCATGGCCTCCTTGGCCGATCTGGCGGTGGCAATCGTCAATAGCCCCGACTTCCTTGTCGCCCAATCGGTGGCGGTCACGCCTGTGGCGATATCCGGCACGGGGATGAACTGGTTCGAAAATAACGCGCAACTCAACGTCGCTGCTTCGGCGACAGGCAGCGTTACCGGTTCGGGCAATTTGTTCATCATGCAGGAGAAGGTGAATCTGAGCATCAACGGTAGCAACAACGCTGTCTCGATGGGCAACAGCAGCACCATCTCCGTCAATGGCAGCGCGAATATGGTTGAGGCAGCGAGCAGCGACGTCATCTATCTGACGTCGGGCAGCGGCGAGATTGTGGTGGCGACGAGCGACGCGATCTCACTCGGCAGCAATGTCTCGGCGATGGTCACGGGCAATGCCGATACGATCACGCTGGGCGGTGGCGCGCAACTTACCTTCGGCTCTGGCTCGACCGACACTGTGAGCGGAACCGGTGTCACATTTGCCGTCAATGATGGCGACGTGATCACCGGCTCAAGCGACACCATCTCCGTCGCACCGGGTGCCACCGTCACACTGACCGGCAGCGGCAATGTGATCTCTGTATCCGATGGCGACTATATCACGGCCTCCAAGGACATAATTGCGCTCGGCACCAGTCAGACGGTGACGATCACAGGCAGTTCGGACACGGTGAGCCTGTCTGATGGCGACACGATCTCGGTAGCCTCCGCCACCATCTCGGTGGCCACGAGTGCCACGGTGACGGTGATCGGCAATGTCAACACGATCAGCCTGACAGATGGCGACTATATCTCGGCGACAAGTGACACTCTGTCGGTGGCAGCGAGCGCTTCGGTGGAGATTTACGGCATAGCCGACACGATCAGCGCCGGCGCGGGCGCGTTGATCACGCTGGACGACAGTTCGACGGTGACAATCAGCACCGCTGGGTTGACGATCGCATTGGGTGATGGCGATAGCGTGACGGCATCGGGCGACACGCTGGATGCCGCTGTTCCAATAACCACCACCATCACTGGGACGAGTGACACCATCCTCAACGCTTATAGTGAGACGCTGACCTTTACCACGGCGGGAACATCGGACACGATCGCGGGTGGTAATTTAAGCTTCGGCACGACGATTGTGGCGAAGTCCGGCTCGAAGTTCACCTTCGGCGCGAATGCTTCCGGCGATACGATCCAAGGCGCGGGTGTGACGGGCACGCTGTCTGATGGCGATTATATCTCGGCGACGAGCGATACATTGGCAGTGGTAGCGAATGCGTCGGTGGAGATCTATGGCCTCGCCGATACCATCACCGCCGGTGCCGGGGCGTCGATTGCGCTGGATGACAGTTCGACGGTGACGATCAGCACGACGGGTCTGTCGATTACAATGGGCAATGCTGACACGCTCACGCTGTCCGCAGGCGGCGCTCTCACCGCATCGAGCGACACGATTATAATCGGATCGAACTCGAATGCGACGATCACCGGCAAGACGAACACGATTAGCCTGAGCGGCGGCGATTACGTCTCGGCTTCGAGCGACACCATCTCGGTGGCGAATGGTGCGGCGGTGGAAATCTACGGCGTTGCTGACATCATCTCCGGTGGGGCAGGTACATCCGTCACACTGGATGCCAGCTCGACGGTGACCATCGCGACGGCTGGCGTGACGGTTTTTGTTGGAGACGGCAACAATGTTACGGCTTCAGGCGATACGTTGGATGCGTCGGCTGTCTTGAGTGCGACCATCACCGGGACGGGCGACACAATCGCCAATGCCTATTCGGAGACGTTGAACTTCGTCACTGCCGGAACCTCGGAGACGATCGCAGCGGGGAGCAACAGCTACGGGGCCACGCTGATCGCGAAATCTGGCTCGTATTTCAACTTCGGCTCCGGCATCAACGGCGATGTGATCCAAGGGGCCGGGGTGAGTGCCACGCTTTCCTATGGCGACAGCATCGTGGCGAGCGGCGACACGTTGATTGTCGCCGCTGGCGCTTCGGTGACAGTGACCGGCAATGCTGACGCCATCACGTTGAACAGTGGAGCGCAGGTAACGTTCGGGGATTCCTCGACGGATACCGTGGCGGCAACCGGGGTGAGCCTTGCCGTTGGCAACGGCGATGTGATCACCGCATCGTTCGATACAATCGCGCTCAATGGCGCATCGGCAACCATTACCGGCACCAATAACATGATCACCGGTGGCCCTGGTGAATCGGTTACGTTGTCGTCGAGTGCTTATGAGACGATTGGCGGCAATGGCGTTTGGGTAAAAGCCGTGGCTGGCGATACTGTGGAGGCGACGAATGCCACCGTTGCAGTCGCGGCGAGCGCTTCGGTGACGATCGGCGGCACTGGCGACACAATCAGCGCTGGTGCCGGCGCGGCGATGACGTTGGATACTGGCGCGACGGTGGCAATTGTCACAACCGGGCTGACAGTGACGCTGGGTAATGACGATAGCGTGACCGCCTCCAGCGATAGTTTCAATGCCGCCGCTCCGTCAATGACGACCATCACCGGCACAGCCGACACGATCACCAACGCCTATAGCGAGACGTTGATCTTCACCACGGCAGGAACGTCAGACACGATTTCTGCGGGCAGCAACAGCCACGACGCCGTCATTGTGGCGCAATCCGGCTCGTTCTTTACGTTTGGCTCCAGCATCACGAACGATACGATTCAGGGTGCCGGGGTGAGTGCCACGCTTGCCAATGGTGACACCATCACGGCGTCCAGCGACACGCTGACATTGGCTGCCAGCGCCACCGTGACGATCTCCGGCAGCTCGGACACGATTAATCTGGTCGCTGGAGACAAGGTGACGGCGTCGAGTGACAAGATAACATTCCTGTCAGGCGTCAGTGACACGATCACCGGCACCAACAATACGTTGGTCTTTGGGGCTAGCTTCGGAAAGGACACCATCACGAGCTTTGTTCCGTCTGACTATGTGCAGTTCGCAGCAGCGGATTTTGCAAGTTGGTCGGCGCTACAGAGTCATATCACTCAGTCCGGCGCGAACACGGTCATCACGTTCAATACGTCCAATACCGTCACACTGGTGGGGGTGACGGCATCAAGCCTGCTATCGTCGCAGTTCCACTTCGCGTAGCTGCAATATGAGACCTGAGGCGCTGCTTGCTTCAGGTCTCATCGACTGACGCCTGAGCCAGTTCTACAAACAGCTTGAGATTGCCTGTCCGAGTGAATCCGCTTGGTGCACAGGCGAACAGACGCTGCGGAAGGACGTGTCAACGCTCTCGATGTCAATCAATCCAACTCTGCCAACGCCTTCTGCAACGACACACCCTGCTCATCGGCCAACGCCGCCACCCGCAATTTCGCCAGCGTGTCGGCGCTCGCCAGCTGTGGCACCAAGCCAACAATACGGTTGAAATTGGCGTATCCGCGCTGATGCGTGTCGCTGTAGCCCTTCACCAGTGTGCGCAAGGTGGCGACCTCAACCGCGAGCTTATAATCCCGCAACGCCGTCTGCCGCACCAGATCGAGCCATGCCGCGATACTCGCCTGCTCCACCGCATCGCGCAGATTCGAACCACGCCACGAGCGCAGGCTGGCCAGCGCGTAGAGCATCAGGAAGCCGCGGATCGATGTGGTCTCTAACACTTTCCCGTCCCGCGTCAGCCGTGCGATCAGCAGGCGCAGCGGTGCAAATCCTGTGATGATACGCCCGAGCCACGCGGGCACCGTCTCGACGATCTCTTGCAGGCGCGGATGCAGATATTCGTGAATTTCCAGAATCTGGCCGGGCTTGATGCCCACTTCCTGCTCAACCCGCGCAAACCGGCTGGCGCGGATTTTCAGATCGGCGACGCGAATGGTGTCTTCATAGGTCATCGCCAACGCCAATTGCCGCGCCACCTCTGACGCCAGCAGATACGGTGCGCGGTCGGACTCCACGAAGGGACGCAGCCGGGTGAGGTAGCGCTGCGCATAAGCCGCATCCTGCCAATCCCGACATTGCTCTACGCCTGCGCTGACGATTTCGCGCAACTCGGTGGGAAAGCTGTCAGCGGCGGCATCCAGGCTGGGGGCAGGGGCGGCAATCGGGGCGGCGATTGCGACCGTCTCGCCCGCATAGGCAGCCGCGAAGGCACGCAGCGAGGATTTCACCCCAACGCCGCCCTCGGTGATCGTGCGCTCAAACGCCGCCCGGTCGAACGGCAACACGGCAGCGGCGGCCAGTGCCCCAAACATCGCCGCCGAAATCACGCTGCCTTCGCGCTCGGCAAGTGCCAGCATATCGTAGCCGATGAACCGATACGCGGCGGTGCGGCAGGCGGAGGTGATGGCCACCTCATCCACCCGGCCATCGGCCATCGCAATGCGCTCTGTCATCGCAAACACGCGATGGGTGGAGGCGATCAGTGTGGTGCGGTCGGGTGTCACGATGCCGCGTTGAATGGCACGTCCGGCTTCCATCAATTCGGAGGCCAGCACGATATCCACATCGCCCGGTGTCGGCACCTGCGCCAGCACGGGTGCCGCTCCGGGCGGAATCGCCGATTGCGGGAACATTTCGATGTAATAGATTGTGGCCCCGGTGCGCTGCGCCACGCCCGGCACCGAGGTCATTTGCGCGACATAGTGATTGCCCTCAGCCAGAGCGATCAGCCAGCCCGCCAACACGCCGCCGCCTTCGCCGCCCATCGCGAGCACAGCAATGCGAATGGCCCGCGCGGGCGCTTGTGTCATCTCACTCATGCCGCAGCCCTCGCCACCCGTGCCGTGTGGCGATTTTGCAGGAAGCCGATCACCCGCTTGCGCCATGTCTGGCGGAAACGGTCCCGTCCGTCAGGATTGTTGATAATCGCTGCCTTGTAGAATGACGGACACAACACCGCCGCGTGGCTCACCTCACCGCACAGCCCACAGCCGACGCAGGAATTGATCACCTTCGTCACCGGCTCCCGCCGCAAAGGGTTCGGATTGGGGGCGACAGTCAGTGACGGGCAACCGGACAGGCGAATGCAGGAATGATCGCCAGTGCAGGTATCCGCATCCACACCGAACCGCTCGCGCACCACCCGCTTGCCGTCAGCAATCGCCTTCTGCATCTGCGGCTTCACCCGGCGCTGCTTGTTGAGCATGCATTCGGACTGCGCGATGATAATCTTCGGCCCCTTGGCCGCCGTGGTCAGCGCCTCACGCAGAATGCGGGTCATCTTCTCCAGATCATAGGTGCGGGTGATGGTGCGCACCCATTTCGCCCCCACACCGCGCACCGCTTTCTCAATCGGATTCTGCGTCGAACGCTCGGAATTCGGATGGTGGGAGGACAGAATATCTTGCCCGCCAGTGGCCGAGGTGTAGCCGTTATCGACAATCAGAATCACGTTGTCGGTCTTGTTGAACACCGCGTTGCCGACCGATGAGACCAGCCCGTTATGCCAGAACCCGCCATCGCCCATCACGGCAATCGCCCGCTTCGTCGGCTCTGTCTCGGCGCGCATGTTGAAGGCGGCAATGCTCGCCCCACCCAGGCCATAGCCCATCGTGGTCGCCCCGAGATTGAACGGCGGCAGGATGGAGAACAAATGGCAGCCAATGTCGCAGGCGACGTGGTGCTCGCCCAATTCGCGTTCCACCAGCTTCATCGCGGTAAAAATCGGCCGCTCCGGGCAGCCGGTGCAAAATGAGGGCGGGCGGCCCTGCACATTGCCGTCAAGGGCGGCCAATGCCGCCTTCACCCGATTGTCACCCGCCTTCTGCCCCGCCACTGGCACCATGCCCGCGTGATAGCTCTCGACGAATTTCGTAAAACCCTGCTGCAACACCGCGCCGGTATAGTCCCCCGCCATTGGCAGCATGTCTTTGCCATGCACCCGCGTTTGGATGTCCGCACGGCGCAACATGGTGGAGATCGCCTGCTCGATATATTCGGGCGCCCCTTCCTCCACCACCAGGATCGCCTTCTTGCCGCTGACAAAGCGCTGCAATTCGGCATCGACCAGCGGGTAGGTGACGTTGAGGACGTAGAGCGGAATGCGCGCATTGCCGAACGCATCGGCCAAGCCGTTCAACTCCAACGCCCGCAGCGTGGTGTTGTACATGCCGCCTTGCATGACGATGCCGATATCGGAGACATCGCCATCGAAAAACTCGTTCATTCCGTTCGCGGCAATATAGGCCTGTGCGGCGGGCCAACGTTTTTCGATCTTTTCCTTCTCGTGCACGAAACTCGCCGGTGGCAGCACGATGCGGCTGACATCACGGCGCGGGTTTTCCAGCGCATCGCGACGGCTGAAGGCAGGGCGGATATTGTCGCTGGTCTGGAATTGCCCGGTGACGTGACAGGTGCGGATGCGCACTTCCAGCATCACCGGCGTGTTGGAGGCCTCGGAGAGTTCGAAGCCCTTCTTCACGCATTCGACAATCTTGGGCAGGTTCGGGCGCGGGTCGATCAGCCAGACCTGGCTTTTCATCGCATAAGCGTGGCTGCGCTCCTGCATGATGGAGGAGCCTTCGCCGAAATCCTCGCCGACGATGATCATCGCCCCACCTGTCACCCCACCGGAGGACAGATTGGCAATCGCATCGGCGGCCACATTGGTGCCGACCGGGGCTTTGAACGCACAGGCACCGCGCAGCGGATAATTCACCGAGGCGGCCAGCATCGCGGCGGCGGTGGCTTCGTTGGCGCTTGATTCGTAATGCACGCCGAGTTCGTTCAGAATCGGCTCGGCATCGGCCAGCACGTCCATCAGATGGGAGATCGGCGAGCCCTGATAACCACCCACATACGCCACCCCCGATTCGAGCAGCGCCTTGGTAATTGCCAGAATGCCTTCGCCACGGAAGGTGTCGCCCGCCCCGAGATAAAGGCTCTGCACTTCCTTTTTGAACGACCGCTCCGCCATCGCTGATTGCCCCGCCTCAGATCGTGCTTGCAGCTTGAACCAGATCAACTTCAAATTCAAATCATCTACACCTGGAGTCGGGTGTGTCAGTTACAGGAAACATCCATGAGTGAGGCAGCGCCCCCACTGTCCAAACAGCGTCTGAAGCTGTGGATACGCATGCTTGGGCTCACACGGGCCACTGAGCGGCAATTGCGCGAATATTTGCGGGTGGAACACAACACGACGCTGCCGCGTTTTGACGTGATGGCCGCCCTCTGGCGCAAGCGCGACGGGCTGACGATGAGCGAACTCAGCCGCATGCTGCTCGTCTCCGGCGGCAACACCACCGTGGTCGTCAACGGGCTGGAGCAAGAGGGGCTGGTCAAACGCACCACCTCCACCAAAGACAGCCGCGTGGTCTTCGTCGCCCTCACCGAAAAAGGGCTGACGGATTTCGAGTTCATCGCCGCCGGCCACGAAGCGGAGTTGGATCGGCTGCTGAGCGCCTTCGATGAGAAAGCGATTGAATCAATGGTCGGCTTGCTCAAGAGCGCCGCTGCCGCATCGTCGGAATGACGCCTCTTGTAGCCCCCCAACGATAATGCTTTAATTTTGAAGTAATTTGACATCACGGCCTGCGCGCCTTGATCGTGCGCAAAGAGCCGCCTGCCTGAGCGGGTGATGATCCAGTCTGAAGCTTGTGGAACAAGGTGCGGAGGACGGTTGGGAATGGGCAAGTATCGCGGAAATCCAGAGGCCGTACGTGCCTTGGTGCGTGAGACCGAGGTGCATCGGGATGTCTACACCGACCCCGAGATCTTCGAGTTGGAGATGGAACATCTCTTCGCCAACACCTGGGTGCATGTCGGCCACGCCAGCCAGATTCCCAATCCGGGCGATTACGTCACCACCACCATCGGCAACCAACCGGTTTTGATGGTCCGCCACAATGACGGCTCGGTGAAGGTTCTGCACAATCGCTGCCCGCATAAGGGGGTGAAGGTTGCCACCGATGCCTGCGGCAATACTGGCAAATTCTTCCGCTGCCCCTATCACGCCTGGACCTTCCGGCTCGATGGCTCTCTTCGCGCCATCCCGCTCAACCGGGGCTATGAGAACACCGGCTTCGAGACCAGCCACGCCACCGAAGGGCTCGTTTGTGTGAAGAACGTGGTCAATTACCGCGATTTCGTCTTCGCCCGGCTGAACGACACCGGCACGAGCTTCGAGGATTTCTTCGGCGACAGCCTGTCGAGCTTCGACAACATGATCGACCGCTCGCCGGAGGGGAAACTCGAAGTCGCGGGCGGCGTGCTGCGGTACATGCACAATTGTAACTGGAAGATGCTCGTCGATAACCAAACCGACACCTGCCACCCGATGGTCGCCCATGAAAGCTCGGCGGGCACGGCGGCGGCGATGTGGAAGCCGTTTGAGGGCACCGGGGCGAAGAAGCCGATGGCGGTGGAAATCTTCGTGCCGTTCTTCTCGCCTTATGAGTTCTTCGAGGGCATGGGCATTCGCGTCTGGGACAATGGCCACGGCCACACCGGCGTGTCGCACTCCATCCATTCCGACTATTCCGCCATTCCCGGCTATTGGGATCAGATGGTCGCCGCTTATGGCGAGGAGCGCGCCAAGGCCATTCTGGGTGAGGCGCGGCACAACACCGTCTATTGGCCCAACATCATGATCAAGGGGCCGATCCAGCTGATGCGCATCTTCCGCCCGCTGGCGGCCAATCGCACACTGGTGGAAAGCTATGTCTATCGCCTCGTCGGCGCCCCCGATCTGCTGCTCGAACGCTCGCAGATGTACAACCGCCTGATCAACGCCCCCACCTCCGTCGTCGGGCATGACGATTTGGAGATGTATGAGCGCGCGCAGGAGGGCTTGGGCTCCAACGGCAATGAGTGGGTCAATGTGCAGCGTCTGTATGACCCGCAGGAAGCCGAGCAGAAAGTGGCTGTGACCAACGGCACGAATGAGTGGCAAATGCGCAATCAGTTCCGCGCATGGTCCAAATTCATCACCATGTCGATGTGAGGAAGTGCCATGACCACACCTTCTGACACAGACCTGATCAATTTCGTCATCGCCGAAGCCCGCATGCTGGATGAGCTGCGCTTCAACGATTGGCTCGAACTCTTCACCGATGACGGCATCTATTGGATGCCCGCCGAATGGGGCCAGACCGACACCAAACTCGTCGGCTCGCTGATGTATGAGGATAAGCTGCTGCTGTCGGTGCGCGTCGAGCGTCTGAAGGGGCTGCGCACCTTCTCGCAACGCCCGAAAAGCCGCTGCCATCACGTCTTGCAGGTGCCAACGGTGGATGCGCGCGACGATGAGGCCGGTGAATATCTCGTCTACACGCCGTTCCACTACGTCGAAACCCGCGTGGATGATCAGAACCTCTATGCCGGATGGGCCAAGCACACGCTGGTGCTGGTCGATGGCAGCTTGCGCATCAAGCTCAAGCGCGTCGATCTGGTCAATTGCGACGCCGCTTTCGGCAACATCCAGCTTTTCATGTGACGGTGAGAATGGCCAACTCGGTTTACAGCGCATTTCAGGCATCGGCTGCACGCTGGCCGGACAATCCGTTCCTGAACGTGCTGCCTGAGACCGCGCAGGTTTACGGCATCGCCTCCGGTCAGATCACCTATGCCGCCCTTCTGGCGGAGGTCGATGCCCAAATTGCCGCCTATCGGCAGGCGGGGGTGGGGGCGGGGATGCGGATTGGCCTTTTGGTCGAAAACCGCCCGTCATATTACCGGCATTGGCTGGCGATGAATGCGCTCGGGGCGTCGGTGGTGCCGATCAATCCCGATTTGCGCAGTGGCGAGCTGGAATATCTCGTCGGTCACTCGGAAATGAGTGCGGCCATCGTGCTGCCCAACCGCATCGACGATCTCGCCTCTGCCGCACGGGCAGTGGGGCGGGAAATTCCGGTGATCGGGCCGGAAGACGTGCTGCCACCCCTCGCCGATGCGCGGGCACCGGATCAGGCGGCGGGGCGTGATACCGAATGCGCGCTGCTCTACACCTCCGGCACCACCGGGCGGCCCAAGGGCTGCGTGCTGAGCAATGTGTATTTCCTCAATTCCGGCCAATGGTATGCAACCGTCGGCGGTTTGGTGCAGTTGCGTCTGGGGCAGGAGCGTATGCTCACGCCGCTGCCGCTGTTCCACATGAACGCGATGGCGACATCGACGATGGCGATGCTGATGTCGGGCGGCTGCCTGACGGTGCTCGACCGCTTCCACCCGAGAAGCTGGTGGGACAGTGTGCGGCGATCGCGGGCGACGATTGTGCATTATCTCGGCGTGATGCCGCCGATGCTGATGGGCGCGGCTCCATCCCCGGCAGATGCCGAGAACGAAGTCGTCTTCGGCTTCGGGGCCGGCGTGGACAAGGCGCTGCATGGCCCGTTTGAGGCGCGTTTCGGCTTCCCGCTGATCGAGGCCTGGGCGATGACCGAGACCGGCGGCGGCGTGGTGATCTGTGCGAGCACCGAGCCGCGCCATCTCGGCGTTGCCTGCATCGGCAAGGCGGATGCGACCACCGAATTGCGCATCATCCGCGAGGATGGCAGCGATTGTGACGTCAACGAACCCGGCGAATTGCTCGTCCGTCGCGCTGGCCCAGATCCGCGCCACGGCTTCTTTCGTGAGTATTTGAAGGACGCGAAGGCCACTGAAGAGGCGTGGGAGGGGAATTTCTTCCACACAGGCGACGTCGTGCGCCGCGATGCGGATGGCTATCTCTATTTCGTTGATCGCCGCAAAAACGTCATCCGCCGTTCGGGCGAGAACATCGCAGCCGTCGAGGTGGAAAGCGCCTTGCAACAGCACCCGGCGGTGAAGGCGGTGGCGGTGGCGGCGGTGCCGGATGCAGTGCGGGGCGATGAAGTGTTCGCCTGCATCGTGCCGCACACCCCGCTGAAGACCGCCGAGGACCGCCAAGCCCTGGCCGAAGATCTCGTCCGCCACACACTCGGTCGTCTTGCCTATTACAAGGCCCCCGGCTTTGTGGCGTTCGTGGCATCTCTGCCGGTGACGGCGACACAGAAAATCCAGCGTGGATCGATGAAGGATCTGGTCACGGCACTCGCCGCCCAGCCCGAGACCATCGACACCCGCGCGATGAAGAAACGGACCATCTGATGGCCTACGCCAAACTTCCGCGCAAAGGCTATGAGGGCGTGGTGCTCGCAGCCCCCGTCACCATTGCGTATCGTCGCTATTCCACCCAAACTGCGCATGGCTGGATTGGTCGCGCTTTGCGGGGATTGGTGGAGGCCGCCGGGATCACGCGGCAGGATATTGACGGGTTTTCCGTCTCCTCCTTCACCCTGTTCCCCGACACCGCCATCGGCCTGACTCAACATTTCGGCCTGTCGCCGCGTTGGCTTGATCATATCCCGATGGGCGGTGCCTCCGGCGTGCTCGGTCTGCGCCGGGCGGCGCGGGCGGTGCAGGCGGGGGATGCGACGATCATCGCCTGTGTGGGAGGGGACACCAATTACGTGGACAGCTTCCGCAAATCGCTCTCCAGCTTTTCGCGTTTCGCCCAGGATGCCGTCTATCCTTATGGCTCGGGCGGCCCGAATGCGAGCTTCGCACTTATCGCCTCCAACTACATGCGCAGCTACGGGGCCGAGCGCGCGGATTTCGGCAAACTCGCTGTGGCGCAACGCACCAACGCGCTCAAAACCCCGCACGCGCTGATGAAAAAGCCGCTCAGCCTGGACGATTACCTTGGTGCCCGCATGATCGCCGACCCGATCGCGCTGTTTGACTGCGTGATGCCCTGCGCAGGGGCCGAGGCGTTTTTGGTGATGCATGAGGACACGGCGAAGTCGCTCAATCTGCCTTATGTGCATCTGCTCGGGGCCATCGAACGCCACAACGCCCACGCCGAAGACCCGATCCAGCATCGCGGCGGCTGGACGGTGGATATCGACGAACTCTACGCGCAGGCGGGCATCCGGCCGGATCAGCTTTCCTTCGTGCAGACCTATGACGATTATCCGATCATCTCGCTGATGCAGTTGGAAGATCTCGGCCTGTGCAAAAAGGGGGAGGCGAAGGATTTCGTCCGCGCCAACACTTTCACCTATGACGGCACTTGTCCGCACAACACCTCCGGCGGGCAATTATCGGTGGGGCAGGCGGGGTGTGCGGGCGGCTATCTCGGCATGGTCGAGGCCATTCGGCAATTGACCGACAGCGCCCTTGGCGGACAAGTGAAAGACGCACGCTATGGCATTGTCTCCGGTTTCGGCATGATCACCTATGATCGCGGCCTCGCCTCTGCCGCCGCCATTCTCGGGAGGGCGTGATGGTTGAGCCTCTGCTGCCGCCGAAGCGCAAAAACCCCCTCAAGCGCACGCGCCTGCCGGTCTCGCCCCCGGATGTCCGCTCACGCCAATCCCATCTCCTCACCGCCGCCGCCGCCGAGGGGCGCTTTGGCATGCCGGGTTGTCTGGAATGCGGTGCGGTGCATTACCCGGCGCGCGATGCCTGCCCGAATTGCCTGTCCGCGCGCATCGACCTGATCGCCTGCTCGGATCGCGGCATATTGGCCGAGGCGACCGAGGTGGAGGTTTCCAACAACGTCTATTTCCGCGAGCGCAGCCCGTGGCGGGTGGGGCTGGTCACGCTCGATGCCGGGCCGGGTGTTGTCGCGCATGTGCATGCTGATTGCGTGGTGCGCGGGCGGGTGAAACTGGCCTGGATTCTCGACCGCAGCGGCAATGCCGCTGCCTTCGCCACCCCCGAAACGCCGAGTGCCAACATGGCCGATGACAGGCAGATGCGCGAAATGACGCTCGATCCCAAGCACCGCCGCGTGCTGATCACCGATGGCCGCACCGCACTGGGGCAAGCCGTGGCGAGGGCGCTTTCCGCTGCCGGTGCCTCCATCGTCTTCGCCGGCGTTGCCGATCCGTGGAAGCCGTTTTCCGGCCAGGACAAGCTGGCAGCGATTGCGGGTGTGCAGATCATGCCGCTCGACATCACCGACACCGATTCCGTGCGGGAATTGGCTGATGAGATTGGCGGGCGCGTGGATATCGTCGTCAACACCGCCGAACATATCCGCCCCGGCGGCTTGCTCGACCGCAACGGCGTGAGCCTGGCGCGGGAGGAGTTGGACAGCGGCTATCTCGGCCTGCTGCGCCTTGCTCAAGCATTTGGCCCGGCGATGAAGTTTCGCGGTGCCGACGGGGTGAACAGCGCCTGCGCCTGGGTGAATGTGTTCTCGATCTACGCGCAGATGCCTTGGCCCGCTT
>Ga0316222_1001216_pt1 | contig 32716 bp, 31 predicted proteins | sample TBH18011metaG_FD_206008 | JGI IMG/M metagenome (GOLD analysis project Ga0316222, IMG submission 206008) | Freshwater microbial communities from Trout Bog Lake, Wisconsin, USA - TBH18011 | ecosystem: Environmental > Aquatic > Freshwater > Lake > Hypolimnion/Profundal zone | place: USA: Wisconsin... | reverse complement strand
CGGCCCCCGGCACCGTCAGCGCGGACGAAGATGTCGCGGCGATGTAAGATTCCGCGCCGTCGCCATGTCGAATGAAGGGGTGTAATCGGCACAAAGGACGGCTAGTATATTACCTAAGGATTACTATTCGGCCGATAAAGTGGCCGGTGCGGGGGATGGGGATGGCTGTTGAGTTGGCGCTGACTGGCGTCGAGCGGACCTTTGCTGACGACGAGATCATCGTCTCGAAGACCGACACCGCCGGTCGCATCACCTATGCCAACGACGTCTTCCTCCGCATCTGCGGTTACCGCGAAGACGAGTTGCTCGACCAGCCGCACAGCCTGATCCGCCATCCCGCCATGCCGCGCGCCGTGTTCAAGCTGCTGTGGGACCGCATCGCCGCCGGCGGCGAGATCTTCGCCTTCGTGATCAACCGCTGCCGCAACGGCGACCATTACTGGGTGCTGGCCCACGTCACCCCCGATTTTGACGAGACCGGACGGATCGTCGGCTATCATTCCAGCCGCCGCCTGCCCAAGCGGCCGGCCCTGGCGGCGGTGGCGCCGCTTTACGCCCAGATGCTGGCGCTCGAAGCCAGCCACGCCGACGGCAAGGCCGGGGTGGCCGCCGCCACCGTCCTGCTCGAGCGCACCATCGCCGCCTCCGGCTGCGATGGCTACGACCGCTTCGTCTTCAGCCTTGGCCTATAGAGTCCCGACATGAGCGCTTCGATCGATAGGAAGACACGGCGGGCGGGCACGGCGCTTCTGGTCATCCTGACCACTGTCGCCGCCGCCGGGCTGATCGGCATCCTACTCGGCTTCGGCGAACTCAGCGCCATGCATGACAGCCTGCAGCGCGTCCCGGGCGCCGCCGCCGATGCCGATTCCATTTTCGCCCGTGGCCGCGTCACCGCCTTTGCCGCCGCTGCCATCCTGCTGGCGCTTGCCGCCGCCGGCCTGGCCCTGACCGTCATCGGCGGCCGCCGAGTGCGCGACGCCGTCGCCCTGATCCACCGCGCCACCGCGGTGATCAGCGAGGCGGCCGGCGGCCGGTTGACCCGGCGCATCGTCCGCATCGGCCGCGACGACGAAATCGGCGCCCTGTTGACCTCTGTCAACCGCCTGCTCGACCTCACCGAATCCTTCGCCAAGGAGGCCGGCTCGGCCATGCTTCACGCCGGGCGCAAGGAATTCTACCGCACCATTCCGGAAAGCGGCATGAAGGGCGAGTTCCTCACCTATATCCGACGCATCAACGGCGTCATGGCCGCCATGGACCACCACGCCAGCGAGGCCGCCGCCGTCGCCGAGGTCGCCGCCATCGTCACCGCCGCCGCCCATGGCGACCTCGACCGCCGCATCCAGCTGGGTGGCAAGGACGGCTTCCTGCTCGACCTCTGCGCCAGCGTCAACGACCTGCTGCAGCAAACCGGCATCGCCCTGAAGGACGTCGCCCGGGTGCTGGCGGCGGTGGCCAAGGGCGACCTGACCACCCGGGTCACCGTCGAGTACGAGGGCCTGTTCGGCGAGCTCAAGCGCGACGTCAACGACACCGCCCACCACCTCGCCGACATCGTCACCCGCATCAACGACAACGCCGCCGACATCGGCGAGGCCGCTTCCCGGGTGGCCGCCGACAGCCAGGATTTGTCGGCCCGCTCGGAGCAGCAGGCCGCCAGCCTAGAAGAGACGGCGGCGGCGATGGAACAATTGTCCGCCACCGTACGCCAGAACTCGGCCAATTCGCACCAGGCCGACGAGTTGGCCACCACCGCCCGCGACGTCGCCGGCGCCGGCGGCCAAGCCGTCACCGACGCGGTGGCGGCGATGGCCCGCATCGAGGCGTCCTCCCAGAAGATCGGCGACATCGTCGGCATGATCGACGAAATCGCCTTCCAGACCAACCTGCTGGCGCTCAACGCAGCGGTGGAAGCGGCGCGCGCCGGCGATGCCGGCAAGGGCTTCGCCGTCGTCGCCCAAGAGGTGCGCAACCTGGCGCAGCGCTCGGCCCAGGCCTCGAAGGAGATCAAGGGGTTGATCGGCGAAAGCTCGGCTGAGGTTCATTCGGGGGCCGTGCTGGTCAAGCGCACCGGCACCACCCTCGACCAGATCCTCGCCTCGATTCGCCAGGTCGCGACCATCGTCGCCCAGATCGCCGTCGCCTCGGGCGAGCAATCCTCGGGCGTCGACCAGATCAACGCCGCCATCGGCGATATCGACCGCGCCACCCAGCAAAACGCCGCCGTGGTCGAGAACAGCACCGCCGCCGCCATCTCGCTCCAGGAGCGCGCCGCCGAGCTGACCGAACTGATGTCGCACTTTCGCATCGGCTGACCTTAACATCGGCGCGTTTCTGTATTACCGTCGCGGTCGGACATGCTAGCTGAGGGGATCCGGACGTGAAGATGCCACGCCTGCTGGCGGTTGCCGCCGCGCTTGCCGCCTGTGCCGGACCGACCCTTGTCTTGGCCGCCGACGCCAAACCGGCGGACACCGTTCGTAACGTCTGCTCCAAATGCCACGGCCCCGGCGGCAGCGGCGGCTCGGGCCTGTTCCCCCGCCTGGCCGGGCAGCAATCCGCCTATCTGGAACGCCAGCTCAAATCCTTCCGCGGCCACGACCGCGCCGACGACCACGCCCGTTCCTACATGTGGGGGGTGGCGCGGCCGCTCAACGACGCCCAGATCCACGGCCTGGCGGTCTATTTGTCGTCCCGCCCGGCGGTCAAGGGCACCCCGTCCGCCGCCCCGGACTTGGCCGCCCGCGGCAAGGCCTTGTTTGAAAAGGGCGTCGCCGACCGCCAGATCCCGGCCTGCATCGATTGTCACGGCGCCACCGCCGGCGGCGTCGAGGAGATCCCCCGCCTGGCCGGCCAGCACCGCGACTATCTCTACCGCCAGATCACCCAGTTCCGCGGGCTATTGCGGCGCAACGAGATCATGCACGACAACACCAAGAACGTCTCCGACGAGGAGGCGCTGGCCTTGGCCGAGTACTTGAGTTCTTTATAAAAGCCCCTCGCCGGGCGGGGCCTCCGCCGCAATGGCGGCTTGATGCCGGCGAAATGGGTTCGCCGGCATCGTTTCTGGCCGTCAGTCGCGATGGGGGCGCGGTGCCGTCAGGATGAACGCGGCGGCGTTGACGGCGTCTTCCGGGCTCAGCACCGGCTGGTCCCAACTGGCGCCGTCCGGCATGTTGGCGTGAACGAAATTGGCCAATACCGGCAGCTTCATCAGCCCCGAGGCGCTGCTGAAGCTGTCCTTGCCCCAGACCGGCGGCACGATGTAGCCACGGCCGTCGCCGATGACGCCGTCGCGTTTGCCCAAGCCGTTGCCGGAATGGCAGATCATGCAGACCTCGGCGAATACCTTGCGCCCCTCGGCCGGATTGCCGGCGGCGACCGGCAACGGCAGGCCACGGCCCTCGGCAGCCTGGGCCGGGCTCATCTTCGCGCCGAGAAACCTGATATAGGCGACCAACGCCGCCAGTTCCGGCGCGTCGGCGGCCAGCGGCCGGCCGTTCATGTTGGTGACCAGGCAATTGTTGATCTTGGCACCGAGCGGCTCAACCGCCCCGGCCAGCGGCAACGCCAGCTTGCCGGTGCCGTTGCGCAGATGGCACGAGGTACAGGCCAAATTGTTGCCGGCGATTCGGGCGGCGGTGTCGGCGACTTCGGGGCCAATATACTTGAAGGTCTCCTCGACCAGGGCGGCGCCTTTCCTGATCAACGCGCCCTCGGCATCCTGGGGGGCCGTCTTGATGTCGGCCACCGGCCACGGAGCCTCGGCGGCGAATCCCGTCACGGCCCCCAGCAGCATCGCCACCACCACCGTCACCGGGGCCAATCCACGCCTGACGCCCATAGCATTCCCCTCCCGGAGCCCAGCCCCAACTCCGAGTCATACCAACGATGGGCGGCGCGGGCAATCCCGGCGGTGGGGCCGGCTTAACGCGGGGGACTGCGCGGCCGACCGACAAGGCGGAGGCGGGTTGAAGGCCACAATTCGCCGTCATGCCCGGACTTGTTCCGGGCATCCACGCCGTTGCTCTCCGAAATCGTTTGACCCGCCTTCGCCTACTTCACGCCCTTGGCGGTCAGATGCGGCCCGTAGGCCTTGTCGCTGCCCTGGATGTGGGTGACCAGCCAGTTCTTGAGAAAGTTCATCACTTCCAGCGACAGGGTGCCGGTGATGCCGGCCTTGTACTTGGCCTGGACGTCAAGCACCTGCTTGGTCAGGTCGTCATGTTCCTTCTTGTGGGCGGCCGCCGCCGGGTAGCCGGTCTTGGCGAATTGGTCTTCTTCGTACTTGAAGTGGGCGGCGGTGTAGGCGATCAGGCCGTCCAGCACCTTGCCCAGGGCTTCCGCCGCCTTGCCGGCCTGGACCCCGTCGAACAGGTCGTTCAGCATCCCCACCAGCTTCTTGTGCTGCTCGTCGACCGAGGCGACACCGACGCTCATCTTTTCGTTCCAGACCATCAATGGCATGACGTCACTTCCTTAGCTGTTGGAAAGGACCGGCCCTTGGGCCAGCAATTGGCGCAATTGGGCCAGGGCTTCGGCAATTTCGCCGGCCTGCTGGCTGGCGTCGAGGGATTGATTGCCACTGCGTTCGGCCGAGGCGGCGATTTCGCCGATCGAGCCGCTGACCTGGCCGGTGCGTCCCGCCGCCTGATGGGCGTTGACGCTGATGTCCTTGGTGGCGGCGCCTTGTTCCTCGACCGCCGAGGAAATCACCATCTCGGCCTGGTTGATCTGGTCGATGATCTGGCTGACGTCGGCGATGGCGGCCAACGCCTGGCGGCTGGTCTCGGTGATGCTGCCCAGCTGGCTGGTGATATTCTCGGTGGCCTTGGCGGTCTGGTTGGCCAGCTGCTTGACCTCATTGGCCACCACGGCGAAGCCTTTGCCGGAATCACCGGCGCGGGCCGCCTCGATGGTGGCGTTCAAGGCCAGCAGGTTGGTCTGGCTGGCGATGTCGCTGATCAGCGCCAGCACCTGGCGGATCTCGTCGGCGGCGGTGACCATGGTGCGGATGGTGGCGCCGGCGGCGTCGGCCTTGACCACCGCCTCGTTGGCGATCTCGGTGGCGCTGATGACCTGGCGGGCGATCTCCTGGATCGACGCCGCCAATTGCTCGGTGGCGGCGGCCACCGTCTCGACGTTCATGCTGGCCTGCTCGGCGTCGTTGTCCACCGACATCGCTTTGCAGCTGACCTCGATGTGGGACATGCCGAGCATGCCGATCTGGTCGACCAGGCGGCCGACCCGCTCGGCCACGCCATCGAGCGCGGCGCCGGCCTCGCCGACCCACGCCTCGGTGGCGGTGCGAGCGGCGGCGGCGCCTTGCACGAGGCCGTCCTGGATCGTCTGGGCCAATGCGGCGTCGTCGCGTCCGCGCTCTTCGGCGCCCTGGGCGGCGACCTCGCCGAATTCCGCCAAACGGCGCGCCTCGCGGGCCGAGTCGGCCAGGATCAGCGCCACCGCCACCAGCACGACGATGGCGGCGCCGCCAGTATAAGGGGACGGATTGAATAGCAGCCCCACCATTGGAGCGAATATGGCGACCGCCGCGCAAAGCGCGCGGTTCCCGAACGATCGGGTCATATTGAAGTGCCCCCCACCTTGACCTTCGGCTAGTGCCGCAGGCCCCCCGAACCGGACTATGGTCCGGCTCTATCTGGTGTCAATACTAATTCGACGCGTGTTCAGGAACAATCGGGTGAAGCCCGTACCGCCGTTCCGAGACCGGTCCAAACCATGTTCGTCTTAATGTCACCATGGTTGCCCCCCATCTTGATTCATACTGAAACGAGGCAACAGCGAGACGTTTGAATATGAGCAGCCAGCGCGGCACCATGGTGATGACCAGCCCGGATTGCTACGAGGTCAGCTACACGATCAACCCATGGATGGACCCGGCGGCCTGGCGCCGCGACGGCGACGCGGCGCGGCAATTGGCGCGGCGGCAATGGGACGGGTTAGCGGAACGACTGAAGAGCCTTGGCATGACGATCGAGGTGGTCCCCGCCGCCCCCGGCCTGCCCGACCTGGTGTTCCCCGCCAACGCCGCCATCGTGCTCGACCGCCGCGCGCTGCTGGCCAGCTTCCGCCACCCCGAGCGTCGCGGAGAGGAGGCCTGCTTTCGCCGCTTCTTCGAGGGCTTGCGCGACAAGGGTCTGCTCGACGCGGTAACGCCGATGCCCGACGGCATCTTCCAAGAAGGCGCCGGCGACTGCCTGTGGGACGAGTCCCGCCAGACCTTCTGGGCCGCCTGGGGTCCGCGCTCCGCCCGCGAATCGCTGCCGGTGATCGAACGTTTCTTCGACCGCCCGGTGGTCGAGCTGCAGTTGGTGACCGAGCGTTTCTATCACCTCGACACCTGCTTCTCGGTGCTGTCCGGCGGCGAGATCCTGTATTTCCCCGGCGCCCTGTCGGTCGCCGCCCAAGCCGAAATCGTCGACCGGGTCGAGCCCGATCTGCGCATTGAGGCAACCGCCGAGGAGGCCGGCACCTTCGGACTCAATTCGATCAACATCGGCCGCGACCTGGTGATGGCGGCGGCGCCACCCAGACTGGCGGCAATCCTGGCCGAACGCGGTTACCGCTGCTTGCCGGTCGAGCTTTCGTCGTTCATTCTGTCCGGTGGCGCGTCGTTCTGCATGACGTTGCGCCTTGACCGAACCTCGCGCGCCAACCGCCGCACCGCCGCCGCATAGGAGCCCCATGAGCCTCACGCCGTCAGACTATCTCGACATCGAATACCGGCTTGGGGCTCACAACTACAAACCACTTGAGGTGGTGCTGGCCAAGGGCAAGGGCGTCTGGGTGTGGGACACCGACGGCCGGCGCTACCTCGATTGCCTGTCTGCCTATTCCGCCGTCAACCAGGGCCATTGCCATCCCCGCATCAGGGACGCCCTGGTGGCCCAAGCGGGAAAGCTGACCCTGACCTCACGCGCCTTCCACAACGACCAGCTGGCGCTGCTCTATCAGGACCTGTGCACGCTGACCCGCTCGCACAAGGTGCTGCCGATGAACAGCGGCGCCGAGGCGGTGGAAAGCGCCATCAAGGCGGTGCGCAAGTGGGGCTACCAGGTCAAGGGCGTGCCCGATGGCCAGGCCGAGATCGTGGTCTGCGCCAACAATTTCCACGGCCGCACCATCGCCATCGTCGGCTTTTCCACCGACCCCACCGCCCGCGACGGCTTCGGCCCTTTCCCGCCCGGCTTCAAGGTGGTGCCGTTCGGCGACGCGGTGGCGCTGGAAGAGGCGATCACCCCCAACACGGTGGCCTTCCTGGTCGAGCCGATCCAGGGCGAGGCCGGAGTGATCCTGCCGCCGCCCGGCTATTTCGCCAAAGTGCGCGAGATCTGCACCAACAACCGGGTGATGCTGATCTTGGATGAGATCCAGACCGGATTGGGCCGCACCGGCAAATTCCTGGCCGAGGAACACGAGGGCATCGAGGCCGATCTGACCCTGATCGGCAAGGCGCTGTCGGGCGGCTTCTATCCGATCTCGGCGGTGCTTTCCAACACCGAGGTGCTGGGCGTGCTAAAGCCGGGCGAGCACGGCAGCACCTTCGGCGGCAACCCGCTGGCCTGCGCCGTGGCGCGCGCCGCGCTGCAGGTGCTGGTCGAAGAGGACATGATCGGCAACGCCGCCCGCCAGGGCGAGTATCTGCGCACCCGCCTGCGGGCGCTGACCTTCCCCGGCATCAAGGAGGTGCGCGGCCGCGGCCTGATGCTGGCGATCGAACTCCACCCCGAGGCCGGCGGCGCCCGGCGCTATTGCGAGGCGCTGAAGAACCGCGGCATCCTGGCCAAGGAAACCCACACCGACACCATCCGCTTCGCCCCCCCCCTGGTCATCACCCGGGAAGAGGTCGATTGGGCGATGGAGGGAATCGAGGCGGTGTTCCAATAGGGGGCTACGGTTTGGCGACGAACCGAACGCCCGGCGATCGACCATGGCGGCATCGGCCATCGCACTTGAAAGGGTTAGGCCGCCGTCCAAAGTAGAGAAATGCGAACCGATATCGCTCCGCTGAGGAGGCAAGTCGATGACGGTCCAAATCCACCGCCGCGAGGCGCTCGGCGGCGCCGAGGCCCGTGATTTCAGCAAGTGCCGGGTTGTGGTATTGGAGCCGGCCTTCGGCACCCGGCGGTTGCTGGCCGACATGCTGATGGGGGAATTGGCGGTCGGTGGCGCGCGCGGCGTCGGCACACTGGCGGAAGCGGTCAAGACCTTGGCAGCGGGCGAATACAACCTGCTGGTCTCGGACTGGTCGAGCCAGACCGACGCGCCCAAGCTGCTTCGCCTGCTGCGCGGCGACCGCAGCTTCAACCGCCTGCTGCCGGTGGTGGTGATGTCGGCCAACACCGGCCCGCGCAACCTGCGCCTGATCCGCGATGCCGGCGCCGACGAGTTGATGCCCAAGCCATTCACGCTGCGGGTGCTGGCCAGCCGCCTCGGCGCCCTGGTGCGCGGTGACCGGGTCTATGTCGAGACCGACGGCTATTTCGGCCCCGACCGCCGCCGCTACCGCGCCGCCTTCGCCGCCCCCGAGCGGCGGCGCCATACCAATTCCCGCCAGCCCGACCGCCGCCGCCAGCCGGATGCCGGCGCCGCCAAAGCCAACGAACGCCGCCAAGGCCGGCCCGGATTCAGGCCGCCGGAGCGGCGATCGAGCCTGGTCCGGGCCAAGGTGGCGGAACTGACCACGGTCTGCGCCGGGCTGAAGCTGCCTCAGGTGCTGATGTTGCGCCGGCTGACCTTGGCCGATTCCAAGTTCCAGAACAGCGCGGCGGCGGCGGACCTCGACGATTTCTTCATCGGCGTGCTCAATCGGTTGATCGAGACCATCAGCTACGAACGGCTGGAGGAATTGGCCCCGAGCGGCTTCGAACCGCTAATGCCGGCCGGCGACGACCAGGCTCGCGGCGAAAACCGGGATCTGCTGACGAAATTGACCCGGCATTTGTTCCTGTGAGGCTGCGGCCCGTCAAGATTGACAACTCGCCGCAAAACCGTCACAATATGCAATTAAGTATCACTATCACCATCGCTTGAATGGGAGGAGAGTCGGGCGCCCCAGGCAAGCATCGGCCAACACGGGAATGGCGCCATGGGCTTGTCGGCCGCGTCGCATCTCTGGGCCTGCATCGCCGGACATTTCCAGCGCCGCTCGGCGACCATGGCACCGCCCCACCGCCGCTCCACCGGCTACCTCGACCCAGCGGCCTTCGCCGGTGCGGTGGTCGAGATGGTCCGCCGCGGCCGCGAGCCCCGCGCCCGCCTGTACGTATTCTCGCTCCGCGATTTCCGCCGCGCCGTCGGTGGCAAGTGGGAGCGCCTGGGCGGCTTGGTCGAGACGGCGGTGGACGGCATCGTCGGCCGCCACATCGACATCAACAAGGCCGCCTTCACCCGCCTCGACGGCGAAATTTCCTGCCTGACGCTGCCGCGCACTTCGCGCGGCGAGGCCCGCGCCTGCGTCGCCGCCATCGCCCGCGACCTGTCGCTGCAATTGGTCGGCGACGCGGTGATCGGCGGCCGCCGGCCCCAGGTGGTGGCCGCCAACCTGCCGCTTCGTTCGGCGGTGACCCCTGCGGGCGCGCTCGACCGTCAAGCCATCGAGGACGCGGTCAACCGGGCCGGCGCCACCCTGGCGGCGGACGAGGCGAACGCGGCGGTGGCCGCCTCCGCCGCCGTCGGCACCAGCCTGGCCGCCCCCCACCGGGCCACCTTGGCCGCCCTGCTCGCGAAAGATGACGACGCCGCGCTGCCACCGCCGGTCTTCGCCATCGGCGGCGGAGCCAAGCCGCGCACCGATCCCGGGACGGTTCCGGACTGGCTGGACGAACAACTCAGCGAACGGGCGGCGGCGGCGTTGACCAAGGAAAGCCGGATGGCGCCCGAGACCAACCTGACGCTGGTCTGGACCCCGGTCTGGGTCACCAACCGTCGCGGCCTGGGGGCGTTCCAGGCGCGAATCATCCGCGCTGACCCGACCATGGCGGCGCCGCTGGAAGGCGTTCACGCTTATTCCGGCGCCGCGCCGATCGAGGCGCTGACCCTGGACCGCTTCGTCGCCACCCAGGCGGCGCGGGAATTGCTTGGCCTGTTCCTGGCCGAGGACCAGCAGCGCATGGGCCTGACCGTGCCGATCCACTGGATGTCGTTGGCGCCCAGGTGGCGCGACTGCGTCCGCATGCCGTTCGAGGACTGCCCCGCCACCGCCCGACGCCGGCTGCTGAAGATCGAGGTGTTCGGCCTCAACCCCGCGATCCCCGCCTCGATCCTGAAAAGCCTGATGGATCCGTTGGAATTGCTCGGCTGCGACGTGCTGGCGCGGGTGCCGCTGGCGGCACCGGAGATGGTCAGGTCGCTGCCCTCGGTCAAGGCGATCGGCATCGACCTCGCCGAACTGGGCGACGACGACCGCGTCGGCGACGACGAATTATTCGCCCGCCTGCTGGACTTTCGCGACGCCGCCCGCCGCGCCAACACCGCCTGCTATGTCTGGAGCGTGCGACGGCGGATCCTGATCTCGCGCATCGTCGAGGCCGGGTTCTCGCTGGTCAACGGCCCCGGCTTGATGTGCGACCTCGGCCGCCCGGCGCTGCATGACGGGACACTGAAAGCCGCCTAGCAGTTCTGGGGACGCTATACTTAATTTTACGGTGAATTAAGTATAGCGTCCCCCGAACTACTACTGGTGGCCGCTGACGGCTTGCGGCCGGTAGGGGGTGGTCAATTGGGCGAGTTCGTCGTCGGACAGGGACAGGGTCAGGGCGGCGACGGCGTCGTCGAGATGGGAGAGCTTCGAGACGCCGACGATCGGCGCGGTGACGTCCGGCTGGCGCAGCACCCAAGCCAGCGCCACCTGGGCCATGGTCACGCCGCGAGCGGCGGCGATGTCGTGAACGGCGGTGGCGATCGCCCGTTCCATCTCGGCGGCATACAGGGTCTTGCCGAAATCGTCGGTGTCGCCCCGGAGCGTGGTCTGGCCCGGCGGCCGAGTCAGGCGGCCGCGCGCCAGCGGGCTCCACGGGATCACTCCGATGCCCTCGGCTCGGCACAGCGGCAGCATCTCGCGCTCTTCCTCGCGATAGAGCAGGTTAAGATGGTTCTGCATCGACACGAACGGCGCCCAGCCGTGGCGGCGTTGCAGCCCCAGCGCCTTCATGAACTGCCAGGCATGCATCGACGAGGCGCCGAGATAGAGCGCCTTGCCGGCGCGGACCACGTCATCGAGGGCATCAAGCGTTTCCTCGATCGGCGTGGCCGGATCGAAGCGGTGGATCTGGTAGAGGTCGACATAATCGGTGCCCAGCCGCTTCAGCGAGCGGTCGATCGATTCCATGATGTGCTTGCGCGACAGGCCGCGATCGTTGGGGGCCTCGCTCATCGGCTGGCACACCTTGGTAGCGATCACCAGCTGCGGCCGCGGCGCCAGATCCCTGAGGGCGCGGCCGAGGATCTCCTCGCTGACACCGCGCGAATACATGTCGGCGGTGTCGAAGAAGGTGATGCCGCGCTCGAAGGCGGCACGGATCAAGGGCAGCGCTTCCGCTTCGTCCACCACCCAGGGCCGCCAGGACGGCGCGCCGTAGGTCATGCAGCCGAGCGCCAGCCGCGACACCTTGAGACCGCTGCGGCCGAGAGGAACCAGATCCATGGCTTTACCCCCGTACGAAGAAGACCACCGTCATGGTCACGCCGATGGCGATGACGACCAGGCGAATATGGTCGGGATTCATCACCCGCGCCACCCGGGCGCCGAGATAGCCGCCAGCCACCGCCGAGGCCAGCATGATCACCGCCGGCACCCAGTCGACCTTACCGGCAAAGACGAAGCAGACCACCGCGATGGCGTTGAGCGCCCCGGCCATCAGGGTCTTCAGCGCGTTGGCGGTGTGAATGCTGCCCAGCCCGAACAGGGCGTAGGCGGCCAGCATCATGATGCCCATGGCGCCGCCGAAATAGCCGCCATAGACGGCGATAACGAACTGCACCCCCAATAGGGTCTTCGGGCCGAAATGGATCAGCCGCTCCAACACCCGGGTGAGGCGCTTGCCGGCGGCGAACAGGGCGGTGGCGGCCAGCAGCAGCCAGGGCACCAGGGCGTCGAAGGTGCGCTCCGGGGTCGAGATCAGCAGCACGGCGCCGAGCACGCCGCCGATCAGGCTGACCGCCAGCAGCGCCTTGGCGCTGATCCCTTCCAGCTTGGGGAAGTCATGGCGATAGGCCCAGGCGCTGGCCAGGCTGGCCGGAAACAGCGCCACCGTATTGGTGGCGTTGGCCACCACCGAGGGCACCCCGGCGAAGACCAGGGCGGGAAAGGTCAGGAACGAGCCGCCGCCAGCGACCGAGTTCATGGCGCCAGCGACGAAGGCGGCGACGATGAGCAAAAGCGTAATCATGGCGCCAGATTAGGCGGCCGGCGCGACGCTCGCAAGGGCCGGCCGCAACGTCTTGGCGGTCGCCACCGGGGCGCCGTGGTTGGCCTGCATATATTGCTCGAATTCGCCCGGCGGCATCGGACGGGCGAGCAGAAAGCCCTGGGCGATGCCGCAGCCGAATTTGCGCAGGATGGCCAATTGGTGCTCGCACTCGACCCCTTCTGCCACCAGGTCGAGCCCAAGGGCGTGACCCATGGCGATGATGGCGCGGACAATCTGGGCGCTGTCGTCGTGCAGTTCGATCCCGGTCACCAGCGAGCGGTCGATCTTCAGGGTGGTGATCGGCAGCTTGCGCAGGGTGCCGAGATTGGAATAGCCGCAACCGAAATCGTCGATGGCGATGTGAAAACCGCGATCGCGCAGTTGGCGCAGCAGCACGACGACGCGGTCGGGATCGTCCATCACCGTGGTTTCGGTCAGCTCGATTTCGATCAGCCGCGGATAGACCCCGGCGGCAGCGACCACCGCAACGATGGCGTCAACGTCCTTGTCCTGGCGGAAATGGCGGGGCGACAGGTTGACCGCGACCTGGATGTCGCCCATCCCCTTGGCCCGCCAGGCCAGGATCTGCTTGCAGGCCTCGCGCAGCACCCAGTCGCCGATGGCGACGATCAGGTCGCTTTCCTCGGCCAGCGGGATGAATTCGTCGGGCGGAATCAGCCCCTCGCCGGGCCGGCGCCAGCGGATCAGGGCTTCGACTCCAGCCAGGCGGCCGGTGGCGATTTCGGTCTTCGGCTGGTAATGCAGCTCCAGCTGGCCCAGCTGCATCGCCTGGCGCAGCGCCACCTCGATGTCGAGCCGGCGCAACGCCCGGGTGTTCATCCCGGCATCGAAGAAGTGGAAGGCGTTGCGCCCGCGCCCCTTGGCCTCGTAGAGCGCCATGTCGGCGGATTTGATCAGGGTGGTGACGTCGGCGCCGTCCTGGGGGTACAAACTGATGCCGACCGAAGCGCCGATGCGCAAAAGGTTGTTGCCGAGTTCGATCGGCACCCCCACCGCCTCGATGATCTTATCGCAGACGCTGGCCGCCTCGCCCGACGAAGCAACGTTTTCAACGATGATGACGAACTCGTCGCCGCCCCAGCGCGCCACGGTGTCCATCATCCGAAGCGTGCCGCAGATCCGCTCGGCGACTACCTTGATCAGCTCGTCGCCGAGTTTGTGGCCGAGGGTGTCGTTGACCACCTTGAAATTGTCAATGTCGACGAACAGCACGGCGATCGCCCGGTTCTGCCGCTCGGCCAGCACAATGGCGTGGCTGAGGCGGTCCTCAAGCAGGCGGCGGTTGGGCAGATCGGTCAGGGCGTCCTGATAGGCCAGCCGGTGGATGTCGCGGGTGTGCTGGTTGATCTCGGATAGCAGCTGGTTATAGGCGTGGACCACCTCGCCGACCTCGTCGTCGCCGCGCCACACCAGCGGCTCGCGGGCCTGGGTGGCGGCGTTGAGGTGAAGCGAATCCCGCAGCCGGCGTAGCGGCTGGGCGACCAGCCGGCGCACCGCCAGCGAGGTGGCGGCGGCGACCAGGATGAAGGTGGCGATCAGCGCCAATAGACCGGCAAGCCGCTGGTCCGCTTCTTCGCGGCGGACCACGCCGTCATGGAAGACGACGACCAGGCGGCCGACGACGTAGTCGCCGCCTGGGGAATGCCGCACCAGCGGCAATTCGCGGCGGAACAATTGCTGGTAACCGGCCGGGTCGCGGCCCCGGGCGGCGGCGACCGCCTTGCCATCAGCCCCCAGCACCTCGGCGCTGAGCAGTTCAGGCAGGTCAGCGTAGCTGCGGAACAGCTGGTCGACGGTGGCGGCATCGAATTCCCACAGCGGGCGCACCAGCGACGCCGCCTGGGTGACGGCGAAGCTGTCGAGCCGCAGCTTCAACGCGGCGGCATGTTCACGGTGGCTGTATTGCTGGAAGGCCAGGAACATGACCACGGTGCCCACCAACAGGCCGGGAATCACCGCCAGCAGCAGCTTGCCACCGATCCGTCGCCGGACCCTGTAGACCAATCGCTTCATCATCTCACCGCCGCATCGGTTTGGGCCGCATCGGTTCGGGCCGCATCGGTTGGCATCGGGCTAGACAGCTTGGCCAGCTTGGCGTCGATCTCGGCCAGCCGCGCCCGGCGTTCTGCGGCGCCGAGGGCGCCGTCGTCCTGGACCCTTAGACGGTCCCGAAACAGCTCGATGCGCCGGACCGGCGCCAATTGGCCGTCATCCGAGGCGACGAAGCGCAACATGTCGAGCCGGGCCAGATTGCCGCGTTCCTCGGCCAGCTTGGCTGCCGGCTTGCCGGCGCTAGCGGCGCCGTAATCAAGGAAGAACTCGCGCACCCGCTGCTTGACGGCATCGGGTAGGTCGCGGCGCCACACCAGCGGATCGGCCGGAATCAACGGCGATCGCCACAGCACGCGGGGAGCCGCCCCGCCGCGCCACCGCGTGACATGCTCCATGTGGTTGCTGGCCACGGTGGCGACGTCGACCCGGTGGTCGAGCACCGCCAACACGTTGTCCTCGTGGCTGGCCTGGACGACCCGCTTGAAAACGCGGTGGGGGTCGGCGCCTCGGGTCGAAAACAGGAAGTAGGACGGCACCAGGTAGCCCGAGGTCGAATTGGTGTCGCCGCTGCCTAGCGTCAGCTCGCCGGCATGGGCGAACACCGCGTCGACATCCTTGAGCGGCGAGTCGGCGGCGGCGACCAGCAGCGAATAATAGCCGGCAATACCAGAGGGATAGACCTGCTGGGCGAACACCTCGGCGCCGGAATTGTCGACCGCTTCGATCGCCGACTTGTTGCCCAGCCAGGCCAGCTGATCGTCACCTTGGCGCAAGGCCCAGATGACGGCGGCGTAGTCGCCCGACAAGTGGGGCATCACCTTGACGCCCAGCCGCGCCTCGAGCGCGACCAGCAGCGGCGCCCACGCAGCCTGGACCTTGGGGGCCGATTCGGCCGCCAGCAAACCGAAATGGATCACGGCGGGAGGCTCGTCGGCGCGCGCGCCGGCGACGAGCGGCATAAGAAGCGCACAGGCCGCCAAAAGACTTTTCAAGGAGGACATTCCACCCACCCGGCGGTCGCGCCGTCACGGCGCATCAAGGCCTTGTTGCGGAACCGACTATAGGCCCCCGCGCGCGCCACGGATGTTTACTTTCGGTTAATTCTGATCGCAGCAATCGGGCAGCGCCACCGCCAGCTTGCTGGCGGCACCCTTGGCTTCCTTCTTGCGCGCGGCGATGCTGGCGCTGATGCCGTCCACGGTGGCACCGCGGCAGCCGGGCGGCAGTACGAACAGCACGGCGCTGGCCGACAGCAACGGCAGCGACTTGAGGTTGCCCTCGCGGTCGTGGGCGACGATGAAGCCGCGCTCCCGCGCTTGCGGATCGTACAGGCTTTCGGCATCGGAGGCGAAATGGCGGATCAGATCGCCGATCGCCTGTTCGGCCTCGGCCTGGCCATAGCCCTTGAGGCCGACGAAGAAGTCGTCGCCGCCGATATGGCCGATAAACCAATTGCGCGCCGCCGCCGCCTTGCGGCAGAGGTCGGCGAACATCAGGATGGCGCGGTCGCCTTGGCGAAAGCCGTAGGTGTCGTTGAACGGCTTGAAATTGTCGAAGTCGACATAGGCCAGCACCGTTTCCTTGGCGTCGGCGCCATTGGCGTCGGCGATGCAATCGGCGACGAATTCGGTGATGACCTCGTTGCCCGGCAGCTTGCTCAACGGGTTCTCGTCGCGGGCGCGGGCGATGGTCTTTTCATGCATGGCGCGGACGATCGAGCGGGCGGTGAGGAAGCCGCGATAGACCATCTTCTCGCTGACCAGGATGCCCTCGGCGTCGGCGACGGTCGAATAGACCGCCAGCATCTGGTCGAGCGGGGTGGCGACATCGGCGATCGGGCAGCGCACCATGAATTCGTGCAGCGGCCGCCGTAGCGCCTTGTTGGCGATCAGGTCCTTGCCGAATTCGGAATAGGCGTAATTCTTGAGGTCGCGTTCGCGCAGGATGCCGAGCGGCCGGCCGGTCTGGTCGACCACTGGGATGTAATTGGCCTCGGAATTACGGGCGAAGCGGCTGAACACTTCGCGCATGTCGGCGTCGATGCGGATCGCCGGCACGGTGTCCAATTGCTCGACCACCCACTTCTGGTCGATCTGACGGCGGCGGCGTTCGTCGCGAACCAGGGCGTCGATATGGGGATAGCTGGCGGCGGCTTCGGCGCAATCCTCCATCGGCCGGGCGACGAACCAGCCCTGGATCAGGTCGAAGCCCAGCTCGCGGCAAACCACGAACTCGCGGCTGGTCTCGACGCCGACCGCGATCACCACCATGCCCAGGGTGTGGGCCATGGCGATCAACTGGGTCAGCACCACTCGCTTGCGGGCGTCGGTGTCGATGTCCTTGATGAAGGAGCGGCCGATCTTGGCGAAATCGGGATCGGCGCCGATCAGCAGGTGCATGCCGTCGGCGGTGTCGCCGAAGCGGTCGACCGCCACCATGCCGCCCTGGGCCTTGAGCGGGTCGAGACCGCCCACCGCCTCGGTGGCGATCTCGGTCACCACTTGGGGGAACAGCGGGTGGAGCGCCGCCCGCGTCACCTCCATCACCAAGGCCGAGGCCGCAGCCGCGCGGGGATCGAAATTGACGAAGACCGGGACGGTGGTGATGGCCGGCCGCGCCAGCGCCGCTGCCTTTAGGCGGACCGCCACCTCCAGGTCGGCCAACCGGCCGGCGGCGAAAGCGGCATCGAGCGCCGCCTCGGCCGAGTCGAGGCCAAGCTGCCGCCAACCGCGCAGCAGTACCTCGTGGCCGTAGCACTGACCGGTGTGGATGTTGGCGATCGGCTGAAACGCGACCGTCAGGCCGGACTCGAACCACGACGCCAGCTCCGCCCCGCTCACCGGCGGGCGGTCTGGCGTGGCAACGGCATTGTCTTGCATGTGGCACCGGCCTAAGCGACCTCGGTCCCCCGACCATAGCGCGCTATCACCCGCCGACGCACGCCCGAAGTGGCGAATGTCGGCAAAGTTTCATCGGACTCACACCGTGCCCGCCTTGATCACCTCGGCGAAGAAGCGGTAGCTATCCTTGGGGGTGCGCAGTCCAGAATCGTAATCAACGCGAACGATGCCGAAGCGCTTGGACAGGCCGAAGGCCCATTCGAAATTGTCGAGCAGGCTCCAGCATAGGTAGCCTTTGACATTGCAGCCATCGGCCAACGCGCGCCCGACCGCCTGCAGATGCTCCCTGAGGAAGGTGACGCGGTCGGCATCATGGATGGCGCCGTCGGCCTCGACCTTGTCGTCATAGGCGGCGCCGTTCTCGGCGATGAACACCGCCGGGTTGCCGTAGTCGCGCTTGAACTCGGCCAGCAGGTCGTAGAGGCCGTCCGGCTGCACCGGCCAGCCCATATAGGTCCAGCGGTCGCAATGGGCGTCGCCCCACCAGACGTCGAAGGGGTGCCCAGTCTCATGTTTCATCGTCATGCGCGAGTAGTAGTTGATCCCCAACAGGTCGATCGGATAGCGCATCAGGCTTTCGTCATCGGGCTCGACGAAGTCGGCCATCTTGTCGGCCAGCAGCGCCGGAATCTCGCCCTTGAGCAGACCGTCGAGCGGCACCCGGTTCCACACCGCGTCCCAGCGGGCGGCGGCGGCAATGTCCTCGGGCTTGTCCGATTCGGCGCGGGCCGGCTGCAGGTTGATCACCGTGCCCAGGGTCAAGCCGGAATGCTCGGCGGCGATCGAGCGCAGCGCGGCGCCCTGGGCCAGGTTCTGGTGGTGCAGCGCCCTGAGGATGCCCTGCTCGCCCAGGCTGTGGCCGGGGGCGTGCTCGCCGACGCCATAGCCAAAAATGGCCACCACGTTGGGCTCGTTCAGCATCATCCAATCCTTGACCCGGTCGGCCAGGCGGGCGGTGACGATGCGGGCGTAATCGGCGAAAGGACCAATCACCTCGCGGCCCTGCCAGCCGCCCTTGTCTTCGAGCGGCTGGGGCAGGTCCCAGTGGTAGAGGCAGGCCATCGGCCGGATGCCGGCTTCCAAGATCCCGTCGACCAGGCGGTCGTAGAAATCGAGGCCCTTGGCGTTGACCGCGCCGGTACCGGCGGGAACGATGCGCGGCCAGGCCAGCGAAAAGCGGTAGGCGTTGAAGCCGGCCGCCTTCATCAGGGCGATGTCCTCGGGCCAGCGGTGGTAATGGTCGCAGGCGATTGCGGCGCTGCTGCCGTCCTGGATGCGGCCGGCGGCAGTGAAGGTGTCCCACACGCACGGCCCGCGCCCGTCGGCGTGGATGGCCCCTTCGATCTGGTAGGCGGCGGTGGACGCCCCCCACAGGAAATCCTTGGGAAAGGAAAACGCCATGGCCCACGCCTTTCTTCAATAGATCAACCGCCCCCATGATGCCGCAAGCGCGGGCGGGGCGCACTAGCGGAATGACGGCGAATTCAGTTATGTGTCCCTGGAACTCCTTTGGCGCTTCTCGTACCGCCCGCTTTGCGGCTATTCTACCCCGGCACCAGGGGATGCCGGATGACACGCACCACATTTCTGACGCGCCTGATCGCCGGCTTCGTGGTGGTCAACGTGCTGATCATGCTGATGGCGGCGGTCTCGCTGTACCAAAGCCACGAACAGGCGCGCGAGCGGGCGGCGATGCTGGTGGGCGACCTAGCCCAGGTGCTGGAGCAATCGCTGTCCGGCCTGGTTCTGCGCGTCGACTTGACCCTGCTCAACACCGTCGAGGAGATGGAGAAGCGCCTGGCCAAGGGTGGCGATGAGGCCGAAATCAACGCCTATCTTCGCCGCCAGACGGAGCACCACAGCGAACTCGACGGCCTGCGGGTGGTCGATGCCGAGGGACGCATCGTCTATGGCAGCAGCCTCGCGCCGGGCCCCGCCATCAGCGTCGCCGATCGCGACTTCTTTATCCACGCCAAGGACGATGCCGGCGCCGGGCTGATTATTTCGAAGCCCGTGATCGGGCGCATCAGCGGCAAATGGACGGTGATCCTGGCCCGGCGCGTCAACCGCCCCGACGGCTCGTTCGGCGGCATCGTCAGCGCGATGATTCTGCTCGAGCGATTCGAGGGGATCTTCAAGGCCCTCGACATCGGCGCCAAGGGCATTGTCAGCTTTCGCGATCGCGACCTGGAAATGATCGCCCATTACCCGCCCGATGCGACGGTCGGCAACCGGACGGTATCGAAGCAATTCATCGGGGCGATCGACCGCGCCCCCGAGGCCGGTACTTACGTCGCCCGCACCGGGGCGGACCAGGTCGAGCGCATGGTGTCCTACCGCAGGGTCGGCCACTATCCCGGCTACCTGATCGTCGCCATCGCCATCGACGACTACCTCGGCGAATGGCACAAGGACTCGCTGCGGATGACGCTGCTGGTGCTGGTGGTGCTGCTCGCCACCGGCATCACCTCGCGCTTGACCTATGCCAGCTGGCGGCGCCAGGCGGCGACGACGACGGCGCTGACCCAATCCTACGCCGAACTGGAGCGGGCCAACGCAGACCTGGAGCGGGGCGAGGAGCGCCTGCGCGCCCTGTTCGACCTGTCGCCGCTCGGCATGTCGCGCAATTCGCCGGACGGCCATTACATCGAGGTCAATCAGGCCTTCCTCGACATCACCGGCTACACCTTGGCCGAGTTGCGGCAGCGCACCTACTGGGACCTGACGCCAGGCAGTTATCGCCAGGATGACCTCGCCCGGGTCGAGATGATCCACAGCAAGCGACGCGTCGGCCCCTATGACAAGGAATACATCCGCTGCGACGGCAGCCACGTCCCGGTCCGCCTCAGCGTGATGATGGTGACCGGCCATGACGGCGCGCCCTATCTGTGGGCGATCGTCGAAGACATCAGCGAGCACAAGCGGGCCGAAGCGGAAACCCTGCTGGCCGCCAGCGTCTTCCACAACACCGCCGAAGCGATCGTCATCACCGACCCCGGATCCGTCATCATCTCGGTCAATCCCGCCTTCACCGAGATCACCGGCTATGCCGCCGAGGAGGTGATCGACCGGACACCGCGGCTGCTGAAGTCCGAGCACCATGATGCGGCCTTCTACGAGCAGATGTGGGAGGGATTGCTGGCGCGCGGCCAGTGGCAGGGGCAAATTTGGAATCGCCGGAAGAATGGCGAGGCGTTCCTCGCCTGGCAGACCATCACCGCGGTGCGCGACGAACGCGGCACCGCGGTCCGCTTTGTCTCGGTGTTCAACGACATGACCGAGATTCATCGCAAGGACGAGCGCATCCGCCACCAGGCCTTCCACGATGCGCTTACCGGCCTGCCCAACCGGCTGCTGTTGCAGGACCGCCTGGGCCACGCCATCGAGGTCGCCCGCCGCGAGCAGGCCCAGGTGGCGGTGATGTTCATCGACCTCGACCGCTTCAAGGTGGTCAACGACAGCCTTGGCCACGACATCGGCGACATGCTGTTGGTCCAAATCACCCAGCGCCTGACCGAATGCCTGCGTAAGAGCGACACCATCGCCCGCCTCGGCGGCGACGAATTCGTCGTGGTGGTGTCCGACTTCCAGGGAATCGGCGAAGTGAGCGATGTGGCGGAGAAGATCATCGTCACCGTCGCCTTGCCGATGACCCTGAAGGGCCACGAGGTCCAGGTCGGCGCCAGCATCGGCATCGCCCTGTTCCCCCAGGACGGTGACGACGTCACCGTGCTGATGAAGGACGCCGACACCGCCATGTACCGGTCGAAGGCGGCCGGCCGCAACACCTTCCGCTTCTTCGACGCCGAGATGGACGGCGCCGCGGTCGAGCGCCTGAAGCTGGAGGCCGCCCTACGCCACGCCCTCGACAACGGTGAATTTGAGCTCTACTACCAACCCAAGGTCGACCTCGCCAGCGGCAAGATCTCGGGCGCCGAGGCGCTGATCCGCTGGAACAGCCCCGAACGCGGCCAGGTCGCCCCCGACATCTTCATCCCCCTGGCCGAGGAAACCGGCCTGATCGTCGGCATCGGCGACTGGGTGATCGACCAGGCCTGCCAGCAATTGGCGGACTGGAGCCGGCGCGGCGCGCCCCCGGTCAAGGTCGCGGTCAACGTCTCGGCCCGCCAGTTCCTCGATCCGGCCTTCGCCGAGAAGGTGTCGGCGCTGCTCAGCCATTACCAGTTGGAACCGTCCCTGCTCGAGGTCGAACTGACCGAAAGCACGGTAATGTCCGATCCCGAGCGGGCGGTCGCCCAATTCCTCCATCTGCGCGAGGCCGGCATCTCGGTTTCGGTCGACGATTTCGGCACCGGCTATTCCAGCCTGGCCTATTTGAAGCGGCTGCCGCTCGATACCATCAAGATCGATCGATCCTTCATTCACGGCGTCGACAGCGAAAGCGACAATGCCGCCATTGTGCGGGCGATTATCGGCCTTGGCGGCGCGCTCGGCATGTCGACCATCGCCGAAGGGGTGGAAACGCTGGAAGAGGAACAGCATCTGCAAGCCGCCGGCTGCCACAACGCCCAGGGCTACAAATACGCCAAACCGTTGCCCGCCGCCCAATTCGAGGCCTGGGTGCTGGAGAACGGGCTCGTATAGGTTAGGGGGACGCTTTACTTAATTGGCGCGCCAATTAAGTAAAGCGTCCCCCTAACCTAGAGCGTCCCCCTAACCTATTAGCCGATGAGGCCGTCGATTTCGGCCTGGGCCATGGCGCGGTCGGAGCCGTGGATGATCGCCGAGGCGCAGTCCATCAGCGCCTGGGCGGCGCGCGACAGGGTTTGGCAGGTGTGGCGCAGCGCCTCGTCGCTGACGCCGCCGGCGATGTCGACATCGAGGCGGGCGATCGAGCCGAGGATCAAGCTGTTGATCTGGGAGATGGTTTCCTCGAACGGCCGCCGGTAACGGGCGGGGACCCGCTCATAGGCATCCACCGCCAGTTGACGATCGGAAAAGGTCGAATCGGCGAAGTGTTCGACATAAGATTTCGGCTGCCACGCCTTGCATTCCTCGATCATCTCCGGCATGTCCGGCAGCATGTCGAGCAGCATGACGATCTCGTTGAAATGGTTAAGGTAATCCGTGGCGAGCAGAGTCTGTTCGCTGATGTTGGTCCCTGCGACCTTGGCGCGGTACTCGTCGTACCCCGCCTGCTCTTCGGGAAGGATGCCTTCCACCGGGTTTGTCTCCCCCAAACCGTAAGTATCGATTTTTGCAAGCCGGCGCCGCACTTGCAAGCAAACTCTCAGTCGCGGTGATAAGGGTGGCCATTTAGGATGGAGAAGCCACGCCATAATTGTTCGGCGGCCAGGACGCGGACCAGCATATGCGGCCAGGTCATGGCGCCGAACGACAGCAGCAGATCGGCCCGCTGGCGCACCGCCTCGCCATGACCGTCGGCGCCGCCGATCAGGATCGCCAAGTCGCCACGTCCATCGTCGCGCCAGCGGCCGAGTTGGTCGGCGAAGGCCTGCGACGACAGCGACATGCCACGCTCGTCGAGCGCTACCACCACCGCCCCGGCCGGCACCGCCGCCAGCAGCAGCTCGGCTTCGCGCGCCTTGCGCTCGGGAACCGGCAGCTTGCGCTTTTCCTCGACCTCGCGCACCTGCAGCGGCGGCTGCAGCCGGCCGCCATAGCCACGGGTCAGGTCGAGTTCGGGCCCGGCCTTGGCGCGGCCGACCGCCAGCAGCCAGCAGCGCATGGCCTTAGGCGGGAACGCCTTCGACCTCGACCGCGACCGGCACCGCCACCCGCTCGACCGTCTCGACGCCCCACATCTTCTCCAGATTGTAGAAGGCGCGGACTTCGGGGCGGAACAGGTGGACGATGATGTCGGCGCCGTCGATCAGCACCCAGTCGCATTGCGGCTGGCCCTCGACCGAGGTACCGAGTCCGGCCGCCTTGAGCTTTTCGGTCAGATGGTCGGCCATGGCGCCGACCTGGCGCGCCGACCGCCCGCTGGCGATCACCATGGTGTCGGCGATGCTGGTGCGACCGCGCAGATCGATGACGGTGATTTCCTCGGCCTTGTCGTCTTCGAGGGCGGCGACGACGAGATCGACCATTTCCGCCGCCCCTGGACGGGCGGGCTTCTTCTGGGACGCGATGGGGATGATCCTCTTCTTCTCTTCAAGTTGTTTCGGCGCGAATGGCCGTCGCCGAGGCCGGATGCCGTCTGATGTGCAGAAAAACCCAGGCCGGCAACGCGTCGCGCCCGGCCAGCTCGCGGGCCCGCTCCGGACGCAGCCGGAAGCGGGCGAGCCGCCGGGCCGCCTTGGCGGCCAATGCCTGTTCACAATAGGGGCCACGGGCCAAAATCGCAACCGGCAGGGCGCGGAATATCCGCATCCACCGGCTCCAGCGCGAGATCTGGACCAAATTGTCGGCGCCCATCAGCCAGACCAGGCGCGCCCGGGGGAAGCGGCGAACCAGCGCCGCCACGGTGTCGGCAGTGTAGCGGGTGCCGAGACGGGCCTCGATGGCGGCGGCGCGAATGCGCGGATGGCGGCCCGCCGCCTGCTCGGCGCTGGCCAGCCGGGTGGCGAAGGGCGCCATGCCGGCGGCCGATTTCAACGGGTTCTGGGGGCTGACCAGCAGCCATACCTCATCGAGGCCAAGCAGCTTCAGCGCCAGTTCGGCGACATGGCGATGGCCGGCATGGGCGGGGTTGAACGAGCCGCCGAGCAGACCAATGCGAACGCGCCGGCGGTCGCCCAAACTGTTGAGCGGGGGCCTAGCCCGACCGCACCTGGCCATTGCCGCGCACCACATATTTGAAGGTGGTCAATTGCTCGACGCCGACCGGGCCGCGAGCGTGCAACTTGCCGGTGGAGATGCCGATCTCGGCCCCCATGCCGAACTCGCCGCCATCGGCGAACTGGGTCGAGGCGTTCCACAACAGAATCGCCGAATCGCAGCCATTGAGGAAGGCTTCGGCCGCGACCGCGTCTTCGGTGATGATCGCCTCGGTGTGGGAGCTGCCATGGGTGTTGATGTGGCGCACCGCCTCGGCGACGCCGTCCACCAGCTTGACCGCGATGATGGCGTCGAGATATTCGGTGCGCCAGTCATCCTCGGTGGCCGGCTTGACCCGGGGATCGACCGCCTGGGCGGCTTCGTCGCCGCGCACCTCGCAGCCGGCCCACAGCAATTCCTCGATCAGCGGCGGCAGATGGCTGGCAGCCACTGCGCGGTCGACCAGCAGGGTCTCGGTGGCGCCGCAAATGCCGGTGCGGCGCATCTTGGCGTTGAGCACCACCCGGCTGGCCATTTCCAATTCGGCGCCGGCATCGACATAGGTGTGGCAATTGCCGTCGAGGTGCTGGAACAGCGGGATGGTGCTGTCGGTGACCACCCGTTCAATCAGCGACTTGCCGCCGCGCGGCACGATGACGTCGATATAGCGGTCAAGTGTCAGCATCGCCCCCACCGCAGCGCGGTCGGCGGTGGGCACCATCTGCACCACGTCCTCGGGCAGGCCGGCGGCCAGGATGCCTGCGCGCAAGGGAGCCATGATCGCCTGGGCGGAATGGAAGCTTTCCGAGCCGCCGCGCAGGATCGCCGCGTTGCCCGAGGCCAGACACAGGGCGGCGGCGTCGGCGGTGACGTTGGGCCGGCTTTCGTAAATGATGCCGACCACCCCCAGCGGCACGGCGACGCGCTGGATCAGCAGGCCATTGGGGCGGGTCCATTCGGCCAAAATGCGGCCGACCGGATCGGGCAAGGCGGCGACCTCTTCCAATCCCTTGGCCATCGCCTCGATCCGCTTGTCGTCGAGCAGCAGGCGGTCGAGCAGCGCCTTGGCCAAACCCTTGGCGGTGGCGGCGTCCATATCCAACGCATTGGCCGCCTTGATGGTGGTGGCGGCGGCGCGCAGGGCGGCGGCGGCCTCGGTCAGCGCCCGCGCCTTGGTCGCGGCGGGGGCCAGCGCCAATAGCCGCGAGGCGGCGCGGGCGCGCTCGCCAATCGCAGTCATCAACGCGGGAATGTCGGTTTCGATATCAGTCATGGGCGGTAGCCTACGCCGTCAGCGACACGGCGACAATGGTCGGCGGCAGCGCCAACGATCGCCTGGGCGACGCGGTCGCGGTAGCCGTCCGAGGCGATCAGCATCTCGTCATCCTTGTTGACGATGATTCCGGCCTCGACCAGCACCGCCGCCATGGTCGCCGTCTTCAACACCACCAGGTCGTCGAAGCGATAGAGGCCACGGGCGGCGTCGAGCAGCGGCCGGCCCTCGCCGGGAATTGGTTCGGCATGATGCAAGCTGGGACGCAGCCCCGCCGCCAGCAAGCCGTCGGCGATAGCTTCGGCCACCTTGCGGCTTTCGCCGAAGGCCGGGTTGCGGCCGGAGACGAACACTCCGAAACCGGAAAAGGCCTCGCCGTGCTGAAAGATTCGGCCTTGCCACCGCCAATCGCTTTTGTAGCGGTCCTGGACGTCGTCGTGATGCAGCGAGACCAGCAGGCTGGCTCCGGCCGCTGCCGCCATCTGGGGCCGCGCGGCCAAGACGCGGTCGTCGCCGCTATCGTCGAGCGCCACCCGGTCGATGCCGGCGGTGTCCAGCGCTGCCGCCACCCGCCGGGCCAAGGCGAGGTTGAACTCCCACTCGACCACGCCCCGGGCGCTGGTGGCGCCGGGCGCCGAACGGGAATGGCCGATGTCGAGCGCCACCCGGCAGCCCCCCGCCGCCGGGGAAGCGGCCAGCAGGCAGAGGGCAAGCAGCAAGCGACGCATCGCCCCCTACCCTTCCATCACCAGATCGTCGCGATGGATCATCTCGTCGCGGCCGCGAAAGCCGAGCAGCGCCTCGATCTCGTCGGAATGGCGGCCGACCAGGCGGACGGCGTCCTCGGCCGAATAATTGGACAGGCCACGGGCCAGCACCCGTCCGTCGCCGGCCCGAACCAGGATGCAATCGCCGCGCTCGAAGGCACCCTCGACGGCGATGATACCGGCCGGCAGCAGGCTTTTGCCCCGGGTCAGGGCGCGGGCGGCACCGTCGTCGATGGTCACCCCGCCGACCGGCTTCATCGAGCCGAAGATCCATTGCTTGCGGGCGGTGTGGGGCTCGGCCGAAGGCAGGAACCAGGTGCAGCGCCCCCCCGCCTCGACGGCGGCCAGGGGATTGAGCGGATGGCCCTGGGCAATGGCCATGCGGCAGCCGGCCGACAGGCAAATCCGCGCCGCCGCCAGCTTGGTGACCATGCCGCCGGAACCATAGCCGCTGCCGGGATCACCGGCCATCGCCTCGATCTCGGGGGTCAGTTCCTCGACCACCGGAATGAACTCGGCGTCCGGATTGTGGCGAGGATCGGCGGTATAGAGGCCGTCGATGTCGGAGAACAGCACCAGCGCGTCGGCGGCGCACATCTGCGCCACCCGCGCCGCCAACCGGTCGTTGTCGCCGAAGCGGATTTCCGAGGTGGCGACGGTGTCGTTCTCGTTGATCACCGGCACCGCCCCCAGCCGCAGCAAGGTGTCGAGCGTGGTGCGGGCGTTGAGATAGCGGCGGCGGTCCTCGGAATCCTCCAAGGTCAGCAACACCTGGGCAACGGTGATGCCGTGGCGGGCCAGTTCCTCTTGGTAGGCGTGGGCCAGGCGGATCTGGCCGCAGGCGGCGGCGGCCTGCTTCTCCTCCAGCCGCAGCGGCGGCTGGAGGCCCAGGTGGCGACGGCCCACCGCCACCGCGCCCGACGACACCAGCAGCACTTCCTGGCCACGCGCCCGGAGCCGAGCGACGTCGTCGCACAGCGAGGCCAGCCAGCGCCGACGCACCGTGCCGCTGGCTTCGTCAACCAGCAGCGACGAGCCGATCTTGACGATCAGGCGCTTGGAAGCGGCAATCGGGTTCACGCCCATTTCCACGTCCGCCGGCCTCCCCTAGTCCTCGTCGTCTTCATCCAGCGGGCTCCACGAGCCGTCCGGATTCTGCGCCCAATCGTCCTCGTCCTCCTCCTCGGCGACGGCGCCGGTGGCGAAGCCGGGAGTGGCGCGCTTGGCGTGGCCGCAGGCGGCCGAGGCGGCGATCACTTCGGGATCGACCTTGCGCGCTTCCTTGATGTGGTCGGCCAAGGCCCCCAGCACCGGCCGCAGGCCGATGCCGGCCACGCCGGACAGCGGCAACACGGTGCGACCGCAGGCCGCTTCCAGCGCTTCCAGCTTGTCCTTGATGTCCTCGGCGGTCAGGGCGTCGCACTTGTTGAGCGCCACCACTTCGGGTTTGGCATCCAGGCCGCCGCCATAGGCGGCCAGTTCGTGGCGGATCACCCGATAGGCCTCGGCGACATCCTCCTCGGTGCCGTCGACCAGATGCAGCAGCACCCGGCAGCGCTCGACATGGCCGAGGAAGCGGTCACCGATGCCGGCGCCCTCGTGGGCGCCCTCGATCAGGCCGGGAATATCGGCCAGGACGTATTCGTCACCGTCGAGGGTGGCGACGCCAAGATTGGGGTGCAGCGTGGTAAAGGGATAATCGGCGATCTTGGGCCGGGCCCGGGTCACCGCCGCCAGGAAGGTGCTTTTGCCGGCGTTGGGCAGGCCGATCAGGCCGGCGTCGGCGATCAATTTGAGCCGCAGCCACACCCAGGTTTCCTGCCCCGGCCAGCCCTCGTCGGCACGGCGCGGCGCCTGGTTCGTCGAGGACTTATAGTGGCTGTTGCCGAAGCCGCCGTCGCCGCCCTTGAGCAGCACCACCCGTTGGCCGGCGGCGGTCAGGTCGGTCAGCACGGTTTCGCGTTCCTCGTCGAGGACCTGGGTGCCGATCGGCACCTTCAGCACCGCGTCCGGCCCCTTGCCGCCGGTCATGTTGCGGCCCTGGCCGTGACGGCCCTTGGCCGCCTTGAAATGCTGCTGGTAGCGATAGTCGATCAGGGTGTTGAGGTTGTCGACGCATTCGATCACCACGTCGCCGCCGCGCCCGCCATCGCCACCGTCGGGGCCGCCGAACTCGATGTACTTCTCGCGCCGGAAGCTGGACGAGCCCGAGCCGCCGTCACCGCTTTTGACGAAAATCTTGGCCTGGTCGAGGAACTTCATGGCGCTGCCTTAACGAAACGGGATGTCCTTATTATAGGGACACAATACTTAATTGCCGGGTGGAAGGCTGGAGAAACTTAAAAGCCCGTGCCCGGGCAATTAAGTGTTGTGTCCCCGTAATAAGGACCCCACAAACGAAAAAGGGGAACGGCGAACCGTTCCCCTCAAAACTCTTGCATGCGGGAGAACGGGCCTATTCGGCGGCCTCCGGCAGCGGGTCGACGCACACGAAGGTGCGGCCCTGGGCCTTGTGACGGAAGACCACCTTGCCGGTGGCGACGGCGAACAGGGTGTGATCCTTGCCGATGCCGACATTGGTGCCGGGATAGTACACGGTGCCGCGCTGACGGATGATGATGTTGCCGGGGATGACAACCTCACCGCCGTACTTCTTCACACCAAGGCGCCGGCCTTCGGAATCACGGCCGTTGCGGGAGGAACCGCCTGCCTTTTTGTGAGCCATGGTCTTACTCCTTCAGATCCGCGGGCAATCAGCCGGCGGCGATGTCGGTGATGCGCAGGATCGTCAGGTCCTGGCGGTGGCCATTCTTGCTGCGCGAATTCTGCCGGCGACGCTTCTTGAAGATGATGATCTTCGGGCCGCGCGCCTGGGCGACGACGGTGGCGGTAACGGTGGCGCCGGCGACAATGGGGGCGCCGATCTGGTCGCCGACCATCAGCACCTGGTCGAGAACGATCTCGGACCCGGCCTCACCAGCCAACTTTTCGACGCGAATGACGTCGTCCTTGGCCACCTTGTACTGCTTCCCGCCGGTCTGAATGACTGCGAACATGACGACTCTACCTGAGCAAAAGAAAAGATGTCGCGCCAAGGAGGCCCGGCGCGAGAGGGCGAAACTATAGCGTTGACGAAACAGGTGTCAAGCGGACTCTCGCATTCGCTCAGCGAAACGAGATGGCGACCACCGCGATGGCGCAGATCGCCCCGCCGATGACCATCGCCAGGTCGCGCTGGCGCTTGATGCGCGACGCCAGCCGCGAATTGGCCAATTCCAGCCAGCGCACCGTGACCTCGGCGGCGGCAGCGCCGGCGAAGTCGCTGAAGCAGCCGGGGATCGAGGATGGCCCGTATAGAATGCCGTCGTCGAACTCGTTGACGGTGGCGGTGGCGACGGTGCCGTCGCTGGCCGGCAGCGGGCTCAGCCAGCGCGCCACCAGCTTGCGGTCGCCGATCTTGCGGCCTTCCTTGTCGGGGTCGTTGCGCTCGAAGCTGAACTCCGAGCCGCCGACACCGATAATCCGCGAGTCGCCTACCCTACTGGCCATTCCCATCTCCCCGCACCCCGTCCGACAATCTTAGCCGGAGAACCGGCCAGGATCAAACCACGCTCACGGCGTTCGCAGCGATTCGTGGTGACGGATCACTTCCTTGATGATGAAGGCTAGCAGCGTCTCGGCGAAATCGGGGTCGAGATGGGCACCCTCGGCCAGCTTGCGCAACCGCTTGATCTGCTCGGCCTCGCGCGCCGGATCGCCGCTGGGCAGCCCCAGGCGCGCCTTCAAGGCGCCGACCTGCTTGGTGCATTTGAACCGCTCGGCCAGCAGGTGAATCAGGATGGCGTCGAAATTGTCGATGCTTTCGCGCAGGCGCTGCAATTCGGCGGGAACATCATGGGCATCGTCGACGGGCATGGTGTCTCCACGTGCGGCTTTAAGGTCCAATCATCGACTAGCGATGATCGGGCCGCGGGTCAAGGGTGAGTCGGGGGGAGAGCACCCGCGCCGGCCACGGCACGGCCGAACCGAGGGCCCCTTCAGTCCGATAGCCTGAAGGGGCCCCCGGCCTTCTCTTAGTACCGGTAGGTGTCGGGCTTGAATGGCCCTTCGACGGGGACGCCGATATAGGCCGACTGCTTCGGGCTGAGCTGGGTCAGGTTGACGCCGAGCTTGGCCAGGTGTAGGGCGGCGACCTTCTCGTCGAGGAACTTCGGCAGCACGTAGACCTTCTTCTCGTACTTGCCTGGGTTGGTGAAGATCTCGATCTGGGCCAGCACTTGGTTGGTGAAGGAGGCGCTCATCACGAAGCTGGGATGGCCGGTGGCGCAGCCCAGGTTGACCAGCCGGCCCTCGGCCAGCAGGATGATGCGGTGGCCGTCGGGGAACTCGATCTCGTCGACCTGCGGCTTGACATTGAACCACTTGAAGTTCTTCAGGCCGGCGACCTGGATCTCGCTGTCGAAGTGGCCGATGTTGCAGACGATCGCCCGGTCCTTCATCGCCCGCGTGTGGTCGACGGTGATGACGTCGACGTTGCCGGTGGTGGTGACGAAGATGTCGCCGCGCGGAGCGGCCGCTTCCATGGTGGTGACCTCGTACCCTTCCATCGCCGCCTGCAGGGCGCAGATCGGATCGATTTCGGTGACGATCACCCGGCAGCCGGACGAGGCCAGCGACTCGGCCGAGCCCTTGCCGACATCGCCGAAGCCGCAGACCACGGCGACCTTGCCGGCCATCATCACGTCGGTGGCGCGGCGGATGCCGTCGACCAGGCTCTCACGGCAGCCGTACTTGTTGTCGAACTTCGACTTGGTCACCGAATCGTTGACGTTGATCGCCGGCCACAGCAGGCTGCCCTTCTTCTCCATCTCGTAGAGACGGTGGACGCCGGTGGTGGTCTCCTCGGTGACGCCGCGGATCGCCGTGCCGTTACGGGTGTACCAGGTGGCGTCGACGGCCAGCTTGGCCTTGATCGAGGCGAACAGGACTTCCTCTTCCTCGCAGGTCGGGTTGGCCAGCACCGACTGATCCTTTTCGGCCTTCATGCCGAGATGGATCAACAGGGTGGCGTCGCCGCCGTCGTCGAGGATCATGTTGGGGCAGCCGCCATCGGTCCAATCGAAGATGCGATGGGTGTAGTCCCAGTACTCGACCAGGCTCTCGCCCTTGAAGGCGAAGACGGGGGTGCCGGCGGCGGCGATGGCGGCGGCGGCGTGATCCTGGGTCGAATAGATGTTGCACGACGCCCAGCGGACGTCGGCGCCCAGCGCCTTCAGGGTCTCGATCAGCACGCCGGTCTGGATGGTCATGTGCAGCGAACCGGCGATGCGGGCGCCCTTGAGGATCTGCTGGGGACCGAATTCCTGGCGGATGGCCATCAGGCCGGGCATCTCGATCTCGGCAATGGTCAATTCCTTGCGGCCCCAATCGGCGAGGCCGATATCGGCAACCTTGTACTCGGTGGCGGTCATGCTGGTTCCTTGGTCGGTGGGAAGCGGAATTTGACCGCGTTGTAGCAGGGCCCGGCGGGGAAGGCAACAACGACATAAACATATCTTTATGTCGCTATGAGGACAACACCCCCTCCCAGCGCGGCCAAAGACGGTGTAGGATGCCGTCATGCTTGCGTTCCTCAAGTTCATGCTCCAACCGCCCAAGCCGGTGGCCAAGCCGGTCTCCCAACCGGTGGCGAAGGCGCCGCCGCGCACCTTGCAGCGGGCCGAGCTGATCCGCGAGGCGATGGAAGTTCACCGCGCCAAGCGCAAGATCCTCGACGACTTGTCCGACGACAGCCGGGCCAAGCTGGTGGCGATGGCGGTACTGGCGATGCTCGGCCAAAAGCCGCCCGCTCCGACAGACAACCGGGGCCGCAGGCCCCCTCCGAAAGCGAAATGACGTGACGGTCGACATCGAAACCCTGGCTGGCGGCGTGCTGGCCGGCGAGCGCCGGGCCTTGGCCCGCGCCATCACCCTGATCGAATCGACCCGCTCGGACCACCGCGAAGCCGCCGAGGCGCTGCTGCACCTTTTATTGCCCCATAGCGGCAACAGCGTCCGCCTCGGCATCACCGGGGTGCCGGGGGTGGGCAAGTCGACCTTCATCGAAAGCTTCGGCCTGGAAGTGGTCGGGCGCGGCCACCGGCTGGCGGTGCTGGCGGTCGACCCCTCGTCACCCCGCTCAGGCGGCTCGATCCTCGGCGACAAGACCCGGATGGAGGAACTGTCCCGCCACGAGCGCGCCTTCATCCGCCCCAGCCCGTCGGATTGCACCCTCGGCGGAGTGGCGCGGCGCACCCGCGAGGCGATGCTGATCTGCGAGGCCGCCGGCCATGACGTCATCATCGTCGAGACGGTCGGCGTCGGCCAGAGCGAGACGGCGGTGGCCGACATGGTCGACATGTTCCTGCTGCTGCTGGTGCCTGGCGGCGGCGACGAATTGCAGGGCATCAAGAAGGGCATCGTCGAACTGGCCGATGCCATCGTCGTCACCAAAGCCGATGGCGACCTGGCCAATGCCGCCGCCCG
>Ga0316222_1001215_pt1 | contig 32737 bp, 27 predicted proteins | sample TBH18011metaG_FD_206008 | JGI IMG/M metagenome (GOLD analysis project Ga0316222, IMG submission 206008) | Freshwater microbial communities from Trout Bog Lake, Wisconsin, USA - TBH18011 | ecosystem: Environmental > Aquatic > Freshwater > Lake > Hypolimnion/Profundal zone | place: USA: Wisconsin... | reverse complement strand
CCGGCGCGTGGGCCCAACGTGATTTGCCTGCCGCCACGAATTGGGTCGCCAGCCTGCCGGATGGGGAGAAAAAGGATGCGGTGCTGCTTGCTTTGGCGAGTTCCACGGAAACGAATGTGCCCCGATTGTCCGCGAAATTTTGCGCCCTGCTCACCACCACTCAACCGACGACGAACCTGGTCCAAGGCCTTGCCAGTTCCTTGGCCAAGGTCGATGTTGCCAACGCGGTGGAATGGGCGCGCAGCCTGAAGGATGACACCGCGCGGGAAGCGGCATTTTCAGCGCTGTCGGAATCCTGGGGGCAAAGCGATCCAAAAGGCATGGCCACTTATGCCCTCGGGTTGCCGGCAGGCGAAGCCCAAACCCGGTATCTGACTGCCGCCTGCCGCCAAATGGCCATTCGCGACTTGCCAGGAGCGATGGAGTTGCTCCAGCAGTTGTCCGATGCGGTCTCGCGTCAAAGCAGTTTAGAGCAAGCCGCCCGCAGTTGCGATCTGCTCCACCTGGATCCGGCGGCAAAATACATCGCCGCGATGCCCGCGGGCGATGACCAGAAAGCGGCCATCAAGGGGTTGCTTTCCGTTTGGACTCCGGCCGACCCAGAAACAGCTCTCAACTGGCTGTGTGCCTTTTCCGAAACCAATGCTCAGCCAGAATCGGCGCAGGCGGTCATCAAGACGTGGTCTCAATCCGAACCGGCGGCAGTGGCCAAATGGCTGGCGACTTTGCCGGCGGCAACTGCCAGCGAGCCAATGGTCAGCGCCTTCCTCGAGGGGGCCGTGGCGAAATATCCCGATTACGCAGCCCAGTGGACCCAAGCTGTGACTGATGAAACCAAACGGCAAAAATATCAGCTCCAGGTGGCCCGGCAATGGCTGAAATCCGACCCGTCCGCCGCTTCGAAATGGATCAACAATCTGAACTTGCCGGAAGCAATCAAACAATCTCTGAAAGGCTGATTGACATGGACATTTCCACCGTTATGAAGGAGTTCCATCTTTGTGGCACGTCACTCCTCGCTGGTGCTTTTCTCCTGCTGTGCCTGACGACCTCCGCTTCGGCGGCTGGACTGGTTTTGGCAGATCACGGGCAGAGCAGTTACAGTATTATCATCGCTTCAAACGCCAGCCCAGCCGTAAGGCATGCGGCAGAAGAACTCGCTGACGCCCTGAAGCAAATCTCTGGTGCGGTGTTTCCGGTGATGAGCGAAAAGCCTCGCGGCCCCGCGATCTTCGTGGGCACAAGTCCGTTTCTTCCCTCGGGCTTTGGAAAGGTGCGGCTGGATAGCCTCCTTCCGGAAGCCTTTGTGATTCGTACGGACCGGCGCAATCTCTTCCTGGCCGGACCCGACGACCGCGGAACGCTCTATGGCGTGTACTCGTTTCTTGAAGGCCAATTGGGTGCCCGTTGGTATGCGCCGGATGTTACCGTCCTGCCACCCCAGGCCATCGTGCGCGTTCCGAAATTGAATGAGACGCAGACCCCTGCCTTTGGCTATCGGGATACGGACGAGGCCATCGTTTTCGGGAATGCCCGGTGGGACGCGCATCTCAAGCTGAACGGCGTGAGCATGCCTGATCAGGCCGATTTGGGCGGCATCAATCGGCTTTTCAATGGCGCTGAAAACTTTTACGCACTGGTCCCGCCCAGCCACTATTTTGCCGATCACCCGGATTATTACAGCCTGGTGGACGGCAAACGCAAATCCTCGCCGGACTCCCAACTCTGCCTGAGCAGTCCCGGTGTTTTCAAGGTGGTCGTAGATGCCTTGGTGGCGGAGGCTAAAGCCAATCCAAAGGAATTGACCTTGGGCCTTTCGCCCAATGATGCCGTGCGTGGCAACTGCCAGTGCGACGCCTGCCGCGCCGCGGATGCGAAGTTTGGTTCCCCGGCCGGAACGCTGCTCAACTTTGTGAACCGCGTCGCTGCGGCGGTCCAAACCGCTCTGCCGGATCGGAAGATCTGGGTCGAAACGCTGGCCTACCAGTACACCGAAAAAGCGCCGACTCCCGGGACGGTCGCGCCAAATGACAACGTGCTCGTCTGCCTGGCTCCCATTTACGCCTGCGACGGCCATCCGCTGGCCAGCGACCCGCAAAACAATAAGTCCGATGAAGCGCTTCTGGCTTGGCGCAAGGTCGCTCCAGGCCACCTGCAGATCTGGCACTACATCACCAACTTTGCCCACTACCTCCAGCCTTATCCCGATTGGGATGAGTTGGGCGCCGACATGGATTATTACCGGTCTAACGGCGTTTCTGGGATGTTTTGCGAGGGAGATTATCAGGGGAATGGTGAACTGCACGCCATGCGCACTTGGGTGCTGGCCCATCTCTTCTGGAATCCGCGCCAAGACGTGTGGCTGCTGGTCCGTGATTTCTGCGACGGCTACTACGGCAAGGCTGGCGCGGACATCTACGCTTACCTTCGGCTCTTCCACGACCGGTTGCAGCAGCCCGACATCCACCTCCACCTCTACGATCCGCCCACTTCCCTCCTCTTCAGCCCCGAGTTGGTCAAGTCGGCCGGCGAGCTCTTTGAGCACGCCGAGGCTGCGGCTGATAACGCGGAGATAAGAAACCGGGTCCAAGAGGCACGCATGAGCCTTCGCTACTTGGAAGTGGCGAGCCACGTCCCCGGCAAGCATGCCACGACCGCGGAGCGGGAAGCCTTCCGCGACCGGCTGGATCCCTTCATCGCCGACCTCGGTCGGTTCAAGATCACCTCACTTTCCGAAGGCCACTCCGCTGACGAATGGATTAAGAAGATGAAGGTCGCTGCCGGGGAATAGTCCTGGGCCGGCAAGGGAAAATGTCAAACCAACAAATACGCTCAACGTTGTCTCAGCACCAACTAACGAACCCGGCCGAAAACCAACCTGTTCACCCGGGCTCGAAGACACGGCCAGTGACAAAAGCGCGTGGCCGCGTACCTGCGATCGCAACCATCATCCTGTTGCTGGTCAGCCTGATGACTTCACATGCCGGTGTGAAATTGGCGTCAGTTTTTGCCGACCACATGGTGCTGCAGCGCGACCGGCAAATCTGCATCTGGGGCACGGGTGATGCAAATGCCACCGTCAAGGTTGGCCTCGCAGATCAAACTGCTTCCGCCACGGTTGGGGTTGATGGGCGCTGGGCGACCTATTTGCAGCCCTTGCCTGCCGGAGGCCCCTTCCGCCTCACCGTTTCTTCCGGCGGCAATACGGCCACGGTCAACGATGTCCTGTTTGGTGATGTCTGGCTTTGCTCTGGCCAATCCAACATGCAAATGCCCGTCAGAGAATGTGCGGCCGCTGAACAGGCCACCGCGCGTACCGACAGCCCTGGCATCCGCTTATGTTCCGTGGCCAAGGGATGGAAGCCAGAAGTCCAATCATCTGCCGACATCCAATGGCGGCTCTGCACGCAGGAATCGGCCCGGCCTTTTTCCGCCGTCGGTTATTTCTTCGCCCGCGAGCTGGCCAAAGATCCAACGATGGCCAGGGTTCCCATCGGCGTGATTGACAGTTCGTTTGGCGGCACCATGTGTGAGGGCTGGATTCCCCAGACGGCCCTCGCCGGTTTTGATTTCAAAGAGCTCCACGACTCCATGTTCGGTATCAAACCTTCCATGCTCTACAACGCCATGATCGCGCCCCTGGGTAAATTCCCCATCAAGGGCGTCATCTGGTATCAAGGTGAAAGCAACTCCGGGCATCCCGACACCTACCCGCGTCTGCTCGCCACCATGGTCCACGAATGGCGCGCGCAATTTGCCTCTCCCGACCTCCCGTTTTTCATCGTGCAACTTCCGGATTATGCGAACCAATGGGATGGCTTTTACTGGCAATGGCAGCGCGAAGCCCAGGCGGCCCTGGTCCACTCCACCCCGCACACCTCCCTGGTGGTCGCCATCAATACCACCGACGGCTTCAACCTCCATCCCTCGCAAAAGCTGGAGATCGGCCGCCGTGCGGCGCTCCTGGTTCGCCGCGATGCTTACGGAGAACCGATTCTCGCCCAAGGACCATTATTCAAAACCGCGCAAATTGAGGGCGCCACCATGCGCGTCAGTTTCGACGCTGGCGGTGATGGCTTGGCCAGCAGTTCCGCGGACGGGGTTCGCGGTTTTGCGCTGGCGGGCGACGATGGTGTCTTCCGCTTTGCGGACGCGAACATTGACGGCGACACGGTCGTGGTTCAATCCGATCAAGTTCCCGCTCCGAAATATGTCCGCTACGCTTGGGCCGGCGTGCCCAACTCCACCTTGACGGATAAATCCGGTCTCCCGGCGGCGCCCTTCCGAACGGATACCCTGCCCTATGCCAATGTGGAAGTGCAGAAGGTGCCGGTCAGTCATCAAGTGACCACTTCAAACTACAAGATCACCATCGCCGGAGACGGCACGATCACCAGCCTGGTTATTCAAGGGGCGCAGTTTATCTCCAATGCGCCCGGCCTGGCGGGTGGCAGCAGCCTGCCGTTTGGCTTTGGCTCGCGGTCATTGGCCGCCATTCAGGAACTGGGCCCGGACCTGCTTTCATGCAGCGATAATGACGTCACGCTGCAATTCAAGTTCGGGGAAAAAGAAATGGTGTGGACGCTGACCAATCGGGGAAAAGACGACGCCAAGTTTAATCTCGCCCTGGCGCCCCGCGTCGCCAGTTCCCGGCAAAACGATGTGGGTCCGGTGACGCTCACCTGCCAGTCGTCTTCCACCGTCGTCGCCGGCATGGATTCCGTCACCGATTCTGAAAATGGCAAGGTGCTGCATCTGGTGGTTCCGGGAGCGGCTAGCAAGCAAATGAGGCTCAGCGTTGGGGAAAAGTGACGCTTTACAGCATGACGATTTACACCATCGCATCAAAATGCTGCCGGCCACAATCTTGGGCTTGCGACAGTGCAAACCACGTCCGCCATTCCAACGGGATCTACCCCCGCCCTGGCTTTGGTACCCCCGCCGGGAATCGAACCCAGATCCGCGGATTAGAAATCCGCTGCTCTATCCATTTGAGCTACGGGAGCCGCACGCGGAGCAAAATACCGCCTGCATGACTGGCTGACAAGTTAATCGGTGCCACCGGAAAACGGGCTTGGCAGATGCCGGGTGCAGTTTAGACTGGCGGCGGATGGATACACCTACTCCCGAGGCCGCCGCCGTGCGGCTGAAGCAAATGTCCGCGCTGCGGCCGCGGCTTGGCATCATTTTAGGCAGCGGCTTTCAGCCCGCGCTGGCCGCGTTGCGCGTGGACCGCAACATTGCCTGCGCTGGCATCCCCGGTTTTCCCCAACCTTCCGTCAGCGGCCACGCGGGCGAGATTTATTTCGGCCATTTCGGCAAGACTCCGGCGCTGGTATTGAGCGGGAGGGTGCATTTCTACGAGGGGCTGCCGATGGATCGGGTGACGTTTGCGGTGCGTGCGCTGGCGGCGTTTGGCGTGCGTGACCTGCTGCTGACCAATGCCGCGGGCGGCTTGCGCCCGGGCTTTCGACCCGGCGATTTCATGGTGCTGACTGACCATATTAATTTGATGGGCGCCAATCCTTTGCGGGGGCCGGCAATTCAGGGGCGGCCGCAATTCGTGGACTTGACCGACACCTACGATGCGGGGCTGCGCGAGCTGCTAGAGGCCGCCGGCAAAGCTGCCCGGCTCAAGCTGCGACGCGGGGTATATCTGGCCGTGAGCGGGCCGAGCTATGAAACGCCGGCGGAAATCCGGGCCTTCGCCCGGCTCGGGGCTGACGCCGTGGGGATGAGCACCGTGCCGGAAGCGGTGGTGGCGCGGCAATGTGGCATGCGGGTGGCGGCAATTTCCTGCATCACCAACCTGGCCGCGGGCTGCGGTCCGGGAAAACTCTCGCACACGGAGGTCTTGGCAACCGCCGAACGGGTCAAGAGTGCCGGCGCGCGGTTGCTGGAAAGATTTGCGGAACTTTATGGGGAATCGACTGATGGATTGGCAACCGGTGCCCAATCCCCGGCGCCCGAACCGATTGCACATCAGAACCCGACTTGATTCACACCATGATCGGCAAAATGAGCATCGGCCGGCCGTTTTGATACAGCCGGCGCTGCAATTCAAAAACCGTGTGATTGTGCAGCCAGCGCGTGATCAGTCTTTCGTCCTTGAACACCAACTGCCCGGCAAAGAACTGCGCCTGCGGATATTTCGCGGCGATGCGCTCGGATAATTTCGCCGCCTCATCCACGATATCCGTGCCCAGGGCGTAGTACGACTCCGAATAAAATCCGCGCCGGCTCATGTAGCCCACATACCGCTCCACCTCCAGGCGCGAGTGTTCACGGAGGTTCTCCACCTCCGCCGCGCCCTTGAAATTGCCGGCGTCCAGCACCCCCACCTGCACAAACACGAAATTGTGATAGACTTTCGGGAACATCCGCACCACCGCCAGTAACGTGTGCAGGCCCAGGCCGTTGAATCCATTCACCAAAAACACCGCGGTGCGTGCGTTGGCATCGCACGGCGGCGCCGGCCTTTCCACCACGGTCAGGGCGTCGTCCGCCAGCGCCGCCGCCACCAATTCATTAAGCCGGTGCAGTTTTTTCTGGGTGCCCAGGTAATGGCTTTTCACCCAGAACGACAACCCGATCAAAACGCCGGTGACTAGCAGCGTCATCCAGCCGCCCTCAAAGAACTTGACGACGCAGAGCGAAATCAAGATCCCACCAGTGAGCAGCAAGCCGACGCCATTGATGAGAATCCTTCGCCGCCATTTCGGTTCCCTGGCGCGCTCGAGCCACCAGTGGCGGACCATGCCCAATTGCGAAAGGCTGAACGTGATGAAGACGTTGATACTGTAGAGCACCACAAGCATGTCCACGGAGCCCTTGGTGGACCATAACAGCACCACGGCGACGCCACCCATGAGTAATACGCCGTTTTGCGTGACCAACCGATCGCTCAACGTGGCAAACCGCGTGGGCATCCAGCGGTCCACCGCCATGTTTGCCAGCACGCGCGGGCCGCCGAAGAAGCCCGTCTGCGCGGCGATGATCAGCAGTGCGCCGGAGGAGGCCATCGCGGCGATGACGAAGCTCCGGGCTGCGGCCGGCGGCCACGCGGCGGTGATTTTTTCAAACAACACGGCGTTCAGCGTTTTGTCCTTTACTGGCGTTACATGATACAGCAGGTAAGCCAGCAGCAGTCCGCCCACCACAAACGACAGCGAGGTGGCCATATAGACCATCGTGCGCTTGCCGGTTTGTACGCGCGGTTCGCGCAGGGTGTTCAGTCCGTTGCTCACGGCTTCGATGCCGGTGTAGGTGCCCGCGCCAAGGCTGTAGGCGCGCAGCACCACCGCGACCAACCCCAGCCATCCGACTTGCGCCGCACCCGACCGCACGTCGCTAGCCACTCCGTGGGTGATGTCCGGCAGATCGCCAAAATGAGCGGAAATCGCCCAAATGATCGCAAACGTGTAGCTCAAGACGAAAATGAAAAACACGGGAACCCAGAGTACGACGGATTCCTTGGCACCTCGCAGATTCAACAGTGAGAGAAACACGACCAGACCGATAGAAAATATCAACTTCCATGGCTGCCACCCTCCCGGCAACATGCTGAAGATGGCATCCGCGCCGCTGGCCACGCTCAAGGCGATGGTCAGGATGTAATCGCCGATGAGCGCGCAACCGGAAACCACGCCCATCGTGGGGGACAGCAGCTTGCTGGCCACCAAGTAACCGCCGCCGCCGCTGGGAAACGCTTCGATGATTTGCGAATAGCTGATGCAGATGATGACGATCGTTAGCACTGTCCCGAGTGCCACAAACAGGCTCAAGCACGATAAGCTCAAACCGGCGGGGGTTTTTAAGGCCAAAAACGCCTCCTCCGGGCCATAGCACGCCGAGGACAAGCCGTCCGCGCCCAGCCCCACCCAGGCAAGCAGCGCCACAAGCGACATGTGGTGAAAAATCCGGCGGTCGGAGAGGTTCCGCGCCCGGCCAATTACCACGTCTTTCGCCAAACGAAAAACATTCATTCAGTTGTAGGGTGCAACGGCTTAATTCAACCAAATCCGCCCCCCTTTGTCAATTTGGTCCCAATCGTGGCGGTGATCTGGTTTGCGGAGCGCGGGTCTGCGACCCGCAGCAACTTTCGCCCAAGAGCAGGCCGTTGCGACCCTACGGACGCGCATTGAAGGATGGACGCCGCTGCGGCTCCCAGACCCGCGCTCCGAAGCCAAATTAAAATCATCGCCCATTTTGTGTTGCACCGCACCCCGGTTTATCTAGTTTGACGGATATGAACATGCGTCCAGCGGCCCTAATCCTTGCCTCAGCGGTCCTCATTCTCTCCAGCGCGGGGTTCAAGGCCCCCGCCCAAATCACGAATTCGCCCGGCGTGGCCACGCCGGCTGCCGCCGCCGGCGTGGAAAATTCCGTGGTGAAGATCTTTTCCACCATGCGCTTCCCCGATCCCTACCACCCGTGGACGAAAGGCTCGCCTTCAGACGCGACCGGCACCGGCGTGGTGATCCAAGGCCGGCGCATTTTGACCAATGCCCACGTGGTCAATTACGCCAGCCAGATACAGATCCAGGCCAATCAGGCAGGCGACAAATTGGCGGCCACGGTGGAATTCATCGCTCCGGGCATTGATTTGGCCGTACTCAAGCTGGACGACGAGAGCTTTTTTGATGCGCATCCGGCATTGGCCATGAGCGCCAGCCTCCCCGAAATCAAGGCCCCGGTGATGGCTTACGGCTATCCCGAAGGCGGCAACAACCTTTCCATCACCAAGGGCATTGTTTCACGCATTGAATTCGCAAGTTACAACTACTCCGTCAGCGGCTTGCGCATTCAGATTGACGCCGCCATCAATCCCGGCAACAGCGGTGGTCCGGCGGTGGTCGGGGACAGGATGATTGGCCTGGCGTTCAGCCATCTCGGCCAGTCGGAAAACATCGGCTACATCATCCCGGTCGAAGAAATCGAAGTTTTCCTGCAGGACATCGCGGACGGCCATTACGACGGCAAACCGGCGCTGTTTGACGATCTCCAAACTTTGGAAAACCCGGCCCTGCGCCAATTCTTGAAGCTCGATAAATCGGTTAGCGGCATGGTGGTCCACAAACCCGTCAGCCGCGAGGCGGCTTATCCGCTGAAGGAATGGGATGTCATCACCCGGATTGGGGACGCGCGCGTGGATGACCAGGGCATGATCAAACTCGGCGATAATCTCCGAGTCCTCTTCACCTATCGGGTCCAGCAAGTGACGAAAGCCGGCAAAGTGCCCCTCACGATTGTTCGCGAGGGAAAAGAACTGGCCGTGCAAGTGCCGGTGTTGAGCCAGCGGCCGCAGGCCATTCCCGATTTGGAAACGGCGTATCCGTCCTATTTCATCTGCGGGCCGGTGGTCTTTTCCGATGTCACCAAGGAATTTGTCCGTTCGCTTCTCAGCGGCGAATACAGCGAGCGGTTTGTGCGAATGCTGACCTACACCGGCAGTCCCCTGCTCAAGCGCCTGTATGAAGCCCCGGCCTTTGCGGACGAGCGTCTGGTCGTGGTTTCCTCGCCGTTCTTCCCGCACGCGCTGGTCAAAGGCTATTCGCCGGCTTCCGCCCAAGTTGTCAAATCCGTCAATGGTCTCGCGGTCAAAAACCTCCGCCACTTGGTGCAATTAATCCGTGATTCCAAGGACGAGTTCATCGTGCTCGCGTTTGACAGCAATGCCTCGGAAACGTGTGTTTTTCCGCGTAAGGAAATGCTCGCCGCCACCGATGACATCCTCACTGACAACGGGATCCGCAGCCAGGGATCGCCGGATATCCTGGCCATCTGGAATGCGAAGCCCTGAACCACTCCTGAGATTCGTTCTGGCCCAAGCAGTTGGCAGTTTGGATTTGGACCGGTTCCGCCGCCCCTGCGGGGCGAATGGGGTTGGCCGCACGCCACCGGCAGTTGAAACTGCGGGCTATTGTCATTTCGTCCCTGTGGGACGGAAAAACGAGCAGCCATGTGAGCAGGTGTTTCTTGAGCGCATGGCCCCCCTCTGGGCGCCGATACAGGAAGAAATGATGGCGGTGCGGCCACGATGTAGCGCCGACTGGCAGTCGGCTGTATCGCGGATTGGCAATCCGCTGACCGTCGCGATCCGACATGACTCGAACTTGTGCAAAATCAACCACTTCCAGCAGGTGTTTCTTGAGAGGCGGACAGGTGAATGTACCCCAACGGTTCGCCTCCCGTCGGCGGCTACGGCCGCCGCGCTAGGTTGGTCTTTTATCTGTGTCCACCTGTGTCCATCTGTGGCTAACATTTCGGCTTTCCTTCGGATTTTGAGCAATCGGCTTTCAGATTTCTGGTATGTCCTGCTGTTCCTGGCGCTGTGCGGCAACGTGTTCGCGGCGGAGGAAAAAACGGCCGTCCAACCAATTGTTCCGCCCCCGCCCGCCCGTGAATTCCGGGCCGCGTGGATCGCCACCGTGGCCAACATCGACTGGCCGTCCAAGCCCGGACTGCCCGTGGCGCAACAACAGGCAGAATTGAACTCGCTGCTGGATCGCGCGGCGCAGTTGCATTTCAACGCCGTTTTTTTCCAAGTGCGCACCGTGAGCGACGCGCTTTACGCCTCGACCATTGAGCCGTGGTCCGAATACCTCACGGGCACGCAAGGCCGCGCGCCCGAACCGTTTTATGACCCGCTCGCCTTCGCCGTAACCGGGGCCCACCAGCGCGGACTGGAATTGCATGCGTGGTTCAACCCCTTCCGCGCCGGCCATCCGCTCGCCAAATCGCCGCCAGCCCCCAATCATATCACCCGCCTGCTGCCCGAATTGGTCCGGCATTACGGCGACCAGACGGTGCTGGACCCCGGGGAACCGCCGGCGCAGGCCCGCGCACTGGCCGTAATGCTAGACGTGGTCAAACGCTACGACGTGGATGGCGTGGTCATTGATGATTATTTTTATCCGTATCCGCAAAAGGATACCCTCGGGGTATATCGTGATTTCCCCGATGACGTCAGTTGGGCACGGTTTGGGGCGGCCAGCGGTTTGAGCCGGGCCGACTGGCGCCGCGACAACATCAACCGGTTTATCTTCAAGCTCTCGCAATCCATCAAGACGGCCAAACCCTGGGTCCAGTTTGGCGTCAGTCCCTTTGGCATCTGGCGGCCCAAAAACCCGCCGCCGATCGCGGGCCTGGATGCCTACGAAAAAATCTACGCCGATTCCCGTAAATGGCTGGCCGTCGGCTGGGTGGATTATCTTGCGCCACAGCTTTACTGGGCAGTGGCGTCGCCGGAGCAGAGTTTTCCGCTGCTGTTCGACTGGTGGCGCGCGCAAAATGTGAAAGGCCGCCACGTCTGGCCCGCGCTCGCCGACTCCAACGTCGGCACGAAGTTTTTGACTGCGGAAATTCCCCATCAGATTCAGCTCCTCCGGCAAAAAAATGATCCGGGAGCGGTGCATTATCATTTGCGCAGCGTGCTGGACAACCCCGCGCTGGCCGCCGCCGTGGGCGCGCAATACTCGCCTCCGGCGCTCGTTCCCACCAGCCTCTGGCTTAACTTCACTTCTCCGCCGCCCGCAAAATTGTCCGTTTATTTCCAGGGCAAATCCGCCCATGTTGTTTGGCGAGCCAACCCCAACTGGCCAGCCGGTTGGTGGCTGCTGCAAGTCCGCACCAATGGCGCCTGGACGACGCGGATCATTCCCGGACCGCGCACCGAGGCTTATGTGGACAACCTCAGTCCCGACGCCCTCGCGCTGCGCGCCGTGAACCGCTTGGGAAATTTGAGCGCGCCGTTGTTTTGGACGCCCACGAAGTACACCGCGCCCGACACCGCGCGGGGAATCAAGAAATAATGGTTTTGGAAAGGCTGTAAGCCGAATTTTGTCTGCGCCTTGCGGCGGAGAGAATCATTTGTCTTAGCGACCGATACCCGGAATCCGTCCGCTTTCGCGGCGCTGGAACGGGCCGTTCCGTGGATTCCCTATTTGGTCTTGCACCCGACGGGGTTTTCCGTGCCGTGTCGCTTGCGCTTCACGCGGTGCGCTCTTACCGCACCTTTTCACCATCACCACGCCATCGCTCGCGAGAGCAACGGCGAGGCTGTCTGTTTTCTGTGGCACTGTCCGTCGGCAAGCCTTGAAGCCTGCCGCCCGCGTGTATCCCGATCGCAGCGACCGGGTTACGCGGCGTCGCGCCCTGTGGAGTTCGGACTTTCCTCCCCCGGCTTGCGCCGGGAGCGATTCTCCGCCCTTCCAAAACCATGGACAGCATAGTTTAAGTGGCTGCAAATAACAAGCAGCGCTGACGCTGGCAGCAGCGAACCACTTGCCCAGGCTTACCGCCCGGGGGGATGATGGTGGCCGCTGATAACTCAGGCGGATGGTAAAAGGGTTCGGGCGGCGGCCACGAGCTCCGCCGTGGCAATGTTTTCCAGATACCGCGCGCCCGGCGGCTGGGTGCCAATAACAATGCGATACGGTCCGGATGCGGGCAGCCATTGGCGCAGGCCGGGATTGGGCCAGAACCAGGCGACGCACGGCGTGTTGGTCATCACTGCCAGATGAAACGGCCCGGTGTCCCCGCAGAAGTGTACCGCGCTGTGCTGGATGACGGCGGCAAGCTGCAGCAAGTTCAGATTGCCGGCGAACACGCGCCACGGTCGGCGCGGCAGCAGGGCGAGCAGCGCCTTCAGCTTTTCCCGTTCCCGCGGCGTCGGCGCGCACGAAATCGCCAGCTTCTTGTCCGGGAATTTTTCGCCCAGCGCGGCGATCAATTCGGCAAGTTGTGCGGGCGGCAATTCTTTGGCCTCCGCCGTGGTGAATGGGCTGAGATGAAAATAAGCATCGGTTGCGGAAATGTCCGCGGCCACCAGTCCCGCCGGATCCACTTGCGCGTGGAATTTCGGAGCGGTGAACGGAAAACCCGCTTTTTGCAGACAGTGGCAGCGTTGCAAATAAACCGGCTCGCCGGAAAAGGGATGGGCGACGTGCGCGGTGAACATCCTTTTCCAGAACGGCGGACCGCCGTCGTCGGGCAACCGGCCCAGCCGTTCGGCCGCGCCGCTTAGCAAGGTCAGCCAGCTGGAGCGGTCGGAACCGTTGAGATTGATGGCCACGTCGAACTTTTCGCGGCGCAGGCGCGCGACCATCTGGATATTCTCCCGCAACGTGGCGTGGCGCGGGTAACGCATGTAACCCCAGACGCGGTTGACCCACGGCACGCAGTCCATGAGCGAGGTGATGTGTGCGGCAACCGTGACGTGCAACTCCGCCTGCGGATAGGCCTGCCGCACCAGCCAGAGGGCCGGCAGCAAGTGTACCGTGTCGCCCAGAAAGCCGAGGTCGAGCACCATGACTTTCTTCGCCTCGCGCGTGCGCTCAAAGAAATGTTCCGCATCCGTTGCCGGCATGGGCCATAGCGTAACGCAGCAAACGGCAGGAACAAACTAGAATCGCTGGCCCAGCGGCGGCTAACCCGGCTTATCCGGGTGGCCAGGCCATAGGCCGTCCGCCCAGAATATGGCAGTGCAGATGGGGCACCGTTTCCCCACCGTCCGGGCCGTTGTTGATGACCAGCCGGTAGCCGCCCGGTTTCAATCCCAGCCGGTCCGCGACTTCAGCGGCTTTCAGCAGCAGGTGGCCCAGCAACTTGTGGTCCGCCGGCGTGGCCTCGGCGATGCGCGGCACGGCTTGTTTTGGAAAAATCAGCACATGCACCGGCGCTTGCGGATGGATATCGCGAATGGCGAGCACCAGTTCGTCTTCAAACACGATTTGCGCCGGGATTTCGCGCGCGACGATTTTCTCAAACAAGGTTTTGCTCATGGCGGAGAAGATTATCCGCAAAGGCCGCCAATTTTCACTAATTATTTTCTCTGATTTTCATTCGCGACCATTCGCGCAATTCGCGAAGGAACGTCTTATTCCACCATCAGCGAGCACTCGGTGGGCGCGGTTTCGTTGTGCGCGGTTTCCACGGTCAGACAGCCGCGCAAGTAATTCACGATTTGGTCCTGCAACTGTTCGCAGCGCGGGGACCAGCGGCGCGCGCCGGCAAGCTGCTTGACGCAGCCGCGCAAGCCGTGAAAGCGCAATACGCGCGGCGAAGTGCGGAGCCGGATGCGCATTTCGTCACGCAACCGGGGAAAGAAATGTAATTCCAAGCTGCCGCCGGTTTCGCGGGCGAGCAACCCCAGGTCCGCGTCGCTGATTTCACCCGGTTCGCCGCCGGGCGGGTGGGCGTGGATGCTGTAGCCGAGATGGTGCAGGGTCTTTTCCAGCGCCAGGGAGAATTCGCCGATGGTGACCGATTCCCGGGCCAATTCGGTCTTGAAATAATGAAACACGCTGGCGGCGGCGTGCCGGAGCGTTTCGGGTTCGAGCAGGCTGTTGGTCTCGCCCACGATTTCCACGGCGATCATGTCCGCCGAGCAGGGGACGCTTTCGCCATTGTTAAGCTGAAAGACCAGACATTCGTTGTGCAGGGCAATCATCGGGCGGCCTCCAGTTTGCGGACTTCCTGCACGAAATCCGTGGCCTCTTGAAATCGGCGATACACACTGGCGAAGCGCACGTACGCCACGGAATCAATCTCGCGCAGGCCGTCCATGACCATGGTGCCGATGAACTCGCCGGGCACCTCGGTCTCGAATTTGACGGTGACGGTGGCAATGATGTGGTCCACGAGATCCTCCATGGCTTTGGGTGTCACGGGGCGTTTCTGGCAGGCTTTGCGGATGCCGGAGAGCAGTTTTTCGCGGGAAAATTCCTCATGCCGGCCATCGCGTTTTTGAACCATCAACCCTTCGTGCTCGACTTCCTCGTAGGTGGTGAATCGGTAATTGCAGGAAGAACATTCGCGGCGGCGGCGGATGGTCGCGCCTTCACGGGAGGCGCGTGAGTCAATGACTTTGTCATCCTGACAACCGCACTTGGGGCAACGCATAGAACCACTGCTTATTGTGGCTGTTTTGTTTTACCATACAAAGCTTTGTGGTGTCAAGGGTGCCTTTTGCTTTTATTTTGGGCTGCTGCTTCAGGCCGCACAACTGGCCGCCAGCCAATCCAAGTATTTCCGATTGCCCGCGGTCAAGGGCAGCGCCAGAAACTCTGGCGTATCGTAGGGATGCCTTGCCACCACCAGTTTTTCCAAGGCCGCCAGCTTGCCACGGGTGGTCTTCAGGATCAGCAGCACTTCCGTGCCCGATTCCAGCCGTCCCTGCCACCAATAATGCGATTCGAGCTTGGGAACGAGGTTCGCGCAGGCAATCAGCCTGGCCTGCAACGCCGCCTTGGCCAGCGCCCGCGCCGTCTTCAAATCCGGGGCCGTGACCAGCACAAGGGAAAATTTCGCGGCGGATTTCATTTGGCCTGCTTGGGAGCGTTTTTAAGAAAATTGACCAAATCTCCGGCTGCGGCCTCCAACGCAGTAACCGCTGATTTTTCTTCCGCCCGGCGCATGGTTTCGGACAGGTCAAGGTCGGAGGATTGTTTTTGTTCCAATTGTTCCCGGCTGATAACGCGTGTGAATGGAACCAAACCAGTCCTGACGTCCAGTAATACTAGCTCACAGGTGCTGTACGCCTTTACCTGATCCTTTGAAAAAGTCCGATATTGCGTGTAGGTGTCGCTGCCAAGGCGGAACACCAACAACAAATCCGCTTGCATTCGTAATGCGGCTTCACGCAAGGAAGGAATGGAAATCTGCTTCGGTGTCATCAGGGTCGGCAGCGGGGTGACGTCGGCTGCGTTTCCGGATTTCAGCAGCGCGTCGGACAACGTGTCTATTTGCGCCTGCTGGAGTTTCAGATATTCTTCATCCCGCCAATAAAACCTCCCGTAGTCTCTGGAACCCCAAGAGCCGTTTGGAAACTTCATGATTGCGACCCGCACTGTCTCCGGAAGTTGCAATTTGCTCGAGAGGATTCTGGCCACCGCTTCATCACTCAAAACCGCCTGGTCCGAAGGAAACAATGAGGTCGTCCTAGGCGGTGGCGGCATCTTCATACGAGGATGATGGAGCCATTGACGCTACCGGCATGGGGCGATAAGTATCGCAACCGGTTAAAATAATTCCTGTAAAAACCAAAACACTTAAGTGGGGTTTCATGATTTCGGCAATATGGCGCTGCAACTGCGGAATGCAACGGAAAAATGCGGGCGGAAAAATGCGGGCGCGCCAAGGAAAAATGACCAGCGACTCAATCCGAATGACTTGGACCCCATTTTTCTGTCGCTAAATCTTTCTGTCAGATTTCCTGAAAAACTTGAAGACAGAAAAATTTACAGACAGAAAAATAGAGCCTGGTCTCAAGGGCTTCCCAAATCTGCGCCGAAGTGCTGGCGCGGGTGAAGCTTGGTTGAATTCGGCAGGTGACCACAGCCGCATCCTAAAGCCAGATCAAGATCAAGCAATCCAACGGCGGCTCAGACGGCCGGTTTCTTCTTCCATGGCTGTTCGGGAAATTTGTCCGGCATCCGGATCACCTTGACCGGCGGCGGTTTGGGCCGGGCCATCTGCAGTTCCGGGTCACCGCCGTAGGAAGTCACCGCCGAGCTTTTCGCGCCAGTCGAATTGGATGCCGCCGCGGCGTTTTCGGCCCGCCAGCCGGCAATCCGCGCCTGCAGGCCGTGATGCTCGGCCGTCACCTTGTCGCCCGACTTCATATAAAACAGCGACAGATTGGTGTGAACGAGTTGTTCCTTGGGCCGCAACTTCTCCGCCTTGTGGCCTTCGACAATGGCGGCGGCGAAATCGCCGAGCCGGTAATATGCCACTCCGAGGGCCAGTTGCGCGTCAAAATAACCCGCGTCCCGGGCCAGCACTCGCTTCAACTGCTCCGCGGCGGCGGTGAATTCGCCCCGGCTGAAGTCGAACATCGCGGCATCATACTGTTCCTGTAAGGTCATGTCGTGAAATGACGCTAACCCATGGCGCGGCCGGTGACAAGGGAGGAGGGATGACAAATGGCAAGCGACAAATTGAGTGCCGGTTTCCCGAGGCGGCTATCTCTGGCACCCAGGGAAGGCAGGCATGACCGTGGGTCGTGCGGGAATTTGAATTTTGCTGCAGCCTAACCCGACCCACGCTCTTTCCGGGCGGCAGGGATGCCGCCCTCTACGTCAGGCAAGGATGCCTGACGCCACGGCTACGTCCGCCGCCGCGCCAACTGCTTCGCCAACCGGATCGCCGCGATCATGCTGCCCGGCTTTGCGAGATCCTGGCCGGCAATGTCATAGGCGGTGCCATGGTCGGGCGAGGTGCGGATGAAGGGCAGGCCGAGCGTCCAGTTGATGCCGCTGTCAAATGCCACGGCCTTGAGCGGCGCCAGCCCCTGGTCATGATACATCGCCACGACCGCGTCGAATCCGCCCTGCAACGCATAATAAAAAACCGTGTCGCCGCTCAGCGGACCCACGACCTCCATGCCTTGCTGTTGCGCAGCCATAACCGTGGGGGCGATCGTGGTGATTTCCTCGTCGCCAAATTCTCCGCCTTCGCCGGCATGGGGATTCAAACCGGCCACCGCGATTTTTGCGCGCGGCAGGCCGAGGTCCCGGCAGGACTGCGCGGCCAGTTCGATGGCCAGCATGATTTTCTCCGCCGTGAGCTTTTCGGGGACCGCCTTGATGGCGATGTGAACGGTGGCCAGCGCGACCCGCAGCCAGCGGCCGCGTTCGTCCGTGCCCAGCAACATCATGGCGGTGCGTTTGGCGCCGGCGAGTTCGGAAAGAAATTCCGTCTGCCCGATGAATTTGTGTCCGGCGCGAATGATGGATTCCTTGTTGACCGGCGCGGTGACCAGTGCGTCCAGTTCGCCGCGCAAGCAGCGCTGGCCGCCCTCGCGCAGCCAGGCAACGGAGGCGTTCGCGGCGGGCGGCGCACCGGCGGGCAAATTCTCCGGCAACCGTTCTCCGCCCGGATTGACACTAAAAAAGCGCCCCTCGTCGCGGTAGCTGGAAAATCGTTTGAGCGGCAGCGGGAATGAGAGTCGGGCGTTCAGGCGCGCAAGCACGGTTTCATCGCCAATGAGCAGGTACTTGGTGTCGTCGGCGCGAGCTTCCGCGGCGAGGGCTTTGAGGGCGACTTCCGGTCCCACGCCGGTGACGTCGCCGAGGGATATTCCGAGCCAGCCGTTCACAGCCTACTCGATGTAGCGGATGAAGGTCTTCTTCTTGAGGCCGTCCATCCACTTTTTTTGCAGTTGCGCTTGCTGCTGGGTGCGGAGCGTTTTTTCAATGTCCTTGCGGACGTCGGCCAGCGGTTTGGCGCCCGCGGTTTTCTTATCTTCCACCTGCATGAGATAGACCGCGTCGGCAGCGTCAATGGGCTCGCTGTTCTGGCCGGCGGCGAGGGAAAAGGCGATTTCAGCCAGATCTTTGCGGAGTACGGAACGCTCCACCCAACCCCACTCACCCTGTTGCTGCTTCTGTGAACCTTGCGAATAAATGCCGGCCAGCTCGCCAAAGCTGGCGCCGTCCTTGAGTTTGGTCGCGATCTCACGCGCAAACCGGATGGCGTTCGTATCGTCCGGCCCGGTTTTGTTCAACACGATCATGCGCAATTTGACCTGATCCTCGAGTTTGTACTGATCCTGGTGGCTTTGATAATAGTCGAGGATTTTGACCGGAGAAATGACGACTTCACGCTGATGTTGGTTGCGGAGCGCGGAACTGATATAGCGATCGCGGACTTGCTGGCGATATTGCTCGAACGTCATGCCTTTGTCCTGCAAGGTTTTGATGAGGGTCACGCGGTCGCCATAGGTATCGCGAATCTGCTCTTTCACCAGTTGATCCACCACGCCATCGGGCAGCTTGTAGCCATCAGTGTCAAAACTGTGCAAAATGAGCCGGTTCTCCACCAGTTGGTCCATGGCGTCATTCAGCAGTTCGTTGAGCTTTTTCTGCAACTCGTCCGGCTGGTTCGCGTATTGCCGCCGCAGCGCATTGACGGCGTCGTGCGCAAAGTCCTCCACTTCGGCGTAAGTGACAACCTTGTCGTTGACGACGGCCTTGATGCCGTCCGCTACTTCCGCACGCGACCACGCCGGCACAGTCACCGCCGTCGCCAACACTAAAATGAAGCGCAATAGTTTCATTGACTTTTGCCGCATGGTAGCAATCCGCCTTGCGTGGTCAAGCGTGGCTCGAACAAGATTTAGCCCGGCGATGCGCATCAAAAAGGTTTCGGGCGTGAGAACAGCCACAGCGTCACCGCCAATGCCGCGCCGGAAACCACCGCCACTGCCAGCGCCCAGCGCAGGAACAACTGCTGTTTGCGGCGATACTGTTTCCCGCCTTGACCGGGAAACAGGTAAAAACGCTCGTGCGGCTTGTGTTGTTTCCTGAAGAACACGCTGCAAGTCATACCAGATTTTGCCGGGGACAACAAGCCATGTCTGGACAAGTCCATGGGCTCAAACTTACCGAAACGTTTTGTTCAAATAGTCGAGGTAATTGCGCGAGACGGGTTTTAAAGCCCATTTTCGCGCAGAGCGGGTGAGCGCGTCAAATAGTGCGTCATACTCAGCCGCGCTGACCGCATGGCGACCCAGCAGCAACGCCGCGACTTGCCACATGAAATCATGCAGCGGACCCAGGCTGCGGCCATCCGGCCGCCGGCGCAGCGCGAAATAGATTTCTTCCAGCTCTTGGTCGGTTGGCACTTTGCCGCCCGCGCACAACGTCAACAGGTGGTTCTCGATGAAGTAAAAATGAGCCAAATACGCCGGCGGATAGTGATCCATGTCTTTGGGCGGAGCTTTATCGCCGCGAAATAATTCGGCCAGAGCGGGGACGTTCCAAGCGGTCATCCTCATGCCGTCAGTGATGGGAATCGAGTGTTTGTCATAGACCCTTATTTTCCCTTGATCGTTCATCTCGGCGGCGACCGTCAACTTGTCCGGGTTCAGACCAAACTTCTCAACCGGGATTGCCAGCGAAGGCATCGGCTGGAATGCCAGAATTTCACTTTGTTGGATCATACGCAACACAGTCTGGCACCGCGGGCGGGGAATCGCAAAAGTTTCTTGGAGGTTGAATGTTTGCCTCCATGCATTAATGTCAACTCATGCAACTTGAAGATCATCTTGGTGACATCATCCGCAAAGCCCGCGCGATGAGCGGCATCGCGGCGGCAGCGGCGGCTGGGGCGGCGGGCCTTGCCGAAGACGAATTGGCCGCGCTGGAGGAAACCGGCCAGTTTGCCTTGCGCAAAGTAAATCTCGCCGCGTTGGCCAGACTCCTCGGGCTGCACCCGCTAAAATTGGAGGGCATCGCCGGCGGCTGGCTGCCAGCACCGCCCGCCCTGTCCCGCTGGCGTGAACTGCGCGTTTTCACCACCGCCGGCGAAGGCTTGACGGTGAATTGCTACCTGGTCTGGGACGAAGCCACGCGCGAGGCCGCGTCGTTCGACACCGGCCTCGACGCGCAGCCGGTTTTGGCTTGCCTGACTGAAAACGGCCTCGTGCTGCGACATGTTTTCATCACCCATTCGCATTGGGACCATGTGGAGGCGCTGCCAAAAATCCGCGCCGCGTGGCCGAAGGCGCGACTGCATTCCAGTTCCAAGACTGCCCCAGTGGAGCAACGCAACAAGCCCGAGGAAATCGTTCAGGTCGGCGGCCTGCGGGTGACCTACCGCGAAACCCCCGGCCATGCGGAGGACGGCGTGACGTATCTCATCGGCAACTGGCAGGATGACGCGCCGCATGCGGCAGTGGTGGGGGATGCCATCTTTGCCGGCTCGATGGGCCGCGGTAATCCGTCGTATGATTTGGCGCGGCAGAAGGTGCGGGAACAGATCTTGACGCTGCCGCCGGACACCTTGATTTGCCCCGGCCACGGCCCGTGTACGACCGTCCGGGAGGAAAAGGAGCACAATCCTTTTTTTTGAACCGGTGGCAGTCGACCCAAGCCGTTTATGTGGAGCTCCACATAAACGGCTAAGCAGGCTCCAATTAATTGATCGTTTCCAAGGTTGTTTGAGCTTCCTGCCACCACCATCATCCCACCAGAATCCAAAGGTTTGCTGCGCGTCGCTTGTTTTCTCAGCCGCTGCGCGCCGGGACGGCCCGCGGTCCGCCGGCTTCGGACCGCGACCGGTCCTCCCGTCGCAAGGCACCGCCTTGCCCGAGCCCGCTTCAACTCTTTTCACCCGTCCGCAAAATTTCCAAAAATCCCCCTTGACACCGCCGCACAACTGTCATACTGTACTATGACAGTAAACACATATGGTCCTGCAAATTGATTTTCCGTCCGGCCAGTCGGTGCCTCTGCAATTGGTGGAGCAGGTGCGGCATGGCGCCGCCGGGGCGGGTGGCAGACCGGCGGACGCCGCCGTGCGTCGCGACTTCCAGCTCGGTCCAATGGGTATGAAACACAACCGACAATTTGCAGCAGGGTTCACTCTGGTTGAATTGCTGGTGGTCAACAAAGACAGTCATGATTTTGCAAATTGATTTCAAGTCCGGCCAGCCGGTTTACCTGCAATTGGTGGAACAGGTGCGCCATGCCGCCGCCTCGGGCAGCTTGCAGGCCGGCGAACCGCTGCCGTCCATCCGCCCGCTGGCCGAAGAATTGCGCGTGAACCGCAATACCATTGCCAAGGCTTACGCGGAACTGGAAAGCCAGGGAGTCATTGAAACCATCCCCGGCAAGGGCTGTTTTCTCCGGGCGGTGAACTCGCTGCTCACCAAGTCCGCCCGCCATGACCTGCTCGCGCAGGAGATTGACCGCGCGATTGTCGCCGCGCATCACCTCCGGATCGGCGACGCCGAGCTGCTCGCGCTGGTGCAGAAGCGCCTGGACATTTTCGACCGAAACAACCAAGCCGCCAACGATTCCAAAGCACAGCCATGAACAACGACACCCCTGTCATCGAAATCCAAAACCTGGTGCGCCGCTACGGCAAGCACGACGCCGTGAACGGCCTGTCGCTCACCGTGGCTGCGGGCAAATGTTACGGCTTTTTCGGCCGCAACGGCGCTGGCAAGACCACCACCATCAAGTGCCTGCTGAACCTGCTCCGGCCCGACGCCGGCACCACGCGCGTCTTTGGCCTGGACCCGTGCCGAAACGAGGTCGCCGTCAAATCGCGGCTGGCCTACGTGCCGGACATGGTTGCGTTTTATCCATGGATGACCGTGAGCGACACGCTGGAATATCTGGCCTCGTTCCGGACCCATTGGAACCGGGACATCGAGGCGGATTTGTTGCGGCGCTTCCAGCTCGACGCCACCAAAAAGACCGCCAGCCTCTCCAAGGGTCAGCGCACCCAACTGGCGCTCATCGGCGCGATTTGTCCCGAGCCGGAGCTGCTCGTGCTCGACGAGCCTACGAGCGGCCTCGACCCGATCGTGCGCCGCGAATTCATCGAGACCGTCATCGGCGCGTATCAATCCGGCGATCCGACGCGCCGCACGGTGTTTGTCTCCACGCACTTGATCGCGGAATTCGAGGGGTTGATTGATGAATTCACCATCATTGAGCAGGGGCGCGAACTGCTGACCATGAACGCCGATGCCGCGCGCGACCGGTTCAGGAAAATCCACGCGCGGTTTCCGCGGGAATTGAAGCTGCCCCTGTCCGGCGCGTTGTCCGTGAAATACGCGGGCCGCGAAGTGGAAATTCTGGCCAACGGCAACAGCGAGCAATTGCTGGCCGAGCTGAAAGCACACCAGCCGGAGGAGCTGCGGACCGAATCGCTGACGCTGGAGGAAATTTTTGTGGCCTCCGACGTGCTGAGGCAGTCATGAATCCGCTTGTTAAAAAAGAAATCCGGCTGCTGCGGCCGAGTTGGACGGCGGCGGTGCTGCTGGCGCTGGTCCAAGGGATCACCCGGCCGTACGATTTCTACGTGGCGTCCCTCCTTTTCTTCGGATTGACGATCATGGCGCTGAGCACCATCGGTCGTGAAACCAGTCTCAACACCTTCTCTTCGCTGGTCGCCCTGCCGGCGGAACGCATCCGGATCTGGCAGACCAAACTTTCGGTGCTGGCCGGCGCGTTTCTGATTGTCTTCGCCGTCTGGCTCACGGCGTTTGGCATCGCCTGCCTGCATTCAGACCTGGATGCTTCCGACCACCAAAACTCCTACAACCTTTTCATCACCGTCTGTCTCATCGCCTCGGCGACCTTCACCGGCGGGCTGTGGACCACGCTGTTGCTGCGGCAGCTTGCGGGAGCGTTCTGGATCACCTTGCTCGTGCCGGCGACGCTGGCCGGTTTTTCCGGTATTTTTCTTGCTGGCAGCGGCGTGTCTGACCATCTGGTGATTGCGGTCTTGAGCGTGGTGATTGGCGTGTACTCGGTGGCAGGATTCCTGTTTGCGCGCTGGCTTTTTTTCCACGCGCAGGACGTAGGCTGGTCCGGCGGCGTCATTGCGCTGCCGGAATGGAAATTTTTGTCCGCACGATCAATTGGCGCCGTGGAAGTGCGAAAGCGGCAGCCGATTGTCGCGCTGTTGAAAAAAGAACTGCTGCTGCAACAGGGCGTCCTGACCGGCGCGGTCGGATTGCTCGTGTTGCATGTCGTCATCCTTGGGTTGCGGGTGGTACACCAATTTCCCAAGGATTCAGTAGGGGAAGGGGTTGGAGAAATTCTGACTTCCATTGTCTGGATGCTGTGGCTGGTGCTGCCGGTGTTGCTGGGCAGCAGCGCCGTGGCCGAGGAACGCAAGTTTGGGGTGATGGAAAGTCAGTTGTGCCTGCCCGCTTCGCGCCGCGTGCAGTTTGCCGCCAAGGTTTTCATGACCTTGGGCCTGGGTGTCTTTCTCGGAGGCGTAATGCCGATGTTGTTGGAGTCCATCGGTGAGGCCGTCGGCTCGCGGAATCCGATGTTCACGTCGGATAACCACCAGTTTGACCAATCCCAGCTTGGGTGGTTCCTTTGCGGCACGATGGCCTTTTCGGCCTGGACCGTGTTGGTGGGCTTGTTCGCCTCCAGCCTCGCCAGGAGCTTTTTGCAAGCGTTTGGCATCGCCCTCGTGACCTTCGTCGGCTTGATGATGTGCATTCCGGCCTTCACCAGCGAGCGGATGATCTTCTTCGCCTCAATTGCACCTCGATCTTTGCTGCCGCTTTTTGTGGCCGTTCCGACCCTCATCATCACCCTGGCCTGGTTAACTTGGTTGAATTTCAGGAATTTCCGCGATGGCTGGCCGCTGTGGCGGCGGCAACTGCTGGGCGCGGTCGGCGCCTTTGTCTTCATCGTCGCTGGCAGCGCTGCAATTTATCATCGCGCCTGGGAAGTTTTGGAGCCGGCCGAACCCGCGCACGGCCCGGCGCAATTTTCGCTGGCGAATCCGCCGGTAATCCATCACAACGACGAAGCTGACAACCTGTTGGTGCGGCTGCCCGATGGCCGCATCTGGTTTGATCGGCTTGGATTTGCGCCTTCTCCGGGCGGGCTTCGCTATGTGCTGCAAAGGAGCCTCGATCCATTTCCCGGCAGCACCGGGCCGCAACAATTTGTGGCTGGCTCCAACTGGATCAGCGCCGTTGTTCAAGACTATGGCCACGGTTTGTCCAGCATCACCAATTGGGATCAGGTGGATTTGGAAAAAATACCTCAACAAAATGGGCGTCCATTTCAAGCTGATGTGCGCAAGGATGGAACCTTATGGTGTTCGTTGTCCCACCGCCACACAAACCCGTCTGCCAAAGCCAAGGTTGAGACCTATCAAGTCGGAACAGAGACCAACTGGGTTTCGGCCGCATCGCTTTGGACGGGCGCGCTGGTCGCGCTCAAATCCGACGGCACCTTGTGGCAACGCGGCCTCAATGACCAGACCTCTTGGGCCATCACCAATCCGCCCACCCGGCTGGGGATTCACCATGATTGGGTGGCCCTGGCCGCCGTCCAGAACGACGTAGTGTCACTCGCGGCGGACGGCAGTTTATGGTTGTGGCCAAATCGGGAAATCATGTCTTACCAACAGCCCGTCCTGAAACTCCCCAAGCAGCCGAAATTTCTCGGCAACATCTTCACCGAGTCAACGTCGCGCCAGCCGGAAGGATTGAAGACTGAAGTGCACGGGAAATTTCTGGCGGCGGGTGACATTTTGAGAAACACAAATGAATGCTCTCGTTAAAAAAGAAATCGGCCTGCTCTTGCCGGGCGCGGGTGGCGTCCTGTTGCTGGAAACCCTGCTGCCATGGGTGTATCAGGACGCCGATTATGTTTTCAGTTTCACCCCGGTGGCGTTTTTTTTGGGCCTGATCATCTTAACCGTGGATGCCTTTGGCCGGGAATTCAGCCTGGGGACCTTTCAATCACTGATGTCGCAACCTATCGAGCGGCAAAAAATCTGGCGCACAAAAATCACGCTGCTCTTGCTGGCTGCCGGGCTGATTTCCCTCGCCTACGCCGCCAGTTGCGGCCTGCGGGTACATGCCGCCATCACCGCCCGGGATTCGGTCTGGCAGTTTAACTCCGGCATCATCCGGTCGGATTTTCATAACGCTATGCTGGCCAGCACCGCGCTGCTGCTGGTGGCCATCACCGGCGGTTTGTGGACCTCCTTGTTGCTGCGGCAAACCGCGTCGGCCTTTTGGGTGACGTTCCTCTGCCCGTGTACGCTGGCGCTGGGGGTGGGACTGTGCCTGCCCAACAAGCTGGCCGAAAATGAACATGCCTTGATCGTTTTGTTTTACAGTCTGGCGGTGCTTTACAGTTTGGGCGGTTTCTGGCTGGCGTACCGGCTGTTTAACCGGGCGCAGGACGTGGGCTGGAGCGGCGGCGTCATCAGCTTTTCCCGCTGGCGCTATTTCGAACGCGGGGCGCAAACCGGCGTTTCGCGGCGCGGGTACCGGCCCTTGGGGGCATTGCTAAAGAAGGAACTGCAACTGCACAGTGTCAGCTTGTTTTGCGCGGCCGGACTGCTGGCGGCACATCTCGGCGTGTTCATCGTGCGGGGGCTATACGGCCGGTTTCACGGGGATTCCATGGTCAACACATTTGCCGACGGTTTCTGGATTTTATGGCTGGTCGTGCCGGCGGTCATTGGCTGCACAGCGGTGGCGGAGGAGCGGAAACTCGGCGTGATGGACGGGCAGTTTTGCCTGGCGGCGTCGCGCCGCCGCCAGTTCATCGCCAAATTCCTACCCGCGTTGTTTCTGGGGACGCTTCTGGGCGGGGTGATGCCGTTACTGCTGGAGCTCGCAGCCGGACATCTCGGCACGCCCAATGAGTTCTTCAAGCCGGATTTGCATCGCAACGGTGGCGGCAATGATTTGGTGGATGGTTATTTTTTGTTTCTAGGCTTCATTGTGGCGCTGGCCATGGGGCTGTTCTGGCTGGGCTTGCTGGCGTCCACCCTGACGAAAAGTTTTCTCCAGGCTCTTAGTTCGACGATTGCCGGAGGTCTTCTGGCGCTGGCGCTGGCTTCGTGGGCACGCAATAACTGCACCTTAGTTACACCGCTGCCGTTCCTCATCGGGGTTCCGGTGGTTCTGGGCACACTGCTCTGGCTGACCTGGCGAAACTTCAACCGTTTCCAAGAAAGCTGGCGTTTATTGACTCGTAATATCTTGGGGGTGGCGGGCGCCACGGTCTTTATCATGGCAACCAGCGCGGCAGTTTACCATCGCGTGTGGGAAGTATTTGAACCAGTGGAACCGCCGCACGGTCCTGCAAGATTCACCTTGGCGAACCCGCCAAAACTTGAGGCCAAAGTCAATGGTGGTTTGTCGGTGCAATGGCCCGATGGGCGGGTTTGGTGTGACGCTTTGGGCTATGGGAGTCAATGGCGTTTCCTCAGTTCCTGGCAATACCCGCTATGGTGGGAGCTTTCCAGACCGGTGCCGGAGAGTTGTGGGCCACGCCAGTTTGTCGCCGGTTCAAATTGGGTTTCCGTGACCACCCTGCGAATTGATTATTGGGATCCGGAAGGCAACAAAGAACGCATCCAGGGTTATTTGGACACCGTGGGCGTCAAGCGCGACGGCACATTGTGGATTTCCCGCGAAACCAAGCCGGCGGTTTGGAATGGCGCGGATATGCAACAGGTGGGAAACGAAACGAACTGGCGGCAGGTGGTCCGCTGGCAAAACGGCTTTGCGCTGTTGAAAACCGATGACACGCTGTGGTGGTGGAGTTTGGGTACCAACAATTTCCGCAAGGGTTGGCGGCGGGCCAACTGGTCAACCGTGCGGTACCACCCAATCCTGCAAATTGGGACCGACGCCAACTGGCAAGAATTGGCAGATATCCACGGGAGGGGATGTCATGCCAGAAGAGCTGATGGCACCACCTGGTTTTTGGGCGCCACAGCCGGAAGTTTACCGCCCGAATTGATGCGGGAAACCAATTTCGACCAGGTGGTGCTCGAAACGTTTTCCCAGAGTGGGCGCGGACACCGGGCATTTGTGGCCGGCGACGGCACTTTGCGAGTGAGCATCGAAACCAACGGGCGTGGATACCCCGGTTTCCAGCCGGTTGGCAACGAGGCGAACTGGCTGGCGGTGCAGCTTTATTATAATTGGATGGTTGCCTTGAAACGTGACGGCACATTGTGGAAATGGAACCTGCCCAAGAACTGGAACCTGTCCGTGAACGATGAGCAATACTCGTGGTTCTTCAAACAAACACCCACGCGGCTGGGCATTCATGATGACTGGGTTGGGCTGGGCGGCACTTGGGACTGCTTGGTCAGTCTGGCCGCCGATGGCAGCCTGTGGGCCTGGCCCGGCACGGACGCCTACGAGTTTGCGCTGATGAAACCACCGAAGCAGCCGGCATTTGTTGGCAATGTGTTCAGCGAGATGAAGCCGGGCACTTGAAGCAGCAGAAAATCAACGCAAAGACGCAAAGACGCAAAGGTGCAAAGACGCAAAAAAAGGAAATTTGAAACTGCCGCGAGGTGTTGGAGAGTGCCAGGCGGGGAGCGGGGCTGACGCCGCTTTCGGGAGTTCGTGGACGGCTGGAGGGCACGAAAGCGGTGTGCGGCCTCGACCCTCGCCCACCGCACCAAGACGCTGCGCGCATACGGGTCTTTGCTTATCTGTGTCCATCAGCGGTTGACCCGAATCGCTACCGACGAAATCAGACGTTGAATTTGAACAGCAGCACGTCGCCGTCTTTCACGACGTACTCCTTCCCTTCCATGCGGTAGAGGCCTTTTTCGCGGGCGACCGCCACAGAACCACAGGCGATCAGATCCTCGTATGCCACCGTTTCGGCCTTGATGAAACCGCGCTCGAAGTCGGAATGGATCACGCCCGCCGCTTTCGGCGCGGTGTCGCCGGCGTGAATTGTCCAGGCGCGGACCTCTTTTTCACCTGCTGTGAAATAGGTCCGCAGTCCGAGCAAATGATACGTAGAACGGATGAGCGCGCCCACGCCGGATTCACTCACGCCCAGTTCCTTCAGGAATTCCTTCGCCTCGGCCTCGGATAAATCAACCAAGTCGCTTTCGATTTGCGCGCTGATGACCACGGCTTCGCAGGCAAAATGATGCGCGGCATATTCGCGCACCTTCAGGACGAACGGATTTTGCTCGGCACCGGCGAGGTCGCTTTCCTTGACGTTGCAGGCAAAGATTGTGGGTTTGTCGGTCATGAGCCAGAACAAGCGCGACACGGCTTTTTCCTCCGGGGCCAGCGTCAGCGTGAGGGCGGGCTTGCCGAGGTTGAGGTGCGGTTCGAGCTTTTTGAGCACGGCTTCTTGTATGAGCGCCTCCTTGTCGCCGCGCTTGGCATCCTTGGCCACGCTGGAAAGCCGCTTTTGCACGGACTCAAGGTCGGCCAGCACCAGCTCCGTGGTGATGGTCTCGATGTCGCGCACGGGGTCCACGTTGCCGGCCACGTGATGAATGTCCGAATCCTCAAAACAGCGGACCACTTGGACGATGGCATCCACCTCGCGGATGTGCGTGAGGAACTTGTTGCCCAGGCCTTCCCCTTGCGAGGCGCCTTTGACCAGGCCGGCAATATCCACAAATTCCACCGCCGCCGGAATGACGACGCCGGTCTTGGCGATTTTTTGCAGCACGGCCAGCCGGGCGTCCGGCACGGTGACGATGCCGACGTTAGGGTCAATGGTGCAGAAAGGGTAGTTGGCCGCCTCGGCTTTGCGCGAGCGCGTGACGGCATTGAACAGGGTGGATTTGCCCACGTTAGGCAGTCCGACGATTCCAGCTTTTAGCATAAAAATAAAATTTTAGTTTAGAAACGAGTCGATGCCGAATCAAATTTACCGGTAATTTGCGTTCCCTTTCATCCTCATGCTCACTTTTACAGGGATTTGAGGATGAGCATGAGGAGGATCTTGTTACACCTTTGCGTTGAATTCCGAGTCCAAGGTTGCGGCTTACATCCGGTGCCTGGCCAGATGCCACGCGATTTGCATGGCCTCGAACACCGCGGTGGCGATGAGACACAGGCCGGAAATGTGCTGCAGGCGCAGCAGGGTTTTTTCGCCGAACTTCCCGTGCCCGCGCGAGACGCCGTAGCTAAGGATGAGGAACCACAGCGACGTGCCGATAAACACCCCCCCGACGCACGCCACGCGCGCGGCCAGCGCCTCGTCCACGAAATCATGCGTCATCAGATTGGCGGTGAGCACCACCCAGGCCACCAGCACACCGAGGTTGGCCAGCACGCGCACAAAACCGGTGGCAAACGCCGAGTGCGGATGGATTTTTTGTTCAATGCGCGCCTCCAGTTTTTCGGAGGCCGAGTCCAGCTTGGTGGGCACCCGCACGCTGGTCGCCAGCAGAAACTTGAAGCCCAGAAACAGCAGGAACACGAAGCTCATCACCTGCATGAAGGCCTTGACGAAGCCGTGGTCCACGAATTGCGATACCCCCGTGAAGGAAATGGCGCAGTAAATGGCGTCCATCACCGAGGCGCCCAAGCCGATGCACAGCGCCCAGATAAAACCGCGCAAGGCGCCTTCGTTGAGAATCGTCAGGTTGATGGGCCCGACAGGAATGGACGCGAAAATCAGGGCGCAGATGAAGCCCGCCAGCGCGGCCATCAACAGGGGATGCGCATCCTCCGCCTCGGCCAGCAGGGTCAGCAAGCGCGGGGCCAGGGCGGCCAGCATGAGGGGATGCCGGAGCATGTCAATTCTCCGCCTCCGGCTCCTCGTCGTCCTCCTCCTCGATTTCCTTCCGCCAGGCCCGGGACAAACGCGGGCGAACGAAGCCGTACACCAAATACGCCGTGAAAAACAGCGGCAGCACGTAATACAAAATCTTCTCCTGCAGCACCAGCAGCGAGCCGGCAAACATGGCGGCGATGATGACTTTCAAAAACGTCGTGGTGGAGCGCATTCCCAGTGCTTTGAAGCTGGGATACCGCACTTCGCTCACCATCATGGCGGAAAGAAAAATCAGCACCACTGGCAGCAGGTAGCCCCAGTGGCCGAGATCCTTTTCCTTCTCGTTCAGCTTGATAATGAACAGGGTGAGCGAGGCCACCAAGCCCGCAGCCGAGGGAATGGGGAAGCCCAGAAAATCCTTGCCGGAACCCGGCAGATTCATGGCCGAAAGGCAGTTGAACCGCGCTAATCGAAACGCGCCGCAGAGCAGGTAGATCGAGGCAATAAACCAGCCCAATTCGGCGTATTCCTCCGGCAGCGCATGCCGCAGTACCACCCGATGCACCAGAAAGGCCGGCGCGATGCCAAAAGATACCAAGTCGGCCAGGGAATCAAACTCGCGGCCGAACGGGCTTTCGTGCCCGCCCATGCGCGCCACGCGGCCATCAAACAAATCAAAAATGCAGGCCAGCAAAATGCACGCGAGGGCAAACTTAATGGGCCACCAATTGACCAAACCAGTAACCGGATCGGGCGTGAGATTGGCCTCCACGATCTTGGTCAGCGCCACGAAGCCGCAGAACAAATTCCCCGCCGTGAACAGATTGGGCAGGAAGTAGATCTTCAGCTTCACGTCCGCCGGGCTGGACGATGTGGGCAGGGATTCGTTCATGGTTCAACAAGTTCCGCCAGGATGGATTCGCCGCCCACCACGCGGTCGCCGAGCTGGACCCGGATACGGGCGTTCAGCGGCAAGTACACATCCACGCGCGAGCCAAACTGAATCAGGCTGATGCGTTCGCCCCGCTGGACAACTTCGTTCTGGGCAATCCAGGGCACGATGCGCCGCGCGATCAATCCGGCAATCAGGCGCACCCCGACTTTCGCGCCGGGCGGTTCCGCGGCCTCGATGCCGAGCAGGACATTTTCGTTATATTTGGCGCAATCGGCGCGCATGGCGTTGAGATACTGGCCGGGTGAATGTTTGAACCAGGCGATCCGTCCCGTCAAGGGCGCGTTTTGGATATGAACATTGAACACGGACAGAAAAATGGAGACGCGCCGGCACTCGCTCCCGATAAAATCCGGTTCCGTGGTCGTATCAATCGTGTCCACCTTGCCGTGGCCGGGCGCCAAGACGAGATTCTTCCCGGTCGGAACCACCGCTTCCGGGTCGCGGAAAAAATAGGCGGTGAACAGCACAAACAGCACCCAAAGGCCGGTCAGCCCGCCGGCCGCGGCTGGAAAAGCCGCGGCGCGGTGCGCCGCCAGCCAAGCGACCGCCAGCAGTACCAGCAGCCCCAGGCTGGACCAGCCAATGAGCTTGAGCGCGGCCGCGAAGGCCTTTCCGGAATGTTTCACAGCACCTACGGTAAAATTTTTTGCCCGCACTTGCAATTCGGCATTTTCAGTGCATTTTGGCTGCTGCCGCGATGAACCGCGGCATTACAACAAACCAACGACCAAAAAAACCAACAACCAAAAAAAGACACGCTATGTCATTACACACACCTGACCTCACGAAATTTCCACCGCGCAGTCCGCGCGTGCGGCTCGGCGGCTATGCCATTTTGCCGCGCATGTTGGACAAAGGCCGCGCCATGCTGGCCGGCCAACAGGGCGAGTATCATTATGCCTGTCCGCTGGACCAGCAATTTCTGGGTTTTGCCGGCATTGACCCGGAGGCCTTGAAGGCGGAATTGCCCAAGAGCGATACCGAAGTGCTGGCCTGGATTCAGCAGCATGCCAAAAACCAGCGTACCGGGCCGGAAATCGCCGCCTGGACCCAGTGGCAGGAAAACCGGGCGCCCGACAACACTGAAGGCCGCGAGTACCTGAACGAGCTGCACAAGACCGGCGCACCTAAGCGCGAGGACATTATCACGTGGTTTGACGTCCTGGACATGGACGACTACGTGAGTTTCGGCGGCAAAAGCTGAATTGGGTTTCCGCCTGCGACCGGGGACCAGTCGCGGCTCGGTGTCTGCGGACCGCGGGCCGTCCCGGCCCGCAGCGCGTGGGGGAACGAGCAACGTCCGGCGAACCTCTGGAGCTCCTGCGTGAATTCGGGAGCGCTGCGACCGGGGACCGGTCGCGGTCCGAAATCTGCGGACCGCGCGCCGTCCCGGCCCGCACCGGCTGCGGGGGACAAACAACCCTCACGCCGTCGCCAGATTATCTTCCAGCACTTTCGAGTGCGCCGGATTTTCTGCGGCGTCTTCGGCCGGCGGCGCGTCCGCCAGAACCTTGATCGGCTCGTAAAAGGTGTTGCGCTGCACCGGGGTGCGGCTGGCTTCGCGAATGGCCTTGAGCATGGCCGCTTCGGTTTGCAACTGCGGCGAAGTGGCGCCTGCCATGTGGAAGATATGTTCCTCAATGATGGTGCCGTGCAAATCGTCCGCGCCGTAGCTCAGCGCCACCTGCGCCAGCTTGAGCCCGAGCCCCACCCAGTACGCCGTGATATGGTCGAAGTTGTCGAGATAGACGCGGCTGACGGCCAGGGTGCGCAGCGA